>Ga0326597_10011704_pt1 | contig 11608 bp, 15 predicted proteins | sample RVTome_12_FD_203789 | JGI IMG/M metagenome (GOLD analysis project Ga0326597, IMG submission 203789) | Soil microbial communities from uranium-contaminated site in the Upper Colorado River Basin, Wyoming, United States - RVT100D185 | ecosystem: Environmental > Terrestrial > Soil > Contaminated >...
ACGAGCAGAGCGTGCCCGTTGGCCAGGAGCGCGACGAGCAGCTCGTCCACGACGTCGCGCTGACCGACGACGCGCTTCTCGATCTGAACGCGCATCGCCGCGGTCACCTCGGCCGCTCGTTCGAGGAGCTCGACGTCGCGGTCGAGGACGGTCGCTTCTGTTGTGGAGGTCATGCCTTTTCCAGTAGGGATGGCCGCGAAGATAGGCCTGATTTTTCGCGGCAGTCAAGCGCGAGGCCCCGGTCGGGACAGGTGGGCCGGCTATCGTCGAGGCCTGGTCGACACGGGCCTTCGGACGCGCTTGCGCTTTTTTTCACAAGGGCTAGCTTATCGTGGCTATGGCGGGTATCGCGCCGTATAGGGTGCGGTCCTGCGGTAGCCTGAGGAGTGCGGTTTTGGGCCGAGACCAGAGGGGTTCGGGCCCGCGAGATGTCATACGAGCTTCGGGCCAATTCATGGGCCACGGACTCACTTTGGCTCTTGCGGTGCTGCTCTTTCTCGGGCTCGGCGCCTGGCTCGACTCGAAGCTGGGTACGGCGCCGTTCCTCCTCGTCTTGGGAGCGTTCATCGGGGCAGGCGCAGGCTTCTACAGTCTCTACTACCACATCGTGATCGAACCCCGCCAGAGGGAAGACGACCCGAAGTGAGCGCCTCTTTGAGGTACGGCGCCGCAGCAGCCGCAGTCGTCGGGCTGCTGACACTCGTTCTCTGGCCGTTCCTGGAGCCGTCGGCTCGGCGAGGGGTTCTGGCCGCGGCCGCGATCGCGTTGCCGGTGCAGGTGCTCGCCTTCTCCATCCTCGTCCGGTATCGCGGCCGCGTGAGCGGCTTCATGGCTGCCTGGGCGAGTGGCATGGCGATCCGCGCGCTCGTGGTCGTCGCCGTGGCCTTCCTGGTGATTCGGTCCGAGGCCGACGGAGCCGTCGCGATGCTTCTGGCCCTGGCGGGCTTCTTCTTCGCGATGCTGTTGCTGGAGCCCGTGTACTTCCGACACGAATCGCCGGAGACCACGTAGGTGAGCGTCATGTCGGCGTTACGCGTGCTCCAGGGGGCTGGGGCATCCGCCCAGGCCTCGGGTGGAGCCGAGGAGGCCCCCGACCTGCAGGGCATGCTGTTGCACCATCTACTCGACGGCAACGAGATCGAGTTCCAGATCCTCGGGCGAGGCTTCATCTGGCATCTGCCGCGGTGGGAGCCGGTGCACCTCGGTCCGCTGACGCTCGACTTCTCACCGACCAAGCACGTGGTCTTCCTGGTGGTCGCGGCTTTGCTCTGCCTCATCGTCTTCCTCCCTATCGCCGCGGCCGCACGTCAGAAGCATGCCGACCGGGCGCCGACCGGCCTCGCGAACGCGATGGAGGCGCTCATCCTCTACTTCCGGGACGAGGTGGTGCGCCGCAACATCGGCCACGGGGCGGACGCCTACACGGGCTACATCCTCACGCTCTTCTTTTTCATCCTCTTCATGAATTCGCTCGGGCTCGTTCCCTTCGGGGCGACCGCGACCGGCAACTTCATGGTCACAGGGGCGCTGGCGCTCGTGACGCTCGCGGTGGTCGAGGTCTCAGGCATGCGCGCGCTGGGCATGAGGGGGTACATGCGCACGATCTTCTACGTGCCGCACGGCCTGCATCCGGCGATGGCGGTGATCATGCTGATCATCCTCACGCCGGTGGAGCTCCTCGGTAAGATCGCTCGTCCGTTCGCGCTGATGGTGCGTCTCTTCGCCAACATGCTCGCCGGCCACACGCTGGTGCTGTCGCTGCTCGGGCTCATCTTCATGTTCGCCAGCGCCGGTGTGTTCGTGGTCAACGGCGTGGCGGTCGGCTCGGTCGCCATGGTGACCGGGATCATGATGTTGGAGATCTTCGTCGCGTTACTGCAGGCCTACATCTTCGCCATGCTGACGGCGGTCTTCATCGGGCTGATCCGTCATGCGCACTGAGTTCACCGTGTTTCCAGTTCGACAACCCTTCCAAGGAAGCTGACATGCTTTTCGGAATGCTCGCCCTCTTTCAGGACGCCGGAGCCGCTGCCGACCCCGGCGCGCTAGGCCAGCTCGGCGCCGGTATCGGTCTGGGGCTCGCGGTCATCGGCGCGGGAATCGGAATCGGCCAGATCGGCAACGGTGCCACGCAGGGCATCGCCCGGCAGCCCGAGGCCGCCGCGACGATTCAGACGGCCGCGATCATCCTGGCCGCGCTCATCGAGGGAGCCGCGCTCTTCGGTCTGGTCATCGCGATTCTCTACAAGTTCTTCTAGTCGACCGGCACGCAGGACGATGAGAGCGCGCCGAACGACTGCGACCGCGCTCGTCTTTTTCGCCTCGGTTCCCGCTGCGGTGTTCGCGCAGGGGGGTGGCGAAGAAGGCGGCGGCGGCCTGTACGACATCAATGCGGGCCTGAGCGCATGGACGCTGCTCGTGTTCGCCATGCTGGTCTTCGTGCTGGGGAAGTACGCGTGGGCCCCGATCCTGGAGGCCGTGGAGAACCGTGAGAAGGGCATCCAGTCCGCGCTCGACGAAGCCGCCCAGCGCAATGCGGAAGCGGCCAAGCTGCTCGAGGAGCACAAGGCGCAGCTCGCGGACGCGCGACGTCAGGCCAGCGAGCTGGTTGCCGAGGGGAGGGCGGTGGGCGACGGTGTCCGCAAGGAGATCGAGGAGAAGGCGAGGACCGAGGGTCAGGCAATCATCGAGCGGGCGCGCGCCGAGATCGAGCGGGAGCGCGACGCGGCGCTCGAGGCGCTTCGCAGGGAGTCGGTCGAGCTCGCGCTCGCTGCAGCGTCCCGCCTGATGCAGGAGAACCTGGATCAGGCCAAGGACCGCGCCCTGGTCGAGCGGTACCTCGGTGAGCTCGGCGGCGCCAGCGGAGGCGCGCAGGCGTGAGGGACGGGACCGTCTCACGGAACTACGCCGAGACGCTCTTCGAGCTCGCGCGGCGAAATGAGGCGATGGAGGAGTACGGTACCGGGCTGGAGACCGTCGCACGCCTGCTGGATGAGCATCCGAAGTTCCGGATGTTCATCGAGACGCCCCGCATCGAGGACGGCGACCGCAAGGCGCTGATCCGCAAGGTCTTCGGCGGCTCGTTTCCGACGCACGTGCTCAACTTCGTGCTGGTCACCATCGACAAGCGGCGGCAACGACTGCTGCCGTCGATCTCCCGGCAGTACCAGGCGCTGTTCGACGAAGAGCTCGGCCGGCAGCACGTGGAGGTCACCCTGGCCCGCCCGGCCGACGAGGCGACCGTGAACGTCATCACGGCGCGACTCTCGAGCATCCTGGGCAAGCAGGCGATTCCGCACATCCGCGTGAAGCCCGAGATCATCGGGGGGCTCGTCGTGCGCACGGCAGACACGATCTTCGACGGATCGGTGCGGCGCCGCCTGGAAGGGATGCGCCGCCGACTGCTCCGCGCAGAGCTGCCTTCCGGGGCGCCCGGCGACACGTAATCCGATGCGATTCCAATTGAGGACCGAATAGAGATGGCAAACGATTCGCAGCTTCGCGCCGGCGAGATCAAAGACGTACTCCTCACCGAGATCGAGCGGTACGACGAGGACCTGAAGGCCGAGGAGATCGGCGAGGTCCTCGAGGTGAGGGACGGCATCGCCCGCATCTACGGACTCATGAAGGCGATGGCGTCGGAGATGCTCGAGATCATGTCCGAGTCCGGCGAGACGGTGACGGCCCTGGCGCTGAACCTCGAAGAAGACAACATCGGCGCCGTCGTCATGGGCGAGTGGACCGGGCTCCACGCCGGCGACGCCGTGCGCCGTACGGGTCGCGTCCTCGACATCAACGTCGGTGCCGGATACCTGGGGCGGGTCGTCGACGCGCTGGGTGAGCCGACCGACGGATTCGGACCCATCGAAGGGATCGAGGGACGCCGGCAGATCGACATCGTCGCGCCGGGTATCGTCAAGCGGCAGCCTGTCAGTCAGCCGCTCCAGACCGGGATCAAGGCCATCGATTCGATGATTCCGATCGGGCGCGGCCAGCGGGAGCTGATCATCGGCGATCGCGGCACCGGCAAGACCGCCGTCGCTGTCGACACGATCATCAACCAGAAGGGCAAGGACGTCATCTGCCTCTACTGCGCCATCGGTCAGCGCGCGGGTAAGGTCCGCAGCGTCGTCGAGACGCTGCGTGAGCACGGCGCGCTGGAGTACACGATCGTGGTGGCGGCCAATGCTTCGGATCCGGCGGCCATGCAGTACATCGCCGGCTACGCCGCCACCGCGATGGCCGAGCACTTCATGTGGCAGGGCAAGCACACGCTCATCGTATACGACGATCTTTCCAAGCAGGCGCAGGCCTACCGGCAGCTCTCGCTGGTCCTTCGGCGTCCTCCTGGACGCGAGGCCTATCCTGGCGACGTATTCTACCTGCACTCCCGTCTGCTCGAGCGCGCCGCCAAGCTTTCCGACGAACAGGGCGGAGGGTCGCTGACCGCGCTGCCCATCATCGAGACGCAGGCAGGAGACGTCTCAGCGTACATCCCGACGAACGTCATCTCGATCACGGACGGTCAGATCTTCCTGGAGCCCGACCTCTTCTACTCGGGCGTCCGCCCCGCCGTCAACGTCGGCATTTCGGTGTCCCGAGTCGGGGGCGCCGCTCAGATCAAGGCGATGAAGTCGGTGGCCGGCCGGCTTCGCCTCGACCTGGCTCAGTACCGTGAGCTCGAGGCGTTCGCCCAGTTCGGTTCCGACCTCGACGCCGCCACGCAGCGGCAGCTGGCGCGAGGCGCCCGACAGGTCGAGATCCTCAAGCAGGGCCAGTATCAGCCGATGCCGGTGGAGAACCAGGTGGCCGTGATCTATGCGGCGACCAACGGCTACTTGGACGCGATAGCGGTCGACGACGTGCGTCGCTGGGAGCGCGGCTTCCACGAGACGATGGCGGCCAAGCACCAGGGCATGCTCGACCGTATTCGCACGGAGGGGAAGCTATCGGACGAGCTGACCGCGGACATGGTGGCGGCGATCGAAAGCTACAACGCGTCCTTCGCGGCCGTGCGCGAGAGGACACCCGCCACCGTAGGTAGTGGGTCCGGGGCCTCGGCCTGATCCTCATCACCGCGACCGAGTAGCGAGGAGAGACTCGTGGCAGGCGACCGGGACGTCAAACGCCGGATCAAGTCGGTGGAGAACACCCGACAGATCACGCGCACGATGGAGCTCGTGGCGACTTCGAAGATGAAGCGCGCCACGGATCGCGTGCACGCGGCGCGCCCCTATGCCGATGCCCTCCACGAGATCGTGGCGGGACTGTATTCGCCGGGCTTGGCGGACAAGTACCCCATCCTGCGTCGACCGGACGAGGTGAAGCGCGCCGCGATCTTCCTCGTGACCGCGAATCGCGGGCTGTGCGGGGGATTCAACACGAACCTGATCAAGCAGGCGCGCACCCTCATGGACGAGCTGCGCGGTCGGGGCATCGACGCCGAGCTGCACGTGGCCGGAAAGAAGGGCATCGCGTACTTCCGTTTCCGCGGCGAAGAGATGCTCACCAAGCGGACCGACATCAGCGACCATCCCACGGTGGATGACGCGGAGTCCTTGATCGGCCCCATCCGCGACCGGTTCGAGCGGGGGGAGATCGATGCGGTGTATCTCGTGAGCTCCAAGTTCAGGTCAGCCATGTCGACGCCCCCGCACACCCGGGATCTGCTCCCGATTCAGGGTGACACGGAGGCTTCTCCGGCCGACGTATTCATCCTGTCTCCGAGTGGGGACAAGATCTTGGACCGCATTCTCCCGGCCTACATCCGCAACGCCGTCTTCACCGCCCTTGTCGAGAATGCCGCTGCCGAGCAGGGCGCTCGGCGCACCGCGATGAAGAACGCGACCGACAACGCCGGCGATGTGCTCGAGCGCCTGACCCGAACGTACAACAGGGCCCGTCAGGCCCAGATCACGCAGGAGATCGCCGAGATCGTCGGTGGCTCCGCTGCTTTAGAGTAGAGATCAAAGGACGACATGGCTGACAATATTGGAACCGTCGTACAGGTCATCGGCCCCGTGCTCGACGTTCGCTTCGCGGACGAGGAGATGCCGGACATCTACAACGCCCTGCGCCTCGAGACCATCAACGAGGCCGGGCAGCAGATATCGCTCATCGCCGAGGTGCAGCAGCACATCGGACGCGGTCAGGTGCGCGCGGTGGCGATGTCGTCGACTGACGGCGTGACGCGCGGCATGGAGGTGCTCGACACGGGGTCGTCGATCACCGTTCCGGTCGGGGATGCGCCGCTCGGCCGGATTCTCAACGTATTGGGTGAGCCCGTCGACGAGATGGGGCCCGTCGGCGGCGAAGGCGCGACGCCCGAGCGGTGGCCCATCCATCGCCAGGCTCCCCGGTTCGATCAGCTCGAGCCCAAGACGGAGATCTTCGAGACCGGCATCAAGGTCGTGGATCTGCTCGCCCCTTACGTGAAGGGCGGAAAGACGGGGCTGTTCGGCGGCGCCGGCGTCGGCAAGACGGTCATCATCCAGGAGCTCATCAACAACATCGCCATGGAGCACGGTGGCAAGTCCGTGTTCTGCGGGGTGGGTGAGCGCACGCGTGAGGGCAACGACCTCTGGCTGGAGTTCAAGGAAGCCGGGGTGCTGGGCTCGACGGCGCTCGTATACGGGCAGATGAACGAGCCTCCGGGCGCGCGTCTGCGCGTGGGTCTGTCGGGCCTCACGATCGCCGAGTACTTCCGCGACGTCGAAGGCCAGGACGTGCTGCTCTTCATCGACAACATCTTCCGCTTCACGCAGGCGGGCTCCGAGGTGTCGGCGCTCCTCGGGCGCATGCCGTCCGCGGTGGGCTATCAGCCCACGCTCGGCACGGAGATGGGCGAGCTGCAGGAGCGCATCACGTCGACCGCGACCGGCTCGATCACCTCGGTGCAGGCGATCTACGTGCCGGCCGACGACCTGACCGACCCGGCGCCGGCCACGGCCTTCGCCCACCTCGACGCCCAGACCGTGCTGTCCCGCGCGATCGCCGAGCAGGGCATCTACCCGGCCGTCGATCCGCTCGACTCCTCATCCCGGATCATGGATCCGCAGTTCGTGGGCGAGCGGCACTATAAGGTTGCCGCCGACGTCCAAGCCATCTTGCAGCGCTACAAGGACTTGCAGGACATCATCGCCATTCTGGGCATGGACGAGCTGACGGAGGAGGACAAGGTCATCGTGGGCCGCGCGCGCCGCATCGCGCGCTTCTTGTCGCAGCCGTTCTTCGTCGCCGAGACGTTCACCGGCATTCCCGGCCAGTACGTGAAGCTCGACGAGACCATCGAGTCCTTCGAGCGCCTCGCGGCGGGCGAGTTCGACCATCTGCCCGAGCAGGCCTTCTTCCTGAAGGGCGGCATCGAGGGCGTCGTCGCCCACGCCGAGCAGATGGCGGCGGAGGGCTAGCGGTGGCCGGTCTGCTGAACGTGAAGGTCGTCTCGCCCGACCGCGTGGTCTTCGAGGGCGAAGCGTCCGCTGTGGTCGCACCTGCCTGGGACGGTCAGGTCGGCATTCTGCCGCAGCACGCGCCCATGCTGGCCCTGGTCGGCACCGGCGTCCTGAGCATCGACCGGCCCAGGGGCGGAAGCGACACGTTCCACGTCTCCGGGGGCGTGCTCAAGGTCGAGAAGGACCAGGTGACGCTGCTGACCGAGTACGCCGGCGATTCGCCTCCGTCGGCGCCCGTTCCGGGGTCGGTCGTCCACCCGGAGGACGTGGCGGCCGCCACCTAGTCGGCCACGTGCGCGTCGACCTGCACGTTCACAGCACGGCCTCGGACGGCGCCTGGTCGCCCGAGGCAGTCGTGCGTGGTGCGGCGGAGGGTGGGCTCGACGTCATCGCGCTCAGCGACCACGACACCATCGCCGGGTACACGGCGGCGGCCGCGGTCGGGCGCGCGGTTGACGTCCACGTGGTGCCGGCCCTCGAGGTCAGCTCGACTCACCAGGGACGTGACGTGCACATCCTGGGATACTTCGTCGACCCGGACGCCACGCCGCTCCGCGAGCACGCCGACCGGGCAGTGCATCGGAGAGCGGAGCGTATGCGGGAGATGCTGGTGCGCCTTGCCGGCCAGGGCGTCACGATCGGGTACGCTCAGGTGGAGGAGGCGGCCGGGCCGGATCACGTCGTGATCGGGCGTCCTCATCTGGCCAAGGCCCTCGTGTCGGCAGGGTACGCCTCGTCCATTCCCGAGGCCTTCAGCAAATTGATCGGCGACGAGCATCCCGCCTTCGTCCCCACGCACCTCCTCATCCCCGCCGACGCGGTCGAGCTCGTCGCGGCGTCGGGGGGCGTCCCCGTGTGGGCCCACCCCCCGGGAGATCTCGTGGATCCACTGCTTCCCGAACTCATGGAGGCCGGCCTGCTCGGCATGGAGGTGTACCGGCCCCGCTACGGGAAGTCGGAGGTGCTGCGCTACGAGAACATCTGTCGGTCCTCGGGGCTCCTCAGGAGCGGTGGCTCGGACTGGCACAGTCCGGACGGGGGCGCCGCGCTCGGTGACTTCTTCGTGACCGGGGACGAGGTGCGGAAGCTACTCGCCGCCGGGGGCCTTTAGCAGGTCGCTGAAGAATGGGGGCGCACCGCCACCCGTGCTATCGCACGGGTCCCCGGCGCGCCACGGCCCCGGAGGGGCACCCGCGGCGCAGCCGTGGGTCGCGGAGCGACGACGGCATAGCCATAGCTACGTCTAGGAGCTCCAACGACGAGGGGCACCCACACGCAACGCGCGTGGGTCGGGCCGTGCCGCCGTGACCCATCGACCTGTGAGATTATATCATTCATCGTGTTGGGCGCAGGGGGGTCGCGGGCCGATAGGTCGTCTCTCCTCCTCGCCGTAGGAAAAACTACGACTCGTCGTCGTTCCTATTCTCGGTCTCGCGAGACCCCTGCGCGCGGTGCATCCCCATTCTTCAGCGACCTGCTAGCGAGGCGAGCCCGAACGACCCCGCCAGGGCTCGAGGAGCGCGCCCACGACCCGGCTGACGTCCGCCGCGCCCATGACCGCCGACACGACTGCGATGCCCGATGCGGCGGTCCGGGCGACAGCGGAGGCGCGCTCCGGGGTGATCCCTCCGATTCCCACCACGGGCGCTGACACGGCGCGCGCGACCCGGTCCAACCCCTCGAGCCCGATGACATAACCCGCGTCGGGCTTCGTCGCCGTCGGGTATACGGTGCCGCAGCCGATGTAGTCGGCGCCGTCGGCTTCGAGCGCGACCGCGGACTCCGGGTCGTCCGTGGAGGTCCCGATGAGGAAGTCGTGGGGGACGGCTGAGCGCAGGGCGCCGACCGGCAGGTCGGCGGGGCCGACGTGGACTCCGTCGGCCCCTAGCGCGAGCGCCACGTCGACGCGGTCATTGACGAAGAAGAGCGCCCCAGCCTCCCGCGCCAACGGGAGGAGGGCCCGACCCCCCTCGAGGAGCTCACGGGCCGAGGCCTCCTTGTCCCGGAGCTGGATGGCGGGGGCCCCGGCGGCCAGGGCCGCTTGGACGACCTCGACGACCGAGCGCGGCGCCGCGGCGTGCCGGTCCGTGACGACGATGAGGCGCAGCCGTGCCGCGAGCTCGGCCGGAGTCACTCGCTGCCGCGTGGCCCCGCGCCCGCGGACCTGCCGCGGATGTCCGCCCGAGCTTGGTTGTGCTCGGCCAGGGACCGGGTGAAGACGTGGGAGCCGTCGGGTCGAGCCACGAAGAAGAGGTAGTCGTCCCTCGGGTGCAGCGTGGCGTCGATGGCGGCCTCGCCCGGCGCCCCGATCGGTCCGGGCGGAAGGCCCCCCTGTCGGTACGTGTTGTAGGGGTTGTCCGCTACGGAGTCGATCGCTGCGTAGAGGAGCCGCTCTCGGTACCCGCCGAGCGCATAGAGGACGGTGGGGTCGGCCTCCAACAGCCAACCGAGCTCGAGTCGGTTGTGGTAGACCCCCGCGATGCGCGGCATCTCCTCCATCCGACGGGCCTCCGCCTGGACGATCGAGGCCAGCGTGACGACCTCCTGCTCCGTCATGCCGAGCTCCGCGAGCCTGGCCCGCCGCTCCGGCGTCCACATCGCGTGATACCGCTCCGCCATCGCCCGCAGCACCTCCGACACCGGCACGCCGCCCGCGAACAGGTAGGTATCCGGGAAGAGGTAGCCCTCGACCCCCGGACCGGGCACTCCCAGCTCGGACTCCAACTCGGGGTCGGCCAGGAGCGCTTCCACCGAGTCCGGTGTCGCCCCCGTGGCCTCCGCGATCCGCGGCACCATCTGCGCGACCGTGAAGCCCTCGGGGATGGTCATGGGCTCCGTGACGACCTCGCCCCGGGTGATCCGGCCCAGCGTCGCGGCCCAGGAGCTGTTGCTCGCGAGCTCGTAGCGTCCCGCCTTGATCTTGCGGTCCGCCCGTCGAGCGCGCGCGTAGAGCTCGAAGAGCGTACGCCCTCGGATGATGCCCCTCGCAGCGAGCGTGTCGGCGACCGAAGACAGAGTCGCTCCGGGAGGCACGATCACCTGGGTGGGCTCGCCGGGTCGATTCGACGACCAGAGGAGGAGCGCGACCGCGCAGACCGCCAGGACGCCTGCGACCGCCGGAGTCCGGTTCATCGCGCGATCCCGGGCCGATCGAGCCAGGCCTGGAGAATCAACTGGGCCGCCGCCGCGTCGATGCGCTCCTTGCGCTCCCTCTGCTGCCTCGGAAGACCCATGGACCGGATGGCGCGCTCGGCGCGCACCGAGGTCAGTCGCTCGTCGACGAACGAGACCGGCACGCCCAGTCGGCTCGCGAGCCGTTCCCCGAGGCTCCGAACCTCGGCACACCACTCGGTCTCCTCTCCCTGGAGGTCGAGCGGAAGCCCCACCACCACATGCTGCACGGACAGCTCTCGGCCGAGGCGCTCCATCCGGGCCAGCGGCGGTCGCTTGCCGGCCCGACGTTGGAGCGTTTCGAGGGGGGTGGCCACGGTGCCGGTCGGGTCGCTCACGGCGAGCCCGATCCTCCTGAGGCCGAAATCCACGCCCAACGCCCGCAAAGAGGCCACACTCCGAAGGGACGCACGCTCAGAGAGCGGCGAGCGCCCCGTCCAGGTCGACGCCGTCGAGCAGCCGTCCGTACAGATTGTGGATCGCGGCCTCGGACCCGAAGGCGAAGCGACAGGCGCTCTCGCCTCGCGTCCGGCAGCCGACCTCCAGCACCGCAACCGGCCCGCCGGCCAGCTCGGAAAGGAGCCCGGACAGGAATCCCGTGCTGAAGAAGCAACTCGCGTCGGGATCGGCGTCCCCGTCGCCCGCTTCGGCCCAGTCCGTGCTCGACAGGATTCCGACGGCCGAGTGCGTCAGGTCGTGCCGCATCGTCCCCCATCCGCGTTTCCCGAAGAAGTCCGCCAGCTTGCCCCAGAACGCGTCGCGACCGAGGGCGGCGGGGGCACTCTCCCCGTTCCCGCTCAGCACCGCCGCCGCCGCGGTACCCGCGTGGTACCCGGCGTGATGGAGGGCGTGAACGGTGGGTAGCGTCCCCGCCTCCTTCGCGAGCTCGGTTCTCAGCGCGGCGAAGACCGATACGGGCACCGCGACCTCCCGCGGTGTGCCACCCTTCCTGTTCATCGATCCTCCTGTCACGGCGGGAGGTCGCG
>Ga0326597_10011705_pt1 | contig 11607 bp, 10 predicted proteins | sample RVTome_12_FD_203789 | JGI IMG/M metagenome (GOLD analysis project Ga0326597, IMG submission 203789) | Soil microbial communities from uranium-contaminated site in the Upper Colorado River Basin, Wyoming, United States - RVT100D185 | ecosystem: Environmental > Terrestrial > Soil > Contaminated >...
AGCACCTTCCATCCAGAACTGTCCGAGGACGAACGCGTTCACCGCTACTTCCTCGAGACCGTCGCATCCGATTCTAAAACCCGTTCTCGGTCCGTGTTAAAAGACGAACGTCGCTTGTAAGGAATCTGCATCCACTCATTCGCTCGTTCCGCGTTTTCGCAAAGACAATTGCCACTACCCGGGGGCCATCCTGGCACCGAAATTGCGTCTCTTGCAAAGGATTCGAGCTCGACGGTAATTGAAGACGATAGCAGGTCGTTCCCGGACGGCGTCCGAAGGCGGACACGGAACCACGACCGGTCGCATCTCGTCTAACCTGAACAAGGCTCAGTGCATTCCATGCCGGAAGAGTCCATCCTCATAGTCGGAAATACCCGGGCGTCGAGCGAGGCCGACGCCGCTCTCGCCTCCGAGTCCTGGATCGTGACCCTCGTCGATGGACTCGCGGACGCGATTCCCGAAATCGACAGCCGCCGCCACCAGGTCGTCCTTCTGGATACCGACTCGATCCCCGAGCCTCCCTGGCAGGCGCTCGAGATCCTTCGCGACCGAGACCCCCAGGCCACGGTGCTGCTCCTGGTGGGCTCGGAAACGCCCTGGTCCTCGTTCTCGAGCTATCGCCAGCGCCCCGCGGGGCTCGTCCTGAAGCCGCTCGATCGAACGGCCCTCTTGATGGCCGTCGACTCCGCGGTCGTCTACCGGCGACTCCTCGAGGAGAACCGCACCCTGAAGCGCCAGCTCGGAAGCGCGGTGAGCCTGGGCGACTGGGTGGGCTGCACCCCGGAGTCGATCGAGATCCGGAAGTCGATCGCGACCGCCGCGCTCGCGAATGGCAACGTGCTCCTTCTCGGCGAGGACGGCTCCGGAAGGCGTCTCGCCGCGGAGCTCCTGCACCGCCACGGGAGGAACCCCGGGGCGACGTTTCTTCCCGTGGACCTCGTCAGCCTCCCCGCGGGTGAGATCCGCCGGCTCTTCGACGAGGTCCTCGAGGCCGCGGATACCGGACGCGGCGCCTACGTCCACGGCGCCCGGCCCGGGACGCTCTATCTCGCGGAGCTCACCGCCCTTACTCCGGAAGACCAGAGGAGCCTCGCGCAGAAGCTCCTTCGGCCGCTCCCCTTTCGCGTCATGGCTTCGGCTCATCCCTCTCTGGTCGACGCCGTTCGACAGAACCGCTTCGACGAGGAGACGTTCCGCGCCGTCTCCAAGGTCCGCATCCAGATCCCTCCGCTGCGCGCCCGCCGCGCCGACATCCCGCTGCTCATCGACCATTTCCTGAAGCGCTCGTGCGAGCGGTTTCAGCTCAAGTCTCTCGGGATCCCGTCGACTTCGATCGAGAACTATTCGAGCTACGACTGGCCTGGGAACGTCGCGGAGCTGGCGATGATGATCGAGCGCGCTGTCGGAATCGCCTCGGCGGCCAAGTTCGACGGCACGACCCTTCCCGAGCACTTCTGTTCGCCGCCCTCTCTCACCGTTCCCGAGGGAGGCCGCCTGAAGAACATCTCCCTCCGCGAGCTCATCGCCGACATCGAAAAGCGAATCATCGTCCAGACGCTCGAGCGGGTCGACGGAAGCCAGAAGCGGGCGGCGGAGGAGCTCCGCCTCAACCCGACCACCCTCCACGAGAAGATGAAGCGCTACAAGATTCTGCCCGCCGTTCGCCGGCAAAGGGCCTGAAGAGAAGCGGCCTTTCCTGAGACCCTCTTACCTTTTCCCGAGGGCCGTTACGGGGCCGTATCCTTCACTTATCATTGACAACAAAAGGCTGCGGCGATTAGACTACACCGAGATCGAGGTCCTTTCCTCGTTGGTCCAGTTTGAAAAACAGCCCCCCTTCCTTTCCGAAAGCGCTCGGCGACGGAACCGGGGGCAAAACCATACCGCGCAGGAGGTGAGTTCGTGAAGAGATCTTGGTTGGCCCCGCTGGGATTGCTGATCGTCGCTTGCTTGCTGTTATTGGGGTTGGCCGGATGCGGAAAGGAGCCGCCGCCGCCCCCGCCACCACCCCCCGCCGCGGCACCGCCACCGCCGCCGCCGCCGCCGCCTCCGCCGCCCCCGCCGCCCCCGCCACCGGCCCGGACTCCTGCGGATGACTATCGGGACGCGACCATCGATGCGCTCCAGAGGAACCTGAACGACGTCCACTTCGACTACGACCAGGCGACCCTGCGAGACGACGCGAGGGGGACGTTGTCGAAGAACTCCGAATGGTTGAAGCTGCCCCATGTGACCGCAGTCATTCTGGTCGAGGGACACTGTGACGAGCGCGGAACCGAGCGGTACAACCTCGCCCTCGGCGAGCGCCGCGCCCGGGCGGCCATGGAGTACTTGCAGTCGCTGGGAATTCCCGCAAACCGCCTCAAGATGGTGAGCTACGGGAAGGAACGACCCCAGTGCACGGATTCGAACGAGAGCTGCTGGCAGAGTAACCGCAGGGCGCACTTCAAGATCGACGTCAAGTAGCCCAAGTAGGGCAAGCTCGAAGAGACTCTCGAAGAGCCCCGGGGCTCGCCTCGGGGCGCCTTTTTTTTGCGGCTAGAATTCGCGGCGGAGTCGGAGGCGCAGCTCCTGGACGGTCGCGCGGTGCTTGAACGCTTTGCTCCCGTTCACGAACAGCACCGGGATGTCGTTCCCGAATCGCCTTTCGAGCTCGCTGTCCTGCGAGATGTCGACTTCCCGCAGCCGGATTTCGAGTCCTCGGGCCGCCTGGGAGATCGCTTCCTTCATCTCTTCACAGAGATGACACCCCGGCCTGGTCATGAGCTCGAGCTCGACCGGGGCGAGCCTCACGCGCGCGACAGCTCCTCGAGGATGCGTTCCGCTGCCGCACGGGGCGAAGGGTCGAGCGCAATCGCACGTCCCACGACGACGTAGCTTGCCCCGAGGCGGGCGGCGTCGCCCGGAGTCGCAACCCGCTTCTGGTCGTGGCTGTCTTTCGACCACTCGGGTCGTACGCCGGCAACGAGTATCTGGAGCCCGTCGCCGAGAGTCTCCCGGATCGCTTCGACTTCCAGAGCTGAGGCGACGACTCCGTCGAGCCCGCTCTCCGCGGCGAGCCGGGCGAGCCGCAGGACCAGCTCGCGGCTCTTTTCCCGAAATCCCAGCGCCTCGAGGTCCTCGTCCCCTAGGTGGGTGAGAACGGTGACGCCGAGCACCACGGGCCCCTTGGCGCCCCCGCCGGCTTCACGCGCGGCGGCGGCCGCCGCCGTCATCATCGCTTTTCCGCCGGAGGCGTGAACGTCCACCATCGCGACCCCGTGCCGCGCGGCGGAGGCGACCGCACCGGCCACGGTCTTGGGAATGTCGTGGAACTTCAGGTCGAGGAACACCCGCGCGGGAGCGAGCTTCTGCAGGATCTCCGGGCCGACGGCGGTGAAGAGCTCGTTTCCCACCTTGAAGTACCCTACGACGGAGTCGAGCTTCTCTCGGAGCTCGAGCGCCTCAGAAAGCGACGGGACGTCGAGGGCGACGATGAGCTGGGGAGCCTTCTTCACCATCCCTGGGGAACCGCCTTGACGTCGGCGACGAGCGCCCCCGTGAGCGAGGAGAGGGATGCGACGCGGTGGCGTCGGCAGTAGTCCACGAGACCGTCCCGGGTTCTCCTCCATACCGAAGGATCGACGAAGCTCATGGTCCCGATCTGGACGGCGGAGGCGCCGGCGAGGATGAACTCGAGAGCGTCTTCATGATTGGTGATGCCGCCGATTCCCAGGATGGGGATCCGGACCGCCTGGCGCGCCTGGTGGACGAGCCGGACGGCGATGGGCCGGATTGCGGGACCGGAGAGGCCGCCCACTACGTTCGCGAGTCGCGGCTTCCGGGTCTCGACGTCGATGGCCATCGCGGGGATGGTGTTGATGAGCGAGATGGCCGAGGCGCCCGCGGCCTCGACCGCCCGCGCCACCACACCGATGTCGGTGACGTTCGGGGTGAGCTTCGGGATCACCGGAAGACTTGTCCTCGCGCGCACCGCCTCGGTGACCGAGGCCGCCATCAGTGGATCGCAGCCGAAGAGGATCCCGCCCTGGCGCACGTTGGGACAGGAGATGTTCATCTCGATTCCCGAGACCCCCTCGACGTCGTCGAGAATGCCCGCGAGCTCCGCGTACTCCTCGAGGGTGCTTCCGCAGATGTTGACCAGGATGGCGACACCCAGATCTCGAAGTCGGGGCATCTTTTCCTCGACGAAGCGTTCGATCCCGACTTCCTGGAGACCGATGGCGTTGAGCATTCCCGACGGGGTCTCCCAGATCCGGGGCGGCGGCGCGCCCTCCCTAGGGGCGAGGTACAAGCCCTTGACTGCAATGCCTCCGATTGCGTCGTAGTCGGCGACATCGAGGTACTCGGTGCCGTAGCCGAAGGTGCCGCTCGCGGCGATGAGGGGCGTGCGGAAGCGGATCCCCGCGACCTCTACCCTCAGATCGGGCTCAGCATTAATCGAGGGCATGAAGAGTTTCTTTTCTAGAGTGGATAAGGGTCGCGTTCCCAGGCGACCGAGTCGGCATCGAACACCGGGCCCTCGGTGCAGGAGCGCAGGTACTCGCCCCCCGACTCCGTGCGCGTGTATACGACGCAGCCGAGGCAGCACCCCATCCCGCAGCCCATCCGTCGCTCGAGAGAGACTTGATGAGGGATCCCGCGCTCTCTCGCCATCGCCGCCACCCGCAAGAGCATCGGCGTCGGGCCGCAGGAGTAGAGCTCCATGGGCTCGTCCTCCTCGAGAGCTTTCGCCAGAAGATCGGTCACGCGCCCGCGGTGGCCGTGGGTGCCGTCCTCGGTCGAAGTCCGTACGTTCATTCCCAGCGCGTCGAAGTCGGACCGGAGGTAGAGATCGTGAGCGCTGCGGCCCCCGAGGAGCACGGTGGCCGTGAGTCCGCGCTTCGCGAGCAACCGACAAAGCGCCACGAACGGAGCGACCCCGACGCCGCCGGCGACCACCACCGGCTTTCGGGCATCGTCGGGGAGTCGAAACGAGGAGCCGAGGGGTCCGAGGCAATCTACTCGGCCTCCGATCGGGAGCTCGGTGAGGGCCTTCGTTCCCTTCCCGACGATCTTCACCAGAAGACTGAAACTGCGGTTCTCGGGTCGCGAGTCGCAGAACGAGTAGGGACGGCGAAGGAGCAGGTCCGAACGATCGGGCACCCGGAGCATGGTGAACTGGCCCGGAAGAAAGCTCCGGGAAAGCGTCTCGGATTCGAAGTGGAGGAGAAAAGCGTCCGGGGAGAGCGACTCGCGGTGAACAAGAGCGGCGCTCTCGTCCCTTTTCATCGGGCCGAGTATAGCTCAGCCCCTCAGCCGTTGTAGACGAGGTCGTGGATGCGTCCGATCTTGCCCCGCTGGCTCAGGCGATAGAAGCTTCTTAGCTCGGCGAGAAGAGGGGCGAGACCACAGTCGCGCTCGAGCGACGATTGGACGACGTAGGAGCAGTAGCGGGAGGCGAGAGAGCTCGCGGCGGTATAGCGCTCCCGCCGCTCGCAGTCGAGATCGGGGCGGAGGCTGAAATCGGAGAACATCCGATCCAAGAGGTCGTTGGGAACGCGGCCCCGATTGCGCGACGCATGCAGCAGAGTGAAGGTGACGAATTTGTCGACCTCCGCCTGGAGCTCGAGCTCGAGCTCGGTCACCCGTCTCTCCCTGGATGCGCTGAAGGCGAGATAGGCGAAGTGACTGACCTCTTCGATTGCGAGGAGCAGGAGCTCGAACGAAGAGGCGGGCATCGGAGACGATGCGAGGTCGACCTCGGTCAGGCGCTCGAGGTCCTCCTCGCCGATATAGAGCCCGAGCTCGATCCCCTCGTCCCCACCCTCCTTCACCAGAACCGAGCCCCGGCTCGGGTCGGCGCCGAGCCGCGCGCAGGTCTCCCGGCTCACGAGGAAATCCCGGATGTCGACGTTTAGGTCGAGAACGTAGACCCGATCGATGTGATGGAGGATGGAGTCGAGCATCGCTTTTTCGACCGGCACGATTCAATGGAGGCGGCGTGAGGCGTCCCCGAGGAGGATTCCTTCGCGCCTCAAGAGAGCTTCGCTCCTTCGGCTCCCGGTCTGTCGCCATCTCTCGTAGAGCCGCAGAATTCCCGCGTTCTCCGTGAGAGCACTCTCTTCGCTGACCTCGTTGAGAACGTCGACGAAACGAACGAACTTGTGGGCCAGCTCCTCGAAGAGCGCCGCCGCCTCGAGAGCGCTGAGCCGGGCGGCGCCCCCATAGGCGTATCCGCCGAGACGGACGTAGTAGTCGATGTCGTTGAGCCGCCGCACGATGTTGTCCGAGAAAAACCCGGACATGAAGAGCGCCACGTCGCCGGTGAACTTCAGAAGCCGGAAGCGACGAGCTCCCTGACTCGCGAGCGCCCGGCAAAGAAGCTCGGCGAGCGGCGTCTCCTTGTCGACCTCCAACTCCGCGTACATTTGATCGAAGGCGACGAAGTTGTCCAGGAGCTGGACCAGGTAGTAGGAAGAGAGCTCGCTCGAGGAAACCCCCTGCCTCGCCATCGCTCTCTCCACGAGATCCCTGAAATACTCCGTGGATGTTTCCGGCCGCACCAGGTTTTCCATGGCGCCCCCCTTCATCTCAGTGCGCACTCGCTACTTTCAATCAGCGCGCTGGGGCCTCACCCTGCGCTCGGGGGTCGTGCTATCCGCGCGCGTCTGCTGAAGACCCATGCAAATCGCGTGCGCGGTCGTGGCAAATCAGCAACTTCGCCGTAAGCGACCGGATTTGCGGGTCTTACTCGATTCGAGGCGATTGGAAGAAACCCCCGGGGTGCAACGCCAAAATGACAAAAACTGTCCCTTAGGAGGCCCCACTTTTGCGATCAGCAGAGTCGCGTCCTGAGTGCCAGATCCGTCTTCGCCTCTGGGCTACGGCGGACCCGCCGAAGCTTCGCGAAAGCGGGTCACTCGACGAACGTGACCTTGTTGATGTCCGTGAGCGTGGTGATGCCGGCAAAGACGTTCTCGAGAGCGTGCTCGCGCACCGAGACCATTCCCTCTTCACGCGCCGCCTGCTTCAACTCCGAAGCGCTGCGGCGGTCGAGGATGAGCTGGCGCAGTCGATCGGAGAGGCTCAGGAGCTCCGCGACCGCCGTTCTCCCGCGGAAGCCGGTTCCGTGGCATTGATAACAGCCGCGGCCGGCGAAGAACGGACGGCGCTCGTCGGGGCGGAGCCCGGAGAGCTCCAGCTCCTCGGCGCTGGGCGCGACCTCCTCGCGGCATTCCTCGCAGATTCTTCGGACGAGGCGCTGCGCCATGATGCAGTTCAGAGCGGACACGAAATTGTACGGCTCGACGCCCATGTGGAGGAATCGGCCGATGACGTCGAAAGCGTTATTGGCGTGGACCGTGGTGAACACCAGATGCCCGGTGAGCGCGGCCTGGACGGCGATGGCTGCGGTCTCGGGATCGCGGACCTCGCCCACCATGATGGTGTCGGGATCGTGGCGGAGAATCGAGCGCAGCCCGCGGGCGAAGGAGAGTCCTTTCTTCTCGTTTACGGGGACCTGGGTGACGTGGGGTATGCGGTACTCCACGGGGTCCTCGATGGTGACGATCTTTCGCTCGGCGGAGGCTATCTCCGAGAGCGCCGCGTAGAGGGTCGTGGTCTTTCCGCTTCCCGTGGGCCCGGTAACCAGCACCATCCCGTACGGCTCGCGGATGAACTTCCGGAGCCGTTTCAGCTCGCGCTCGGGAATTCCCAGCACATCGAGGCTGAGCTCGCGGAACTGCTCGCTGATCGACTCCTTGTCGAGGATGCGGATGACCACATCTTCCCCATAGATACTCGGCATGATCGACACTCGGAAGTCGATCGGCCGTCCTCGTATCCTGAGCTTGAACCGTCCGTCCTGCGGAACGCGCCGCTCGGCGACGTCGAGCTCGGCCATGACTTTCAGCCGCGAGACGATGGTCTGGTGGTGCTTGTGATCCACGGCCTCCATCGCGGGGTAGAGAACACCGTCGATTCGGTACTTGAGAGCGACGTGGTCCTCCTTCGTCTCCACGTGGATGTCGCTCGCGCGGCGCTCGATGCCGTTGAGAAGGAGGGAGTGAACTAGCTTGATGACGGCGCTTCCGCTCTCCGCGATCTCCCCCTCGGAGCCGAGGTCGGGTTCATCGCCCTCCTCGTCGGACGAGGTCTCGAGCTTGAGCTCCTCTGAGGCCTTGTCGAGAAGGAAGCTCGAGCTGCGGTTCCTCGCGAGGATCTCCTCGATCTGGACTTCGCTCGCGACCGAAAGAACGAGCGGCCTTCCGAGGACCAGCTCCAGCTCGTCCATCTGGCGGAAGTTCTCGGGATGGGCGACGGCGATTTTAAGCCTTTCCCGCTCCTCCGCGAGCGGCACGAACCGATAGCGGAGGATGAAATCCATCGGGACCTGCCGCCAGAGCTCGACGTCCTCGCGAAAGCCGCTCAGATCGACGAAGGGGTAGCCGTACCGCTCCGCGAGCGCCCTCGCCTCGCCGTTCCCACTCATGTCAATTTGAGTTGAGCGGCGGCACGGAAGGGTTGCCGCCGATGCCAACTCCCACAAACCCTCTGACTCATTCCATGACGAAGCCCGGGTGCCGTCCGCTCCAACTCAATCACATTATATTCCTTCAGCGCCGCGGGCCCCTTCCCTCAGTGCTCCCTCGCGCTTCTATCAATGCCTCGCGCAATGCCGCTCCGCGCATTTCGCGCTGCGCGGCGGCTGACGGCTCCGCTCGGGCGCTCCGGCCGATAGCTCTCGCTCGCTGCGGCGGGCGCGGCTCCCGTAAACCTCTGAGACAACGCTCCTTTGACTTTGTCGCCGAGCGCATGCGAGAATGTTTCAAAACTCGTTTCCTACCCCGTCTTTTGACTGAGAATGGCTGAGCGCAAGGATGGATTTTCTCAAGAACTATCTGCCCGGGCCGGTGGTGGATATCTTTTTGCCGATCGTCATCGTGCTCGCCCTCGCCTATCTTCTGATCCCGAAGCTCATCGAGAAGCTCAAGGAGACCGGAGTCTGGGATCGCGCCGTCGACAAGGTGGGAGGCGAGAAGCTCCGCCTGATGCAGTTCGAGCGCGAGATCAGCCGGCTTACGAAGTCCGGCGACGTCCTCGGAGCCGCGCGGCTCTACGAGGAAGCGGAGTGGTACCCCGAAGCCATCAACCTCTACGTCGAAGCCGAGGAGTACGTCTCCGCGGGGACTCTCTACGAGCAGCTCGAGCAGTGGGATCGCGCCGCCGACATGTACATGAAGGCCGACGACTGGAAGCGCGCGGCCAAGATCCTCGCCAAAATGGGAAAGCACGCCGAGGCGGCGAAGCACTACGAGCAGCACGGGCAGAAGATCGACGCCGCCAAGCTCTACTTCGACGCGGGACAGTACGACCGCGCCGCGCAGCTCTACGAAGGCGTTTCTTACTTCCCCCAGGCGGCGAAGTGCTACGAGAAGCTCGGCCAGTACATCAAGGCCGCGGAGAACTACGAGCAGCAGTGGTTGGCGGCGACCGCCGTCGGGGGCGGGGGTCTCATCGCCTCGCCGTCGGATAAGGAGTCGAAGATCGCTCTCTACGCCGGGCAGCTCTACGAGAAGGGAGGAGCTCCGGAGCGCGCCGCCGATCTCTATAAACGCGCGGGGCTGTCGCGGGAGGCGGCGGTGCTCGCGGCCAAGGAAGGGCGGTTCCGAGACGCCGCGGAGATGCTGCTCAAAGAGGAGAAGCTTCCGGAGGCGGCAGCGATGTTCGAGAAGGCGGGTGACGTCCGCCGCGCGGCGCTCCTCCAGGGGGAGATCGCCTTTCACCAGGGCGACAGCGCCCTCGCCGCCGAGAAGTTTTCCGCGGGAGGAGACAACCTTCGGGCGGCGGAGCTCTTCGAAACGGCGGGAAATCTCGAGGCGGCCGCGCGGTGCTACGAGCAGAGCGACTCCGTCATCCAGGCGGCGAACGTCTACCTTCGCGCTCACGACAAGCTCAAGGCCGCCACCCTATTCGAGCGCGGAGGCGACTTCGAGCAGGCGGCGCAGCTCTACGAGGAGGCAGGAAACCAGGCGAAGGCCTCGACGCTCTACGAACAGTCGAGGCGCTACTACGAGGCGGGAAAGCTCGCGCAGGGTCTGGGCGATTCCGACCGCGCGATCCAGCTGCTCCAGCAGGTAGACGGCAGCCACGAGCATTACGACGCCGCGACTCTCATCCTTTCGCAGCTCTTCATCGAGAAGAACATGCCCGCCCTCGCGGTCGACAAGCTCAAGCGGCTCATCGGCGAGCGGCAAATCTCGGCGGCGAACATCGACCACTTCTATAGCCTCGGCCTCGCCTACGAGAAGCTGGGAAACGACGGCGAAGCCGTTAGCACCCTCCGGAAGATCATGACGGAGCGCTACGGTTACAAGGACGTGGAGCAGCGCATCGAGAGGCTCACTAGTCCCCGCGCCGCTTCACCACCACCGGCGCCCGCAGCGGCGGCATCCGCTCCGATACCGAGGACTTCAGCGCTCCCCCCCACGGCGCCGGCGGCACCCGCGCCCGCCGCGCCGGCGGTGAGACCCGCGCCCGCGCCCGCTCCCGCCGCCTCTGGCTCTCCCATCCAGCTCGGAGAGGAGCTCGGAAAGGGCCTTTTGGGGATCACCTACCGGGGAACCGACACGCGCAACCAGCAGGCGGTCGTGGTCAAGCTCCTCCGCGGGGATCTTCTGCGCGACCGAATCGTGGTGCAGCAGTTTCTCGCCGAGGCCCAGGCCGCGCGCGCGCTCGAGCATCCGAACCTGGTCCGTTTCCTCGGGCTCGTCGAGATCCAGGGGGCGAAGGCCGCGGTCACCGAGTACGTGGAGGGCTTCGACCTCGCCGCTTTCCTCTCACGCTACAAGCGGATCTCGGTCAAACAGTCCGTCGATCTTCTCACGACACTCGCCGATGCGTTCGGCTATGCCCACGAAAGGCGCGTGCTGCACCGGGATCTGAAGCCGTCGAACATCCTGGTGGGAAAGGATGGCAAGCTCAAGATCGCCGGGTTCGGTCTCGGAGCGCTCCGGATCCGGGAGCTGGACCCGGCCGATGGATACCCCTCTCCCGAGTTTCTCGGCGGGGCGCCCTTCGGAATCCGCTCCGACATCTACGCCCTGGGGGCGCTCATCTTCCACACCCTCACGGGAGAAAACCCCGGGGCTGGGCGGGGAGCCTCCGCGAACGGCTCGCCCCCTCGGCTCCGGCAGATCCTTCCCGAGGCACCCGATTCCCTCGATCAGATACTGGCCCGCTGCCTGATGGAGGATCCCGCTCAGCGATTTGGCTCGACGGGAGAGCTCCTCGCAGCGGCGAAGACCGTCCAGGCCTGAGAAAAGGCACCCGGCGAGCCGTTTGAGGTACGATCCGGCGCCGTGGCTCAGTGCTGGTTCTGCGGGAAGGTTATCTCTCGAAGCTCGAGCGGCTATTATCGAAGTTCGGTGCCGGAGGACCCCCGCTCACGCTCCGCGAAGGGCTCGACCAGCCGCCTTCGCGTCTCATCGTGACTCCCGGACGGGGAGCGTGCGGTATACTAGAAAGACAGTCATTCAGCGAAATCCACTCAGTTTAGAGAGGCGACTTGGTCGAGATCAGCCATCGAGAACGGATCGTTCGGGCCAAGATCATCTATTACGGTCC
>Ga0326597_10011706_pt1 | contig 11607 bp, 8 predicted proteins | sample RVTome_12_FD_203789 | JGI IMG/M metagenome (GOLD analysis project Ga0326597, IMG submission 203789) | Soil microbial communities from uranium-contaminated site in the Upper Colorado River Basin, Wyoming, United States - RVT100D185 | ecosystem: Environmental > Terrestrial > Soil > Contaminated >...
TCAACACGGCGTTCGGCCGCGCCATCCGCATCGGCGATGCCGGCAGCCTGCCCCTGCCGATCGACGGGCGCATCCTCGCGGCCAGCCTCCTGGTGTCGGTCGTGGCCGGGATCGGCTTCGGCCTCCTCCCCGCCTGGTTGGCGTCGCGGAACGACGTGGTGGCCACCCTCAAGCAACAGTCTCGGGGCTCCACCTCGGGCCGTGGACAGCGCCTCGCCCGCCAAACCCTGATCGTGGCCGAGGTCTCCCTGGCCTTGGCCCTCCTGGCCGTGGCCGGGGTCATGATCCGCGGCTTCGACGCCATGCTCCGGAAAGACGCGGGGTGGGACACGGGGCGCGTCCTCACCGCGAACATCCACCTGCCCGAGCAGTCCACCTACGATACGGAGGACAAGCGCCGCCTGGCCATCGAAAGGCTCGAGCGCCGCCTCGCGAGCATTCCCGGCGCGGAGCAGACGGGGATCTGTACGACTCCGCCCCTGTTCGGCTACTCGCGCACCGGCCCCATCCAGGTGGAGGGCCAGACCTCCGAGGACCCGGTTCACCAGCCCAGCGCCGGGTACATCATGGTGGGGGCGGGCTTCTTCGGCACCATGGGCATCCCCCTCCGCGAAGGCCGCCTGTTCCCGGCCGACCTGCGCGCCTCTAGCCCGCCCGTCGTCGTCATCGGGGAGTCCCTGGCCCGAAAGTTCTGGCCCCACGACAGCGCCGTCGGCAAGCGGATCGGCGACCGCGAGAAGGGAGAGGTGGTCTTTCGGGAGGTGATCGGAGTGGTGCGCGACATCTCGTTCCCGCTGAACCTCGCCCACCCGGATACGGTGCTGCAGATCTACAAGCCCCTGGTGCACGAGCCCTGGGGCTACCTCCACCTCCTGGTACGCGGCGCGGCACCCGGGACCTTCAAGAACGAGGTGAGGCGCGCCGTCTCCGACCTCGACCCCGACGTGGCCGTGCAGGAGATGTTCACGGTTCCGGAAGCGAGCGACCGCTATCAGCACAACATCGTCGTGATCAACAACACCCTGGGCGGCTTCGCCCTGCTGGGGCTGGTGCTGGCGGCGGTGGGCCTCTACGGGGTCATCTCGAACCTGGTCGCACACCGCACGGCCGAGTTCGGCATCCGCCTCGCCCTGGGTGCGGAGCCGCGAGACGTGCTGGGGCTCGTGCTCGGGACGGGCGTGAAGCTCACCCTGGTCGGCCTGGTGGCGGGCGCGGGACTGGCCTATGCCCTCATCCGCATCCTGGCCTCCGAGATGCCGCGCATGGCCGGCGCCGACCCCGTCACCCTGGCCCTGGTCGCCCTTGTGTTGTTCGCGGTCGCGCTCTTCGCCTGCTACTGGCCGGCGCGCCGCGCGACCAAGGTCGATCCGCTGGCCGCCCTGCGCGCGGAGTGACGGGCGCGGCGGGACGGGAGAATCCTCCTCCTCAACTCTCTGGGAGCGGTCGCAGGTCGCCGAGCATGGTGGGGATGAGCTCCGAGACCGTGGGGTGGATGTGCATCGCCCGCTGGATGACCGTGTACGGGGCCTTGGCGTACATGACGTCGAGGATCGAGTGGATGATCTCGTCTCCGCCCGGGCCCAGAACCGCGGCGCCCAGGATCTCGTGGGTCGAGGCGTCGACGACGACCTTCATGAAGCCCTGGGTTTCGCCCTTCTCGACCGCGCGCTTGACCTTGGCCATCTCCCGCCTGGCGACCATTGCCTTCCGCCCGGTCCCGCGGACTTCCGCATCGGTCAGCCCGGCCCGTCCGAGAGGCGGGTCGATGAAGAGTGCATAGGTGGAGATGCGATCGGTCACCCGGCGTGGGTCGTTGTCGAGCAGGTTGGCCGCGACGATCTCGGCATCGTTGAAAGAGGTATGGGTGAACGCCCCTCGGCCGTTGCAGTCACCCAGGGCCCAGATGCCCGGGACGCTCGTGCGCAGCTGGTCGTCGACCGCGATGTACCCGCGGGGATCCGTCGCCACGCCGGCGCTCTCCAGGCCCAGGTCGTCCGTGTTGGGGCGGCGTCCGACGGCCAGCAAGAGGTGGGAGCCCGCGACCTCCGGCGCGCCGGTCGCGCAGTCGACCTGCGCGAGAATGTCGTCACCGCGGCGGGAGACGCCGATGCAGCTCGCGTTCCGCCGGAGGTGGATGCCCTCCCGCTCGAGGATGTCCTCGATGGCCGCCGAGACGTCCTCGTCCTCCCGCTGAACGAGCCGCGGTCCCGTCTCGAGAATCGTGACCTCGCTGCCGAAGCGGCGGTACATCTGCCCGAACTCCAGGCCGATGTAGCTTCCCCCCACGACGATCAGGTGCCGGGGAAGAAAGTCCACGGACATGATCGAGCTGTTGGTGAAATACGGAATCTGGTCGATCCCCGGCAGCCTCGGCACGACCGCCCGGCCACCCACATTAATGAAGATGCGCTCCGCCGTGATCCGATGCGCGCCGACGCTGACCTCTTGCGGCGACTCGAAGCGGGCGTGGCCCTCGTAGACGGTGCAGTTTTCCATGCCCTTCAGCCACGACTCGAGCCCCGCCCTCGATCGTCCGGAGATCTCGTCCTTCCTCGCTTTCACACGCTTCATGTCGACGGTCAAAGCGCCGCCGACGCTCACGCCGAAGTCGTTTGCTCGCCGCGCCAGATAGGCGGCGTAGGCGCTCGCGACCAGGGTCTTCGTGGGAATGCAGCCCGTGTTGACGCAGGTGCCGCCGAAGGCGGCGCGCTCGACGATGGCCACGGTCATGCCGGCGCCGGTCAGGCGGGAGGCCAGGAACGGACCCGCCTGGCCCGTGCCGACGATGATCGCGTCGTAGGTCATGACCGTCCCCGCGCCCCTTGGAGGGGTGATCCTCCCACGAATCGGGAACCGCGGGCGTCGTGGCTGCGTCTAATCGGGGCAAAGCTTTGCTCAGGAGGAGCCGGTGATCCAGCTCTCGGACGTGCGCTACGCCCTGCGCCTGTGGCGGCGGCACCCCACCCTCGTCGTGGTGGCGGGTCTTTCCCTCGGCTTGGGCGTGGGGGCGACCACCACGATGTACAGCGTGGTGAACAGGGTCGCCCACTACGAACTGGGCTTCGCCGACGCCGACCGGCTGGCGGTGCTGCAGAGCACCGACACCGCGCGAGGGAACCGGCAGCAGCCCCCCACCTGGGAGACCGTTCAGGCCGTTCTCGAACATGGACAGTCGTTCGAAACATTCGGCTTCTTCCAGGGCTGGGGTGCTCCCGTCACCCTCTCCGGAACCACCGAGACGCGTCGGGTTTCCCAGATGCCCGTGGACGGCAACGCCCTCTCGGTCGTGGGGGTCGCACCCCTCCTCGGACGCACGTACCGCGCCGAGGACTTCGACGATCTCATCAAGCAGAAGGAGGCGCGATCGATCGTCGTCAGCTACGACACCTGGCAAGACCTCCTGGGTGGAGCCCCCGACGTGATCGGTGTCTCCATCCGTGTGGACGGCGAGCCCCGGACCGTGATCGGGGTCATGCCCAGGGGCTTCAGCCTCGTGCCCTGGGCCGACGACATCGCCTTCTGGGCCGCCAACGACCTCCGCAAGATCCCGCAGGCGCGCTGGATGACCGCGGTCGGGCGAGTACGGCCGGGGAAGTCTCTGGCCACGGCCGAGGCGGAGGCCACCGCGATCAGCCGGCAGGTGCTGGAGGCGCGGGGCGAGAAGGCCGAGACTGCGGGGGTACGGGTCGTCCTGCTCCACGAGGCCTTCTTCGGCAACGCCCGCAACGGGCTCACGTTCCTGCTGGGCGCGGTCAGCTTCGTGCTGCTCATCGCCTGCGCGAACGTGGCGAACCTGCTGCTGGCGGCGGGAACCGCACGACAGAAGGAGCTGGCCCTGCGCGCGGCCACAGGCGCGGGGCGCGGGCGACTCATGCAGCAGCTCTTGACCGAGAACCTGCTGCTCTCCCTGGTCGGGTGCGCCTTCGGCCTGGTGTTGGCACTCTGGGGCACGCGGCTCTTCGCCCTCATCGTCCCCACCGGTTTTCCGGAGCTCCTGCGCCAGATCCGCATCGACGCACGCGTGTTGGGCTTCGCCCTGGCCATCTCCGTGGTCTCCAGCCTGCTCTTTGGCCTGCTGCCCGCGCTGCGGGCCTCGCGGGTAGACCTGAACGAGGTCTTGAAGGAGGGCGGCCGGAGTACGGGGGGCGGTCGCCGACGTGGTCGGAGCGCGCTGCTCGTCGCGGAGGTGGCGCTCTCGATGGTGCTGCTGGTGGGGGCGGGTCTCATGATGCGCGGCTTCCTGGGCGAGCAGAGCAAGCTGCCCGGCTTCCCCATGGAGCGCCTTCTCACCGCCGACATCCTGCTGGGCGGCACGAAGTACTTCGACAAGACGCCCCAGGACATGAACCTGGTGACCCCCCAGGCCGAGTTCTTCTTCGACCAGCTTCTCGAGCGCGTGCGGGCAATCCCCGGGGTGAAGCAGGCCGGCATCAGCAGCCGGCTCCCGCTGCAGGTCTGGACCCATCCCTTCACCATCGTGGGCAAGCCCGCCCCCGAGCCGGGGAAAGAGCCCCAGGCCGACCTGAACGAGGTCGACTCCCAGCTGCTCGAGACCCTGGGCATCCGTCTGTTGCGCGGACGGAACATCGAGGAGCGGGACGTGGCCTCGTCGCCCTGGGTGGCGGTCATCAACAAGAGCTTCGCCGATCGCCATTTCCCGGGCCAGGATCCCCTCGGCCAGGCGATCCGACTTTCCGTCGGTCCGGGCGGGCCGGGGACGGTGGAAGAGCCGCAGCCGAGGGAGATCGTGGGTGTGGTGGCCGATGTCGCCTATCCGAGCTTCTTCAACGAGACGCCCGCCGCCGTCTACATCCCGTTCCGTCAGCACCTCTGGCAGTACGGGCGCGAAGACGAGTGGATCCACACGCGCAAGGTGCTGGCGGTGAGAACCACGGTGGACCCGCTCAGCCTGGTGCGCGCGGTCGAGGGTGCCCTGGCGGAGGTCGATCGGGACCAGGCGGCCCACGACTTCATGACCATGGAGCAGCGCGTCGCCAACTCACCCTCGGTCACCAACAGCCGCTTCTTCGCGTCGCTCTTCACGACCTTCGGCACGCTGGCGATCCTGCTGGCCGTGGTGGGGGTCTACGGGGTGATGTCCTGGGTGGTCGGCCAGCGCACGAGCGAGTTCGGCCTCCGCATGGCCCTGGGCGCCCGCGCCCGCGACGTGGTCACCATGCTACTGGGCCAATCGCTCCGGCCGATCCTGCTGGGCGTCGCCCTGGGGGTGCTCGGAGGGTTCGGGCTGAGCCGGGCCTTCAACAGCATGTTCTGGCGCATGACCGCCGCCGAACCCGAGGTCTTCGCCATCATCTCGGCACTGATGCTGGCGGCCGCCCTCGTCGCGGCGTGGGTGCCCGCGCACCGCGTGACCCGGATCGATCCCCAGCAGGCGCTACGCTACGAGTAGCCTCAGGCCGTTGAGCGCCGACTACTTCCTCTGATTCTGGGCAAGGGCGCGACGCGGGGTGGGGAGTGGACGACGCTCGCGAGGGGTGGCTGCGCCACCACAAGGACCTTCGCGCGGGGACCGGCGAGCGGGCGCTCGGGAAAACCGACCCGACGGCCACATTCAGGGTCTGCCTCTCTCTGGAAGAGGCGATCTGGGCGGGGTCCGACATGTGAGTTCTGACGAATTCAAGAACCTGGCGGCGGCTGGCACCGTATAAGGAAGCAAGCCATGGCTACCGACAACGTCCGGCGGGACCTGCGCATCGGTCTCCGGGTCCTGATCAAGGAGAAGTCGTTCTGCGCCCTGGCCATCACCGTCCTGGCCCTGGGCATCGCCGGCGTCACCACCATGTTCAGCGTGGTGAATGGCGTCATGCTCCGCGGCTTTTCGTTCCCGAACGCCCACCGGCTGATCAGCGTCAACTTCATCGACCCTTCGAGCACCAGCTTCTTCGGCGCGAACGGCCAGATCTCGTCGATGGACTTCGAGGAGTTCCGGCCGGCCCAGCAGTCCTTCGAGCACCTGGCGGCGTACTTGAACGGGTCGACCGTCAACGTCACGGTCGACGGCACCCCCCGGCGATACACCGGCGGCTACATCACCGAAGACTTCCTGCGCGCCCTCGGCGTCAGCCCGGTCTTGGGCCGCGACTTCACCGCCGCGGACAACCAACCTGGCGCCGAGAAGGTCGCGATCATCGGCCATGGCATCTGGGAGCGGGATTTCGGGGGCGCCCCGGGCATCGTGGGGAAGGGGGTGCGGATCAACGGCGCACCCGCCACGATCGTCGGTGTCATGCCCAAGGGCTTCGCCTTTCCGATAAACGAGGAGCTCTGGGTTCCCCTCTACAGCGAGTTCCCGGTGCGGCCGCGCGCGGACCCGCGCAACATCAACCCGGCCGTTCTCGGCGCGCTCAAGCCCGGCGTCAGCCTCGACCAGGCCAGCGCCGAGTTCGCGGGCTTCGCCAGGCGCTTCGCCGAGGCCTATCCGGAAACGAGCAAGGCGTTCGCCACCGCCCGGGTCGAGCCCCTCATCAAGACCTACACGCCGCTGCCCCTGCGCGGCACCCTGCTGACCATGCTGGGCTTCTGCGTCGGCGTGCTCCTGATCGCCTGCGTCAACGTGATGAACATGCAGTTCGCGCGGGCGACCCTGCGGGCGAGGGAATTGGCGATCCGGTCCTCCCTCGGCGCCACCCGCGCGCGCCTCGTTCAGCAGATGCTCACGGAGAGCCTGCTCGTGGCCGGCATCGGGGCCGTGCTCGGAGTCGGTCTGGCCTCCTTCGCCGTGGGCTGGCTGTCCGCCACCTTCCGCAACCTCGACAACCCGCCGCCCTCGTGGATCACGTTCGACATCGACGCCCCGGCGCTGATCTTCACCGTGGGCGCCGCCCTGGTCGCAGCGCTCGTGTCCGGGCTGCTGCCGGCCTGGATGTCCTCGCGCGCGAGCACCGTGGAGGCCCTGAAAGAGGGTGGGCGCGGCCACACCAGCCATCGCATCGGTCTGGTCAGCCGGGGGCTGGTCGTGTTCCAGATCGGGGTGACCTGCATCCTGCTCATCGGGTCGCTGCTGCAGATGCGCTCCATCCTCAACCAGCAGGCGATCGACTACGGCTACGACACCGCCGGCATCATGTCCGCCCGCATGGGCCTGATGGATGGCGACTACCCGACGCCAACGGCCCGGCGGGTCTTCTACGACCGCCTCTTGCGGGAGCTCCGGGAGCATCCCGAGTTCGGTGCGGTCGCGTTCACCAGCCGCTTCCGCATGGTCTTCTCGGGCAGCGGCCCGGTCGAGATCGAGGGCAAGGAGTACCGGGAGAAGCGCGACCGGCCGAACGCCAACTTCGAGCAGGTCACGGGCGGCTTCTTCGAGGTCACCGGTCAGAAGGTGCTCGAAGGGCGCACCTTCACCGAGGACGATCTGGACCCGAAGCTGCCGGTGGCCGTGGTCAACGCGGCCTTCGCGAGGAAGCACTTCGGGACGGAAAGCCCGATCGGACGCCGCTTCCGTAGCGTCGATCGCAGCACCGAGCAACCGAGTCCCTGGCGGACGATCGTCGGCGTGGCGACCACGATCCGCATGCTCGGCCCCTACAACAACCCGAACGTGGACGACACTGGCTTCTACGTCCCCTTCTACGCTAACCCGACCGGCCCCGCGCTGCCCGAGCCGTTCGTGAGCCAGTTCGCCACCGTGATCGTGAAGCCGCGCGGCGACCAGCGGGCCTTTACCCTGGCGAGCGCGCTCCGCCGGCAGGTGGGCCAGGTCGACCCGAACCTGCCCCTCTACTTCGTGGACACTCCGCAGAAGAACCTCGAAGGCTTCGTGGCGCCGAATCGCATCGTGGCGTCGATGTTCTCGGTCTTCGGGTTGGTGGCCGTGGTGCTGGCCTCCGTCGGCATCTACGGCGTCATGTCGTTCGCGGTGAGCCAGCGGACGCAGGAGTTCGGCGTCCGCATGGCGCTCGGCGCCGACCGGCTGCGCATCCTGGGCATGGTCCTGCGACAGGGCTCGCGTCAGGTGGTCCTGGGGGTGCTGATCGGCCTGGGGCTGGCCTTCGGCCTCGCCACCCTGGGCCGCGCCGCCATCGGGAACCTCCTGATCGGGGTCAGCGCCCAAGATCCCTTCACGTTCGCCATCGTGGTCGCACTCGTCGCGTTCGTGTCGCTCGTGGCCACCCTCGTTCCCGCGCGGCGGGCCACCCAGGTCGACCCGCTCATAGCACTTCGCGCGGAGTAGACGAGGTCATCGCCCTCGGACGGGGTCTGCCGGCGGGTGGGGCCGTATACTCCAGCCACCCGGTCGGGGTCCTGGTTGCGCCCGGAAGGAGCGAGGGGAGAGCGGCATGGTGAAAATCAACCTGCTCCGGCCCAGCCGGCACCATCTCGCGTCGGACGCCATTCGGTCTGCTGCCGCAAGGGAGGAAAAGGCCGGGCGCATCGAGAAGGCCATCGACCTCTACCGGCAGATCGTCGCGGACGACCCCCGCGACTGGAACACCATCAAGAAGTTCGGGGATCGCTACTCCCGGATCAACCGCAACAAGGAAGCCTCACTGGAGTACGCCAAGGTCGCCGAGTTCCACGAAAAGGACGGCTCCCTCCTCAAAGCCATCGCGGTCTGGAAACAGATCCAGAAGCTGGACCCCGCTGCCCTCGACCCCTACAACCACCTGGCCGACCTCTAATGCCAAGCAGGGCCTCATGATGGAGGCGAAGCGCCATTACCAGATCGTCGTCGACGAGTACAAGAAGCGCGGGAAGATCCGGGACGCGGGCGAGGCCCTCCGCAAGATGGCGGAGATCGATCCCGAGAGCGGCAAGCTCCGGGCCGAGCTGGCGCGCTTCCACCTTCTCCAGAAGAACTGAGAGAAGGCGGTCCACGTCTTCGGAGTTGGAATCGGGGATCATCGCCCTGCAGCGGTACGGCAAGGCCGACGAGATCGCCGGCCTGGTCTCGTACCTGGCCGGCCCGGATGGCGCCTTCGTCACCCGCGCCAGCCTTCGGATCGACGGGGGGTTCGCCGCGTAGTATCGGGACCATGGAGCCCGGGCGGTGTCGACGCGGCGGGTCCTTCAGTCGGCGGGGTCGTCGGCCCTTTCTTGCGGCCAGAGCACGAGCGCGAGGTGGCGCGCGGTCAGCAGCTCGGCGGACAGACGCGTCTCGAGCGGCCGCCGTTCCGCAAGCGCGTGGAGCCGCTCCTCGGAGACCGGGAAGATCCGGATCGGCGGCTCGATCTCGAGCCCCGCTCGCCGGGGCCGCACGCCCTCCCCGAGCAGGCGTTGCGCGTCCTCTTCTCCGATCGCCCAGGCCGTCGCGGCTTGGGACAGGAGCCGGCGAAGGCGGAACCAGACCCCGCCCGCATGGTTGCGCTGTCGGTACTCGAAGCGCCGGAGGGCGTCTTTGGCCCGCGCGGCCTTCACCCGATGGTGGAGCTTGTCGCGCAGCGCCGGGCTCATTCGGTACCTCCCGTCGCCTCCAGGCGGCGCCGCAGTGAGGCGATCGCGACGCGATGGGGCCCGGGGTCGGGCATGCCGAGCCGGCCTTCGAGTCCGGCGAGGATCGTGAGGTTCGATCGAACCGTGTGGCGCAGGTCCGGAGACAGGCCGCGATATGTGGCGTCCAGCTCGTCCAGGTCCTCCGGCTTCGCCACGAGGAGCAGGCCGAGGGCGACCAGCAAGTCCCGGTCGCCTTTCTCGCCGGTCCGCTCGGTGGCCAGCTTCTCGAGGAGCAGGCCGGCGACGCGAGGAACGGGCACGCTCAGCCCTTCGATCTCCACGGGCCGGCCCGGCTTCATGAGCGACAGCAGGCCAAAAACCATCAAGGGGAAATCCGGGTCGTCGATCACGTAGCTGTCGCTCGTGTCTCGGGTGTTGGGATCGAGGCCCAGAAAGTTGACCTCGAGCAGCTCCGCGGACTCCGGAAGCCACACGGAGGGCTCCTCCGACGACGGGCGAAAGCCCTCGAGATCGGAGAGACGCCTCTTGACGTCGCGGGCGCGGTCGACGCGAACCGCGAGGTCCACATCCTGCGAAACGACGAGGGTGGACAAGGCGTCCGGCTCGAGCAGGTTCGGAACTTCGGAGTCCACGACCATGACTCCCGGCTCCTCCAGGATGGGCTTCAGGGCGCGGAGGGTCCCCAGGAGGCGGTCGCGAAATGTCACCTCTTCCAGTATAGCGAGCCCCCCCGGTCGGGGTGGCGCCAAGTGCACAAGAGCCACGCGAAACTCTAGACTCTCGATGCACGATGAAGCAGCTGTACGTAACCGATACCGACGGCTACGTCCTGTGCTTTTAGTGGCCGGCACCATGAAGACCCTCGCCCGGGAGCGCGACAAGGCCGAAATCCTCGGCCGGTTGAGAACGGTGCGACCGGAGAGCATGCGTCGATGGGGGCGAATGTCGGCGCACCAGATGGTGTGCCACCTGGGCGACGGCTTCCGCATGGCCCTGGGCCAGAAGCGCGTGAGCCCGGCCACCGGCCTGCTCCAACGGACGATCATCAAGGGGTTCGCCTTGTACGTTCCCCTCCCCTGGCCGGCCGGAATCCCCACGAACCCGGAGATCAATCAGGAAGGCGAAGGCACGCGGCCCGTGGACTTTGCGACCGATGTCGCGCAGGTCGAGGCGCTGTTGGAAGTCCTCACGGCGCCGACGAGGAGCCTCGACCGGCAGTCTCATCCGACCTTCGGCGTGATGTCGGACGCCGCCTGGCTGCGGTGGGCCTACCTGCACACGGACCACCACCTCCGGCAGTTCGGGGCTTAGGCGGGCGTTCGTGGTGCTGGACCGTCAGCGGCCGAGAAGCCGCTCCCCGCCGCTTTCGCGGAACGCCGCCAGCGCCTGCTGGCGGCCCGCTTCGGCGTCCGCCAGGAGCTCCTGGAAGGCGGGGTCGCTCCGCAGCGGGTCGAAGACCCGGCTGCCCGAGAGGGTCGGGGCGACCGAGTAGCCCTTCGCCACCCCGCGGCGCAGCTCGCTGAGCCCGCTCTCGTGCTCGCCGAGCTCGCAGAGCAGCCAGCCCTGCTGGAAGATGGCCTCCGGGTCGTCCATGATCTTGAGCCCGCCCATAGCCGACACGGCGGCGAGCATGTCCGCGGGGCGCCGGTCGAGCCAGGCGATCAGGGTCTCGGTCCACAACCGGAAGCTCGGAATGCGCGCTTCCTGGCGCAAGTCGCCGAGCGCCCCGCGCGCCTCGTCGCGTCGTCCCGCCAGGCCGAGGCCGATGACCCGGATCCCCGCGTCGGCGCCGCCGGGGGTTCGGGTTGCGTCGACGGTGAGCAGCCGTTCGACGTCGCCCGTCATCATGACCGTCTGCTCGAGGCTCGTGGGGACGTTGGGATCGAGCCGCCGCGCTTCCTCGTGCGCGGCGATCGACTGCTCGAAGAGCCCGCAATAGCGACAGGCGTGGACGAGCCCAGCGAACAGCTCCGGATCGTTGCCGTGACGGTCGGCCTCGCCCAGCAGGCGCACCAGGGCCGCCCGTGGCTGACCCGTCTCCGCCTCCAGGTGCGCGTAGAACTTGTGCGCCAACGAAAGCCGGGGGTCGATCTCGAGGGCGCGACGGAAGGCCTCTTCGGCGCGGGCGGCGCTGTCCGCCGAGTCGTCGATGAACTTGCCGATCACCCGGTGGCAGCGGCCCAGTTGGGCCCA
>Ga0326597_10011707_pt1 | contig 11606 bp, 12 predicted proteins | sample RVTome_12_FD_203789 | JGI IMG/M metagenome (GOLD analysis project Ga0326597, IMG submission 203789) | Soil microbial communities from uranium-contaminated site in the Upper Colorado River Basin, Wyoming, United States - RVT100D185 | ecosystem: Environmental > Terrestrial > Soil > Contaminated >...
AGGTTAGCCCACGGACCTAGAACACCTCGGAGGTCTTCGCTGGGATGGGGGAGCGGCCGGACGGTCGGCTGCCGGGTCGAGTCGAGAGCCAGACCGGGCTTGCTACTGGCCCTGCTCGATGTCTTCCATCGTGTCGTCGTCGAGGCCGAAGTAGTGCCCGATCTCGTGGATGACCGTGTCCCGGACAAGCTCGGCCATCTCCTCAGCGTCGGCGCAGTCTTCCTCGATGGGCCCCTGATAGATATGGATCGTGTCAGGGAGGACGTTGCCGTAGGAGGTATCGCGGTGCGTCAGGTCGATCCCGCGGTAGAGACCATAGAGGGTGTCGGGCGGCTCGATGTCGAGCTCGCGCAGCGTCTCGTCGTCTGCCCAGTCCTCGACCACGACGGCGACGTTGGCGATTTTTTCCTTGAACCGGCGGGGCAGCGTGCGCAGGGCCCGCTCGACGAGGGCCTCGAACTCGTTGTGAGTCACAATTTTCCCGTGCCGGGGCGAGTCGCGAGTCAGACGAGGCCCGAGGGAGGAGCCAGCCCGAGGCGTATGCGGTTATACGTTGAGGGCTGGGGACGACCGAGAACGAAGTATGGCGAAGCGAATCGGCCCGGCACTACAGCCCTCTGACGCGCTCGACATTCATCACGTCCTTCACTTCCCGAATGCTCTGCATGATGCTCTGGAGCTGGTGGAGATCCTCCACCTCGATGACGAAGTGGTTGATGCCCTTGCGGTCGTCGGTCACGGTGATCTCTGCCTTCGTAATATTGCCGTGTCGCGAGGAGATGGCCGCGGTGATCTCTGCCAGAAGCCCGGGCCGGTCCCGCCCGATGTAGACGGCGATCTTGACGGGGCGCTTGGCCGGCTCCTCGCTGTCCCACTCGACGGCCAGCAGGCGCTCCTTGTCGAGCACGTTCTTGACCACGGTCAGGCAGTCACGGGCGTGCACCGTCAGTCCCCGCCCCCGCGTGATGAAGCCCACGATGCCGTCGCCGGGCACCGGCGAACAGCACTTGCCGAAGCGCACCAGGACATCGTCCACGCCGCGGATGCGCACGGCGCCCTCGCTCTTCTGGGCGGCCTTCTGGAGCTTGGACTCCGGCGCCTGCTCCTGCTCGCGGACGACGGTGGGGGCGAGCTTGCCCAGGGCCTGGTGGACGGAGGCCTTGCCGTAGCCCATGGCGGCAAGCAGGTCGTCCGCGGTGGCGTAGCCCATCTCCGCGAGAAGCTTCTTCATCTCCTCCGAGGCCAGGAGCGTGGCCGGAACCAGGCGGTACTTCTTGGCCTCGCGGTCGAAGAGCTCGCGGCCCAGCTCGAGCGAGCGGGCACGCTCCTCCACCTTGAGCCACTGGTTGATCTTGGCCTTGGAGCGGCTGGACTTGACGATCTTGAGCCAGTCCCGGCTCGGATGCTGGGTGGGCGAAGCCACCACCTCGACGATGTCGCCCTGGCGGAGCGTGTAGCGCAGCGGCACCAGCTTGCCGTTCACCTTTGCGCCGACGCAGTGGTGCCCGACGTCCGTGTGGACGGCGTAGGCGAAATCGATTGGTGTCGAGCCCTCGGGCAGCGCCTTGACATCGCCCTTTGGGGTGAACACGTAGACCTCGTCCGGGAAGAGGTCGAACCTGACCGTGTCGAGAAACTCCTTCGGGTCCTTCATCTCTTTCTGCGACTCCATCAGCTGGCGGAGCCACGTGAAGGCTTCGTCGAACCGGTCGCGATCGCCCTTCTTCTCCTTGTAGAGCCAGTGGGCCGCGATCCCCTCCTCCGCCACGCGGTGCATCTCCCAGGTGCGGATCTGGATCTCGACCGGGTCGCCCTTGGGCCCGATGACCGTCGTGTGGAGCGACTGGTACATGTTCACCTTGGGCATCGCGATGAAGTCCTTGAAGCGGCCGGGCACGGGTTTCCAGAGAGAGTGGATGACGCCGAGGGCGCCATAGCAGTCGCGCACGGTCTTGGTCAGGACCCGGACGGCCGTCAGGTCGTAGATCTCGTCGAATTCCCGCCCACCCTCGTGCATCTTCTTCCAGATCGAGTAGAAGTGCTTGGGCCGGCCCGCGATCTTGGACTCGATGCCGACCTCCCCGAGCTTCTCCTGGAGCAGCGCGATCAGGGAGTTGATCTCGGCCTCGCGCTCGCGCCGGCGCTTGGCCACCCGGCGCATCAGCTCCTGGTAGTCCTCGGGCTGCATCACCCGCAGCGCCAGGTCCTCGAGCTCGGCCTTGACCTTGGCCATGCCGAGCCGGTGCGCGAGCGGGGCGTAGATGTCGAGGGTCTCCTGGGCGATCTTCTTGGCCCTCTCGGGGGCCAGGTAATCGAGCGTGCGCATGTTGTGCAGGCGGTCCGCGAGCTTGATCATCAGCACGCGCAGATCGTGGGCCATGGCCACGACCATCTTCCGGAAGTTCTCCGCCTGCCGCTCCTCCCGGGAGGAAAAGGCGAGCTTTCCGATCTTGGTCACCCCGTCGACGAGCTCGGCGATCTCCGGGCCGAACTCCCGCGCCAGGTCGTCCTTGGTGGCCCGGGTATCCTCGATCACATCGTGCAGGAGGCCGGCGATGACCGTGGTGACGTCCATCTTGAAATCCACGAGAAGACCGGCGACTTCCAGGGGGTGGGAGAGGTAGGGCTCGCCCGAGGCGCGCTGCTGGCCCTTGTGGCTCTCCTCGGAGAAGCGATAAGCGCGGTTCACCAGGTCCAGGTCGGCACCCGGCTGGTACTTCGGAATCTCCTCAATCAGCGTCTGTAACTGGATCAACCCACACTCTCCCGAGGTTGACCCGCTATTTTGCCACTGAAATCAGTATTTTGCTACGATTTTTTGCCTCAGGCCTTCGCCTTCGCTGGGGCCTTGCCCCCCGCCCTTGCGCGGGCCCGGCTCCATGTCTCCCAGTCCATGACCAAGGAGCCCGCGGCGATGGAGGAGTAGGTGCCGGTCACCACCCCGACCACGAGGGCAAAAGCGAAGTCCCTCAGCACCTCGCCCCCGTAGATGAGGAGGACCATGCCCGCAATGAAGGTCGTGAACGCGGTCAGGAGCGTCCTGGACAGGGTCTGATTCATGGCCCCATTGACCAGTTCGGCCACGGTCTGCCCCTTGCGGAGGCCCTTGCCGCGGGTCTCCCGGATCCGGTCGAAGACCACGATGGTGTCGTTGATCGAATAGCCGACGATCGTCAGGAGCGCCGCGAGCACCGGCAGCGACATCTCCCGCTGGGTCAGCGATAGGGCACCGAGCGTGACGATCACGTCGTGGGCGATGGCGGCCACGGAGATGACGCCGTCGCGGAAGTGGAAGCGGAAGGCGACGTAGATCAAGATGCCCGCCATCCCCGCCAGGACCGCGTACAGGGCCTGTAGCTGGAGGTCCCGCCCCACCTGCGGGCCCACGTACTCGATGCGCCTGATCTCGACCCGGGCGCCCGCCACCTTCGCCAGGGCGCCCTGGACCTGCTTCGACAGCTGCTCGGGCTTTTCCCCACCCTGGGGCAGCCGGATCAGGTACTCCTGAACATCGCCGAACTGCTGGATGACGGCGTTCCCGAGCTTGATCTCGTCGAGACCGCGCCGCACGAGGTCCACGGACGCCGGCTTGTCGTAGCGGACCTGGACCAGAGCGCCGCCGGTGAAGTCGATGCCGTAGTTGAGCCCGCCACCGAAGAAGATCCAGATCAGGCTCAGGAGCATGAGGCCGCCAGAGGCCAGGTAGAACCACCGCCGCTTGCCGACGAAATCGTAGTTGGCGTTGACGAGGATCTGGAGCATCGGCGGCCCCTAGATGGAGATGCTCTCGACCCGGCGGCCGCGCATGTAGGTGAGGTCGAAGACGAGGCGGGTGAAGAACACCGCCGTGAAGAGGCTGGCCAGGAGGCCGATCGCCAGCGTCACGGCAAAGCCCCTCACGGGCCCCGTACCGAACTGGTAGAGGATGGCCGCGGAAACAAGTACGGTGACGTGGGTGTCGATCACGGTGCGGAAGGCCCGCGCGAACCCGGCCTCGATGGCGGCGCGCACCGTCTTGCCGGACCGCAGCTCCTCCCGGATCCGCTCGAAGATCAGGATGTTGGTGTCCACGGCCATGCCGATGGTCAGCACCACGCCGGCGATGCCGGGCAGGGTCAGCGTGGCGTGGAAACCGGCCATGGCCGCCAGCAGGATCAGGAGGTTGAGCGCCAGCGCCACGTCGGCGACGAGCCCGGAGAGGCGGTAGTAAACGAGCATGAAGAGCACGACGGCGATGGCCGCGGCGGCGCTGGAGACGATGCCCTTGCGGATCGAATCCGCGCCGAGCGAGGGCCCGACCGTGCGCTCCTCGAGAATCTGCACGGGCGCGGGCAGCGCGCCCGCGCGCAGGACGATCGCGAGGTCGGTCGCCTCCTCCGAGGTGAAACCGCCCGTGATCTGGGCCTGGCCCGAGGGAATGCGCTCGCGGATCACGGGGGCGGAGTACAGGTTGCCGTCGAGGACAATGGCCAGGCGCCGCCCGACGTTGGCCGAGGTCAGGTCCGCGAACACCCGGCCGCCCGTTCCGGTCAGCTCGAGCGAGACGTAGGGCTCGCTCGTGTTCTGGTCGATCGACACGCGGGCGTTGGCGACATCCGCGCCGGTGAGCAGGGCCTTCTTCTCCACCACGAAGGGAACCCGGCGCTCCTCCTTGGTTTCCTTGTCGACGCGGCGCTGGTAGAGGAGCTCCGAGCCCGGCGGCGCCTGCCCGGCGACGGCCTGCTCGACATTGGCGCCGTCGTTGACGAGCTTGAACTCCAGGAGCGCGGTCTTGCCGATGAGCGCCTTCGCCCGCTCGGGATCCTGCACGCCGGGGAGCTGGACGAGGATGCGGTTGTCGCCCTGCTGCTGGATGGACGGCTCGGCCACGCCGAACTGGTCGACGCGGTTGCGGATGGTCTCGAGCCCCTGCTTCACGAACCACTCGCGCTGCGCCGCCACCTCCCGGGCCCGCATCGAGAGCACGAGGCGCCCCGCGGCCTGGTCGGCTTCCTTGACGTCGAAGATGGGCAGGTCCTTGAGCACGGCCTGCGCCTCGGCCCAGGCCTGCGGCGACGCCAGCTGCACGGCGAGCTCCGTGGTGCCGCGCCGCTCGACGGACTTCACGCCGACGCCCTTCTTCTCGAGCGCGGCCCGCGCCGTGTCGCCGGCGCGCTCCGTCTGCATCTGGAGGGCCTTGTCGATGTCCACGCCGAGCACGAGGTGGATGCCGCCCTGGAGGTCGAGGCCGAGGTTGATGGTCTTCTTCGGCGGGTAGAGGTAGAAGACAGCCACCGCCGCGACGACGGCGACGATGCCGATGCGGAGCCAGAGCCGCCGCGTCATCAGGAGGAGGCGCTTCCCTCGCCCGAGGCAGGCACGATGCGCCCGATCGCCGAGCGGTCGAACTCCAGGCGCACCTGGTCGGCAACCTTCAGGGTGACGCCGTGCTCGGAGAGCTTCACCACGGTGCCATGGAGCCCGCTCGACATCACCACGCGGTCGCCCGGCTTGACGGCTGAAAGCATGGTCGCGCGCTCGCGCTTCTGCTTCTGCTGCGGCCGGATCAGGAGGAAGTAGAAGATGGCGAAGATTGCCGCGAAGAACGCGAGCTGCACCATCATCGAGCCGCCGCCCTGCCCGCTCGGCGCCTGCGCCGCGGCGTACGCGAAGTCGACCATGAGCCTCAGGCCTCCGTCTCTGTCGAAGTGGGGTCCGAACCGCCCACGGATTCTACCCCATATCGGTCCAGAAACCGAGAGCGGAATGGCGCGAACGCGCCATCGGCCACCGCCCGCCGCATCGCCGCCATGAGGCCAAGGTAGAAGGTCAGGTTGTGCAGCGACAGGAGCCTGTATGCCAGCAGCTCCCGCGCGAGGAAGAGATGCCGGAGGTACCCGCGGGAGAAGCGACGGCACGCCTCGCACGGGCACTCCGGGTCGAGGGGCGCGGCGTCCCGCGTGAAGCGCGCATGGGTGATGGTCAGCGGCCCGTCGGCCGTGAACGCCTGCCCGTTGCGGGCATTGCGCGTCGGCAGGACGCAGTCGAAAAGATCCACGCCGCGCGCGACGGCCTCGACCAGATCCGGCGGCTTGCCCACGCCCATCAGGTAGCGCGGCCGGCCGGACGGCAGGAGGCCGGCGACGAGCTCCGCGATGTCGTAGAGCAGGGATTTCTTCTCGCCCACCGCCAGGCCCCCGATGGCGTAGCCGGGCAGGTCGTAGGCGCAGGTCGCCTCCACGGCGCGGCGCCGCAGCATCTCGTACCCGCCGCCCTGGACGATGCCGAAGAGCGCGCGCCCATCGCCGGCCGCGGCGTGGGCCGCCACGGCGCGGCCGAGCCACCTGAGCGTCAGCGCCAGCGAGCGCTCCGTGTCGGCGAGGGACGCCGGATGGGGCAGGCACTCATCGAGCGGGTGGAGGATGTCCACGCCGAGCGCGTGCTGGATCTCCACGCAGATCTCCGGCGTCAAGAGCCGCAGCGAGCCGTCGATGTGCGAGCGGAACTCGACTCCCTCTTCTCCAAGCCTGCGGAGCTTCGAGAGACTTAAGACCTGGAAGCCTCCGGAATCGGTCAGAATGGGCCCTTCCCAGGCCATGAAGCGATGGAGCCCGCCCATCTCGCGCACCAGTTCGTGGCCGGGGCGCAGGAAGAGGTGGTAGGTGTTGGCCAGCACGATCTGGGCGCCCGCGGCGCGCAGGTCGGCCGGGCTCAGGCTCTTCACGGTGCCCTGCGTCGCGACCGGCATGAAGGCCGGCGTCTCCACCGCGCCGTGTGGCGTCGCGAGCCGCCCCGCGCGCGCGGCGCCGTCCTGCTTGAGCAGCTTGAAGCGGACCGGCGCCGTCACAGGATCAGCATGGCGTCGCCGTAGGAATAGAAGCGGTACGCCAGGGCGACGGCGTGGCGGTAGGCGTCGAGCACCCGGTCGCGGCCGGCGAAGGCGGAGACGAGGAGCAGGAGGGTCGAGCGCGGCAGGTGGAAGTTGGTGACGAGGGCGTCGACGACGCGGAAGCGATAGCCGGGGTATATGAAGAGGTCGGCGCCGCCGGAGCAGGTACGGACTCGGTCGGTCTCGTCGGCGGCCCACTCGAGGGTTCGCGTGGTGGTGGTGCCCACCGCTATGATCCGGCGGCCCTCGGCGCGCGCGCGATTGACGGCCTCCGCTGTCGCGGCCGGGACCTGGGCGACCTCGGGCTCGAGCCGGTGCTGTTCGACCTCGGCCGCGCGGATCGGCCGGAAGGTCCCGGCTCCCACGTGGAGGGTGACGCGATGGATCTCGACGCCCGCCGCCCGCAGGCCCTCGAGCAGCCCCGGGGTGAAGTGCAGCCCGGCGGTGGGCGCCGCCACCGAGCCCTTCGCGGTCGCGTAGACCGTCTGGTAGCGCTCCCAATCCTCGGGCTTGGGCGCATCGTGCCTCTCGATATATGGAGGCAACGGAGGCAGGCCGTGGCGCTCCATCAGCTCGTCAACAGGCCACGGCGCCTCGATCTCGATCGCGCGCACTCCCGAAGCGCGGTGCTCGAGCACCGTGGCGCGCGCCGCGCCTCCCGCCAGCAGAACGCCGGCACCGAGGCCGCAGCGCTTCCCGGGGCGCACCAGCGCCTCCCAGCGCCCGCCATCGAGCGGGCGGAGCATCAGGAGCTCCACCGGCCGGCCGTCCCCTTCGAGAGCGCCGAGGAGCCGCGCCGGGATCACCCGGCTCTCATTGACGACGAGGCAGTCACCCGGCCGGAGCCAGCGCGACAGATCAGAGAAGCGCGCATCCTCCCGCGTCCCCAGCGCCCGATCCAGCACGAGCAGCCGCGAGGCGTCCCGCGGCTCCGCGGGCTCCTGAGCAATCCTCTCCTGAGGCAGCTCATACGCAAACAGCGATACGTCCATGACCTGTCAGTCTACAGTTTGCGGCGCAACAGGGCCAACGGGCAAAGACCGGGGAAAATCACGCATAGCCCGGCCGGGGCCGGGGGATGCCCCCCGAACCCCCTTGCTTCTGGGGGTGACGGGGGCGCCCCCGGCCCCGGGCGTGCGGGGGCTGTACGCCGAGCTACCCGATTTTCGCCCCAGGAGTCACGTCGAAGTCAGGACGCAGCAGGATCACGTGCCCCTGCTCGTCGTAGGCGCCGAGCACCAGCACCTCGGAGACGAACGGCCCGATCTGCTTTGGCGGGAAGTTGACCACGGCGATCACGCGCCGGCCCACAAGCTCGGCGGGTGCGTAGCGATCCGTGACCTGGGCGCTCGAGCGCTTCACGCCCAGCGGTCCGAAATCGACCCAGAGCTTGAGGGCGGGCCGCTTGGCCTCGGGAAAGGGCCGGGCGTCCACGACGACGCCCACGCGCATGTCCACCCGCTCGAAGTCGGCCCATGTGATCTGCATGGGGCTGTGGTCCGGCGGGACTACTTCAGCGACGAGATGCCGGTCAGCGAGGACAGCGTAGCGCCCGGATAGTAGTACTGGACGATCTGGCTGGCAATGTAACCCTGGTCGGCCATCGTCTTCGCGCTCCACTGGTCGAATCCGACGCCATGCCCGTAGCCCCGGCCGGCAAAGCGGGCGTAGCTACGGTCAACCGAGACTGCGAAGAGCGTGCTCTTGAGCGTGTCGTAACCAACCATCCGCCTGAACTCGTTTCCGCGCAGGGTCGCCGACCCGCGGGTGCCCACGACGGAGATGCGCGAGACGCGGAGCGACTTGCTCCGCTCCAGCACCCGCAGGCCCGTGATGCCGCCCACCGAGACGCCGCCCCGCCTGAGCGCGGCCGCGAGGTCCCCGAGCGCCACGTCGAGGTTCCAGGCGTGATGCGGCGAGTGCGAGGGAAACTCCACGCGGACCGGCTGGAGCGCCGGCATATTGGCGGCCGCGAACACCACGCGCGGGTCCTCCGTGTGGCCGCCGCTGTCGGTGTGGTAGAAGGCCGGGAAGAGGTCACCCTCCCAGAGCAGCACCTGCCCTTCCGTGTCCAGGACCGCGGACCACGCAGGCGAGTCGACATTGACCCGGCCGGCGTACTGCTGGTTCGCGGTGCCGGCGACTATGTGGTACGGCTTCGCGGCGTTCAGGCGGCGGTGGTAGGCCGCGTAGGTACGGGCGACGATGGCCTGCGCCTTGAGCATCTCGATCGGCATCTTGTCGCCGGCCTCCGCCTTCACCGCGCCGACCAGGTACTCTTCGAGCGGCAGCTCGTTGACCACGATCAGCCCCTCGGGCGCGCCCACCACGTCGATGATCCCGGGGTACAGCCGCTGCTGGAAGCGCAGCGGGGCGGCTCCGGCCGGCACGACGCGGATCCCTGTCACGCGCTGGCCGCCCCAATCGACGGCGCCGTTGCGACCCAGGGCGCGGATCGACGTGACCGGGTCGTCTGCCAGTGGACGCCCGCTGAGATCCTGGACTTGCATCGGCCCGCCGCTCAACTCCACGGCCGCCAGCCCCTCGCCGAGCCCCACGCGGATCTCGCCAGCGGCATGGGCCGGAACGGGAAGCGCGAGGACGATTGCGAAGGCTAGCGCCGGTAGAAGAGCCAGAGGAGCAGCGACAGCACGACGGTGAGAAGGATGGAAGAGCCCAGCGGGAAGTAGAACCGCCAGTTCTCTCGTTCGATGTAGATGTCGCCCGGCAGTCGTCCGAGCCATGGCACCTTTCCGGCGGAGTTGCCCGCCAGCAGCAGGACTCCACCAAGAACTATCATCACGAGCCCTAAACCCAGAAGGATTTTCCCCAGATCGGCCACGGCGGCACCCGTTAGATCGGCAACTGCCCCTGGCCACCCGGCGCGGCGGGCACGCCGATCCCGAGATGGGCATAGGCCGGGGGCGTCGCCTTGCGGCCGGTGGGCGTGCGGATGAGGAAGCCGATCTTGAGCAGGAAGGGTTCGACGACCTCGGCAAGGGTCTCGGCCTCGTCGTTGATGGTCGCCGCTATGGCCTCGAGCCCGACGGGGCCGCCGCCGTACTGCTCGATGATGGCCCCGAGGAATCGGCGGTCGAGCCTGTCGAGCCCGGCCGAGTCCACGCCCTCGCGGTCGAGCGCATCGACGGCTCCCGCGGCCGTCACGACGCCGCTGCCCTTGACCTGGACGTAGTCGCGGACACGGCGCAGGAGCCGGTTGGCGATGCGCGGGGTCCCGCGCGAGCGCTTTGCGATCGCGGACGCGCCCTCGGGTTCGACATTGGCGCCCAGGATGGAGGCCGAGCGGGCGACGATCGCCTGGAGATCTTCCAGCGAGTAGAAGTCGAGGTGGTGGAAGATGCCGAAGCGCTCGCGGAGCGGCGAGGACAGCATCCCCGGCCGCGTGGTCGCGCCCACCATGGTGAAGGGACGGAGCGGGATGCGCATCGTTCGGGCGTTGAGGCCCTTGTCCATGATGAAGTTGACCGTGAAGTCCTCCATGGCCGGGTACAGCAGCTCCTCGACCACCCGCGGCAGCCGGTGAATCTCGTCCACGAAGAGGACGTCACGCTCGTTGAGGTTGGTCAGGATTCCCATGAGGTCGCCACCCCGCTCGAGGGACGGCCCCGCCGTGGTGACCATGGCGGCGCCCATCTCGTTGGCAAGGATGGTCGCGAGGGTGGTCTTGCCGAGGCCGGGCGGCCCCGAAAGCAGCACGTGGTCGAGCGGTTCGCCGCGCTGGCGCGCCGCCTCCACCGACACCCGCAGGCTCTCGACGGTCGCGCGCTGGCCCACGTACTCGTCGAGCCGCTGGGGGCGCAGCTGGCGCTCAATCTGCGTCTCCTCCGGCAAGGCGACGCGGCTCATCACACGCGCCTCGTCGGTCATGGCCTGGCCCCGCGGTAGATCTCGTCGAAGAGCTCTTCGGGCGTGGTAATGCGCGGGTTGCGGCCGAGGGCTGTCGAGATCAGCTGGGCGGCCTCGCTGGGCCGGTGGCCGAGCTGCTTGGTCATGATCTCAAAGACGGCGCCGCGCAGCCCGTCCTCGTCCACGCCGGCCGGCACAGGCCCGGCGGCCCTGCCGTCTGCGGGCGCTCCCGGCTGGGAGAGGGCGAACTTCGCGACCTTCGAGGACAACTGCGCCACGATGTTCTTGGCCTTCTGGGGTCCGATGCCCGGCAGCCGTCTCAGGTACGACTCATCCTGGCGGGCAATCGCTGCGGCGATCTCGGCGACGGGAGCGGCCAGCGACCGGGCGGCCACGAGGGGTCCCACGTCCTTGACCGTGATCAGCTTCTCGAAGAACTCCTTGTCGAGCCCCGAGAGGAAGCCGATCAGGACCGGCGAGGGCTGGTTCTGTGTCGCGTGGTAGTGGATCTCGAGCGCGACCTCCGCGGCTCCGTCTCCATCGCTCGCCACCGCGCCGGCGAGCGCGTGCTGGACCACGGGCGGCAGCACCACCTCGTAGCCGACGCCCGCCGCTTCGATCACGACGCGGTCGTCGTGCTTGCGCCGCAGCCTGCCGCGAAGGAGAGCGATCATTTGGTAATGGGGGCCTCGAAATGGCCCCCGTACTCCCCCAGACGGCAGTCCACCCGTTCAGGGCTCGTCCAATGGCCCCCGTACTCCCCCAGACGGCAGTCCACCCGTTCAGGGCTCGTCCAATGGCCCCCGTACTCCCCCAGACGGCAGTCCACCCGTTCAGGGCTCGTCCAATGGCCCCCGTACTCCCCCAGACG
>Ga0326597_10011708_pt1 | contig 11606 bp, 8 predicted proteins | sample RVTome_12_FD_203789 | JGI IMG/M metagenome (GOLD analysis project Ga0326597, IMG submission 203789) | Soil microbial communities from uranium-contaminated site in the Upper Colorado River Basin, Wyoming, United States - RVT100D185 | ecosystem: Environmental > Terrestrial > Soil > Contaminated >...
GCTCACGGAGGCTCGCCAGAGTGGAACCAGCAGGTGATCTCAGCCGCGTACCCTCTCACAAAACAGCAGGAGGTCGAGGTCGCGTTCGGGATGGCCGACCCTGCGTCGATCCAGTCCGCTGTCAAGGCGCTCGCGCAGCGCGGTGTGACACGAATTGGCGTTGTTCGGCTGTTCGTTTCCGGCGATAGTTTCTACGACCGGACGGAGCAGATCCTTGGGCTTCGCCCAGGGGCGCCGCCTATGGCGCCGCCAGGCACGGCGCACTCCGGCCATGCCGATGGCGCCACCGAACGCAGCCAGGGCCACGGGATGGAACTCTGGCGCATTGAATCGAGCGCGTCGTACGCGCTCAGCCGTCGTGGGCTTTCCGAAGCCCCGGCCATGGGCGCCGTCCTGGCCGCTCGCGCACGTGCGCTAAGCAAGAACCCCGGGCGTGAGGACGTCCTTATTCTCGCCCATGGGCCAGGTGACGACGCGGAGAATGACCGCTGGATCGCGCAGATCGGCGCCCGCGCGGCCGCGGTCAGAAGTGCCCTTCCGTTCAGGCGCGTGCAGGTGATGACCCTTCGCGAGGACTGGCCGGAGCAGCGTGCGGCGGCCCAGCGGATGATTCGCGCCTTTGTCGAGGAATCGCGGCGCGACGGCATCACCACGATCGTCATCCCGTTTCGAGTGCAAGGGTTCGGTCCGTACGCTGAAGTGCTCGCCGGCCTCGACTACGTATCCGATGGCGTCGGCCTGCTTCCTCATGCGAACGTCACGCAGTGGATGGCCGACGAAATCGACGAACTCAAGCGGGGGCCGTTCAAGCGCCCCTGACTGGACGAGGGACGTCGAATGTAGCAGACTGCGCCGGCCACGCGGACCGTGTCGAGCCAACAATCGCGTCACGTGGCGTGGCCTAATCCGCTAGACTTCTGTGATGATGCCCCCGGGTCTGCGAGTGATCAGGGAACCGATCACGCGCGAAGAACTTGCCGCGATCGCGGATGCGACCTTCGGCGACATGGTGAAGGGCGTCGTCGACCTCGAGCGTGGCGTGATGGCAGTTGGCGGTGAAATGCACTCCGACGAAGAGACGGCGCTGCTCGATGACGGGTCGCGGCAGGAGCACCTGTGGGGCATCAACCTGTACCCGGCATCCTCCGGTGACGACTTCATCGAGTTCGATTCGATGATCAATGTGCGGCCACGGGCCGGGAATCCCTCGCGCTCGGTGGTCGATCCCGCCGTGCGAGCCGAAATCACCGCGCTCGTCGCGCGACTCGTCCAGCCGTGACGACCGCGCCCGTGCACCGCGACCTGGCCGGTGGGCGCTGGGCGAGCTTCTCGCTCGCCGAGCAAATGGGCAACATCGGGAGCGAAGTCGACCGCGCGTTTCGGGCACGCTCGCGAGGCGACGCCGCTCGCGCGGACGCGGCGTTCGCCAGGGCGCTCGAGTTGTTCGACCTGTCGGGAGCCGACGATCGGTGGCGCGGCCACAGGCGCCGCGAGCAACGAAGGGCCCGCGAACTCTTCTGCGCGACCTTTCTTTCCGATGCTTCGGACGCCGCCGCCGCCGATGATGCAGCGTTCCTGAGCCGGTACTTCCTGCAGTTCGCGGTCGCCGCGAGGCGCTGACGGGCCGGAATTCGACTCCCTAAGGACTCCTTCTGCTGTGAATTACCAGCACACCGCACGACGAGTTCAGTCGCGCGTATTTGATTGGTGTTTCCGACGGCCCCGCGTAGTACTCGATGGCTTCGATCGAGGTCGGCGGAATGGCATTGACGTCGAACGGCCGCGCGGGCATTTCGGGGTTCATCAGCGCATCGTTGAGATAGACCCTCGCGTAGCACCCCGCCGTCATCCCGCTGCGCGCCTCGAACGCTTCCGGGAAATAGATCGTCGGGCTGGTCTGCTGTACCGCGCCGGTCGCATCGCGCCTCGGCCCCGTTGCGCCCAGCGACGGCGAAGTCCGGCTTCCCAACACCCATCCCTGCGATCCGCGACCGTTGACGACGCCGAGACCCGGCACAACACGCAGGATATCGGACAGCCGGCGCGACTCCTGCGCCTCGAGTGCATCGCGCGTGATGAACGTGCCGAGCCCGGTCTTCCGGTGTTCGTCAAACGACAGCGGGAGGTTCGCGCCCGATGCTTCCACGCGGGCCTCGGCGAGTATTGCGATTCGCGCGAGAACGATGTGCCGTTCGGTCGTTCGATTCGCGACAAACTCGATCTCTGTGTCGAGCGCTCCGAATCCCACGCGGCGCGCGATCACCCGATGGTGCCCGGGCACGATGCCCAATAACCTGACGCGCCCTGTTGAATCGGTGGTCGCGGCAACTGACAGTTCGGGCAGCAGCACCTCGACGCCGGGAACGCCATTCCCCGCGGAGTCGGTTACCGCGCCGGAAAAGGAGCTCAGCGGCGGCGTATCAGCATCGAGTACGATTTCGGTGCGGACGAACTGACCGCCCGGAACTCGCAGCTCGATCGGCGCGGCCGACGCCGACCCAGCGCTCCCCGTGATGGTGAGCGCCGTATTCGTCGGTACTCCGCACAGACGGAAGCCGCCGGACGAGTCGGTCTTGGCGTCCATCCAGCGCAACACCCTGTTCACCGATGCCGACCCAGCCGCGTTCCGCACCGAGATATCGGCCCACTCGGCGACCACCTTGAGGTCGGTCGGTGGCACGGTGTCACCGCGAACCCGCGCACGTCCAATCACCAGGCCCGTTCCCAGTCGCGACGAGCCGGCCCGGGCCGACCCGCAAAGCGTCGCTGCGATCTGTTGAGCCGTCGGCAGGAGCACCTCAACCCGGCTGGCGCTGTCCGTGAAGCTGATCGGCATCTGATAAACAGCCCCGAAGGAGTCGAGCCCGTCTGTCCGTACCTCAACCATGTACTCACCGGGAAGTACGCCCGGAATCGCAAATCGTCCTCGAGGGTCAGTGGTTCCCTGCAGCGCTGTGCCGACGAGCGCGGCGCGCGCGTTCTGCACTGGCGCTCCCGAAACAGAGTCACGGATCGTGCCTGCGAGCACCAGCGGCGCCCCAGCCCAAACCGTATCGGTTCCACTCAGCGCCGCAATGAGCTCGCCGCCACCGACACGAAGCTCGTCGACCACCAATGCCGGCCCACCCATGTCCACCGATCGGATTCGCTGTGTCATGATCGGCATGCGGATGTTCCAGCGCGCTATAGCCCACGTGCCGTTCTGCATCCGCACGAACTCCATGCGCCCGCCGGCGGCGCGCTCCTGTTCGTAAGGCAGGTTGGTGTAGCTGAATGAGAGGCTCCGCAATTCGGATGACGCCTTGTCGATCCTGGCTGTGCCGCGGACGTCTACGGCACGGCGACGATCGGCATTCGGCTCGAAGGTGACCACGTAATGCGAACCGTCCTCCGAAGCGCCGAACCGCAGGCAGTGGTCGGCGAGGAACGCGTCGGAGGCGAGCGTACTCAAGCCCGGAGCAAAGTAGGTCGTTCCCTTCGCGCCTTCGTCGATTACGTATCCGTCGCGTCGGAGAACCTCGATCGGCCGTTCGAGCCACGGTTGCCGAACGACTCCGGTGTGCACGGCGGCGTCCTGCTTAACGACCGTCCTCCCCAGCGCATCGAGCGTCCTGTTGTACGTGACGACTGTAGTTCGCAACGCGGCGCCTGCCGTGAGCTCCGTGGCGTCGAGCGCGATGCGAACCTGTTCCCACGCCGAAAACGCGGCAGCGGCTGAGTCGCCCTTTACGCCGGCGCACACGCTTCGGGTGTCGATCCGCACGCTGCCGAGTGCGACTGGTATGCCGGTGAGTTCAACGTGTCGTGTGACTTGCTGGCCCACCGACAGTGCTATCGGCTCCGATACGACCGGCCGGAACCCGATGCGCAGTGTGCGGATCGTGTACGACCCCGGCTCCCTGAGCGCGACGAGGAACTCGCCTTGCGCATTTGACAACGACCTGCCCACGATCGCGCCCGCCGTGTCGACCGCTTGTACCACCACTCCCGGCACCGGCACACCGCCGGCATCGCGCACGGTGCCGCGCACCGACTGGGCCTCTGCGGACGGTGCGGGCGCAACTGTGAGCAGACCAACCGCCGCGACCAGCCACGGCAGCACGCAGGCGCGTAATCCCGCGAACCGAACTCCAGGTACGGCGCCGCAGCTGTACATCACCTGTTCACCTGCTGCGCATTCGTGGTCGGATGGCGGGCAGCCAGCAGTCCACGGGCGAGCGTGGTCTTGCCCGACTGTCTCGGACCGGAGACGAAGACCATCTTCGCGCCGAAGGTAGCCGGTCTCGATCGGGCCCAGCAGCGACAGCACTCGCATACCGCAAAACCTATGTCATCTGCCCCCCGGCAAGGAGTGTGCCAATGAGAGTTTACAGAAGTCAGCCGTCGGGCGCGGCGCGCATGCTGCAACGCCTCACACCGCCAGCTCGCTGAGGAATCGGTCGGCGCTGACCACCCGCACGCCGAGTGCGCCGATGGTGTCAACGCCCGCACGACGCACGACCTGCACCGCGTCGACGCCGGGAAACTTCGCGCGCAGGTACCGGAGAGACGGGCTCACCGCCGTCTGCGAGAGTTTCGCTTCAATGAACCGCACGGGCTTTCCGCCTCGCAGCTGGACAAAGTCGACTTCGCGCCCCTCGGCGTCGCGGAAGAATCGCACGTCGGCGTCGTGCCCCTCGGTGTCTTCGAGAAAGTTCGCTTCCTTGACGAGATGAAACGCGACGAGGTTCTCAAACCGGGCCCCCTCGTCCTCGATCATCGTCCAGTCGTAGTGATAGTGTTTCCGCTGCTTGCGCACAGCCTTGAGCCGGGGCGGTCCGTACGGGAGCAGGCGAAACACGAACATCAATCGCTCGAACAAGTCCAGCCACCGCTCGACCGTCTTGTGCGCAACCTGAAGGTCCTCGCGCAAGGCGTTCAGTGAGAGCGGCGAGCCGACGAGCGCGGGTAGTCGGATGGAGAGCTGTTCGAGCGCACCGAGTTCCTCGACCCGCTCAAGACTGGCCACGTCATCGCGAACGATCCGCGTCCGGTACTCGCGCGACCACCGCCGCGCGTGCGTCGCCGAGCCGCGCAGCAGCGGCTCGGGAAACGGACCGAAGGCGAGGAGGTCGTCGAGCCCGGCCTTCGCCTCGCGATGGGAGAGCGGCAGGAGGCGGAGATGATGATAACGCCCCTGGAGCGAATCGCCGCCGCGCCGGTAGAGGTCCAGCCGGGCACTTCCCGTCACCAGCAGCCTGAGTCGTTCGCGGTCGGTATCGTACACGCCCTTGAGCAGGTTTCGCCAACGTGAGTGCTTGTGCAGTTCGTCAAGGACCACCAGACCGTCGCGTGGAAACTCACGGCGCAGAATCCGGGTGCGGGCCTCGTCGTCGTCCCAGTTGAGATACCGCGCGGCGTTCGTGGTCGGATGGCGGGCAGCCAGCAGTTCACGGGCGAGCGTGGTCTTGCCCGACTGTCTCGGACCGGAGACGAAGACCATCTTCTCGTCGAGATCGCGGCGGATCGGCGCGGCCAGCGCTCGTTCGATCATCCGGAAATATTACCTATATGTGAAATACAAGGCAACGTATATCACGTCGATGCGAAACAGGCGGATACTTTCGCGCCTCTTGACCAGTCTGACTAGATAGAACATACTCCCGGCCATGCCCCCCGAATACTCGCTGTACGAAGCCAAGGCGAAGCTCTCCGCGCTCATCCGACAGGTGCGCGAAGGCCGCAGCGTCGTTATCACCTTGCACGGAGAACCCGTGGCGCAGCTGACGCCGGTGGATCGGAGCAATCGACCCGTGTCGCTCCGGCAACGAATGGACGAGCTGGCGAAGCAGGGCGAGCTGGTGCGGCCGCACGGCTCGACGACGCCGATCCGGGTTGGCAAGGCCAAGCGGGGCGCGCTGCGGAGATTCCTGGCGGAACGGGACTGATGGCAACGGCCTACATCGACACGTCGGCACTCATCGCGATCGCGTTCGGCGAGACTGGCGCCGAGGCGCTGGCCCGCCGCGTCAATGCGTTCGGAGAGCGGCTCGCAGCGAATTTACTGGAGGCGGAATATCGCGCGGCGCATGCGCGCGAAGGCCGCACTCCCGACCTTTCCCCCTTGGCATCCCTGACCTGGGTAGCGCCATCCCGCCCCCTGAGCGGCGAGATCGGACGGGTGCTCGACGCCGGACGGGTCCGCGGAGCCGACTGCTGGCATCTGGCGACCGCGCTGTTCGTCGATCCGACGGCCGGAGCCCTCACCTTCGTAACGCTCGACGCCCGCCAGAAGGCCGTCGCAAAGGCGCTCGGCTTCCGGACCTGAGGCCTTGGTGTGAGTCACGACCCGTGGCGGGGCTTCATTAGATTCCGGGCATTCCCGAGGCCAGGCACCCCCGATGTCCATCGACGCAACCCACGAACCCCCCGGCGCCACCGTCATTCGCGGCGCCTGCCCGCACGACTGCCCTGATTGCTGTGCAACGCTGGTCACGGTCGAAGGCGGCCGCGCGACACGAATCCAGGGCGACCCCGAGCATCCGTTCACGCAGGGATTCCTGTGCGCGAAAGTGAACCGCTACCTCGACCGCACCTACCATAAGGATCGGCTCACCACACCGCTCCGGCGCGTGGGTCCAAAAGGCAGCGGCAGGTTCGAGCCCGCCACGTGGGATGAAGCGCTGACCGACATCGGCGCCAAACTGAACGCGATCCGGAAGTCGAGCGACGGTCCGCAGGCAATCCTCCCCTACTCGTACGCCGGCACGATGGGCTACGTGCAGGGCGAATCGATTGACCGCCGGTTCTTCAACCTGATCGGCGCGTCGGAACTTGATCGTACGATCTGCTCCACGTGCGGGGCCGAGGGAATGAAGATGACGGTCGGCGCAAGCATGAGCGCCGACGGCGAAGGACTCCCCTGGAGCGACCTCGTGCTGCTCTGGGGAACGAACACGCTGACTGCGAATCCGCACCTCTGGCCGTACGTGCTCAAGGCGCGCGAGAACGGCGCGACGATCATCGCCATCGACCCGATCCGGACGCGCACCGCAGAGCAGTGCGACGAGTGGATCGGAATCCGGCCGGGCACCGACGCCGCGCTCGCCCTCGCGATGATGCACGTGATATTCGCCGAAGGACTCGAAGATGCGGATTACATCGAGCGGCACACGCTCGGCGGCGACCAGTTGCGTGAGCGCGCCAAGGAATGGCCGCCCGCGCGTGTGGCGCCACTCTGCGGTACTCCCGAGGAAACGATCGTCTCGCTTGCGCTCCGGTTCGGGCGCGCGAAGTCGGCGTTCATTCGCATCAACTATGGACTGCAGCGCCACGGCGGCGGCGGAATGGCCGTGCGCACGATCGCCTGCCTCCCAGCGGTATGCGGACACTGGCGCCGTCCGGGCGGTGGAATCCAGCTCTCCACGAGCAAGGCATTCCAGTTCAACAAGGACGCGCTGATGCGCCCCGACCTTCAGCCAGGGCCCGCGCGCACCATCAACATGATCCGGCTCGGCGACGCTCTGAATAGCACGGACGCCGGTGTCGGCGGGCCGCCGGTGAAGGCGCTTATCGTCTACAACTCGAACCCCGCCGCGGTTGCGCCCGATCGCAACGCGGTCGTGAAGGGACTCGCGCGCGAAGATCTCTTCACCGTCGTCCTCGAACATTTCCAGACCGACACCGCCGACTGGGCCGACTGGGTGCTCCCGGCGACGACACAGCTCGAGCACTGGGACGTGCACTTTGCGTACGGGCACCTGTATGCGTCGCTGAACCGGCCCGCGATTGCGCCACTGGGCGAGGCCAAGCCGAACACCGAGATCTTCCGGCTGCTCGCCGCCCGGATGGGGCTCGATCATCCGGCGCTCAAGGAAGACGACATCGCGGTCATCAAGGGCGCGCTCGACACGAAAGCCGAGCGCATGCAGGGCGTGACGTTCGACGCACTGATGGAAAAGGGCTGGGTGCACCTCAACGTGCCGCGGCCGTACCTGCCCTTCGCGACCGGCGCGTTTCTGACGCCGAGCGGGAAGTGCGAGTTCTATTCGGAGCGCATGAAGGCGATGGGACTCGATCCACTGCCGACGTTCACGCCGCCCCACGAGTTTCCGGAGACTGCGCCCGACCTGGCGGTGAAGTATCCGCTCGCGCTCATCTCGTCACCGCGGCACCAGTTCCTGAACTCGACGTTCGTGAATGTGGAATCGGTGCGTCGCGGTGGCGCGCCCGAGGTCGTGCTGCACCGGAACGACGCTGCCGTGCGCGGCATCAAGGACGGCGTGCTGGTCGTCGTGGCGAACGACCGCGGGTTCTTCACCGGCATCGCGCGCGTGGGCGAGTCGGTGCGCGAAGGCGTGGCCAACGCACCCAGCGTCTGGTGGACGAAGCTCGCGCCGGACGGCAAGAACGCCAACGACACGACGTCGCAGCGCTTGACCGACATGGGCAACGGGCCTGTGTTCTACGACAATCTCGTGGAGATCAGTCTGGCCGACTGATTCGCCCTGCTCCATTTTGGACCGATGACGAACCCTTCCCGCGGCGGAATCGAGTTTCATCATCCTGGCGCGTTCTGGGGCGGAGTGCTTGCCGTCACCGTCGGCGTGCTCCTTCACCTCCCGATGTACTTCGCATCGGCGCCGATGCATTACATGATGGCCGGAATGGCGATGGACACGCCGATGATGGCAGGCATGGTGCTCATCATCGTGGGCCTGGTCGCCACCGCGTGGGGGCTCTACCCGCGGATGGGAACGCATGCTCCACCCTCGCGGCCGGTGCGTATCCGCGCGATGGACGATGCGAAGCTCAATGGTCAGCACGTGGCGCTGCTCCTCATCATGGCCGCGGCGGTCACGATCGACGTCATGAAGCCCGTGACGCTCGGCTTCGTCGTGCCGGGAATGGCGCGCGAGTACGGGCTCAGGCATCCGGTCCTCAATCCGGGCGGAACGGTGCCGGTTTCGCTGCTCCCCTTTTTCGGTATCATCGGCACGGTCATCGGATCGTTCGTTTGGGGGTGGCTTGGCGACCGCATCGGGCGGCGCGCGTCGATCCTGCTCGCCGCCGTGACCTTCATCGGCACTTCGATTTGCGGCGCAATGCCGGACTATCGCTGGAACTTCGTGATGTGTTTCATCATGGGGCTCGGCGTCGGCGGGATGCTCCCAATCGTATTCGCCCTGCTCGCCGAGATCATTCCGGCGCGCCACAGGGGGTGGGTGATGGTGCTCATCGGCGGCGACGTGGCCGGCGCATACATCGCCACCAGCTGGCTCGCGTCGACCGTCGGCGCGCCGGACGCGTTTGGCTGGCGCATCCTCTGGCTGCTCGGCCTGCCCACCGGCGTGGTGCTGGTGCTCCTCAACCGGTGGATCCCCGAATCGCCACGCTTTCTCATCCAGCGCGGTCGCGATGAGGAGGCGCGCGCAGTCATGCGGCGTTTTGGCGCCGCCATCGTGGACGATGCGACATCCGAACTCGAAACCGTGGAACGTGGCGTGGCCGGCACGTGGCGCCAGCTCTTCGACCGACACTTTGGCGGCCTTACCACGGTCGTGCTGGTATTTGGACTTGGCGTGGGGCTGGTCACCTTCGGATTCCAGCTGTGGATTCCATCCAACCTTCGGTCGCTCGGCTTCGACGAGGTGACCGCCGATCGGATTCTCCGCGACAGCGCGATCATCGGATTCCCGGCGACGTTCCTCATCGCGTGGATGTACGGCTTCTGGAGCAGCAAGAAGACGCTCATCCTGCTCGGACTCGTCACCGCGCTTTCGTTGTTCGGCTTTGTCTTCATTGGAAAGGACGTCGCGTCAAACCGAGTGCTGCTCAACGCCCTCCTCGTCGTGCCGATCACCGGGATCAGCTCGATCCAGGCCGTGATCGTGGCATACGCATCCGAGGTCTACCCGACGCGCGTCCGGTCGCGTGCGACTGGGCTCAGCGCTGGCGCATCGAAGTTCGGGGGCGTCCTCATTATTACGCTCGTCGTGCTTGCGGTTGCGCCGCCGAGCATTGCGGTGACTGCGCTCGTTGGCGCAGTCCCGATGGCGCTGGGTGCGCTCGCCGTAGCCATGTTTGGCGTCGAAACACGCCATCGCCGCCTCGAAGAGATCACGGCGGCGGAGATGGCGGCCTGACGCTCCGTATCAGAACGGGTTGACCGTGTAGCCTTGCCGTTGCAACACCGCGTGCGCCCACGCGGCTGACGGCGCCACGAGCACGAACGGCGGTGGCAAACGTTCGCATGGTTCGGCCTCGAAGCGTGATGGTGCGCCGCGGAAACGCATCCGCACGAGTAGCTGGGCAACGTCTCGCTACGGTGCCGGTGCTGGTGCCGCCACCGGGCTGTCGTCGGTCTCGGGCGCCAGTTCGCCCGCCGCGGCGAGACCGCGCCGGAAGAAGACCGGGCCGATGGTCTCATTGATTGCGATGATGGCCAGGATCAGGGCCTGCAGTTCGGCACCGCGGCCCGGCAGGGCCTCCGCCATGAGCGTTGCGAGCCCGATCGCCACGCCGGCCTGCGACACCAGGCCCTTCCAGGCGTGGCGGCGCACTGATTCTGATGCGCCCATCCAGCGCGCGCCCAGTTGCGAGCCGGCCCAGAGACCGGCGATCCGCACCGCCACCACCGGCAGCGCCACGGTGGCGACAGCCGCGACTTCGCCCGGTGCGATGTGTGCGCCGGCGAGCGCAAAGAAGACAACGAAGACGGGTGCGGCGGATCGTTCCATGGCCTCCCGCAACACCGCACCGCGCCCGCCGCTCACGTTCCCCATCACGAATCCGGCGGTCAGCAGCATGAGCAGCCTCTCGACGTGGGCAGCCTCGGCGATTTCGACGCCGAAGAGTGCGACGAGGATCGCGAACACGAACAGCTCCCCCGTCTGCCACCGCAGATAGAGGGCCACCAGCCCCCCGAGCGCGGCGCCGATGAGAATCGCGCCCAGAATCTCCCACGCGAGCATCGCGGGCGTCGGACCCGCCGCGCCGCCCGTCGCCACCGCGGCGCGGGCCAGGGCGAGCGCACCCGAGAACAGCAGCACGACGACGACGTCGGCCACGAGCACGATGCCGAGCGTGGTGCGCGCCACCTCGCCGGTGGCCTTCGTTTCCGTGAGCATAGCCATAGTCACGGCAGGCGAGTGGACCACGAGCACGGAGGCCACCAGCAGCGCCATCGCGCCGGCCTCTATCCAGTCGCCGGCGAGCGCGGGCACGAAGCGGCGCAACGCCAGCAACACGGCCGTGATTGCGACGAGATTCACGGCCAGCTCGGCACCGAGCATGGCGAGGATGACACGCGCGTGCCGCTTCACCTCCGCCCACTGGAGTTCGGCGCCGGCGAGGAACGCGATCAAGGCGATGGCGAGCCCCGAGATCGGCGCGAGGCTGTCGGCCGACACCGCGTCGAACACGCCGAAAACATGCGGCCCGAACGCGAGCCCGGCACCGAGGTACCCGACGACTTTCGGGATCCGGATCGCGCGCGCCAGCTCGCCGACGGTGAGGGCCGCAAGGACGAGAAAGGCGAAGGTCATCAGCGACCGCGTGCCGGCCGCGTCGGCCTGCAGGGGCAGCACGAACTGCATCGCCCCGAGCAGGATGAGAAGGATGGCAAG
>Ga0326597_10011709_pt1 | contig 11604 bp, 8 predicted proteins | sample RVTome_12_FD_203789 | JGI IMG/M metagenome (GOLD analysis project Ga0326597, IMG submission 203789) | Soil microbial communities from uranium-contaminated site in the Upper Colorado River Basin, Wyoming, United States - RVT100D185 | ecosystem: Environmental > Terrestrial > Soil > Contaminated >...
TCGCGGCGCACAACAACAGGTTGCGCTGCTGCTTGATTTCGGCGACGACGAGCGCGCCTGCCTGGGCGCTCAGGCTGTCATAGTCCTCGCAGTAGCGAACGTTCACTGCTTCCAGAGCTTGTACGGCTTGTCGACATCGGTCTTGAAGGGCAACCGCACCTTCCTCCCCGTACCGGCCGATTCATACGCCGCGAAGATGACCTCGAGCACCGCTCTACCATCTTCACCGGTCACCATTGGTTTCTTGTCGAGTTTCACGCAATGAACGAAATGCTCCAATTCTTGAGGAAACCCATAGTTCCAAATCTCCTCATACATCGTGAAACTCCACCCCGTGGTAATCCCCGCTTTTTCAACCGCGTAACCAACTCCACGTCTGCTGTAGGTCTGGATCGAATTGCCCTGCAGGACATCGGCATAGGCTACTCCTTCCGAGCCATGGATCTCCGCCCGGTCGTCCATCCCTCCCAGCTTTGTCCAACTCTCCTCGGCGACCGCGATGACGCCATTCGCGAATTCAAGAATGATGATTGCATTGTCGTCACCTTTGGTCCTGGTGGTATGGACACTCGTGCTCATCTGTGCATAGACGGATTTGATGGGGGTCCTGCCATTCAACCAGCGGAAAAACTCAATGGCGTGGCACCCCATATCCATGGTGACCCCTCCACCCGATCGCTCCACGTCCCAAAAATGATCGGCATGCGGCCCATCATGTTTTTCCGATTGCTTCAGCAACACCGGCTTGCCCAGGGCCCCTTCGTCCAACAGCCCCTTCAGCCTGACATACTTGGGAGTGAAGCACAGTTCTTCGGCATACATCAGTTTGACCTTCGCCCGTTTACACGCCTCAATCATGCGGTCCGCCTCGGCCAGATTCATGCACAGCGGCTTCTCGACCACCACATGCTTGCCCGCCTTCGCTGCCTGGAGTGTGATGTCACAATGCAGGAAGTTGGGGGCACCGATGACGACCATGTCGATGTCGTCCATGGCCAAGATCTGATCGAGGGACGTGAAGTGATTGGGGATGCTGTATTTCGCCGCGAAATCCCTGGCGTGTCCGCCGGTCGGCGACATGACCGCCAGGATCTCGGCGTCGGCAACCGATTGCAGGGCCTCCGCGTGGATCGTAGAGATAAACTGCGAGCCGATGAGTCCTACGCCGATGTTGTCACCCATTCAACTAGCCCTTCATGCTCTTCGATGCCGCATCCCAGCTCACGGCGCCGCCGCGGAAGTAGGACTCGTTTGCCATGTGGCAGGCCAGCGCAGCATGGTGACCGAACACGACATCCTCCACCACGGGTTTGCGCGTGCGCACCGCCTCGAAGAAGGTTGAGAGATGCGGCACGAGATCGTCGAAGTCGGGTCCGCGGAAGGAGATCGTCTCGGGCAACGCGGCCTGGCTCAGCCTGGCGTCGTTGTCCTTGTGCCATTGGGCGAGGTACGCCTCGCGCATCGCCCGGGGGAAGCTGCCGGCGTAATAACTGGGGTACGTATCCTCTCCGCTTTGCGGGCTGTAAGTGATGGTGGATCCGGTCACCTCCAGGATTCCCTTCGATCCCTGAAAGCGATACGTCTCCGGCATCTCCGTGCCGAGATTGAGCCGCATGTACACGGGAAGCTCACCGTAAGAGTAGAGCACGGCATGAACGTCGGGCATGTTGCGCCCGTCTTTCCAGCGCCGGATGCCGCCGACCGCCATCGCCCGCGCCGGCGGTTCGTTGATGCCCAGGATGAACATCATGCCGCTGACCAGGTGGACCAGGAGGTCGCCGGCGACCCCGGTGCCGTATTCCTTCCAGCAGCGCCAGCGGGCGAACACCAGAGGATCGAACGCTCGTTTCGGGACCCTCCCCTGCCAGGTATCCCAATCCAGATTGCGCGGTGAAAGATCCGGCGGAGGCGGGTATTGCCAGGCCCCGGTGGGGTCGTTTCGCCCCAGCCAGCCCTCCACCAGCATCAGGTCTCCCAGCATTCCCCGCAAGATCATCTCCCGGGCTTTGGCGCAGATTCGGGAGCTGACGCGCTGCGAACCGATTTGGACGATGCGACCACTATTCTTCGCGGCGTCTACCATGGCGAGTCCGTCAGCCGGGCTGTGCGACATCGGTTTCTCGCAGTAAATGTCTTTGCCGGCGCGGACCGCGTCGACCACGATGGGCATGTGCCAGTGATCGGGAACCGCCGCCACAATGCAATCGATGTCCTTGTTGTTCAGCAGCTCCTGATAGCGGCGCGTCACGGGCAGATCGGCGCGAACGATCTCTCGGGCCAGCGTGTGTCGCCCGTCGTAGAGGTCACAGGCGGCGCCGCACTCGACGCCAGGCAGCTCGACGGAGGTGGCCAGCAGTCCCGATCCCTGCATGCCGACACCAATGATGCCGAAGCGGATGCGGTCGCTGGCTGGAACGGTCCGCGCCGGGCCCTGAAGGAGTTGGGCGCTCGGCAGTATCGTCTTCCCCGCGATCGATGCACCGGCGGCAGCGGCCCCGATACCCAGAAACTCGCGCCGCGAAAAGTCTTTCTGGTTCATAGCGTCTCCTACCCGGTTCGGGATTCACGTGGTGAAGCGGACGAACGGACACTCGGCAAGGCCATCATAAGTGCCGAAACCGGGTACTGCCAGCTCAGGAGCATGGCGAGTAGCGGCGCTAGCCGGCGGACCGTTTAGCCGCCATTGTTCCACCTCTCATGGACCCCACGCCCCGTTCCCGCTGGCGCGCCATCGTGGGCGACGTCCACTTCTGGATCCCGGTGGCCGTGCTGCTCGTCGGGCTCCTGGTCCTCCGGTGGATCGCCTGAGCGAGCTCGACCCCGCGCGGCTGCGCCGGCTGCAGCGCGCGGGGACCCTCTCCGGGTTCGCCGCGGGTGCCTGGCTCGGCGCCGCCGAGGCGCCCACGAAGCTGGTCACGCTCGGCGTCTCGCCGGTCATGATCTCGTTCATGATGGTGCTGGGCGTGTTCCTCGCGCGCTGGAGCCTCCCGGCGTTGGTGCGCGGCACTGCCGCCCTCAAGGACGACGTCCGGCAGGCTCCGCACCTGCTGGTCTGGGCGGCGCTCGCGGGCTGCCTTTGGGCCGTCGCCAACACACTGACGATCTTCGCGATCAAGGACGTCGGCCTCGCCATCGCGTTCCCGCTGTGGAATTCGAACAGCCTGCTCGGCATCCTCTGGGGCACGCTGCTGTTCAACGAGCTGCGGGACGCGGGGCGGGGTCGCTGGGTCGGTGTGCTGGGTGGCGCACTCGTCATGTTCGCTGGGGCCACGGTGCTGGCCGTGACGTCCGCCGCTCATGCGCCTGGGGGCAATGCGGTCCGCGGCGTCGTCGCCGCGCTCACGGCCGGCGCCCTGTGGGGCACGATGTACATCCCCTACCGCAAAGCGTACCTCACCGGCATGCATCCGCTCTCGTTCATCGCGTTCTTCACGATCGGCGAGCTCGGTATGATGACGGTGCTGGCGCTTGGCTTCTTAGGTGGGCCGGGCCAGCTGTGGCACGAGTTTGCCCGCAGCCGGGAAATCCTCTTCTGGCTGCTCGTCGCCGGCTTCGTGTGGGTGGTGGGCGACCTGTTCCAGCAGTACGCGGCCAAGTATGTCGGCATCAGCCGCGGCATCCCGCTCTCGAACACCAACCAGCTGTGGGGGCTCCTGTGGGGGATGCTCGTGTTCGGCGAGCTGGCCGGCGGGGGCCGGGGTGCCGTGATTGCGGGCTCGCTCTTGATGGCCGCGGGGGCGGGCGCGATCGCGCTTGCGTCGGCGCCCGGCCGCGAGTACCGCCGCTGGCAAGAGGCGGGGGCCCGGGAGAGCGCCCGCTACGGCGTGGATCCCGCCTACGTCGCGGCACGGATGGCGGGTGACGACGCGAGTGCCGCGCGCGCCCGCCGCAGCCCGCTCGACTGGCTGCTCGTCCTCATCGCGACAGCGGTCTTCGTGGGGTTCGGCGCGGTCGCCCGCGTGCCCGCGCTCCAGATCGGTTGGGGGTGGGCCGCGGTGCTCACGCTCGCGCTCTTCGGGTTCCTCGCCGCGGGCGGCGTGGCGCTGTGGCGGGCGACGCGGTTCGGGTGACGCCAAGGAAACTTGCCTCGACCGGCACTTTGGCGCTACGCTCGGTCGTGCCGCAAACGACCTCGACCGCTCGGCGGGCGGCGGAAAACCCGATCTTGACTCCGGCGATGCTGCGACCGTCGCAGCCGGAGCTGGAAGTGGTTGGGGTGTTCAATCCAGCAGTAACACGCCACGATGGAAAAGTCGTGGCGCTGCTGCGGATCGCGGAAAGTCAGCGCGGACCGTCGCCGGGCGAGGTCGCGGCCACGACCTACAATGCCGACTCCAGGCGCCTCGAGGTGCGGCGGTGGCGGCGCGACGAGAAGGATGTGGACGTGAGCGACCCGCGCGTCATCGTCACCGAGGGCCGCACCTGGCTGACGTCGATCTCGCACCTGCGCGTGGCTCGTTCCAGGGACGGCATCCACTTCGACGTCGAGCCGACAGCCGCGCTGTTTCCCGCCAGTCCGTACGAATCGTTCGGCATCGAAGACCCGCGCATCACCCTGATCGACGGTACATACTGGATCAACTATACCGCCGTGTCGGAGCTCGGGATCGCAACGGCGCTGGCGTCGACCCAGGATTTCAAGACCTTCGAGCGGCAAGGGATCATCTTCCCTCCACCGAATCGCGACGTCACGATCTTCCCCGAGCGGATCGCTGGCCGCTACGTCGCGCTGCACCGCCCGATGCCGACCGGCATCGGCGAACAGGCGATCTGGATAGCGTCGTCGACCGACCTCAGGGCGTGGGGGGGCCATCGATTCGTCGCGGGCGCGCGCGACGGCCAGTGGGATGACGCCAAAGTCGGTGGCGGCGCGGTACCTTTTCGCGTACGCACCGGTAACACGGACGCCTGGCTCGCGATCTATCACGGTGTCACGAGGTCGTCGACGGCATACTCGCTCGGCGCGCTGCTGCTCGATGCACGAGAGCCGGCGCGCGTGATTGCCCGCTCGCGCGAACCTATTCTCAGGCCCGAAGCGGCGTACGAGCGTCAGGGATTCTTTGGCGGCGTCGTGTTCACCTGCGGCGCGCTCGTGGATCGCGATCGCGTCCGGGTCTATTACGGCGCCGCCGATGCTGTGACCGCGGTAGCCGACGTATCGCTCCAGCAGATTCTGTCCGGCCTTGGAGAGCCGTGATCTTCGAAATGGGGATCAACTACTGGCCGCGTCGGCGCGCGATGTACATGTGGCGCGAATTCGATCTCGGCGAAGTGCGAGAGGACATGAGCCGCATCGCCGACATCGGGTTCGACGTGGTGCGGCTCCTCACCCTTACCGAAGACTTTCTTCCCGAGCCGATGACGGTCGACGCACGGATGGTCGCGCGGCTCGTGGACGTCGCGCGCGCGGCGAAGGATGCCGGCGTGCGGGTCGTGCCAACCCTGATCGTCCTGAACATGAGCGGGCGCATCTGGTGGCCGCGATGGATGCTCGACCCCCGTGGCGAACCCCGCGACCTCTTTGCCGATCCGCTGCTCGTGGAATCACAGGTGCTTCTCGTCGAGAGCTGTGCGCGCGCACTGGCGGGAGACGACGCGATCCGCGCATTCGATGTGGCGAATGAGATCGACGACGCGCTGCGTCCGCGCACGAGAGAGGCCGGCTGCCGTTGGGCGACGGCGATGGCGAACGCGATACGACGCGGCGCTCCGGGTGTCTCGGTGCAGATCGGCACACACCTCCCCTCCCTCGCAGGGCGGAATACCATGCGCGTCGACGATCTCGCGGGCATCGCCGATGAAGACGTCATGCACGCCTATCCTCTCTACTCCGATGTGGCGCGCTCCTTTCTCGATCCGGAGCTGGTGCCCTTCTCCTGCGCGTTGACGGCAGGTTTGTCCGGCAAGGGGCGTCGGACATTGATGCAGGAGTTCGGGCTCTGCACCGCTCCACAAGGAAGGCCGGGACAAACGATCACGGATGACTTTCTGGGACATCCGCGCTCGCAGTATCTGGCGTCCGAAGACGAGGGCGCCGCCTACTACGATGCGGTGCTCCAGCGGTTGGTGGAGACGGGCGCGGCAGGGGCGTATGCGTGGTGCTATGGAGATTACGACCCGCGTCTCTTCGAGCGGCCGCCTCTCGCGACGGCCCTGCGCGAGCGCTCGTTCGGACTGGTGCGCGCCGACGGACGCGAGAAGCCCGCTGTGGGAGTGCTCCGCGCGTTCAAGGCGAGACGCGACGCAGGCACGCTCCCAACGCCGCCGGTTCCTGCCCTCCTCGACGTGAGTGCGGACGAATACTATAGGACGCCTGCCTCCCACTTCGCGCGCCTCTACGCGAGGTGGCTGGCGCGCACTTCTACCGCTCCTTTGGCACGATGATGCCCGATGACATCGTGATCGCGTCGCTCGAGCGTCTGGCGTCGAATCCACTGATCACGCCCGCGCAGATCCCCTTCACTCGCGCCACCGGTTCGTTCAACCCGGGCGCGGCGATCGATCGCGCGAGTGGCCGAGTCGTCCTGCTCGTGCGGGTGTTTGAGGAGCAGACACGCCGTTCGTGCCTCGCGCTCGCCCTGTCGTCGGACGGCGAGCGGATCGATGAGATCTGGGCTCAGCCCGCCGTTGCGCGCGAAGCGCCGTACGAGGAGTGGGGCGTCGAGGATCCGCGCATCACCTACCTCGAGGATGACCGTTGCTACGCGATCACCTACACCGGCTATTCCAGCGACGGGATGCGCGTCTGCCTGATCACCACCGATGATCTGCTGACGCCGCAGCGCTACCGCCGGCACGGGCCGCGCCTCGCCGGCGACAACAAGAACTGCGTGATCTTTCCGCAGAAGATCGACGGCGACTATGTCATTCTTCACCGCCCCATGCCCCGCATGGTGTGCGCGCGGGTGCGTTCTCTCGACGCCCCCTGGCCCGCGGACGGCGTCGCGCTCATTGGACCGCGCGCAGGAACGTGGCGCAGCTCGCGTGTCGGCGCCGGGGCGCCACCGATTCGCACGGAGATCGGATGGCTGCTCCCGTTTCACGGCGCGACCGCGGTCGACGAAGGAAATGTCTACTCCATGGGATGGTGCGTGCTCGACCTGAGCCGCCCCGAGACCGTGAAGTACGTCTCCGATGCGCCCGCACTCGCCCCGCATGCACCATATGAGATCGAGATGCGACGCATCCCGCAGGTGGACCCCGCGAACTTCAAAACGGGAGTGCGCGTCGTCTTTCCCCAGGGGCTCGTCGAGCGCGGAGAGGATTTTCTCGTGTATTACGGCGCCGCCGACGTTTCAGTGGCGGGCGCTCGGGTGAACAAACACTCACTCCTCGACTCACTGCGCGCAGCCATGTCGGGCAAGCAGGGTGGCGTGGCGCTGTGATCGCGGCACAAACGCAAATCGTGGCACGAACATTGGCGTTGACGACGCTCGTGGGCGGGTGTGGTCGCGACGTGCGATCCGTTGCGGAGGGTGCATCACCGCCTCCATTGAATGTCTCGCTCAAGCATCTGCGTCACCTTGGACTGGACGCAGTCGTAAGGGGCAAACCCGTTCGTGTTGTCGCGCTATACGCGGAAGCGCCCGACTACCGTCCCATCGGCTCCCCCGCGCGCGACGGGTACGAGGGAATCGCTGCTCTGGACGACGCCGCCCGTGCGGCGGTCGTCTATCTGCGCTCCTACGAAGTATCCGGCGAGGCGCGTGCACGCGCCGAGGCGCTGGGGTTGCTCGCGTTCGTGGCGGCGATGGAGCAGGGGGACGGCGAGTTCGTCAATTTCGTGGATCCCCGCGGGCGGCTGAATCGCGACGCGCGGAGCAGCCGCAAGAGCATGTCGTACTGGGCGGCGCGCGGCCTCTGGGCGCTCGGCGAAGGGGTTCGGGTGCTGGGCGCGTCCTACGTCACCGATTCGACCACCATGCGCCCGGTGCTGGATCGCGCCCTCGCGCGGCTCGCGCGCGAAGTGAGCGCCGGACGCCTGATTGGCGGCTCCGCCACGGCGACCTCTGAAGCGCTGCTCGGACTGTTGGCGCTCCAGCGCGCGGAGCCGTCCGAGCAGTTGGCGGCGCTCGCGGCTCGAACCGCGGAGCTGCTCGTGCCCCTCGCTCGCGGGTCAGAGACGTCGGCACCGTGGGGCGCGCGGGTGGATCGTCCTGACGCGAGCTGGCACGCGTGGGGATCGCGATCGGTCACGGCGTTGGCGGAGGCTGGCGTCGTGCTGAATCGTCCCGATTTTGTCGTCGCCGCAAGGGAGGAGGCGGACGCGCTCTGGGGCAGATTTCTCCTCGGCGGCCAGGTGGCGGCCGCGGTGTCCCTCGACGGCACCGTCACGTGGTATCCGCAGGTCGCGTACGGCGTGGGCAACATCGTGGAGGGGTACCTTGCGCTCGCCGAAGCGACAGGGGAGCGACGCTACGCGGTGTTCGCCGGGCTGACGGCGGGTTGGTTCACCGGCGCCAATGCAGCGAAGGTGAGCATGTACGACGAGCGGTTCGGCCGCACCTTCGACGGGATCGACGGCCCGTCGGCCGGCCAGGTGAATCGCAACGCCGGCGCGGAGTCCACGATCGAGGCGCTATTGGCGCTGCAGCGCGTGGCGGCGGATCCCGACGCCTCGCGCTACATGCGCTATCGCTCGGAGGGGGACCCGGCTGCGTCTCTCGCGACCGTTCCGGATCGCCGTGCGTTCGCGGGACCGCGGGGCGAGCGTCTCATGCTGCGCCGCGCGACGGGCCGCGGCGTGGAGATCGTCGAGTCCCGTGACGTTGCCGCTCCGATCACGTTGACCTATTGGCCCGCCGCGAACCCCCCGGAAACGCGGCTCGCCACGCGACTTGCCGCTCAATGGAACGCCGAGAATCCGGACGTACAGGTCCGGGTGCAGCCGCTGCCGGCGGGTCGCTCCTCCGAGGAGGTGCTGCTCGCGGCCATCGTGGCGAAAGCGACACCCGACATCAGCTCAAATGTCTCGTCGGCGCTGCTGGCGCGGCTGGTCCGCGCGGGTGGCATCGTGCGGCTGGACGATCGCGTGGCGACGGCGGCACGTCTGCGGGAGCGCACGTCAGCGGCGATGTTGTCCTCGCTGCGTCTTCCCGACGGGGGAATCTACGCATTTCCGTGGAAGACGAATCCCGAGATGCTGATGTACAACGTGGACCTGCTGGCGGCCGCTGGAGTACCGCCACCGCGCACGCACAGTGAGCTGCTTGCGGCCTTCCGGCGGCTGGCGCGCGACACCGACGGAGACGGCCGCATCGATCGTTGGGCGCTCTGGGCGAACCTCAAGACCACCTGGTTCGAGCGATTCTACGATTTCTATCCGCTGTATCTGGCGAGCTCAGGTGGACGGACGCTCGTCGCGGGGGGCAGAGTCCTCTTCGACAACAGCGCGGCCGAGTCGGCGTTGGAACTGCTGCGCCGAGGATTCACGGAGGGCACGCTGCCGCGGTCGAACTTCGCACAGGGCAGGGATCCGTTCATCGACGGAACGGTCGCCATGAAGATCATCGGCCCCTGGTTCGTGAAAGAGCTGGATGAGCTCAAGGTGCGCGGACTGCGCTATGACGTCGTGCCGATCCCGACGGCGGACGGCAGGTCTCCGGACGACGGTTTTGCTTTTGCGGATATGCGGAGCATCGCTGTTTTCTCGACCACGCGACATCCCGACGCCGCGGCGCGCTTCGTCGCGTACCTCACTTCTCCCGCTGCCGATCGCCTGTTGATCGAGGAGGCGAGCCAGCTCCCCTATCGGCGTGGGCTCGCCTCGGATCCCCGGTTTACCACCTCATTGGCGCGGTGGCCGACGCTCGCGACGTATGCGACGTATGTGGAGCGGACGCGCGACCTCGATATCGACCCGGACGTCGTCGAGATCTTCGACCTCCTGTCCGACGCGTACGAAGCGGGCGCTGTTTACGGCACCATGTCCGTGCGACAGGCGCTGACCAAAGCCGCATCCGAAGCGAGGAAGATCGTCGATGCGCGCTGAGGAGCGATCGGGCTGGCTGCTGGCGACACCCTACACCGCTTTCCTGGCGGCGTTCGCGCTCTATCCCATCGCGTTCGCTTTGGTGCTCGTTTTTCTCCAGTGGGACCTGGTGACGCCGCCGTCGTTCGCTGGACTGGACAATGTGCGGCTGCTGGCCGGTGACGGACGCTTCTGGCGAGCCGTCACCAACATGTTCGTCTTCCTCAGCATCCACATTCCACTACAGATCGTCACCGCGCTCGCGCTGGCGATGGCGCTCAACCGTCCGCTCGTGCTCCGGGCCTTTTGGCGCGCCGCGTTCTTTCTCCCCGTCGTCATCTCCGGCGCCGTCGTCGCCATCCTCTGGAGCACCCTGTACGCGACCGACGTCGGACTGATCAACCATCTCCTCGTCCGTATTGGATTGGACCCAATCCCTTGGCTTACCGATCCGGTGACCGCGATGCCGGCGATCGCGGTGATGGTGACGTGGAAGAACGTCGGCTTTTACGTCATCATCTACCTCGCGGGCTTGCAGTACATCCCGCGAAGTTGCCAGGAAGCGATCGAGATCGAAGGGGCAACGGCGTGGCAACGCTTTCGCCACCTGACGCTTCCGTCACTCCTCCCCCAAACACTGCTGGTCGTCACGCTCTCCACGATCAACGGCTTCCAGCTCTTCATCGAGCCGTACGTCATGACCGGGGGTGGGCCGCTCCGACGCACGAACTCGCTCGTTCTGTATCTCTACACGAACGCGTTCTCGTACCAGAAGATGGGCTACGCCGCCACGATCGGCGTCGCGCTCGCACTCATGATCGGCGCCGTCGTGGCGCTCCAGCGCCGCCTTATCGGCACAGCGGACGCACAATGAAGACGCTCGGTCGCGGGGCGCTCTATCTCGCGCTCACACTCGCCGCTCTCACCTTTATCTATCCCTTCCTGTGGATGGCGTCCACTACGCTCAAACCGCCATTCGAGGTGGGGACACTCACGCTCGTCCCTGACCACATGACGCTCGACAATTACAGAACCATGTGGGCCCGCGCGCCATTCGGTCGTGCGCTCCTCAACAGCGCGCTCGTGGCCACGACGATCACCGCCGCGGTTCTCGTCTTCGGCTCGATAACGGCGTACGCGATCGCTCGCCTGCGCTTTCGCGGACGCCCTGCGCTCAACGCCGCGACGATGGCGGTCCTCCTCGTTCCGGGCCAGCTCACGCTCATTCCGCTGTACACGCTGATCGTGCAACTCGGTTGGATCGATACCTACGCCGCGCTCATCGTCCCCTACCTATTCAACGCGACCGCGATTCTCATGTTGCGGCAGTTCTTTCTCCAGATTCCGCAGTCGCTCATCGACTCAGCGCGCATGGACGGGATGGGCGAGCTGCGCATCCTCTTCACGATCTTCTGGCCCCTCTCGCGGCCGGTGCTCGCCATCGTCGCCATCTTCACCTTCATGGGATCGTGGAATGAGGTGCTATGGCCATTGCTGGTCGTGCGCGAACAGCATCTCATGACGCTCCCTCAGCTCCTCACCGTCTTCGCCCTCGGCGGCGGAGCCGGCTCGATCGGGGTATCGCTGGCCTCGGCTATGGTACTCGTCGTTCCGGTCGTCGTCGCCTACGCCTT
>Ga0326597_10011710_pt1 | contig 11604 bp, 6 predicted proteins | sample RVTome_12_FD_203789 | JGI IMG/M metagenome (GOLD analysis project Ga0326597, IMG submission 203789) | Soil microbial communities from uranium-contaminated site in the Upper Colorado River Basin, Wyoming, United States - RVT100D185 | ecosystem: Environmental > Terrestrial > Soil > Contaminated >...
GCGAATTCCGTCGCCATGCTCGCCGCGATCCGTGAGCGCGAGTTGCCGCCGCTGGGCGCGGACGTGCCGGCGGAGTTGCGAGCGATCTGCGAGCGCATGCTCGCGCGCGATCCCGCCGGGCGCTACGCCGACGTCGCGCAGGTCGCGAGCGATCTGCAGGCCTTCATCGCGAGCGCCCGGCGCCTCACCGTGAGCGGGCTCCTCGCGGAGCGCACGCGCCTTTGGCACGAGGCGCCGGAGCCAAAGCAGCTGCCGTCGGTCCGTGAGTGGGCGCGGATTCTCCTGCGGACCCGCCGGCGGGAGTGGACGACGGCCGAGGCGCGCATGATGCGTGCTGCGACGCGCCGCCGGGTCGGCTTCGCCCTCGTCGCTGTTGTGGCGGTCGCGCTCGGATCGTGGGCGTCGTGGGAGCGCAACGGAGCGGCGTACGCCCGCGAATTGCTCCGGGATCTCTTCGTCGCGAGCCCCGCCGGTCTGGCGGCGCAGCTGCGCGAAGCGGAGCCGTACGCGCGTTGGTTCGTGCCCGCGCTGCGCGAGGCGCTCGACGATGGCGGCCTTTCGGAGCGCGCGGACTTGCACGCGCGGTTGGCGCTCCTCGACGCGGACGGTGCCAGACCGCACGCGCCGGCGCTCGTTGCGCACCTGCTCGGCGCGGATCCGCCGACGCTCGCGGTTGCCTGCGCGATCCTGCTCGCGCAGAGGGACGCGTTCGTCGCGGAATTCGCCAGCCGCGCACGCGATCGACGGGAGCTCAGCGCAGTAGCGCGTCTGCGCGCGTTCGTCGCGTTCCTGCTGTTGTCATCGTCACAGAGCGTTTCCGAGGACGACATCGCGACGTGTGCGGAGCTCCTCGTCGACGAGTCCGCTGCGCAATCGCGCCAGTGGGCGGGCTGCCTGCGCGGGTATCGCGACCGACTGCGGCCGACGCTCGAGCGTACGTTCCGCGTCGACGACCACGCGCGAGGCGTGAGCGCCGGAGCAGCACTTGCCGCGCTCTTCCGTGCGGAGGAAGGCCTCGAAGCGTTCGTCGAGCTCGCGCGGCCAGAGCAGCTGCGCGAGCTGTTCGCGGCTGGCGGCTGGCGTGGTTACTCGGTGGCCGCCGCGGTGGCGCGCGTCGAGAGCGTCGCCGATCCCACCGCGGGTGCGCCGTTCGTCGCCGAGGTCCGCGCGCGCATCAACCGGTCGCTGCAGCTTTTTTTCCAGGACGGCCGTCACGATGCGCGCGCCCGGATCCCCTTGGAGAGGGACGGGGCCATCGGCATCGCGTGTCGAGCCGTGTTCATCGCCGACTGTGCGACCGTCGGGCTCCCGTCGGACGTGTTGATCGCGTCGTTGCGCGACCTCGACGGGCGGGATCGCCGCGACGTGCGCGTCGACCGGGCCATGCTCCTGGCGCTCGGGAATTACGACGACGACGAGATGAGACGGAGTTTCGTGCCGGACGTGATCGCGAGATTCGAACAGGATCCCGACGCCGGCGTCCACTCCGCTGCGGAGTGGTTGCTGCGTGAGTGGGGGAGCGACGACGCGCTCGCCGAGGCCACGGCGCGGCTGGCGCGGAGCGCTGGCCCCGATCCGGCCCGCGGGTGGTTCGTCACACCCAGCGGCAGGACGATGGTGGTCCTCGAGGTTCCGGCCGGCGACGACGGCGCGACGCGGCGGATCGGACTGAGCTCGCGCGAAGCGACGCAGGGAGACGCCGATCGCCTCGGTCCGTCGGGACCTGGACTCGAGTCCGAGTCGCGACTGCCGCTCGAAGCGGTCGCGCGCTCGTGGGCCTTCGACTTCTGTTCGCGGCTCACTCGGCACGAGGGCTTCGACGCCGAGGACCTGGCTTTCGACGGCGGTCCGGACGACGCGAAGCAGCGGGCGGGCTACCTCGCGCGACGCGGCTACCGCCTGCCGACGGAGAGCGAGTGGTCGCAAGCGTGCGGCGACGGCGGCCTCGCGGTTCTCGCGAGCTCGCTCGGCGATGCGCACATCGGCGCCTACGCGTGGTACGTCGCGAACGCTGCGGACGAGCTGCATCCGGTCGCGACGCGCATGCCCGACGAGAACGGCTTCTTCGACCTCGTCGGCAACGTCGCCGAGACCTGCTTCCCGGGCGACGGGAGCGGTCTCGACCCAGCGCGATCGGATTTCGACGCAGCGCATCACCAGAGCTTCTCCTGGTTCGCCCGGGGAGGCAGCCATCGCGGCCCGCTCGGCGCACTCGAGTGCGCAACGCGGGGACTCTCGGTCAGCCCGGGCGGTTGGACGAGCGTCGGCTATCGCCTCGCTCGCACGATCGCCGGCGGAGGCGCGCAAGACTGACCTCGCCGTCTCGTCGACGACGAGTGTCCGACGATCCAAGTCGCCGGTAACGGAGTGAACCATGGCCGGAAGCATCTTGATTCTCCACGCCAGCGGCACCTGCCCGAGCGCTGGCTCGAGCGGCTTTTCGGGCGGCTCGTGCTGCTTCCGCTGGAACAAGCAGCAAAACGACTGGGAGTTCGTCTCGAGCGATTGCCAATCCGGGAAGCACTGCCCGACGGGCACCGAGGGGGTGACGGTCGAGCCCGAGCACGACAAGGACTACATCCGCGTGCCCTGCGTTCCTCTGTGAGTCGTGGCGACGGAATTCGCGCGTTGGAGGTGAATGCATGCGAATCGAAATCCCCGTCGGACACCCGGCCGGTCTGTGCGCCGTGTGCTCTGACGAAGCAGTCTCCGCGGTGGGCGAGCATCGGCCCTTCGGCTCGACGTCCTACGAGTGGGACGACAAGTTGAACGGGTGGAAGCGGACGAGCTCCGCCGACGACCTCGACGATTTGGCCCAGACCGGGATGATGGCGCCGCCGCCCGCGGAGGTGATCCAACGCGTCGGCCGGGCCGAGGAGCGGATTCTCGGTGCCGGCGACTCGGGACCGCTCGTGCGCGCTCGGTTCCTCGTCGCGCCGCGGGTTCCGGTCAACGCCGTCGGCTTCATCTGGGTTTCGGATGGGGAAACCAGCGGCTGGCGTGTCCACTGTGGTTCCTGCGATCCGGGATCTACCGCGCCGAGCCTGGACGGGGTGCCGAAGGACGCGGTCGCACCGCTTCGAGTGCGAGGCGAGAGCGTCCCTGCGGTGTTCGTGCAGGCGCCGTCCAGCGGCGGATTCGGCGCGCCGATTCGCCTGGTCTGGGTCCGCGCGGTTCCCACGTTTCGCGGCGCGGGCGCGGCGGCGAGCCCGCGGCTTCGCTTCCAGCTGTGAACGTGCGGACTCCGGAGGGTTGTCCGCATCGCCGCGTCGCCAACGCGGGAGCCCAGGCCGAACGCGCCAGCTGCGAAATCCTGCGGTCGCTCCTCGACGGCGCCGACCGCGAACTCACGCGCGTCGGACGCGACGCGTGCGAGGCCTGTTGCCGCAGCTTCGAGCCGACGGCGGTCGACTTCAACTCGGTGATCGCGTCGCTCCTCTTCGGCGCCGCGACGGAGGTCATCGACGCTGGCGGCGTCGCTGGATGCTCGCGCGAGCGCGCCGAGGAGCTCCGAGTGCTGGCGCACGCGAATCTACGGCTCGAGGACCTGCGTCCGCGCGTCGACTACGACCGCGTGTTGCCGGTTCTCGAGGTGTCGTGCCGTTGTCTCGACGCTCCGGCGCGAGAGTTTCCGGCGAACGGTCCGGCGGACGAAGTCACGCCGCCGCTCGATCGTTGCGCGTGGTGCCGCGACTGGTCCCCGGCAGTGCGCTGCGAACTTCCGGCAGTGCGCGAGCAGCTCGCCGGAGCGCGCGCGCGTCGCGGTCCTCGCGTCACCAGCTGGGCGGTCGGTGTGATCACGTCGCCCCGACGCCTGCCGACGCTCGCGGACTGTCTCGACAGCGTGATGCGAGCGGGGTGGCCGCGACCGCACGTCTTCGTCGACGGCGACGTCGCGATCGAGCCCCGCCACCGACACCTGCCGATCACCGTGCGGCGCCCGGGAACCGGCCCCTGGCCGAACTACTGGCTGTCGCTCAGCGAACTCCTGATGCGCGCGCCCCACGCCGACGCCTACCTGCTCCTCGAGGACGACGCGCTCGTCTACGATCGCGAAGACCTCCGCGCCTACCTCGAGGAGATCTTGTGGCCCGACGAGGCGACCGGCTTCGTCTCGCTCTACTCGTCGATGGCGTACACGGCGGAGGAGGACGGCTGGTTCGAGCTCACGGAACCGTGGATCTGGGGCGCGCTCGCGTTCGTGTTTCCCCGCGCCGCGGCGCTCGACTTCGTCGGCCACGCGGATGTTCTCGCGCATCGCGCGACCGACGAGGGGCTCCTCCACGCCGATGTGCTCGCCGGCGGCTGGGCAGCCGCATGCGGTCGCAAGGTCTTCCACCCGCTTCCGAGTCTCGTGCAGCACATCGGCGAGACGAGCACGGTCTGGACGAAGAGCGCTGCGCGAGGCGAACGCCGCGCGGCGCGCTTCGCCGGCGATCCGTTCTTCCGAGCGCTGCGCGCGACGATGCGGCCGTGAGCGCTGCGCAAGGGGCGCCGCGCCGCGAGCTCGCTCCGCTCGGGCCGCCGCTCCGCGAGCTCGCTCCGCTCGGGCCGCCGCTCCGCGAGCTCGCTCCGCTCGGGTCGCCGCGCCGCTCCGCTTACGCGAGCAGCTTCTCGACGACTTCGCCGTGGACGTCGGTGAGCCGGAAATCGCGGCCCTGGAAGCGGAAGGTCAGCCGCTCGTGGTCGAGACCGAGGAGCTGGAGGAGCGTCGCGTGGAGGTCGTGGACGTGGACGCGGTCCTCGACGACGCGGAAGCCGAAGTCGTCGGTCCTGCCGAGCGTGATCCCCGGACGGACGCCGCCGCCGGCGAGCCACATCGTGAACGCGTTGGGGTGGTGGTCGCGGCCGTCGTTGCCGCCCTGGTTCATCGGCGTGCGTCCGAACTCGCCGCCCCAGATGACGATCGTGTCGTCGAGGAGGCCGCGCTGCTCGAGGTCCGCGACCAGCGCCGCGGACGCGCGGTCGGTGTCGCGGCAGTTCTGCCGCAGTTCTGCCACCAGGTTGCCGTGCTGGTCCCACGCCTCGTGGAAGAGCTCGACGAAGCGCACCCCGCGCTCGATGAGCCGGCGTGCGAGCACGCAGTTGTTCGCGAACGACGCCTTACCAGGCTCCGCGCCGTACATCTCGAGCACGTGGCGCGGCTCGCTCGCGAGGTCCATCAACTCCGGCGCGCTCGCCTGCATGCGGTACGCCATCTCGAACGCGCTGACGCGGGTGGCGATCTCGGGATCGCCGACCGTGTCGAGCCGCACGCGGTTGAGCTTCGCGATCGCGTCGATCGACGTGCGCTGCGTCGCGCGGTCGATCCCCGCGGGATTCGACAGGTAGAGCACCGGGTCGCCGCCGGCGCGGAACGGCACGCCCTGGTGGACGGTCGGCAGGAAGCCGCTCCCCCAGTTCGAGTTGCCGCCGCTCGGACCCTTCTTCCCCGAGTTGAGGACGACGAATCCCGGGAACTCGCTCGATTCGCTGCCGAGGCCGTAGTCGACCCACGAACCGAAGCTCGGCTTGCCGAACTGCTGGAAGCCGGTGTTCATCAGGATCTGGCCGGGCGCGTGGTTGAACGCGTCGGTGACGAGCGACTTGACGATCGCGATGCGGTCGGCGACTCGGGCGAGGTGCGGCAAGAGCTCCGAGAGCTCGGCGCCGGAGTCTCCGCAGCGCGAGAAGCGGAACTTCGGGCCGAGGAGCTTTGCGCGCGGGTCGATGAACGCCGCGCGGTAGCCGGCGATGAGTTCCTCCGGCGGCGGCTTGCCGTCGTACTCGGCGAGCTTCGGCTTGTGGTCGAAGAGTTCGAGGTGGCTCGGCGCACCGGCCATGAACAGGAAGATCACGCGCTGCGCGCGCGGCCGGTGATGCGGCCTTCTCGGCGCGAGTGGATCCGCGATCGCGGGCGATGTCGTCGCGGGCGATGTCGCGCTGTCCGCGGCGAGCCCGGCCTGCGCGAGCAGATCGCCGAGCGCGATCGCGCCGACGCCGACCGCGCAGTCGCGGAAGAACCAGCGCCGGGTGAGCGACGTCGCGTCGTGGTCTCCCCAGAGGTGCTGCTGGCAGTTCATCGCGGGGGCTCCTTCGTCAGTTCACTCTCGGGTGATCGTCTCATCGAGGTTCAAGAGGACGCGTGCGACGAGCGTCCACGCGGCGAGCTCCGCGACGTCGAACCCGGTCGCGCCGGCCGCCAGAGCCGCGCTCGGCGCGCCGGCCGCCAGCGCCGCGCTCGGCGCGCCGGCGAGTTGCCGCGCGCGGTCGTCGTCCGCCGCGAATCGCTCTCGCGACGTCGCGAGGAGCTCGAGCAGCGTCTCGGTCTCGACGGCTTGCGGCAAGCGACCGACCGCGAGTCGGAACGCGCGCCCGAGTCGTGTGGCGTCTCGCGATCCGCCTTCCGCGAGCGCGCGTTGCGCGAGCGCGCGCGCGCAGTCGACGAAGACCGGCTCGTTCAGTGTCACGAGCGCCTGGAGCGGCGTGTTCGAGCGCACCCGGCGCACGCACGACGCGTCGCCGTTGGGGACGTCGAACGTCTCGAGCACGGGGTAGGGCACCGAGCGGTAGCGGAACGTGTAGAGGCCGCGGCGGTGCGCGTCGTCCTCTGATGTCGGCGTCCAGACCTTCGGACCGTAGCTCACCGGCGGCGCGAGCAGGAACTCCGGCAGCGGCGGGTAGACGCTCGGCCCGCCGATGCGGCGCACGAGGAGCCCGCTCGCCGCGAGCGCGATGTCGCGCACGACCTCGCCCTCGACCCTCGAGCGCGGACCGCGCGCCACGAGGCGGTTCTGGGGGTCGCGCGCGAGGAGCTCCGGCGTGACGTGCGACGACTGGCGGTAGGTCGACGACGTGACGATGAGCCGGTGCAATCGGCGCAGGCTCCACCCCGAGTCGACGAGCTCGACCGCGAGCCAGTCGAGGAGCTCCGGATGCGAAGGCGGCGGACTCTGCGTGCCGAGGTCCTCGCTCGTCTCGACGATGCCGGTCGAGAAGTAGCTCTGCCAGACGCGGTTGACGATCGCCCGCGCGGTCGTCGGCGCGCGACGGTCGACGAGCCAGCGCGCGAACGCGAGCCGCGGCGGCGTGGAGTGATCGTTCCCGTCTCCGTCGAGCGGGTGCAGGAACGCCGGCACGCCGGGCGTGACCTGCTCGCGTGGCGCGAGGAAGTCGCCACGGTCGAGACGGCGCGTCTCGCGTGGCGCGTCGCGTGCGGCGAGGACGAGCTGCGACGAACCCGCCGGGTACTCGCGCCACAACGCCTCGATGCGCTCGTTCGCGTCGCGCCACTCGTCGACCGTCGTGCGCCAGAAACGGAACACCGCGGCGGTCTGCGCGGCGCTGCGCTCGGCACGCGGCACCGCGAGGGTCTCGCGAACGCGCTCTGGCAGCGGGTCGGCGCGCGGCGCAGGTGCCTTCGTCACCGAGAGCCGGAAGCGCCCGAGGTTGTGGTTCTGGTTGTCGTCGGAGTTCCAGCCGCCGTGGTTCTGCGTCAGGTAGATGTGGAGCACGCTGCCGCCGGGTGCGCCGATGGGCTTCGCGGCGACGAAGACCGCCTTGCGCGGCTGATTGCGCCGACCGGGACCCTGGTCTATGCCCCACGCGGTCTCGTCCTTGCCGTCGATCGCGAACGAGCTCGGCCCGGTGACGCGGCGCAGGTTGCTCCGGTCGTCGTAGATCGAGTCGAGCGGCGCCTCGGGGAGCTCGATGTCGGCGCTCGCCGCGGCGAGCTCGACCTTCGCGGTCTTCGACGGTTCGCTCGCGGGCGCGACTTCGACCTCGAGCTCGGTCAGCGCGCCGGTGCCGAAGATCGAACGACCGGGTCCGCCGAGCGGCAGATTCGGATCGTTGAGGAGCTCGAGTCGGAACGCGGTGATCGACTCGAGCTCGGTCGTCGCGATCAGGTGCACGCGATGCTTCGTCGGAGCGTAACCGAGTGCGAGGAGGCTGCCGTCGTCCTGCGGCAGGTAGCGCTGCCCGCCGTTGGAGATCTCATCGACTGCAGGCCGCACGACGATCCACTCGGGCTCACCATCGCGGACGGTCTCCTCCCAGCGCGCCATGCGCTCTTCCCAGTCCGGCGTGCGATGGCGGAGCTCGGCTTCGATCGCGCGGATCCCGCGCAGCACGCGCGCGCGGACCATCTGCTCGGCCGGTGTCCAGACCGCACGGTTCGCCTCGTGGTCGTTGTTGAGGAACGCGAAGAGGCGGTAGTACTCCGCTTGCGCGAGCGGGTCGAACTTGTGGTCGTGGCATTGTGCGCACTGGATCGTCACGCCGAGGATGCTCTTCCCGATCGCGTCGATGCGGTCGAACATCGCCTGCATCCGGAACTCCTCAGGGTCTATGCCGCCCTCCTCGTTGACCATCGAGTTGCGCAGGAATCCGGTGGCGACGATCTGGTCCTGCGACGCGTCCGGGAGCAGGTCGCCGGCGATCTGTTCGACGATGAACTCGTCGTACGGGAGGTCGCGGTCGAGCGCGTCGATGACCCAGTCGCGGTAGAACCAGACCGCGCGCGCCTTGTCCTTCTCGAAGCCGTCGGAGTCCGCGTAGCGCGCCGCGTCGAGCCAGTGGCGCCCTTGGCGTTCACCGAAGTAGGGCGATGCGAGCAGGCGATCGACGACCTTCGCGTACGCGTCCGCGGGCGCCGCGTCGTCGTCGAGGAAGCGGTCGATCTCCTCGGGCGTCGGCGGCAAACCGAGCAGGTCGAGGGAGAGGCGGCGCACGAGCGTCGTGCGGTCGGCTGCGGGCGACGGCACCAGACCCTCGGCTTCGAGCCGCGCGAGCACGAACGCGTCGATCGGATTGGCGACCCAAGCGCTGTCACGCACCGCCGGCACCGCGGGACGCACCGGCGCGCGGAACGCCCAGTGGTCGCTCGCGCGCGCGGCGCGGCACGCGACGAACGCCCCGCACGCGACGAACGCGGCACCAGCGAGGACGCAGAGACGGAGCGACGCGAACGGAACGCGCATGGCGACTCACCCGGGGAAAGACAGCGATCGTTCGACCGCGCATCGTACCGGCCCGAGCGCGCCGCGGCGACTGTGCAGTCGAGGCCGTGGAGAGGGAAGCGATCGGGGGCGTCTCCGTCGTCCGCTCAGCGGCCCCCGTGCGGCGACGACGTGCTTTCCGGAGTCGCGTGCAGTCTCCTGCCGGCCACCTTGCGGACCACTTCGCGCACGACTTCGCGCGCGCCCCACGCGGGTTCGACGCGCAACGCGGGCAGCGCCTCCGCGCGCTCTCCCCGCGCCAGCCGGACGAAGCTCTCGACCGCCGCATCGTCGAAGACGTTGCCGCTTCCCGCGCGCGGTGAACCGATCACCAGCGGTCGCGTGCCTATGCCTGCCGCGATCTGCGCGACATCGCCGACCGCGAGGATCCCCGGCACGAAGTGGACCAGTCCGAAGCGATCATCGAAGCGCCCGTCGAAGCGCCAGCTCGCGAGCGAGTTGCTGGCGCTCGCTGCCGCGATGCGATCGTCGAGAGCGGCTGCGAGCAGCGCGACGAGCCCGAAGACGCCGTCGCCGTGGACCGCGATCACGCCGTCGGGGCGCAGGCGCTCGAGGTGCTCGACCGCACGCAGCACGTCCCAGACCCACTGGCCGAGCATCGGTCGTCCGAGCACCGCCGAGCCCTGCGCGAGCAGGTAGTCGTCGCAGCGCACCGTGCTCGCCGCCGGCCACGCGGTGGTGCCGGTGCCGCGAGGGGCGAGCGCCGCGATGATGATGTCGTCGGCGATGATGTCGTCGGCGACGGTGCGGTTCTCGCCGGCGCTCTCACCGTCTTCGCCGCGCAGCGCCAGAGCGATGTCGTCCGTGAGCGCACCGACGACGAGGAGCGTGCGGCGCGTCTTCCGTTTCGCGCTGTCATCCGCGGATGCGTCGGCGACGGCCGGCGCGCGCACGAGCAGGTCGAGCGTGACACCGGGCTCGGTCTCGAGCGCGGTCACGTCGAACTCGCCGAGCGGCGTCGCTGCCTTGCGAGCGCTCGGACTCGCGACGAGGCGTGCGCCGCGCGGGAAGCCGCCGAAGACGTCGTGCTCGAGCGCGAGGCGCAGTGCGGCGCGCTCGGTCGAATCGCTCCACGCGCGACCGCTGCGCGCGAACGCGTCGATGCGTTCGCTCGCGAGGTCGGCCGCGATGCGCGGCACGAATGAGCGCGGGTCAGCAAGCACCGTGTCACCGAGTACGCGCAGTTCGCCGGGAGCGAGCAAGTCGAGATCGGGCTCGGGAACGGCCTCCGCCGGCTCGCGGCCAGCGAGCCTGTGCTCGAAGAACGCGACCATCGCCTCGCGCATCGCCCGGCTGTAGTCGTGGCCGCCATCGAACTCGCGCAGCCGGAAGGCGTGCGGCGCGCCGGCTGCCGCGTAGAACCGTGCGGCGGTCGCAGCGTTGCGCCGCGCGTCCTCGATGCGGAACGCGGCGCCCTGGTCTTCTCTCGCCGCGATCACCATCAACGAGCGCGGCGCGACGACCCCGGCGAGCGCGCCCTCCTCGGCGTAGGTCAACACGGCGGGGATCGTCTCGCAGCTGCAGTGCGCGCCGCGCAAGTAGCCGGCGTACGCGCCGAAGAAGCACACCGCGACGGCCGCGCGCACGCGTTCGTCGAGGATCGCGAGGTGGAAGGTCTGGTTGCCGCCGCCGGAGGCACCGGTGACGCCGATACGTTCCGGATCGACCTCGGGAAGCGCCGCGAGCAGGTCGAGCGCGCGGCGGTTGTCGAGGACTTGCAGTCCGGCGAGCGTCATGCCACTCGGCAGCACCTGGTAGCCGAGTTGTCGCCCGTGGTAGGTGATTCCGTCGAACGCGCGCTCGCCGGCGCCGATCGCGTCGAGCGCGAGGACCGTGAAGCCGCGCATCGCGAGGAAGACGCAGCGCGCGTGGACCGGCGTCGCGCGCTTCCCCTCGGACCAATGGCCGTGGACGCAGAGCACCGCGGGTCCGCGCGACGGCGCGGAGCCATCGGCGGGCCGCGGCACGTAGAGGTGCGCCGGAACGACCACACCGTCGCGGCTCTCGAACGTGATCGAACGCAGCTCGTAGCCGCGGCGCGCTTGCGTCGCGACGATGCGGAACGGGACCGGCGTCGGCCGGCGCGCGAGCGGCACGCCGAGCGCGCGCGCGTGGCGCTCGCGCAATCGCGATCGCAGCGCGTGGAACTCCGCGAGCTCGAAGGGCGGCCGCGCATGCGCGAGACTCGAGTGCGCGCCGCTGGCTTCGAAGAGACGTGGGATCAGTGCGGGTGTTGCGTCGCGCGGTGGGTCTTCGGCGCGCGCCATCGAGCCGAAGCACGCGAGAACGAACGCGATCCGGGTCATCGTCGGCATCGGGAGGCTCCGTTCCATCGTCGTCGCTCGTGCGGTGGAGTCAGCGAGGCCATGGTCGCTGCGTCGGGTGGGGAAGTACAGCGTCGGGGCCGGCGTCGGTCGCGAACGCGCGCTCCGCGATGCCCGGAGAGGAGCGACACGCTCGAACGCCTGCCGTTCTAGCGGGCGGTCTCCCAGGTGACCGGAGCCGAGTGCGGAGCGAGTCGTGCGTCCGCGCGACCGCTTCGGATCTTGAGCCGCTCGGCGCGCGACGGATAGAATCAGCGCCATGCGACGTTCGGCCCGCATCC
>Ga0326597_10011711_pt1 | contig 11603 bp, 5 predicted proteins | sample RVTome_12_FD_203789 | JGI IMG/M metagenome (GOLD analysis project Ga0326597, IMG submission 203789) | Soil microbial communities from uranium-contaminated site in the Upper Colorado River Basin, Wyoming, United States - RVT100D185 | ecosystem: Environmental > Terrestrial > Soil > Contaminated >...
CGGATGCGAAGACCGCGGCGGAGCCGGAGCATGTGGAAGAGATCAGCAACTATCTCAGAGCATTGAGCTACGCACGAGCGGAGTTGAAGCGACCCAAGGGACTGCCCCTTTCGATTCGCCTGCTCAATGGAACACACCGCCGTCTGCTGGCGGGGACGCGCGGGAAGGATCGGCGGTCCGGCACGATCCGCAGCTCCCAGAATTGGATCGGCGGCACTCGACCCGGCAATGCCCGCTTCGTGCCTCCGCCACCCCATCGCGTCGCCGAGCTTCTCACGCAGCTCGAGCAGTTTCTCCACGCAAACAGCGCCTTGCCACCGCTCATCCGCGTCGGCTTGGTTCATGTGCAGTTCGAGACGATTCATCCCTATCTGGATGGCAACGGTCGCGTCGGCAGATTGTTGATCGCTCTCTGCCTGGAGGATTGGAGGCTCCTCACGGAGCCCCTGCTCTACTTGAGTCTCTTCTTCAAGCAACACCGCCAGGCATATTACGAACGGCTGGACGCCGTCCGGACGCACGGCGACTGGGAAGGCTGGTTGGACTTCTTCCTGGAGGGCATCGCCGAGGTGGCGGAGGCCGCCGTCGCCTTGATCGGCGCGCTCTTCGATCGGCTGGAGCAGGACCGCAAGCGCTACATCGCTTCACCCGCAGCCACCGTCATGGGAGCGAGGCTGTTCGAACACCTACCCACGCATCCCGTCGTGACCGTGAAGTCCGTCGTGCGCCTCTGCCAGACGACGCGGCCGACGGCCGCCAAGGCCGTCGAATCCCTATGCGATTCGAACATCCTGGAAGAGGACACCGGCCGCATGCGCGATCGCGTGTTCAGCTATCGGCAGTATCTGGATCTGCTGAAGGTCGGGACGGAAGTCTCCCGCTGAGGCGATTTCGGCCGGCCGAAATCGTAACTCATTGCCCGCCCCCAGCTTCCGGCGTAACCTCAGCGCTTCCCACAGGAGACCCCCTTGATCGGCCAAACTCTCGCCCACTACGAAATCCTCTCGCTGCTCGGCAAGGGCGGCATGGGAGAGGTCTACCGCGCCCACGACGCGCGGCTGGGTCGCGACGTCGCCATCAAGGTCCTGCCCACGAGCCTCTCGGGCCACCCGGAGATCCGCGCACGCTTCGAGCGCGAGGCGAAGACCATCTCCTCGCTCAACCACCCGCACATCTGCACGCTCTTCGACGTGGGCAGCGAGGATGGCGTCGACTTCCTCGTCATGGAACTCGTCGAGGGAGAGACGCTGGCGGAGCGGCTCCAGAAAGGCCCGCTATCGTCGAGCGAGACATCGAGGATCGGCGCTGAGATCGCCGACGCCCTGGACCGCGCCCATCGCGCGGGGGTCATTCATCGGGATCTGAAGCCCGGCAACATCATGCTGACCCGCTCGGGCGCCAAGCTCATGGACTTCGGCCTGGCGCGCGTGACGGGAATGGCGGGGCCGGACGGGGTTTCGTCCTTCGAGCACTCCCCCACCATCGCCCAGCCGCTCACCTCGGAAGGCACCATCGTCGGCACCTTCCAGTACATGTCGCCCGAGCAGCTCGAGGGGAAGGAAGTCGACGCGCGCACCGATCTGTGGGCCCTCGGCTGCGTGCTCTACGAGATGGCCACGGGCAGGCGTGCGTTCGACGCCGGCAGCCAGGCCAGCCTCATCGGCGCCATCATGCACACCCAGCCCGCGCCGCTCTCCACGATCGTGGCCATGTCGCCGCCGGAGCTAGACCGGCTGGTGAATGCCTGTCTCGCGAAGGACCCGGCCGATCGGGTCCAGAGCGCCCACGACGTGAAGCTCCAGTTGGAATGGTTGGCCCAGGGGTCGAGCGTCCTCGCCCAGCCTGTCATCGACACATCGCGCCGGAAACCGTGGCGTGTCCTGGCTCCGGTCGCGCTCATCGCCGCGGCGCTCGGCGCCGCTGGCACGGCTTTGCTCTTCAATGGACGGGAGACCTCCTCCGACGGAGCCGTCCGCCGCTACACCCTGATGGAGGCGAATCTCCATCCCAGCTCCACGCCGCGCGTCTCGTGGGATGGCAACTACGTCGTCATTGCTTTCGTCGAGGGCAGCAGCAGTCGCCTGTACCGGCGCGACTTGGCAGCCTTCGAGGCGCAGCCCATCCCGGGGACGGAGGACGGATCCGCGCCGTTCTTCTCGCCCGATGGAGCCTGGATGGGCTTCATGACGAGCAACGCCATCCGCAAGGTATCGACGAGCGGCGGCCTGCCCCAGACCATCGTCCCCTACCTCCGTCCGAGCGGCGGCGCGTGGAGCGACGACGGCTTCATCTACTTCACGGCCCGCAACGGCGGCGAAGATGGAGACATCGCGCTGGCGCGCGTGCTTGCATCGGGCGGCCAACCCGAGGTCCTGCTGCGGCTGGATCGCGACGGCGGCGAGTCCGAGAGCTGGCTCCCCGAACTGCTCCCCGATGGAAAGACCGTCCTGGTCTCCATCCTCGGAGGCGAGAATGGAAGCGGGCGGCTCGCGGCCGTCGGAGCGGACAAGAGTGTGCGCACGGTTCGTGTCGGCGCCTTCCTCGGCCGCTACATCGCGCCCGGGCATCTGCTCTATAGAGACGACGACGCCAGGGGGATCTTCGCCGCGCCCTTCGACCCCAGCGCGGTCACGATCACCGGGTCGCCGCTTCCCCTCACCGAAGAAATCGACGCCATCTACTGCTTCGACGTGAACGAAGACGACCTCGTGTACGTGCCTGCCGCCGGCGCCGGGGAGGGAAGCGAGATCGTGTGGCTGGACCGAAACGCCGCGCCGACGGTGCTGGTGGACAGGCTCGACGCCTGGGTACAGCCGAGGCTGTCCCCCGACGGAACGCGCCTGCTGTTGCGGAAGGTGGCAAGCGACTGCGAGCTGTGGATGTTCGACATCGCGCGCGGAACGTTGGGTCGCCTGGCCCACGGCCACGATTGCCACAACCCCATCTGGTCGGACGACGGCAAATCCATCGCCTTCGAATACTCCGAGAAGAACGAGACCGTGCGAATGAACCTGACGGGGGCGCGCGAGACCACCGTTCTACTGGACGGGGTGGAGCGTGGCGAGCCGACCTCCTGGTGCAACGGCCTGATCGCATGCACGCGCGCGGGGCGCGGCGCGCGCGGCGACATCTGGCTGATCCGGCCCGACGGTTCCGAGCCACCGATGGTCTATCGCCAGACGGATGCCGACGAACGCCACGCGGCCATCTCGCCCGGTGGGCGATGGATCGCCTACACGTCGGATCAGACGGGCGACAGAGAGGTCTATCTGGGTTCCTATCCCGACGACGGCCCCGTCTGGCAGATCTCGTCGGGTGGAGGGGAGAGCGCCACCTGGTCCCGGGACGGCGGCAAACTCTTCTTCGTAGCCGGAGAAAGACTGATGGTGGCCACGGTTCGATGGTCGCCGGAGATCGAGATCGGCACACCGGAGGTCGTCTTCGAGAGCGGCGTGAGCACGCGAGCGACACGCAACTACGACGTTGCGGCGGACGGCCGCATCGTGACGCCGCGCAACAACGGCAATGTCAGCAATGGACAAAAGGTGCGGGTCCTGCAGAACTGGAGAGGCGAGTTGCGGAGGTTGTCGGGGAGTTAGGATCTCTCGCAGCTGATCGCGGCTGGCGCCATCCCGCTGAGCGACTAGCGCGAAAGCCCCCGACGCCAGTCGGTCACGAAGTGCAACAGCGACACGTCGCTCTTCGACGCCGGATCGGGATTCGTTCGCAGGATGCGCTTCCCGTCGGGGTGAAGGCCGAACGTGACGCCGACCGCGCTGGGATCCTCACTCGTGGCAACCAGTCGGGAGCTGCCGAGGACGAAGCTCATGCCCTTGAAGTCCACCTCGTAGGCGGTGACCTCACCGTCGAAGCCGCAGACGATGAGCTCACGGCCATCGGCGCTCCACAGCGGGTACACGCCGCCCTGGGGCGTCACCTGCCATTTTCTCGCTCCGCCGCCGGCCGGGATGACGAACACGTCGTAGCTGGCCGCGGATTGCTGGTGAAAGGCAATCCAGCGACCGTCTGGCGAGAACTGTGCGCCGCCCTCGTTCTCCTCGGTGGCAACGAGCTCGCGCGGTTCGGCCGCGCCCGTCAGGTCCAAGGCGAGGACATCGCTGTTCCCGCTGACCTGCTCATCGTAGAGCAGGGTCGTCGCATCCGGGCTCACCGAGAAGGGGCGCAGAACATTCTTCGATTCGTAGAGGATGGACGAGCCCCCGACCCCGCTCACGGGTTGCATCATGATCTTCGAACTCCCCGAGACGAGGGAGACGTAGACCACCGATTGTCCGTCGGGCATCCAACAGGCAAACTGTTCGGCGCCGGGCTCGAAGGTGAACCGGGTGCGCAGACCCGAGGCGAGATCCACCATCCACAGATCGGTCCCCTCCTGCGATTCTCCATTCACCTCAACGACGCATCGCGTGCCATCGGGCGACAGCTTGGGGTGATGGAGGTCGCCGATGGTCGGGAGATTGCTCGAACTGTCGCCTCCCAGTTCCGCCCACTGCAGGATCCGGGCGGTGACCGCCGCGCCCGTCTGGAAGATCAGAGCACCTGTCGATGACGTGGAATAGCTTGCCACGGCCGAGCCGCCTTCCAGGATCAAAAGGTCTTCGACGAGGGGTGTCGCGCCGCCGACGAGAGTTTCCTTTGCCAGATCGAAGGCTGTGGCCACGAGCACGCCTTCACGGGCAATCAGAAGATTCCCCTGGCTGTACTCTGCCTGGCATTGACTCTTCGTCAGCTCCCGAGCCTCTCCGCCGTCGAGGGACGCGATCCGGATCGAGTGCATCGCGTCGCCTTCGGTGGACCGCGCGAGAAACAGGAAGTCTCGTCCGTTGGGCAGGAAGCGGGGATGGCGATGCGAGTCCTCCCCCTCTTTCAACTGGGTCACAGGCTCGGGGTCGCCGCCGATGCTGGCGACGCGATGGATCGGCTGATCATGGCTCGGCGCGAAGATGATGATGCCCTCGCGATTCCAACTCCCACCCTTTCCGTTTTCAGCGGGACAGAGCGTGACGGGCGGACCGCCGGCGACCGCGATCTTCTTCAGTTTCCCCCCACCTGCGAAGGTGAAAAAGCCGATGGACTGGCTGTCGAACGACCAGAAGGGATAGGCGGCCCCCTCGGTGCCCGACAGAGCGACGGACTCACCCCGGTCGAGGTGGCGGAGATAGAGGCGGCTGGCTTCGTCCCCGACCTGGGCCGAGAAGACGACCAGGGAACCGTCGGGGGAGATCACCGCGAGGCCCGGTGAACCGGAGCTGAGACCGAACTCGGCACGACTTGGCGGCGGAATCGTCAGGTGGAGCAGCGGTGGCTCGGGCGCGCTTGCCAGGAACTTCCAGCCGAGCACGGCTCCCACGAGCAGCGCGATCGCCGCGGCCACGGCAACTGCGGGCCAGCTCGATCTCGCCGGCGGAGCCGGCGTCGACTCCGCCGACGACGTCGCGATTCCCATCATCGACGGCGACGTCGCGTCGGTGTTGCCCTGCTGCAGCAGAATCCTCGCCTCGCCGATGTCCCGCAGTCGCTGACGCGGATCGCGGACGAGGCAGCGCTCGATCAATCGACACAGGACCGGATGTTCCGCGACGGGAAGGCGCTCCCATTCCGGCTCGGCGCGCAGCACCGCCGCCAGCGTGTCACTGATGGTCTCGCCCTCGAAGAGACGCGAACCGGTGACCATCTCCCAGAGGATCACGCCGAATGCCCAGATGTCCGCGCGCCGGTCGACGTTCTTCCCGCGCGCCTGCTCCGGACTCATGTAGGCGGCGGTGCCGAGGATCGTCCCCGCCTGCGTCATGGCCGCGGTGATGGTGGGCGAGGTGTTGATGTTCTCTTCGTCGGCCTTATCGCCAAACCACGCGCGGGCCAGGCCGAAGTCGAGGATCTTCACGTCACCAGCGCGCGTGAGCATCACGTTGGCCGGTTTGAGATCGCGATGGACGATGCCCGTGTCGTGTGCGACTTCCAGACCCGAGGCCATCTGGCGAGCGATGCGCAGACACTCGTCGACGGGGACGGGACCCTCTGCGAGACGATGCTCGAGGTTCTCACCCTCCACCAACTCCATGACCAGAAAGCGAATCCCATCGACGTTTTCGAAGCCGTAGATCGAGGCTACGTTGGCGTGTTGGAGGCTGGCCAGCGTCCGTGCCTCGCGGTCGAATCGCGCGGAGCGTTCGGGGTCACCGGAGAGCTCGTGCGGGAGCACCTTGAGGGCGACCTCGCGGCGGAGTTTCTTGTCGGTGGCGCGATACACCTCACCCATGCCGCCGCGGCCCAGAAGCGCCGTGATCTCGTAGTTGCCAAGGGTCTTGCCGATCAAGGACATCACGGTTCCAATGCGGCGACCCAATTCTGAATCAGCATCGCGCCCATCTTGTTCGGGTCTCTCGGAGGCCGCTCATTGATCAAGAAGCGCTGTCCGTCGGCGCTGGCCGCATAGGAATGGACGCTGTCTGCGAATCTCGGTTCCACCGCAAAGAGAGGCTTCGGCTTGCCGATTTCGAGCGTCGACGCCGCGTGTATGTCGACGGCCATCAAATAGCTCTCCGGGCTCAGGAAGAACAATTCCAAACCATCGTCCCTCCACAGCGGTTGCTCGCCGCCGTCGCTGGAAACCATCCAGCGCCGAGTTGCCTCAGGAAAGCTCTGGAGGTAGATCTCATATCTCCCAGTCTCATTCGAGGCGAACGCGAGCAGATTTCCGTCTGCTGAGAGCGTCCCGTTGAATTCGTGGGCGGAACCCGACGACAAGAGCCTGGCTTCCGAGCTTTGCGTGTCGAGGACATAGAGGCCGAACTTGCCCCCATCGGCGACGATGTCGGAATAGAAGATGTAGCGTCCATCCCGAGACCAGTCTGTCAGTATGAGGCTCGACTTTCCCGTGTGCAAGAGCGTCGGCTTCTCCTGGCCCGAGAGTGGCCGCGCATAGAATTCACCGATCGCCTCGCGCAGCGACGAAAAGAGGAGGCGGCTGTCATCCTCTGACCATATTGGCACACCATCGTTGCTGGCTTCGAAGGTGAGTCGCGTGCGAACGTCACGTTCGAGGTCGTGCACCCAAACGTCGCCGGTGTCCAGTCCCATGGAAAAGGCAACGCGCGTTTCGTCGTGCGACAACATCGGATCCCAGTAGTTGCCCGATTCACCCACCGTGCCAAGCGAGTTGCCATTTCGATCGTACCAGTGGAGCTGGGTGTTCGTGGCGTCTGCCCCCAACAGATGGACCAACAACCCGCTCTCCGAGACGCCGAAGTGAGCGCCACCCCATGAAATGGCTCCGCCCGGAATATCCGTGGAAACCGGCGAGGGGTCGCCATGGAGTTCCATGCGATCTGCATCGAAGGGGCGCGCCATGAGGGTGGCTCCCATCCGGTAGAGCAGATAACCCTGAGCGTACAGAGCGCGAGATTCCGAACGGAACAGCAATCTTTGCTCGTCCGAATCCAAGGAGCCCAAGTAGACGCCGCTGTGTTCGCTGGACGCCGAATTCGTGCTCACGAGATAGAAAAGAAAATCACGGCCGCTGGCGAGGAATTGCGGCCAACGGTGGGCGATGTCGAAGCGGTCGCTCCGCAGTTCCGTGACGGCTTCAGCCACTCCCCCACCCGCGAAAACTTTCATGAGGCCTTCATTCCAATCTCTCTGAAAGAGAATGATTCCCTCCTGGTTCCAGCTACCCCCGCGACCATTCTGAGCGTCACAGAGGGGAATGACGGGCCCGCCGCGCACGTCGATCTTGTTCAGCTTCGCATTCGCAAAGAAGCCGATCCAGCGGCCATCCGGCGACCAGAAGGGATAAGCGGCGCCCTCGGTACCCGCGAGCGCATGGGGCTCGGCGTCCGCAAGATCCCGGACCCAGAGGCCGCCCGAGCCCGCGCCCCTCATGCTGCTGTCCCCGCGCTCGGTCTCGATCACAAATGCGACTTTTCGACCATCCGCACTCACGGCAAACGGGGAGGTCGCTTCGAATTCGCGATTCGGCGGGGGCATCAGCGCCGACCGCGTGAGCAACGCGCTGGGCGCGGAACCGCCACGGAGTGCCAATGCGACGATCGCCGCCGTGAGAACCAGGACCGTCGCGAGCCATGAGAAGCGCTCTCGTTTGGAACCGCGGGCGAGCCTTGGCGAAGCGCCGACCCCGACTGCACTCCCTGCCCCGGATGCACCGCCGGCGATCCACCGCAGTTCCGAAGCCAAATCGGCGGCGGAGTGCCAGCGCTCGTCGGGATTCTTCGCCAGGCATCGCTGAACGATCCGATCGAGACCGGCGGGAGAGGCGGAGCTCACGCTCGAGAGAAGCGGCGGCTCGGAACTCATGATGCCGACGATCAAGCTGGCCTGGCTCGAGGCATCGAAGGCGCGGCGCCCGGTGATCATCTCGTAGAGGACGGCGCCGAAGGAGAAGATGTCGCTGCGCGCGTCGACGGGCTTCGCCTCGAGTTGCTCGGGCGACATGTATTGAAAGGTGCCGACGATGCTGCCGTCGGTCGTCAGCGGACTGGTCTGGGTGAGCGTCATGCTGGCGAGCGTTCCGCCGAAGCTGCCGGAGCTCTTGGCCAGGCCGAAGTCGAGAAGCTTCGCGCCGCCGGGAGTGAGCATGATGTTGCCGGGCTTGAGATCCCTGTGCATGACGCCCTTGCGATGCGCCTTGTCCAGGGCGTCGGCGATATGAATCGCGATGGTCAAGGCCTCGTTCAGCGGAAGCGGACCACGCTCCAGGCGCTGGGCCAGCGTCTCCCCTTCCAGATGTTCCATGACCAGATAGTGGATGCCGTCCTGTTCGCCCACATCGTGCAGCGTGCAGATGTTGGGATGATTCAGGCTGGAAATCGCCTTGGCCTCGCGCTCGAAGCGTTGGAGCAGCTCGACGTCGTTGGACATGTGTGGAGGCAGGACCTTGATGGCGACGCGGCGATCGAGGCGACTGTCCGAGGCCAGGTAGACCTCACCCATGCCGCCCTTGCCGAGGAGGTCGGTGATTTCGTAGTTGCCAAGTCGCTTGCCGATCAAGGAGAACTCCTTCAATGCGCGAAGATGAAAGCGAAGGATACTCTCAGACGCCCCGAAACTCACTCGGTGTCTGGGAGAAGTATTCCCGGAAGGCCTTGGAGAAGTGACTCCGGCTCGCGAAGCCCACGCGATCGGCGACTCCGTCCACCGAGAGATCCGTCGAGAGCAGGAGCTTGCCCGCCCGCCGGATGCGCACCTCCCGGACGAAGTCCATCGGCGTGCGACCGATGCTGGCCGCCAAGCGTTCGGCGAAACTCGAGCGGCTCATCCCGGAGAGATCTGCCAGGGATTCGAGCGAATGCGGCAGTCCGGGCTCCGCGAGCACCTTGTCCATGGCCGATGCCAGCTTGGGATCCTGGACGGCCGACAGCCAGGGAAGCTGACCGTGCGTCTGCTCGTCGAGTTTTCGGAACACGGTGACCAGACACTGATTCATCAGGGCCTTGATCATGGCGCGGCTGCCCGGCGATGAGTTCTGTTCCTCCGCAATGAGATCGGCGAAGAGAGCCCTCATGCGATCGTCACGGGAAAAGTCGAGAACGACGGCTTCCCTCATCCGGTCGAAGATCCCGAGACTTCCACCGAACGTGACCTGAACGCGGCCGCATGCGGCCCGAAACTGCGTCTCGTCGTCCTGAGCGGAGAATTGAGCCAGGGAGCAGGGCGAGCTGTCCCCATCGCTGGGAGTCGCTTCGTGCTCCACGAATTCTCCGCACTCGATGGCATGGGGCATGCCGGCGGGCACCACGGCCAGAGCATGCGTACCCATCGTCATGGGCTCGGGTCCGTCTGCGATGAGTCTGCACTCACCCTTCAAGACGAAGTGGAGCGTCACCCATTCGGGAGCCGGCAGCCTCAGCCGCCACCCCGGGGAGAGGCAGCAGACGGCGAAGGGCTCGGCCTGAACGTCGAGATTCTCGAAGAGTCGCTCCATCAATATAGCAGCACTATATCACGCCCAAACCCCGGGTCGGATCTGGATTTCGGACGAAGGCGCACGCCTTCCGGACCCTATCGCACATCCAGCGGCGCATCATCGTGCCGTATTCAGAGGGAATGCAGCGCGTCGGCTGCCCCCCATGGCTTTCAACCCGGAGTTTAGACATGAAGTCCAGAATCCTGTCGCCACTGCCTCTCCTCGCCCTGCTGCTCTCGCTCTCCAGCCTGGCCCAGGCGCAATTGCCCGATCCCGGCATGGAGATCGATCCGGCGAACACGGCCTTGGTCATCACCGATCCTCAGAACGACTTCTTGAGTCCTCAGGGTGTCACGTGGGGCGTCGTCGGCGCGAGCGTCGAGGCCAACGGCACTGTCGCGAACATCGATCGGCTCTTCGCGGCCGCCAGGTCGGCCAACATGCAGGCGTTCGTGTCTCCGCACTACTACTATCCGACGGATGACGCGTGGCAGTTCGGCGGTGCCGTCGAGACGATGATGCACGCCATCGGTATGTTTTCCCGCTCCGGTGCGCTGACCACAGACGGCTTCGAGGGATCCGGCGCCGATTGGTTGCCCCGCTACAAGCAGCACATCGAAGACGGGAAGACCATCGTCACGAGTCCTCACAAAGTCTACGGCCCACAGAGCAACGACCTGGTGCTGCAGCTGCGCAAGCGCGGAATCCAGCGCGTCGTCCTGGCGGGTATGAGCGCGAATCTCTGCGTCGAATCCCACCTGCGCGAGCTGCTGGAACAAGGCTTCGAGGTCACTGTCGTGACGGACGGCACGGCCGCCGCTCAGGTGCCCGAACTCGACGGCTATCAGGCGGCCCTGATCAATTTCCGATTCCTCGCGAGTTCCCTGCTCACGACGGACGGCTTCCTCGCCGCCGTCGACGCGGCCGACGCTCGCTAGGATCTCGCGATCGAGGTCGGCTTTCAGGAACACAGCTTCTGCGATGGCTTCGACGACTTCGACGAGCGCCGCCGGGCGAGCGCAAGCTCCCCGGCCGCATTCGCTCAACAGTTTGCTCCTGCCCCGTTGCCCGAATGGCTCCCTCCGCGTAATCTCTCCCTTTCCCGCGGGAGACGGCTTTGCACGGCAAACAACTCGGCCAATACCAGATCCTCGACAAGCTCGGCCAGGGCGGCATGGGCGAGGTCTGGCGGGCCCGCGATACCAAACTCGGCCGCGAGGTCGCCCTCAAGTTGCTGCCGGAGGATCTGGCCCAAGACCCCGAGCGCCGCGCCCGCTTCGAGCGCGAGGCGCGCGCCATCGCGGCGCTGAATCATCCCAACATCGTCACGATCTACGCCGTCGAGGAGATCGACGGCCGGCCACTGTTGGCGATGGAGTTGGTCGACGGCCACACGCTCACCGAGTTGATCCCCGAGGGCGGCATGCCGCTGCGGCGCCTCCTGCAATTGGCCGTGCCGCTGGCCGACGCGCTGGCCACCGCCCACGCCCGCGGCATCACGCATCGTGATCTGAAACCGGCCAATGTCATGGACGACAAGGCGGGCCGCATCCGCGTGCTGGACTTCGGCCTGGCCAAGCTCATGACGACGCCGCGGCACGAGAGCGATGCCACCCTCGCCGCCGACGTCACCGGCGAGGGCAAGGTCATGGGCACCGCC
>Ga0326597_10011712_pt1 | contig 11603 bp, 8 predicted proteins | sample RVTome_12_FD_203789 | JGI IMG/M metagenome (GOLD analysis project Ga0326597, IMG submission 203789) | Soil microbial communities from uranium-contaminated site in the Upper Colorado River Basin, Wyoming, United States - RVT100D185 | ecosystem: Environmental > Terrestrial > Soil > Contaminated >...
CGACAGTACGACGATCACCGGGGAGCTGATTACGCCGGTGGCGATCGAGAAGGGGAGCCGGTTCGCGATTCGCGAGGGTGGCCGCACCGTCGGCGCCGGCACCATCACGGAGATCATCCAGTAACGGGCGTGCACGGATCGAGAGCCCCGGGACTGACGACCGGGCCTCCAGGCGACCAACGGCCGTCGACGACAACCAGCTGAGCTACTTATGAGAGACATCGTTCATCTCGCGTGCGGCGACTGCAAGCGCCGGAACTACAGCACGACCAAGAACAAGAAGAAGACGACCGAGCGGATCGAATTCAGCAAGTTCTGTCGCTTCTGTCGTAAGCACACGGCGCACAAAGAGACGAAATAGTCTTTGGACTCTGGTCCCTGGTCTTTCGATCCGACCATGCAACGAGAGCCGAGAGACCACGGACGAAAGACCACGGACGAAAGACTGAGTGAAGTAGGTCAGTAGCTCAATTGGTAGAGCACCGGTCTCCAAAACCGGGGGTTGGGGGTTCGATTCCCTCCTGACCTGCCACAAGGGAGAGGCCAGCCGGTTGGGGGCCTTTGGGACGACAGCAATGAGCACCGCAGAGCACGTGAAGTCGGCGCCCGTGAGTACGACCGGGGGAGGCCCTGGGGCCTGGTGGGGAAGTGCGCGTGCGTTCGTCGCCGAGGTGCGAAACGAGACGCGACGGGTCACGTGGCCGACGCGGAAAGAGGTGTACGCGACGACGGTCGTGGTGATTCTGACCTCGTCGTTCTTTGGCCTGTATCTGTGGGGACTGGATGTGGCCTTTGACCGCATCGTGAACTGGATCTTCCGGCAGTTTGGAGCGTAATGACCGACGTCGCGACCAAGAGCTGGTACATCGTCCACACGTACTCGGGATTCGAGAAGAAGGTGGCCGAGTCGCTCGTGCAGAGAGTGCAAGCGTACGGATTGCAGGCCGAGATCGGTGAGGTGCTGATCCCGACTGAGGATGTCGTCGAGATGCGAAGCGGCCGAAAGGTCGTCACGCCGAAGCGATTCTTTCCAGGGTACATCCTGGTTGAGATGCACATGTCCGACAACGCGTGGCATGTGGTCAAGAACACGCCGAAGGTCACCGGGTTCGTCGGCGCGGGTAGCAAGCCGACGCCACTGAGCAAGGAAGAGGTTGATCAGATTCTCGATCAGGTGAAGGCGGCGGCCGAGAAGCCCAAGCCGAAGTACAGCTTCGAGAAGGGCGATCAGGTGCGGATCAACGAAGGGCCGTTCACCAGTTTCAATGGCGTGGTCGACGACGTGAATCTGGACAAGAACACGTTGAAGGTGATGGTGACGATTTTCGGTCGTGCGACACCGGTCGAACTGGATTTCCTGCAAGTGGAGAAGATTTGAGTCGGTCGTAGCCGCTCGGCTGTGGGCCACGGCCCAAAGCGACGGTCCACGGTCAAGGCCCAGGAGTTATGGCGAAGAAGATTCAGGGGATGGTGAAGTTGCAGATTCCCGCGGGCAAGGCAACGCCCGCGCCGCCGGTCGGCACCGCGCTCGGTCCGCATGGCGTGAACATCATGGATTTCTGCAAGAACTTCAACGCGAAGACCGCCAAGGAAGACGGATTGATCATCCCGGTGGTGGTGACGATCTATGCGGATCGCAGCTACAGCTTCATCACCAAGACGCCGCCCGCGGCGGTGCTGCTGAAGAAGACCGCGAACCTGGCGAAGGGATCGGCCGAGCCCAACCGGAACAAGGTCGGGACGGTCACGGCCCAGCAGGTGGAGGATATCGCGAAGTTGAAGATGCCGGATTTGAACTGCGAGAACCTGGCAGCCGCGATCAAGACCGTACAGGGAACCGCCCGTTCGATGGGCATCGACGTCGTTGGATAGTCGTCTTGAATCTTTCGTCGCTGGCTTTGGTCGCGTGGGGCTTCGCCAAGTGAGCACTCGGCGAGCGACCCAAGACCCAAGATCAACGACCAACGACTAGAGACTGACAGTGGGAGGGCCGCGCGGCGGCCCGTCAGGACCACAAGGAGGCTCATGGCAAGGCACGGCAAGAAATTCATCGCCGCCGAGGCGCAGGTCCAGGAACGCACCTACCGGCTCGACGAGGCGATCGCCCTTGTGCAGCAGGTGAAGTACGCCAAGTTCGACGAAACCGTGGAACTGTCGATGCGGCTCGGCGTCGACCCTCGCCATGCCGATCAGATGGTGCGAGGCACGGTGGTGCTGCCGCATGGTCTTGGCAAGAGCAAGCGGGTGCTGACGATCGCGGGCGCGGACCGGCAGAAGGAAGCGACGGAGGCAGGTGCGGACTTCGTCGGGGGTGACGAGCTGGTCGAGAAGATCCTCGGCGGGTGGGTTGACTACGACGCCGTGGTCGCTACGCCAGACATGATGCGCGCGGTGGGCCGTCTCGGCAAGGTGCTCGGTCCCCGTGGTCTGATGCCGAACCCAAAGACGGGGACGGTGACGACGAACGTCGCGCAGGCGATCAAGGAAATCAAGGCCGGCAAGGTGGAGTTTCGCGTCGACAAGACCGGCATCATTCACGCGCCGGTCGGCAAGACGTCGTTTGCCACCGGGAACCTGGTCGAGAATGCGTACGCTCTGGTGGATAGCGTCGTTCGTGCCAAGCCGTCTGCGGCCAAGGGTAGGTATCTCAAGTCAGTCACCGTGTCCTCCACGATGGGGCCTGGTGTCGCGATCGACACCGCGCACATCGATGAGCGGGCAAAGCACTAGGGGGACGCGATGGCTGTAAGCAGAGCGGAAAAAGAGCAGGCGCTCGAAGATCTTTCGGCAACCTTCCGGTCGGCCGACACGGCGATCGTCGTGGACTACAAGGGGCTGAACGTCCCGCAAGCGACCGATCTGCGCCGTCAGATTCGTGCTGCCCAGGGGCAGTATCGGGTGGTGAAGAACACGCTGGCCCGGCGAGCCAGCCGGGGCACGAGTCTCGCCGCTCTCGAGGCGCATTTCGAGGGAACCACGGCGATCGCCTACACGAGCGGCGATTCGGTGGCGTTGGCCAAGACGCTCACGGCGTTCATGAAGAGCGCACCAACGCTGTCGATCAAGGCGGCGGTCGTGGAGGGCCAGGTCATCAAGCCGGCCGAGGTCACCGACCTTGCCAACATGCCTGGCCGGCCGGAGTTGTACGCCAGGCTCCTGTTCGTCATGCAGGCGCCGATGCAACAGCTGGTGTCGGTTCTCGCGGCCACGCCGCGCGATCTGATGTCGGTCCTGGTACAGGCGGAAAAGCAGAAATCCGAGGCGGGATCAGGCGAGAACGTTTAGACAGACTTGTTTGCGCCGGGAGCCTAGCGCCAGAAGCCTAGAGTTGCCGGTGACAGCGTCAGGGAGAGACAGAGAATGGCCGAACTCAATCAGCAGCAGGTAGTCGACTACATCAAGGGAATCACCGTCATGGAGCTCTCGCAGCTCGTCAAGGCGCTGGAGTCGGAGCTGGGCGTCTCGGCCGCGGCCGCGATGCCCATGGCGATGCCGGGGATGGCTGCGGCGGGCAGCGCGGCGGCACCGGCTGAGGAGAAGACCGAGTTCGACGTCAGCCTCGTCGATGTCGGATCGGAGAAGATCAAGGTCATCAAGGTCGTCCGCGAGGTCACCAGCCTGGGGCTCAAGGAAGCCAAGGATCTGGTGGAGGCCGCGCCGAAGGTGCTCAAGGAAGGCGTGAGCAAGGACGAGGCCGAGTCGATCAGCAAGAAGTTTGCGGAGGTCGGCGCCAAGGTCGACGTTAAGTAGCGCGGGGTTCGTTCCTCGGCGCTCGTCTTGCGTGCCGCGCGCGCACGCCAGACGGGGCCAGTGGCGAATCACTCAGGCAGATGTAGGGTGGGATCCGCGCGGCGGACCCGCCAGATTTCCCGACTTCCGATCCGAGAGGGTCAGTCACCGATGTACAGCCTTCCTAACAACGTGTACCGCGAGCGCAAGGATTTCTCAAAGATCAAGACGACGGTTCCGATTCCGAACCTCATCGAGATCCAGCGAAAGTCGTATGAGCGGTTTCTGCAGATGAACCGCCTCGCCGCAGAGCGCGAGGACGCCGGTCTGCAGTCGGTGTTCAAGTCGGTCTTCCCGATCAGCGATTTTCGGGAGAATTCGTCTCTCGAGTTCATCGAGTACTCGATCGGCAACTGGGAGTGCAAGTGCGGCAAGCTCGCCGGCCTGCATCATCTTCGGACGCCATGTTCCTCGTGCGGCACGACGCTGGTGGCCGATCCGTACGGCGACCACGAGGTGATGTGCCCGCGGTGCAGCCAGGTCAACCACGCTCGCGGCGACATGTGCGACATCTGCGGCCAGACCGTCGCGATGAAGCTCAAGTACGACGTGGACGAGTGTCAGGAGCGCGGGATGACCTATGCGGTCCCGCTCAAGGTGACGATTCGTCTGGTCGTCTGGAACAAGGACCCCGAGACTGGTGTCAAGACGATTCGCGACATCAAGGAGCAGGAGGTCTATTTCGGCGACATCCCCTTGATGACGGACAACGGCACCTTCATCATCAACGGCACCGAGCGCGTCATCGTGTCGCAGCTCCACCGCTCACCAGGCGCATTCTTCCACTCAGAAGACAAATCGCTCTTCGTCGCGCAGATCATTCCGTACCGCGGCTCCTGGGTGGAGTTCGAGTACGACCAGAAGAATCTGCTCTACGTGCGTATCGACCGGAAACGCAAGTTCCTCGCGTCCGTGTTCCTGCGCGCGCTCGGTCTGCGCGGTGCCGACGAGATCATTCGGACGTTTTATTCGGTCGAGCGCATTTTCCTGAACCAGGGCTCGTCGCTCATGTGGGCGGTGAGTGACAGCCTCGTCGGGCTGCGGTCCGCGGCGGATGTCAAGGCGGGCGACTTCTCCATCCAGGGTGGCAAGAAGATCAGCAACAATGCGTTGGCTGCGCTGCGCAAGGCCGGCATCGAGACGATTGCGGTTGCTGACGAGGCCCTCGACGGTGCGTTCACGGCGGCCGACATCGTCGACCCGGAAACCGGCGAGGTGATTCTCGAGGCCAACGAGGAACTGACGCCGCGCGTGATCTCGATGGCGCAGGAGAAGAAGATCGATCGCATCGAGGTATTCTTTCCCGAGCGCGATGAGGTGGGTGCGATCATCGGGCAGACCTTGAAGAAGGACCCCATCCGCACGCACGAAGAGGCGCTCATCGAAATCTACCGGCGTTTGCGACCCGGCGATCCACCCACCCTCGATAGTTCTCGATCGTTGTTCGAGAACATGTTCTTCAACCCGCAGAAGTACGACTTCTCGCGTGTGGGCCGACTCAAGCTCAACACGAAACTCGGACTGAAGACGCCGCTCGACGAGAAGATCCTGCACCCGCAGGACTTCTATGAGGTGCTGAAGTACCAGCTCAAGCTGCGGAAGAATCCGCAGAACGTGGACGACATCGACCATCTGGGCAACCGTCGAGTCCGATCGGTCGGCGAGCTGCTGGAGAACCAGTTTCGCATCGGCCTAGTGCGAATGGAGCGCGCCATCAAGGAGAAGATGTCGGTGTATCAGGAGATGGCGACGGCGATGCCGCACGACCTGATCAACGCCAAACCGGTCATGGCCGCGATTCGCGAGTTCTTCGGGTCGTCGCAGTTGTCGCAGTTCATGGACCAGACGAATCCCCTCTCCGAGATTACGCACAAGCGGCGTCTCTCGGCGCTTGGCCCCGGCGGTCTCTCACGCGAGCGCGCTGGATTCGAGGTCCGCGACGTCCATCCGACCCACTACGGTCGCATCTGCCCGATTGAGACGCCCGAAGGCCCGAACATCGGGTTGATTTCGTCCCTCAGTTGCTACGCGCGCATCAACGAGTTTGGGTTCATCGAATCGCCCTATCGCAAGGTCAGGGACGGGCGCGTCGTCGACTACGTGATCGTGCAGAACGCCGGTGGCAACGCCAAGTACACCGCCGGCGATATCGTGGAAGCCGACGAACTCGTGGGCGCAGACGGACGGTCGAAGAAGAAGGGCGTGGAGTTCGAGCCCTACTCGTACTACCTGTCGGCCTGGGAGGAGGACCAGTACGTCGTCGCGCAGGCCAACGCGCCGCTCGACAAGGACGGTTGTTTCGAGCAGGACCGGGTGAACTCGCGGCAGGCGGGGGACTTCATTCTCGCACCGCGGGAGAAGGTGCAGTTCATCGACGTATCGCCGAAGCAGCTCGTCTCGGTCGCCGCGTCGCTCGTGCCGTTCCTCGAGAACGACGATGCGAATCGTGCGCTGATGGGCTCGAACATGCAGCGGCAGGCGGTGCCGCTCCTGCGCGCACGGAGCCCGTATGTTGGCACGGGCATGGAGTACATCACGGCACGCGACTCGGGCGCGGTCGTCGTGACGCGACGAACTGGCACAGTGGACTACGTGGATAGCCAGCGCATCGTCGTTCGCGTGTCGGGACCGGGTGATACCGAGGATGTCAGCAAGGACATGGGCGCTGACATCTATCCGATGACCAAGTTCAAGCGGTCGAATCAGAACACCTGCATCAATCAGAAGCCGATCGTGCGGGTGGGGCAGCGGGTGCAGAAGGGGCAGATCCTGGCGGACGGGCCGTGCACGGAGCTTGGCGAACTCGCGCTCGGCCGAAACGTGCTGGTCGCCTTCATGCCGTGGCGCGGCTACAACTTCGAGGACGCGATCCTGGTCTCCGAGAAGATGGTGAAGGAGGACTACTACACCTCCATTCACATCGAGGAGTTCGAGATCGAGGCTCGCGACACCAAACTCGGTCCTGAGGAGATCACCCGCGACATTCCGAACGTGTCGGAGACGTATCTGCGGGATCTGGACGACAGCGGCATCATACGTATTGGTGCCAATGTCAAGCCGGGCGACATTCTCGTCGGTAAAGTGACGCCGAAGGGCGAGACGCAGCTCACGCCGGAGGAAAAGCTGCTCCGGGCGATCTTCGGCGAGAAGGCTGGGGACGTCCGCGATGCGTCGCTCATCTGCCCGCCGGGTATCGAAGGGATCATCGTCGGCGTGAAGATCTTCTCGCGGAAGGGTATCGAGAAGGATGACCGGGCCAAGGCTATCGAGGCCGAAGAGCTCGAGATGATGGAGCGAAACCAGGCCGACGAAATCCGCATCCTGCACGACGAGATCAAGAAGCGCGTCGTGCAGATGCTGCACAACCAGACGCTCCGCGCGGATACGTTCGACGAGTTCGGTCGCGATCGGTTGCTCAAGAAGGGTACCGTGCTCACGCCAGACGTGATGGAGGCTGTTCCGTACGAACAGCTCGTTCGCGTGAAGCTGCAGACCGAGGATCCCCGGCTCGAGGGCGACCTGCGGCTGCTCGAGGAGCGCACGGAGCGCCAAGTCGACGTCATTCGGCAGCTCTTCGAAGAGAAGAAGGAGAAGATTCGCCGCGGTGACGAGCTTCCACCTGGCGTGATCAAGCTCGTCAAGGTGTTCGTGGCAATGAAGCGCAAGCTGTCGGTCGGCGACAAGATGGCCGGCCGCCATGGCAACAAGGGTGTCATCGCGCGCATTCTTCCCGAGGAGGACATGCCGTATCTCCCTGACGGAACGCCCGTGGAGATTGTGCTCAATCCTCTTGGCGTGCCGTCCCGCATGAACGTCGGTCAGATTCTCGAGACCCACCTCGGGTGGGCGGCCCATGCGCTGGGTCTCTACTTTGCGACGCCCGTCTTTGACGGTGCCACCGAGCAGGAAATCAAGAACTGGCTGGAGCAGGCGGGCCTGCCCAAATCAGGCAAGACACAGCTGTTCGATGGGATGACGGGGACGGAGTTCGAGAATCTCGTGACCGTCGGTTACATCTACATGCTGAAGCTGTCGCATCTGGTCGACGACAAGATCCACGCGCGATCGATTGGGCCGTACTCGCTCATCACGCAGCAGCCGCTTGGTGGCAAGGCCCAGTTCGGTGGTCAGCGTTTCGGTGAGATGGAGGTCTGGGCGCTCGAGGCCTACGGGTCGGCCCATATCCTTCAGGAACTTCTGACGGCGAAGTCGGACGACGTGACTGGCCGAGCGAAGATTTACGAAGCGATCGTCAAGGGTGACGCCTCGTTTACGCCAGGTCTGCCAGAGTCCTTCAACGTGCTCATCCGCGAGTTGCAGTCGCTGTGTCTCGATGTGGAGCTGATCTCCACGAAGAAGAGACCACCGGCCGAACCCCTGCCGACGCAGGACGAACCGGTACTGGAGCAGGTATAAATGAGACCAAGCTTCCACGACAACAAGACCGTCCTTCGCGCCGATTTCGACGCGATTCGAATCTCACTCGCCTCGCCGGACAAGATTCTGTCCTGGTCCTTCGGCGAGGTGACCAAACCCGAGACGATCAATTACCGGACGTTCAAGCCCGAGCGGGACGGATTGTTCTGCGCGAAGATCTTCGGCCCCATCACCGACTGGGAGTGTCTTTGCGGCAAGTACAAGCGCATGAAACACCGCGGGGTGATTTGCGACAAGTGTGGCGTCGAGGTCACGCAGGCCAAGGTCCGTCGCGAGCGACTGGGCCACATCACGCTGGCAACACCGGTCAGTCACGTCTGGTTCTTCAAGGGGCTCCCGAGCCGCATCGGACACCTGCTGGATATCACGCTGCGGGACCTCGAGCGCATCCTCTATTTCGAAGGCTACGTCGTCATCGATCCGGCGGAGACCGATCTCAAGCAGAACCAGCTGCTCAACGAAGAGCAGTACCGCAAGGCGCGCGAGGACTACGGTCAGAAGTTCCGAGCGCAGATGGGCGCCGAGGGCATCAAGGAGCTGCTGAAGCGGGTCAATATCGAGACGCTGGCCGAAGAGCTGCGCGTGAAGATGCGCAGCGAATCGTCGGTGCAGAAGAAGCTGAAGTACGCCAAACGGCTCAAGGTGGTCGACAGCTTCCGGAAGTCCAGCAACCAGCCGAACTGGATGATTCTGGATGTGATTCCGGTGATTCCGCCGGAGCTGCGCCCGCTCGTGCCGCTCGACGGTGGACGCTTCGCGACCTCCGATCTGAACGACCTCTACCGGCGTGTGATCAATCGAAACAACCGGTTGAAGAAGCTGATGGAGCTGAAGGCGCCAGACGTCATCATCCGTAACGAGAAGCGGATGCTGCAGGAGGCGGTTGACGCGTTGTTCGACAACGGTCGCCGGGGTCGGGTGCTCCGCGGTGCGAACAATCGTCCGTTGAAGTCCTTGTCCGATACGCTCAAGGGCAAGCAGGGTCGGTTCCGCCAGAACTTGCTGGGCAAGCGTGTCGACTACTCAGGTCGCTCGGTCATCGTCGTGGGCCCGGAGCTCAAGCTGCACCAGTGCGGCCTGCCGAAGAAGATGGCGCTCGAGCTGTTCAAGCCGTTCATCTACAACAAGCTCGAAGAGCGTCAACTCGTCGCCACCATCAAGCAGGCCAAGGAGATGGTGGAGCAGCAGCGCCCGGAGGTCTGGGACATCCTTGAAGAGGTGATCCGCGAGCACCCGGTGCTGCTCAACCGTGCGCCAACGTTGCACCGGCTCGGCATCCAGGCCTTTGAGCCCGTTCTCGTCGAAGGCAAGGCCATTCGCATCCACCCGCTCGTCTGCACGGCGTTCAATGCCGACTTCGATGGCGACCAGATGGCGGTGCACATCCCGTTGGCGCCAGAGGCGCAAATCGAAGCCTCCGTCCTGATGATGTCGTCGAACAACGTGCTGTCGCCCGCCAACGGCGCGCCCATCACCGTACCGTCGCAGGACATCGTGCTGGGGTGCTACTACCTCACCAAGGCGATGAACGGTGCGAAGGGCGAGGGGCGAGTCTTCGGCCACCCCGACGACGTACTGCTGGCGCTCGAGGCGCGTGAACTCGAAACCCTCACGCCGATTCGGCTGCGCTACAGCGGCTTGCTGCAGGATCTCAGTGCCGCGCGTGACGATCAGGACGTCCTGCACACCGAAGTGCAGGAGGTCACGAACAGAATTATCAACACCACTGTGGGACGCGTCATTCTCAACGAGGCACTCCCGAGTTCGATGCCGTTCGTCAACGGCCTGCTCAAGAAGAAGGGCCTTCAGCAGCTCGTGCAGAAGTGCTACCTGGATTTCGGTCTCGAGCGGACGGTCGACATGCTCGATGCGTTGAAGAATCTCGGGTTCACCTACGCCACGCGGTCGGGCCTCTCGATCGGGATCGACGATCTCGTGATTCCCGCCAACAAACCTCAGCTGGTGGAGAATGCTCGCAACGAGGTCATCAAGGTCGAGCAGCAGTACCTCGAAGGTGCGATCACCAATGGTGAACGCTACAACAAGATCATCGCGGTCTGGTCCGAGGTCACCGAGAAGATCGCGGACGAGATGTTCGGCGAGATGGCCGAGCTGGATCACACCGGGATGAAGTTCAACCCGGTGTACGTCATGGCCGACTCGGGCGCCAGGGGCTCGAAGCAGCAGATTCGTCAGCTCGCGGGCATGCGCGGCCTTATGGCCAAGCCGTCCGGCGAGATCATCGAGACGCCCATCACCTCCAACTTCCGTGAAGGCCTCACGGTACTGCAGTACTTCATCTCAACGCACGGCGCCCGCAAGGGCCTGGCCGACACGGCCCTGAAGACTGCCGACTCAGGCTACCTGACGCGCCGTCTCGTGGACGTGGCGCAGGACGTGATCATTTCCGAGGACGACTGCGGCACGCTCGACGGTATCGAGGCGAGAGCCATCGTCGAATCGGGCGAAATCATCGAGCCGCTGCGCGACCGCATTGTCGGTCGCGTCACACTCGAGCGGATCGTCGATCCGTTTACCTCGGAGACGATCGTCGATGTGAACGGTGAGATCGACGAGGACAAGGCGTCGGCGGTGCAAGAGGGTGGGATCGAGAAGGTCAAGATCCGATCCGTGCTGACCTGCGCGGCTCGTCGTGGGGTGTGCAAGCGTTGCTACGGTCGCGACCTGGCGACTGGACGATTGGTCGAGCTCGGGCAGGCCGTCGGCGTGATTGCGGCGCAATCGATCGGCGAGCCAGGCACGCAGCTCACGATGCGTACGTTCCACATCGGTGGCACGGCATCCCGAGTATCCGAGCAGAACACCTTGGACGCGAAGCACTCGGGGAACGTTCGCTACCAGGGCCTGCAGGTCGTCGAGACCCATAAGGGTGCCGACGGCAAGGGCGGTCAGCTCATTGTCATGAACCGGAGCGGATCCCTCGTTGTGGCCGATGAGAAGGGTCGCGATCGCGAGCGCTATCCCATCGTCTACGGCGCACGCTTGAAGGTGAAGGACGGGCAGAAGATCGAGCAGGGGCAGACGCTCGTCGAGTGGGATCCCTATACCTTCTCGATCCTCACCGAAGATCCGGGGACCATCAAGTTCAAGGACATCATCCAGGGGATGACGGTTCACGAGGAAGTCGACGAGGTCACCGGCCTGTCGCGCTTCATTATCATCGACTCGCCGGACGAGAAGAAGCAGCCGACGGTCGAGATCCGCGACAAGGCTGGCAAGGTGCTGCGCAAGTACCACATGCCGTCTCATGCCCACCTCATGGTGCAGGATGGCGAGCCTGTGGAGGCTGGCGACGTGCTGGCCAAGATTCCGCGCGAGACGACGAAGACGAAGGACATCACAGGCGGTTTGCCTCG
>Ga0326597_10011713_pt1 | contig 11603 bp, 12 predicted proteins | sample RVTome_12_FD_203789 | JGI IMG/M metagenome (GOLD analysis project Ga0326597, IMG submission 203789) | Soil microbial communities from uranium-contaminated site in the Upper Colorado River Basin, Wyoming, United States - RVT100D185 | ecosystem: Environmental > Terrestrial > Soil > Contaminated >...
GAGCATCCTCTACTTCAAGAACGGCTTCTGGGTCGGCACCAGCCAGGACGTCACTCCCAGCAGCTTCAAGGACGCCAACAACACCAACAACCAGCGGGAGCTGACCATGCTGGCGACCCGGCCCTGAGCCCTGTTCAGAAGTCCCGAGGCCGAGCGGCGAGCGCTCTTGCTCGCCGCTCGGCCTCGACGTAGTTGTGGCTGCCGACTTTCAGGAACAGCGTCATCTGTTCGCTTTGGACCTGCGCGGCCAGGCCGGCCAGATGCGCCGTGCGGTTCAGGTAGAGCTCGGCATAGCGCTCCGTGTGGCAACCGGCGCAGCGCCGGGCATGGGTTGCCGGCGAGGGTTCGCGATCGTCACCCGGATGGCACTGCTCGCAGGTCACCAGCCCGAAGTGCGGATCGGCCGGCCAGCGCTCCTCCTGTCCTTCGATCCGCCCCTCGAGGAACAAGGCGTAGTCGGCATGGCAACCGGCGCAGGTCGCCGGAGTGGATCCGTACACCAACGACTCGTGACAGGCCGCGCAGGCCGCGGCGCGGTGCGCATCATCCAGCGGAAACTTGGTGTCCGTATCATGGTCGAAGCCCTGGCTCAGCCGCTCCCAGCCGGCGGCCGCGTGACAGGTTGCACAATCGTGCTCGGCGAGGCTGCCCTGGTGGGGATCCTGGTGGCAATCCTGGCAGCTTCCGAACAGGAGCCCCAGGTAGTGCAAGCCATCCGGAGTTCGGTGACACTGTTCACATTCAACCGTCTGATGGCGGTCCTCGAGGGCGAAGGCCGCTCGCTGATGATTGAATTGATCCGGGTCGAAGTCGACGATCCGTTCGGCGTGGTCGGTGTGGCAGCTCACGCACTCTCCCCGCAGATCGCGTCCGTGGTGGCCGATGGCAAAGGCCGCCCGCCGGCCGATCTCCGCGTGGCAGGCCAGACACTTCGCCGAGCGCACTCCGTGGATGAGGTCGTGGCAAGCGGCGCACTCGGCGCAGTCTGAAAGGGCGCGGTGGACCCCGGCGAGCGGGGCGGGCTCGACCAGCTCGTCCGGATGTTCCAGGAATCGCTCCAGCGCGAACACGCCGGCACCGGGCGAAAGCGACCGGATCGCCAGGCCGAGCAGGATCGGCGCCAGAAGCCCGAGCAGCGCGATCAGCAGCTTCACGACGGCCGCCCAGGACGGCGGGGCCCCGCCTCGGGCGGTTCGCCAGACTCGTCGCGTGCCCAGTTCGCATCGACGCGGCCCGTGAACATGCCGGAGAGTCCCTTCCGCTTGACCGGATGAACCAGCGCCAGGAAGAGATGTCCACCCAGCAGGGGAGCGGCGACCAGGAAGGCCGCCACGTGCACGTACCAGGAAAGCAGCGCGCCAGGAGCGAGCCAGATGTAGAGGCCCGAGCAGAAGAAGGTCGCAATCAGCACCATCAGCAGCAACATGTGGAACTTTTGTCCCGCGTTGAACTTGGTCGGAGGCTCCCCGCGAAAAGGAATCAGACAACTGATGGCGGAGCCGGCCAGGCCGATCAGCGCCCGCCCCGGCCAGGACAGCGCATCCCACAGGTTGCCGAGCAAGGTGCGCCGGTCGCCCAGCAGGAAGACCAGCAGGAGCAGGACCGGCAGCATCAGGCCGGCGACCTTGTGCACCAGGATGAGCGCCGGCGCCGCGATGAATTCGTGCTGCGCCTGCCGCTGAATCAGCAGCAGGCCGCCGCTGCCGAGCAAGACCAGATAGGGCAGCGCCTGGGCCCAGTGGTAGACCCGCTCGGTGAGCCCGAAGCGCAGGATCTTCCGGGACTCCGGGCGCGCGCTCATGGCAGGTCGAACTCCCCGGTGTAGATCGGCCGGGCGGGGCCGTCCCGCTTGGAACCCAGCAGGCGCACGTGCAGCCGGGCCGTGCCGGCCGGGAACTCCAGGGCGAAACGCCGCGGCTCGAGCGGCGCCAGCGCCTGGCCGAGCTCCTTGAACAGTTCGAACTCCCGGCTCTCGCCCGGAAGCCCCTCGGCGTCGAGCGCCTGGAAGCGGACCCGGACGCGCCGGAAGCCGAAGTCGCCGGTCGGAATCAGGTGCGGCAGCTGGTTGATCAACACGGCGTCCAGGCGGACCGAGCCGGACTCCCGGCGCGGATTCTCGAGCGTCACCGCCAGGGCGCCTTCGAAGTCCGACATCGCCTCGAGCTGGAAGGTGTGTCGCCGTCCGGCGTACCGCTCCTCGAACGACACCAGCAGGGCGGACAGCCAACCGGTCGACTGCGTCAGCTTGCGCGTGGTCTTTGGCATGTGGCAGTCCTGGCAGGTGCGCCGATCGCCAAGACGCGCCGCCTGCCATTCGGCGAAGGTCCCCTGATGGCACTTGCCGCAGAGGTCCGAGCGCAGGTAGATCTCCCGGCGTTCGGCGATGGGGTGGGGATCGACCAGCGCGGACGGCGGGGCCGGGCCCGCCAGGACGCCTCCGTCGAAATGGCAGGAGATGCAGGTGACGCCCTCCTCCCGTCGCGCGCCGCGCAGGACGGGATCGCCCTCGACGTAGACGCTCTGGGGCGCATGGCAGCCCAGGCACTCCTGGAAAGCGTGCTCCGCGGTGGCGCGATGGAAGACCGGATCGGTCCAGGCGCCGGCGTGCGCCGACGCGCGAAACTCGTCGTAGATCTCCACGTGGCACGCGCCGCACTGCTCCGCGGTCGGAGGTTCCCGCTCGAACTCGGTCAGCTCCCGGTAGGGATCGAACAGACATCCGGTGAGCAGGAAGAACGGCAGGAAGCTACGCAACGGGCCGCTCCAGCAGCGACTTCAGCGACCGGTCGAGTGTCTCCCGGGCGCGCTCGAGTTCGGTCGGGTTCACCGCGAGCGCTCGTTCGGCATAGCCGTCGCAAAAGCGGCAGGCGCCGCAGCCCTTGCCGCAGTCGGGCGTATTGCGGGCGAAGAACTCGATGAAACCGTCGAAGGCGGAGGCCTCGACGCGCACCGGCCGCGGAGGGGCGCCCGACACCCCAGTGGACTTCCAGACTGCGGTCAGCTGCGCTTCCCAGACCAGGTCCATCATGTCGCCCTCGTAGTGTCGCGACAGGTAGGCCTCGGCGCAGCGCACCAGCCAGTCGGTGGAGCGGCCGCGGCCGGCGATCTTGATCGCCGCGACGCCGGCTTCCTCATAATGGTGGACGTCCTGCGGCCGGAACCAGGAACCCTTGACGAACTCGACCACCGCGCCGAGCTTGTCCCGATTGCAATTCAGCAGCGAGAACCCCTCATACGGCGTGGTGTCGCTTGCGGTCGAGGCGTGCGACACGGAGTTGTAGCAGTAGGTCTCGTACGGGCAGTTCAGCAGGCAGGGGTGATTGCAGAGGACTTCCAGTTCGAGTTCGGGGCACTCGCGCCGCAACTTTCGGATGAAGCGGAAGTCGCGCACCGTGTCCGGATCGAGGATCAGCCGGCGCGCTCCGCGCCGCAGATAGTGGGCGGCTTCCTTGGTCGACTTGGCGAAGGCGATCGAGGAGACGTGCACGCGCAGATCGGGAACGTGCCGCCTCGCCAGGTCGATCAAATAGGGGCTGGCGAGCACGAGCGCGGTGGCGCCGATGTCCCGGACCCAGAGCAGCTCGTCGATGAACTGGTTGCGGACCTGTCCATCGAACTCGCGATTGGCGGTGCAGCTGGTGTTGAACAGGCAGGTGAACCCGAAGCCCAGCTCCCGGATCTCGCCGACGTGGCGCTCGAAACCCGCGCGATCGATCCGCGGCAGGCTGCGCTCGGGGCGCCCGCTGCCGGTGGGCGTGCGCGGCAGCGAGCCGAACAGTTCGGCGACCTGGATCTGCCGGTCGGCGTGGCGCTGGTTCGCTTCATGAAGCCGCTCGGGAAGCTCTCGGTCGAAGGACGTCGGCATCACGATCTTGATCATGCGATCAGCTCCAGCTCCGGCACTTCGTCCAGGAACTCGGCCACCAGCTCGGCCAGCGCCTGCTCGTGGCCGAGAAAGAAATGACCGGCGTCCTCGAGCACGGTCAGCCGGGCCGATCCGATCAGGCCGGCCGGCGAGTCCGTGAGTCGGGGCTCGAACTCGTCACTCCCCGCCATCACCACGAGCGCCGGCGCGGTGCGCCGTTTGAGGGCGGAGAAGTCCAAGCGTGAGAGCGGCGGAGCGATCAGCACCAGCGGAAGCTCCGGGGCCCGCGACTCCGCCAGCCGGAGGGCCACGTAGGCGCCGAAGCTGTAGCCGCACAGCAGGTGCGGCTGGAACAGTCCCTTGGTCCGGTCGAACGCTTCCCGGGCATCCTCGAGGACGGTTTCGTGCCGTTGCTCCTCTTCGACCTGTTTCCAGTACTCGTAGCGCTGCGTCTTCGGCGTCACGGGATGGCTTCCGCCCACCGAGCGGTAGTTGAAGCGCAGCACCGGAAGGCCGGATCCGGCCAGCGCGCGCGAAAGCTCGCGCAGCACGTTGTTGTCCAGATCGCCGCCCAGAAACGGCTGCGGGCTGAACAGCACCGCGCCGCCTGGAGCCACCAGCGGGGGATAGGTGAGCGCGATCTCGATCCGCTCGCCGGGTCGCGTCGGTCGGATCCTGATCTCGTACAGTTGTTCATCCATCGTTGAGATTCCGTCAGTAGAGTCCGCGCCGGGCCTCGCGCTCGGCGACCGGATGTGGATCGCGCAGCCCCAGCGGGTGAAGCCCTTGCCGGAGCGCCCTGGGACCGGCGCAGGCGACGGTGGCCCGATCACGTTCCACCAGGTTGGGAAGGAAGCAGGAGCGGTCGAGGCGGTTCAGCACCACTCGGCCGGTTTCGCCCGGCCCGAGCGGCCGTTCGAGATCCGGCACGCCGGAGGCTTCCGAAACGACCTGCACGTGCAGTCGGCCGGGCAGGGGGAAGTAATCCAGGTGCGCTTCCTCGGGATCGCTGCCGCCCATCAAGAGACCGAACATGGAGTTGCCGTAGCCCGGCAGCACCACCGCCTGGTCGTACAGCTCGCGGATCTCGAGGTAGTCCTCGATGCCGATCGCCATCCCGCCCAGGTGCACGCCGCGCACGGCACGTCTCTGCGGGCCCGACAGGAGCCGCCCCAGTTCGAGCGAAAGCGGCGGGGTGGCAAACAGCACCCCGGGTGCCTCGCGGGCGATCAGGTCGAGCGCCTGCCCGAGAATCTGCCGGCGATAGAGCCGGTCCCCCAGGCTGCCCGGCTCCTGCGCGCGCGCCCAGCGCGGATCGAGGTCGACCGAGAACGGCTCCAGCGAATCGTGCAGGCGGGCCAACAGCTTCGCGGCGGCGGCGATGACGTGCGGGCCGGACGGTCCCACGAACAGCCAGCCGAGTCCGGCCGGGAACTGCCGATCCCGACTGACGGCCAGGAACGGATCTCCGAAGCCGAGCCGGAATTCGGAGCGCGTGAACACCGAGCGTGTCGGGCGGCCGGTGGTGCCTCCGGACTCGGCCAGCACCAGCTTGCGGCGGTCTTGCCAGAGCGAGCGCGGCACGAAGTCCGAAAGCGGACGCTCGAGCAGGGCTTCGCGGGGAAAGGCCTGGAGGCGGGGCAGGTCCTCTACCGTTCGAATCTCCTCGAGCAGCGAAAAGCCCAGTTCCGCCTGCCGCTCGAGCCAGAACGGCGACCCGGCCTCCGGATCGAGGTGTGCGGCAAGGGCGCGCCGCAGGCATCCATTGGAGGCCCGCACGGAGGCTGCCTGCCGCGGCAGGATGTCGATCGGTTCGGATCCGGCGCCGGGTCGCAGATTGGAAAGCAGATGCATGAGCGCTACCAGTTCCTGAGCCATCCGGTCAGCGTCTTCAGTCCCACGCGGCGCGACGCATCGGCCACGCGTTCGGTGACCAGCCGGGAGACGCCGCGCGAGAGCACTTGATCGATCGCCCCGGGGACCGCGGAGAGATCCTCCTGGGTGGCCACCAGCGGGGGGTAGATGCGGAGCACGCGCGGGTTGTTCAACACGAACGAGGAGACGATGTCGTGCCGGTGCAGCAGTTCGGCGCCGAAGATGCCGGGCAGGTAGGCCTCGACGATGCGGTTGACTCCGATCGCGCCGAGCGGCGAGGCCAGACCGGAGAGTTTCAGCGGCTGGAACTCGAGCCCCAGCATCAGACCCTCACCGCGCACGGCCGCCAGCACGGCGGGATGGCGCCTTCTCACCTGGTCCAGCTCGGCGCGCAGCCAGCCGCCGAGTTCCCGCGCCCGCTTCGCGAAGTCCTCGTCGAGCGCCACCTGCAGCGCCTCGATCGCCACCGCGGCCGCGCGCGACCGGCCGCCGAAGGTGGACGTGTGGATCAGGCACTGGTTGATCCGGCCGTAGGCCGCCTGTTGCAGCTTCCGGCCGGCGAGCGTCGCGCCGATCGTGGCCACGCCGCCGCCCAGGCTCTTGGCCAGACACAGGATGTCCGGTTCGACTCCTTCCGCCTGGCAGCGAAACAGCGATCCGGTGCGGCCGAAGCCGGTCTGGACCTCGTCCAGGATCAGCAGCGAACCGTGCGCGCGCGAAAGCGCCGCGGCCCCCGCGAGGTAGCCCGGGGGCGGCACGACGACCCCGGCCTCGCCCTGGATCGGCTCCAGCACCAGGCCGGCGATGCGTTTCTCCCGGTCGGCACGGAAGGCGGCTTCCAGCGCCTCCAGATCGCCGAACGGCACCATCGGCCAGTCGTCGAAGCGCCGCACGTGTTCGCGATACTTCTCCCGGCCGGTGATCGAGAGCGTGCCGAGCGTCTTGCCATGCAGCGAGTTCTCGGCGTAGACGAAGCGATCGCGCCGGCCCTGGAAGCTGCGCAGGGCGAGCTTGAGCGCGCCTTCGATCGCCTCGGCGCCGGAGTTGCAGAAGAAGGCCGTGTCGAGTTCGCCGGGCGCCACTCGCGCGAGGTTCCGGGCCAGCGCCGCGGTGTAGGCCGAGGGGAACTCCTTCAACAGATCTGGAGCCGACTGCCGGTCGAACCAGCGCGCCGCCGACACCACGCGCGGGTGATTGTGGCCGTGGCTGAGCGCGCCGTAGGAGCTGATCAGGTCGAGCAGTTTGCGCCCGTCATCGGTGAACAACCAGGGTCCCCGAGCACCGACGACGCGCACCCGGTCGTATCCGCCGAGCTCCATCAGCGTGACCAGGGCCGGATTCAGGTGCGCCCGGTGGAGGGCCTTGACGGTCTCCTGGTCCAGCGCGGGCACCTCTCGCAAAGGAATCAGCTCGCGCGCGACGGTCTTCATCGCGGGACCTCCGCCAGCGTCCCGGCCGGGGACGGCCGGTAGGGGTACAGTTCGAAGAAATCCTCGAGCGCGGTCGCGGTGGAGAGCGCTTCGAACAGGTTCCCGCGAATGCGAATGCGGCGGTCGAAGAACAGCTCGGCCGGTTTGACCTGTCCGCCGACCGCCTCGAGCAGGCTCGCGCCGTCCACCTCGAAGTCGAAGTCTCCGCCGCGCCGCTCCTGGGGCCGCACCGATTCGAGCACGCCGCAGGCCACCCGCAGGCGGTAGCTTCCCTGCGCGAGCACGCTGACCGTGAAATCGGCGGTGAGGCTCCGCAGGCCGGGCACGAGCAGGCGGCCGGTCATGCCGGGCAGGAACTCGCGGAAGTAATCCGTGACCTGCCGGCCGTGCGAGCATGATTCGGGCACGGGCGCGCGCCGGCCGTTCCAGTACCGCAGGTGGCGGTCGAACACGCCGTCGAGCCAGCGCGGGTCGGCGCCGTCCCGGCCGTCGAACTCGGCCAGCAGCCGCGCGCGGTCGTGGACCGTCCGCAGCGACAGGTACGGCTCGTACGTGCGGCAGCGCCGGGCCAGCAGCCGCTCGTACCGGTCCGGTTCGTGAAGTTCACCGGGAGGGCGGAGCACCGTGCGGATTCCCGGCAGGCAACGACTCATCGCCGCGGCGATCTGTTCCATGCAGAACGGGCGCGAGGCGGTGAGGTGGTAGGTGCGGAGGTCGAGGATCGGGCGGTCCAGCGCCTCGGTCAGGATGCGCAGCACGAACGGCAGCCCGACCAGGTTGAGCACGCCGTCCGGATCGCCGGGGTAGCGGAGTTCACGCTCCGGAGCCGCGCGGGTTCCCTCCAGGCCGGCGAGCAGCTTCAAGTAGACCAGCGGGCCGGGGCCGACTTCGATGCCGGGGCGCGGCTCGTCGGGCAGGACGACTCCCGGGCGGAAGATCGCGACCGGAACGCGATGGCGCCTTGCGACCTGCAAAACGGCGAGTTCGGCCTCCAGCTTCGAGCGCTCGTAGGGGTTGTGATGTCCTTGACCCAGATTCTGATCGGCCTCGAAGAACCGGCCGCGATGGGTGCCCGAGACGTAGGCGGTCGAGAGCAGGATCAACGGGCAGTTCGCCTGGGCGGCGAGCTCGGCCATGTGGACCGCGCCCTGCACGTTGACGTCGCGGTAGTCCGAGAGCCGCGTCCCCTGGAAGTCGGTGCGCGCCGCGGCGTGGACGATTCCGGTCAGCCTAGCGCCCAACCGCCGGCGCTCTTCCGAATCGAGGCCCAGCCCGGCGAGCGACAGGTCGGCCTCGACGACCTCGATCTCGCCGGCTTCCAGCCGTTCCAGGGCCGCCCCTCTCAGGAGCCGCGCGAGCCGCTCTTTGCCGGTCAGCGGATGGGCGGGACGAACCAGCAGCCGCAGCGGGCGCGTATCCGCGAGCCGTTCGACCAGTCCGCTGCCGATCGACCCGGTCGCGCCGGTGATCAACAGCGTCATTTCGAGAGCGCCTCCTCGCGGACGAGCTCGCTCGGGTCGTCGTGCCCCATGCGTTCCAGGACAGCCCGAGCCTCGCCGCCGCCGAGCGCTTTCAGCGCCACGGCCACGTGCCAGCGCACCTCTTCGTCCTGGTGCGTCGCGAGCGGGGCGACGTGGGCGACCGAGGCGGGGTCGCCGCGCTCCGCGAGCGCGCTGATGGCGGCCACGACCACTTCCGTCGAGTAGCCTTCATGCCGGTCGAGCAGATCGTGCAGCGCATCGGTCAGTTCGCCCCGGTCGCCGGCCTGTCCCGCGGCGAAGACCTCTTGTTCGTCGACGGTCGGGTCGCCCGCGCGCAGGCGATCGAAGGAGGTGCATCCGGCCGCCAACTGCAACAGGAGCAGTGCGGCCGGCGCCACGGTGACGCTCCGGATCGAAAGGCCGAAACTCATGGTCGCTCCTGCTCCGACTCGGCGAGCTGCTCGCTGAAAAGGAGCGCCTCGGGATTGCCGGGAGCGGTCTTCAGCGCCTTCTTGGTCCAGAAGCGCGCCTGCGCCGGCATCTCCTGGGCGTGGTAGGCGCGGGCCAGGTAGAGCTGCACCCGGAATCGGTTCAGGGATCTCGCGACCTGTCGAAATTCCTTGAGCGCGAGTTCCTTGTCGCCGCCCACGAAGGCCGGGTTGTGAAAATGCATGCGCGCCTGTGAGAACAGCGCCCAGCCGTTTTGCGGGTCGAGCTCGCGCGCCCGGTCGACGGCCGCGCGGGCCAGCGGGCCCTTGGTCATTCCGCCGACCATGCCCTGGATCTGGAAGGAGATCAGCTCGCCCTCGACCCGGTGGATGTCGGAGTGCTTCGGATGGGTCTCGGCGAACGTCTTCGCGAACTCCTGGGCCTGGTCGGAGACGGCCGCCGGATCGAGATCGCGGTGCGCCTCGGGCGGGTCGTCCGGGCGGGTCTGCTGGTAGAACTTGTGGATGGTCAGGAGGTACACGTAGCCCTGGGCGAGCAGGTAGCGGTCGCTCTCGAGCGCTTCGTCGGTGTCGAGGCGGGCCTCGATCCGGCCGAGAGCGTCCTTCAGCGTCGCGGCGTCATACTCGAGGAAGGCCGCGAAGACCGAGCGTCCGAGGTCGTCGGTCTCGCGCTCGAGCTGCAGCAGGGGATCATGCAGGGCCGGCGTTTCCGCCGTCGCTTCCTGCGTCCGAGCGCCGGCCGCCGTCTGGCAGAACCAGGGCAGCACGAGCGCAGCGGCGATCAAGCGGATGAGGGTCGTGGTTCGCATGCACGGGAGTATGTGCGCGCCGCGAACGCAGCATCATTACTTTCTGTTCATCGCCGATCCGGGAGCAGTCAAAGGCGCAGGACCGCAACGTCGTGAGAGGTCAGGTCGATCGGGATTCTGCGCGTGACTTCGCGCTCCACGCCCACGCGAGTGGGTTCCAGGTTGTGTCGAGAACTCCCGCAAGCACCGGGTCGAGGAAGACCTGGACCGCAACGGCGACGTCGTCGAGCGAAGGCCAGGCGAGCTGATCTTCGCGAGCCATCGCCGCGTACGGGCTTTCCCATGCCGGCGGCGGCGCAGGCACGAACGCCGGCAGCGGGTGGGTGTTGCGGAACGTGAAGGTTTGCTCGAGCGCCGCGCGTTGGCGCTTGGCATCGAGCGCCTGCGCCGTCGCGAGCAGCGCGAGGTCGGGGAGGTCCTTCACCCGCGAGTTCGGCCGCGAGCGAGGCATCGTGTATGCATGCAGCTTCTCGGCGACATGGGTCTCGACCGGATCAAGCCGCAGCGTCGGCGGCGCGATGCCGGCGAACGCCAGTACGTCTGTCGCCGCCACGACCTCGGGCTCACCGAGGATCGGATCGCCGAACCCGATGCCGACGCCGAAGGGCTGGCCGTATACCTTTCCGGCGAGCCTGCACTCGGCACGGAACCGGAGCCCGTCGTACTGCATCCCGCCGTTCTGGATCTCGGGGCGGTCGTCGTCGGGGCCGACCTCGAAGGTCATGAAGTCGTCGAGGTTGTGCCGGGCGGCCTCCTGCAGCTTGACGAGGATGTCGTCGGGCGAGCCCATCACCCTCAGATCGATGTCCTTGGTGGCGCGCGCCCGCTCGAGGCGAAGCCCGAGCACGAGGCCACCCTTGAGCGTGGCGGCGTCGCCGAGCACGGCCATGATGCGCGCAAGAAAACGGTCGAACACGAGGAGTTGCCGCCTGCGGGCGAACTCGGCGCCGGTCCGCGTCGCCGAGCGGAGGCGCCGTTCGAGCGCCTGCTTGAAGGCCGCGGGCGAGGAATAGGTGCGGGTCGTCATGCGCCGAGTCCTCCGAATGGTCGGAGTGCCTCCTCCACATCGCCGAGCTCGGCCTCGGTGACGAGTCCACGACGGATGGCCTGCCGCGCTGCCTGGCGCAGCAGGTCGGGAGACAGGCTCTCGCGGGCGCAGTCGTTCAGCGCGCGCCGCGGATGGGTGGTCGGCACCGCGCCGAACCAGGCGCGATCTTTCGGCGGGACGTCCGCATGGTGGAGTACGACGCCGGCCGGGACCCTGAGCCGGCGACGTCGCCAGGCTCGAGGCAGCGTCAGATGCACGCTCGCCGGGAGTGCATCCGAAAGCCCATGGAGAGCCAGCGCGGTCTGATGAGAGATCACGCCGGTCCGTTCAGACCAGAGCCAGGCAGTGACCAGTTCCTCGTGGTCGCCGGCGGGGAAGTGGACGAGTCGGTAGATTCCACGACGCACCCGCGCGACCCGGCCCGCGCGGATGTGCTTTTGTAGCAGCTGCGACGAGTACCCGGCCTCGGCTGCTTGCGTGGTGGTGAAGTACCCGTCCTGCGCGCTCGCCGCCTCGAACAGGAGGTCCCAATCCGGCTTTTTGGTTTGACGGCCCATGCACGAATCGTAACTCAGGATTTAGATTTGTGCAATGATCGTCTTCGAAATCGCACTTTTCGCAACCCCAGGTTTAGTTTCGTGCGTCG
>Ga0326597_10011714_pt1 | contig 11602 bp, 18 predicted proteins | sample RVTome_12_FD_203789 | JGI IMG/M metagenome (GOLD analysis project Ga0326597, IMG submission 203789) | Soil microbial communities from uranium-contaminated site in the Upper Colorado River Basin, Wyoming, United States - RVT100D185 | ecosystem: Environmental > Terrestrial > Soil > Contaminated >...
GAATCATTAACCTTGCAGCCAATATCTGAGATTAAATTTTTACCGTCGCTAAAATTCAACTGAACCTTCTTGCCCTTAAGAACTTTTTTATCTATCACTTTTGCGGCTTTTTTATTCGCTTCAGAAGCTTTTATTTCTGTTAAAGTAAACTTTCCTTTTTCTGTGAGATCAAGCCGATAGCTTTTTCCCGCCGGCACGAGCGAAACAGTGTCAAAAAGAAGAACAGGCTTTTTTTCGTCCCTTGGTGTTTTGTTATTTACCAGTATGTGCTTCATAAAAATAGCTCTTTTTACTTCTTTTCTGTTTCGGGCAACTTTCAGCATGTCTCTTGCAGCGAGAAGCAAAGGAACACCTGCCCCCGGAGCAGATTTTGGTTTGATTATGTATTTTGTTCCCTTTCTGTATGTTGGCCAACTCTTAGGAGTTTTCTGTCTTTTAAGATGCATTCTTCTTCGCCCCCTCGTCTATTTTTACTTCAGATTTCATTTTTGTTTCTGCTTTTATTGCTATTCTTTTTTTATCTTCTGTATTTAATTCTGTTATCTGCAAAATTGAAGGATTAAATTTTACATTTGTTTTTGAACCGTCTTGCTTTTTTATCTGCAAGCCTTCTATTTCGACCTTTAATCTTTTTCCGAAGACAGCCGTTATCTTTCCTGTCTTTTTCTTGAATTTTCCTCTCATGACTTTTACGATATCACCCTTTTTCAAGGGTATGCTTCTCTTTTTGTATTTTTTTCTTAATTCCTTTGAAAGGTTGGCGCTAAGAAGCCTTCTTTTCAGATGAAGGGGCATGTTTGCTCTGTGCTTCCTTTGCTTTCCAGGCCTCTTGCTTGAAAGCCATTTTGTGTTGAATTTATTTTTGTTTTTCATTTTACTTTTAATAAACGAATGCTGCTATTTTAGCAACAGATGCCCAGCGTTCTAATACTTCCCTTGCAACAGGCCCTTTAATTTGGGTTCCTTTTGGATTTCCTTTGTCGTCTTTTAATATTGCGACAGCATTATCTTCAAAGGCAATGCGCTCTCCGTTTAGCCTCCTGTATGGTTTTCTCTGCCTGACTATTATTGCATCAAAGACTTTGCCCCTCATATCAGGAAGTCCTTTCTTTATGCTCACCTTTACGAAATCAGCCACACGACCGCTTACCTGCCTGCCCTTTGTCCCTTTTCCCCTTTTGACAGAAACAAGGCGGACAATTTTTGCCCCGCTATTATCGGCAGCAACAAGGGTTGCTCCAAGATTCAAACCACGGCTTACTTTTGCAGTTATGGCTTTCATTTTTTCATTTCCTCCGCTGATTTTAGCTTTTTGATAACAACAAAATGGATTATCTTGCTTAATGGCCTGCATTCCTGGATTCTTATCAAATCTCCGACTGAAATCAAAGATTCCATGCAGCTTGGAAGCCTTGCATGAATTTTTGTCCTGGATTTTGTATAACGCTCATATTTCCTGACATAAACCATTCTTTCAAATTCTATTGCAATCCTCTTAGGGAATTTTCTTATTACCTCTCCCTCAAATACACGGCCTCTTGCTTTAAGATTACCGTGAACAGGGCAGTCTTTGTCTCCCAGAATTACAGTTGCATCCGTCTTTTCTTCGGGTTTCATTTCATTATTTTTATGTTTTTTATTTTTTGTTTTCATTTTAATCTTCTATCGCATCAGTATCAAAGCCGAGCCCAGCAAGCAAGTCTTTTATTTTTTTTCTATGGTCCCCCTGAAGTTCAATCATATCATCTCTGAATGTGCCCCCGCAGGCAAGCCTGTTTTTCAGGGTTTTTGCAATTTTCTTTATGTCAATTCCGCTTTCAAAGCCAGAGACAATAGTTACTATCTTTCCATATCTCTTCTTGTCTGTTGTGATTCTTATTCTCTGTGCACCCTTCACCATTTGTTCACAGACACATGCTTGTTTTGGCAAACCGCATTTTGGGCATATTTCCATTATGCAAAATCCCCCGATTTTTGTATCTTGAAAAATTTCCTGTTTTTCATTTTATTTTTGGTCTTGAATTTTCTTTTTCTACAGTGAGTATCCTTGCAATTAGCCTTTTAATTTGCCTGACTTTGGAACTTCCTGTTTTTGCTGCTGAAACTCTGGCCTTTACAATTTCCATTCTCAGTTCCTCAAGCTTTTTCTTTCTCTCTTCGCTTGCCATTTCTCTTATGTCTGCTAATTTCATTTTTGCCATTTTATTTTACCCTTTTGTTTTTTCGTTTTGTTTTTTTGATTATCTCTTGGCTTTCCGGTTTACGTTCCGCATTTTCTCTTATTCTTTGCAGGAATGCTTCGTCAATTTTTATTTTGTCTGTAAGAACAGCATCAGATGCAAGTATGCTTACCTTGACCCCCACTGTTCCGGGTTTTGTTTGCGCGACAGCCTGCGCTCTGTCAACAATCCTTGCAGAGTCGCCTGTTTTCTTCAGATAACCCTGGGCAAATCTCCATGTCTTTGCTCTTGCCCCCGGAAGTTTTCCGCTGAGCCTGATCTCTGCCCCAAGAGCCCCTGAAGACATTATCCTCTGTAGGGTTCTGTATGCTGTGACTTTGAATTTCAATGGTCCAAAACGCTCAAGGCTAAGAGCAATATCATCAGCCATGAGTTGAGCGTCAAACTCAGGAATTTTTATTTCATCAATTTCAATATGTGGATTTTCAAGTTGGAATTTCATTTTAAGCACCCTTGTCAGCTCGTCTATTTTTTCTCCTCCACGTCCTATAACCATCCCCGGCTTGTTTGTGGAAATGATTATTTTTTCTCCTACAGGAGTATATTCAATTTTTACCCTGCTGACTTTTCCTTTTCCAAGGGAATTCATCACATATTCTCTGATAGCAAATTCTTCTTTCTTGAATTTTACAACATTTTTCTCTTCCATTTTTTATTGTATATGATATCTATGCATCCATTCAAAAGTTAATGCTTTGATTCTTTCAACTAGTCCTTCCCCTATTTCAGGTATATCTTTAATCTCATTATCATGCCCTAAACTTAGACAAAGTCCCACATATTTTTCTCTTAAAGATTCATCAAGTATCTGCACAATATTATTGCTCATTTTTTTCCTCCCGCAGTTGCAGTTTTTGCCGCAAGCGTTACATGTGTTCTTTTTCTCCTGATGCCGTATCTCCCAAACGGTCTTGCTCCGATGTTTGCTTTTGCTTCTGTGACAATAGGATCTTCAATTCCATTATAGTTTGCATTTGCTCCCAAGCTCTTCAACAGGACAATAAATTCTCTTGCTGCCTTTTGCGGGAATCTCCCAGACATCATTTTTCCTTTTCTGTGGGGAATTTCGCCCCGCATAGGGACAGCTTTTCTTGCCCTGACAACTTCTTCAAGGTCGCTTATTGCCCGAGAGATTTTTTTTCTTTTGATGAATCTGCAGATTGCTGCAGAATGCTTTGTTGATATAGGAACATCTCGGGCATTCACAACCGCCTCGGTCTTTTTTGGTTTCTTAACAGTTTTTTCGGGAGCATGCTTTTTTTCTGGTTTCTTTTCTTCTGTTTCCTGTTTTTCAGCTGCGGGCTTTTTTGTTTCAGCTGCTTTTTCATCGAGTTTTTCTTCTTTTTTAGCGATTTCTTCTGAAACCCCGCTTTTTTCAATATCTTTGATTATTTGTCCAGATGTTTCTGATTTTTCATCGCTTTTTGCTTTTTCTTCTTTATTTGTCATTTTATTTTTTGGCCTTAAATTTACTTCCTTTTGTTGCTCCTATTCCTGCCTTGCTGTGCTTGATCTTCGCTCTTGTCGGAGCAAATTCACCAAATCTATGCCCGAGCATATCCCCTGTTATTACGACAGGAACAAAACTTTTTCCGTCATGAACGCCTATTTTCATCCCGACCATCTCAGGAACGACTATAAGCTCTCTTTTATGGGTCTTTACAGATTTGTTTCTGCTTATCTTTATCTTTGCCCGATTGACAAAATCTTCTATTTGCTGGAATTGTCTTAAAACAGTTCGTCTTGGTCCTGATTTTATGTGCTTCGAAAATTCTCTTACATCAATCTTCTTTAGTTCATCAACTGTTTTGCCTCTGTAAGTGAATTCTTTTTTTCTTACTTCTGTTTCGTGTATTTTTTTTTCTTGGTCTGTCATTTTATTTTGTTTTCCCTGTTCGTCTTGGCCTTAACAATCCAACTCTTCTGCCAGGAGGAGCATTTCTTTTCGCAATCTTACTTTTAATTCTTTTTCCTCTGCCTGATCCGAAAGGATGATCTATTACATTCATCTTGACGGCAGAAGTTCTTGGCCATAATTTTCCTTTTGATTTTTTAATGTGGTATTTTTTTCCTGCTCTGAGTATTGGTTTGTCTAGTCTTCCTGCGCCAGCAATTGTCCCGACTGTTGCCCTGCATCCTGGATTAAATTCCTTTTCTTTTCTTGAAGGCATTACAATAAAAATCCCTGATTCAGAGATTCTTTCAATAACTCCCGAATTGCCTCCGCTTCTTATGAAAATGCCGCCATCCCCCGGCCTTGATTCTATATTGTAAACAAGAGTTTTAAGAGGGATATCTTTAAGCATAAGAATGCTGCCAGGCGCCGAATTACCAGGATTGAAGCTAATTTTTTGCCCTTCAAACATTCCCTTAAATGCAGGCATAAAAAAGAAATCCTGCCCTTCTTTGGAAGTGTATTTTATTTTTGCAATAGGTGCTGTGTGAGCAGGAGAATTCATCATCTTTATCACCGTGCCCTCTCCGGAAAGATACCGCGGATATTTTGGCCTTATTTTGAATGCTTTTCTTTTCACCCTGTATGTGAAGCTTCCATGTCCTCTTGCCTGTGAAATTATTCTTTTACCCATTATATGTCCTCCAATATTCCTATTAATTTTGACGTAACTGTTCTCGCCTCAGAAACCGCATCTGCATCGTTTTCGTTAAGCCAAATACTAAACGGTTTATCAGCAAGAGAGTCATATATTATTATTATTTTTTCTCCATCATATTTTAATCTTCTTGCATTGCTTCCATCTCTTATAAAACCCCTTTCCTGCAATCTCTGGCTAACTTCTATGCCGCAATCTGCTCCACTGGGTGCTATATCCAATAAAGGGCTGACTAGCTGGTTTGCTATTCCTAATGAATCCTGATATGTTTGATCTGCCATTTTATATCAATCCAAGCCTCGTTGCCACATCTATGGCTGGAAAATCCTTTTTTAATTTAACATAAAAATATTTATGATTGCCCCGGACATGAGATCTTATCTTATCTGTCTTTACAGAAAAAAGAGATTCTATCTCCTTCTTTATTTCATCTTTGCCTATGCTTTTTTCTGCCCTGAATGTCAAGGTATTAAGAGACTCTATCATCATGACAGCTTTTTCCGTTATCATTGGTTTAAGTTGTACGCTCATTTTTTCTTCTTTCCTCCGCTAAATCTTTCCTCAAGATCTTTTATTGCTTGTTCAGTATAAACAGTGAGTCTTCCAAGTCCGCCAGAAGCAAGATCAGATATTCCTAGATTGTGAACGCTTTTTGTGTCTGCTATTTTAACTTTCATATTTTCTTTTTTTCCCAGAACAAGAAGGACGCCGGCTGTTTTTTTGTATCTTCTTCCTCTTCTTTTTCCTTTCCCTCTCCTTACTTCTTTCCTTCTCAGTGCTATTTGAAACAGGTTTTCTCCCAGGATTTTCATTAAACCCGTAACAAGCTCTTTTGATTTTAGTTTTGTAACACCGGATTCAACAATAAGGGGGAGCTCCTTTATGTCCTTTTCATTAATTCTTCCATATTTGGAAGCAACATGTTTTTTGTCAGCTGTTGCACTAAGGGCAGAAAGAAACGCAAGTTTAGCCTCTTTCTTGTTCGCCTTTCCGTAATTAATCATTGTAATTGTTTTTGGGGGATGTGCCCTGCGACCGCCACGAGTTGATGCAACTTCTGCACCAATCCATCTGAACTGGCTTCCGCTTCTCGAAGTTATTTTTCTTGGAATTCTACTTTGACCTCGACCATATCCGCTTCTCCATACATGTCTTCTATGAACGATTTTTCCTGAAGCAGCATGCTGTTTTCCTGCCACAGGACTTGAGGAATAGGGCTGTGCTCTTTTTTTGCCTTCCAGGATTTTTGCCACTATATCTTCCCTGATTGGATGAAAGAAAAATTCAGGGACAGGTACCTCTTTTGCCTTTTTCCCATAGATATCAAATACTGCTGTTTTTTTGTTCATCTTATCTTAACTCCAAAAGCTCAAAATGTTTTTTCTTTTGTTTTTTAGTTTCTCTTGCAGGTGCTGTTATAAGGAGCTGCCTTTTTGAAGGACCCTGTACAGAACCATAAACAAGAAGGTAATCTGTTTTAATACTTCCATAATTTTTTATGTTGCTGAATCTTGCATCGGCCTTTCCCATATCAACTATGCTCTGATTATAGGAAATTCTTGAGAACATTCCGAGCTGGCCGGCCATGGGAGTCATATAAGTCACACGTGCAGGATGCCATGGTCCAAGTGAGCCGGCGCGCCTTCTGCCTTTTTCAGACTTATGAGAACGCAGAGTAATTCCAAATCTTTTCACAGCGCCTGAAAATCCATGACCTTTTGTCAGTCCATGAACATCTACAATCTGTTTTTTTTCAAAAACAGAAGACACATTTATTTCTTTACCAAGATTTTCCCTTGCAAATTTAAATTTTTCATCAACATTTCCAGACAAGCCGAGTTCGCTTATATCAGGGGTTTTTTTCAACCCTGTTTTTTTAACCTGTGAATAGACAATGATCCTTATATCGTCATATTCGTTAAGGTTTAGTTTATTCAATTTATCATGGTGCTTAACTTTGGGTATTTTTACCCTCTTTTTTAATTCTTTGTCTATATTATCATTTAAAACCTCATTTTTGACAATACCTTTGTTGTAGAACCTTATTGAAAGAATTTTCATCGGGGGGCATTCAAGAATTGTTACCGGAATTGTAATTTTTTTCCCTTTTGTCATGGAATTAGGGGTTTCGTTCTTAACATAAGCAGAAGCCATTCCGACCTTATAGCATAAGAATCCCTTGACGATTTTTCCTTTATCTGAAACAGAACTCCAGTTAACTCTGGGCAAAAATTTCTTGGCTCTTTTTCTCGGCCAGAACTGCAAACTTCCTTTCCTCGGTCTTCTTGTTGTCGACATTTCTTAATATAGTGTTTGCGGATAACATTTTGTTCCCTGGAATACCAATAGGGAGAAATACGGGTTTTTAAACCCTACGCCTCGAAATTCTTCTCTGTCTTTGTTTCTCGGCCGTCTATATTTGTAATCCTTATAATCTTTCCTTTTCTCTTTGCTATTTCCCTTAATTTGGCAAAATCCTTTTCAGTTGTTTTTGGTAGAATTATATCTGTAATGACAAATCTATGTTCAACTCTTGCCTTTTTGCCCTCTGACAAGTCCCAGAAAAAATCCTCTTTTGCCTTTTGAATATTCTCTGCGCCAAATTCAAGCTGGCAGAATTTATCATCTACCTTATTTTCGCCTTTTCCTGGCTTTGGAAGCTTGCCCTTTATCTTTAATTTGATTCCCTGGCTGTCTGCATTAAGGAGAAAATAATAAACAAAAGGAGCAATTTCTTTTATTTTACCGCTTTCTATATTTTTAACATCATAAACCCATTTTCCCGCCTTTTTTTGGCCTCCCCCCAGCCCTTGCAACGGCTCTTTGCTCAAAATATTTCCACTAAAAATAACATTCCCGAGCCCTGCAGCAAACAAAACAAAATCGTTTGCAAATTCAAAACTGCCTTTAATCTTGGCACTGTTTGCTGTTTTCCACAGGCTTAGCAATGCCCTGCGGCCATATTCTCCTTTTCCGAAGCGGATAAACTGGTTGTGCACAGAACTGTCAATTTTATCGTGAAAAATTTTCCATATGAAGTTCATGGGTTTATCTAACGATTTTTGCTTATAAATCTTTTTGAAATCAAGTGCAATTTAACTAAAAATTTTAATAAAGAGAACCTTTAAAATTGCACGAGTTAGCTAGTCACTGGCAAATTAGCGCCTAAGATCATCGAAAGGCTTGTCACAAACCTTTATAAATTTTGACTGCTATTCCCTGATTAATGGCACATATCGGCGGGGAATATTTTGAAAAAATAATGACTGCTATAATTATAATTTTCCTAATTGTCCTGTCTTTTTTTCTTTTGAAGCCCATCCTTCTTGCAATAATTGCCGGCCTGCTGTTAGCTTTTATTTTTACCCCGACGTATAGGTGGTTTTACAAGAAAACAAAATCGAAAAATCTTTCTGCAAGCATAATAATAGCAGTATTGGCACTGGTGATAATAATTTCGGCATGGTTCTTGATGCCTCTTTTAATACAGCAATCTTTTAAGATATTTCAGGCAACAACACAGTTGGATTTTATAACCCCCCTTGAATCAATTTTTCCCCAGTTTTTTGCTTCAGAGCAATTTTCTTCTGAAATAGGATCGATATTATCTTCTTTCACAACACGGCTTGCAAACACACTAGTTAATTCTCTTTCGAGCATTATTCTTAATTTTCCCACACTGTCTCTTCAACTTCTTGTTGTTTTGTTCACTTTCTTTTTTGTCCTGCGTGATCAGGAAGAAATTGTAAATTACATAAAAAGCCTTCTCCCATTTCCAAAAGAGATAGAAAAAAAACTTTTCGGATACTCTACTGACATAACAAAATCTGTTCTATTTGGTCAGGTTATAATAGGAATCATACAAGGACTTATAGCAGGAATTGGTTTCATTATTTTCGGAGTACCCAACGCGCTTTTCCTTATGCTTTTGGCAATGTTTATGGGGATTCTTCCTATACTTGGCACGCCAATAATATGGGTACCTGTTGCAATTTACATGTTTATTGCCGGAAATAATCTTGCGGGGTGGGGGGTTGCTGTATTTGGAATAATCGCTTCAACTATAGACAATATCCTTAGGCCAATATTTGTGTCTAAGATGACAAAAGTTCATTCGGGAATAGTTCTTGTTTCTATGGTAGGGGGGCTTTTTCTTTTTGGAGTATTTGGCCTTATACTTGGTCCGTTGATAATTTCCTATCTTTTGATAATCCTTGAATTATACAGGAAAAAACCAACGCCTGGCCTTATAATACAGGAAGAAAAAAAATAGATTTTTCTGCTTAGTTTTATTTAATTAAAATTCAGGGAGAAAAGAAAGGATTGAATAAATATAAAAACAGATTTCTCCATTTATAATCACAAGTAATAAAAAGGTGTGATATGGAATTAAAAACAAAAATTCTAAGATGGTCTGCAGGAGTCCCTGTTGCAATGCTGAATTTAAAAACAGCAGAAAAACTCGGCGTGCATTCAAAAGACAGAATAGAGATAAGAACGATAGAAAAAACTCCGCGGATTCTTTCAACAATAGTAGATACAGTCAAAGGACTTGTAAATGAAAAGGAGATTGCTGTTTCCTCTGAATTGAGGGAAATCCTTGGATTGAAAAATGCAGAAAAAATTGAAGTGAATCTTTCAGATCCTCCTCGGAGTATGGAGTTCATAAAAGACAAACTAAATGGACATGTTCTGTCAAACGAGAAGATAAAGCAGATAATAAAAGACGTTGTTAACAATTCTCTTTCAGAATCAGAAATAGCGCTTTTTATTTCAGCAGTTTATGAACATGGAATGAATATGGAAGAAACAATCAGTCTGACAAAAGCCATAAGAGATTCTGGAAGGCAATTAAAATTAAATCATAACCGTGTTCTTGTGGACAAGCATTCTGTAGGTGGAATTCCAGGTAATCGAACAACTCCCATAGTTGTTTCAATTTGTGCCGCCGCCGGTCTGACAATTCCGAAAAGTTCCTCGAGAGCAATAACAAGCGCGGCCGGTACAGCAGATGTCATTGAAACAATTGCCCGCGTGGATTTCTCGATAAAAGAAATGAAGAAAATAGTGGAAAAAACAAATGGCTGCATGATATGGGGGGGCTCTCTAGGATTTGTAACGGCTGATGATAAAATGATAAAAGTTGAAAAGATGCTGAAAATCGACCCCGAGCCCCAGCTCCTAGCTTCAATAATGTCAAAGAAACTGGCTGTCAACAGCAAATATATAATAATCGATATTCCGTGCGGCATAGGGGCTAAGGTAAACAGAAAAGAAGCACTTCTCCTAAAAAGAAAATTTGAGTACATGGGAAGGTATTTCAAAAGAAAGCTTCGCTGTGTTATTACAGACGGAAGCCAGCCCATAGGAAATGGCATTGGACCTGTGCTGGAGCTTTTGGATGTTATGCGTGTCTTGGACCCCAAAGAAGTTGGACCCAAGGATCTTGAAGAAAAGTCTGTTTTCCTTGCCGGCCACCTTCTGGAAATGGCAGGGAAAGTAAAGAAAGGGCATGGCAAGGCAATGGCCCAGGAAATTCTTGATTCAGGAAAGGCAATAGCGAAATTCAAAGATATCATTAAAGCACAAAAAGGAAATTTGAAAAATATTTCTCTGGGCAGGTACTTTAAAAATATTGAAGCCTTAAAATCAGGAAAAGTAAAAAGAATTGAGAACAAAGAAATAAATTCTCTTGCAAGAGTTGCCGGCTGCCCCCTTGATAAAAAATCAGGGTTGTATCTTTATATCCATGTCGGGAATAAAGTAAAGAAGGCAGAAAAAATCCTTACTATTTATGCAGAATCTGACGCTCGGCTTAGGGAAGCTGTGAAATATTACGAGAAAACCAGGCCCATAAAAATTATGTAATTCAAACATAAATTTTTAATAATTTATTCCGGTATTTTATCATAAGATATAAGCTAATGATTGTTGAATTGTGTTTTCTATATTAAATTGTATCTTCCCTGCACATTATCTTTTACAATAATCATATTTTTAAACTTCAGAATATTATCCTATTCATGAGAGAGACAGAGCATCTGAAGAAATTAAGCGATTATATGAAGAGAAACTTGTCCAAGGGCTATGATACAGATTCTCTAAAATGGGCTCTCATAAATCAGGGGCACTCAAAGGCTGCAGTTGAAAAAGCAGTTGAAATAGCCAGGCAGGAACTTGCACGCGAATCTGCTATTTCAAGAGAAAAGCCAGTAATAACACATGAGGTAGTAACAGACGATTCCTCGAACGCTCCCCCAAAAAAATCATGGTGGAAAAGCTTCTTTGGCTTGGAATGATTTTAGATTAATTCTTAAAAATATAAAACACACACCCCCGCCAAAACCCTATAAGAAGTGTTACAGTTGGGGGTTAGATTACCATTCCACTTTCAGAGAAGCCGGAAGTTTCCATTTCAATCTTTTTTGCTCTTGAAGATAATGTTTTCTGCATAAATAACTCCATCCTTTCTTTTTGCTTTTTTTCATAAAAGAAGGATAAACTTCTGCATAAGCAACATTTGTACAGTTCCCGTGAAAATCACAACAAGGGAAAAATTTTTCATTTTTTAATCTCTTAAACCTTAATGTTGAGTATGATTTATTATTTTTGTTTTTAAGATTTTTTAAGCTTCCCGCAAGAAATCCACATACTTTAGTTAGTGGATGAATTGCGTATATTTTTATTTCTAAATTTATTTGATTATGAATGGGCTAGTTTCTAGCCCATTGAAACTACAACAATAGCTGT
>Ga0326597_10011715_pt1 | contig 11602 bp, 14 predicted proteins | sample RVTome_12_FD_203789 | JGI IMG/M metagenome (GOLD analysis project Ga0326597, IMG submission 203789) | Soil microbial communities from uranium-contaminated site in the Upper Colorado River Basin, Wyoming, United States - RVT100D185 | ecosystem: Environmental > Terrestrial > Soil > Contaminated >...
CGGCCCCGGTCAGGGCGACACGCTTTTTCCATGGCTCGCGACTGTCGCCACCCGTGAGCAAATGCACTGGTTCTTGCTGCAGGAGGTGGCGGGAGAGGCAGGCTTTGAAGATCTCCTCGCGGTCACGCAGGTCAAGATGTCGGAGCGAGCAAAGCTGGAGATGGCGCGAAACTACTGGGACGAAATGGGCCGCGGTGCGGCGAAGGGAATGCACGGGCCAATGCTCGCCCGGCTATCCTCCTATTTCGGAATCGAACCGACCGTCGATAACGTTGTGCCGGAGTCTCTGGCGCTCGGCAATTGCATGATCGGGATGGCCAGCAATCGCCGCTTGGCTTACCACTCCATCGGCGCACTGGGCGTCATCGAGATGACGGCTCCCGGGCGGGCGAAGCTGGTCGATGTCGGCCTGCGGCGCGTCGGGGTCCCCGCCAAAAAGCGGCACTACTTTGCCGTCCACGCGGTGCTTGACGTTAAACATTCGCAAGCGTGGAACGCGGAAGTGCTCCTTCCGCTCGTGAGCGAGGATCCGCGTCGCGCGCAGGCGATCGGCGAAGGCGCCCTCATGCGCCTTTGGCACGGTGCTCAGTGCTTCGAGCGCTATCGGCAGGAATTTAAGATCTTCGCTGAAAGAACGGCTGCATAGGCAAAAGCGAATGCGCTTTCTTGGAGTCGGCGACGCCGGTGAATTGGGGGCGCTTTACATGCGGCTCCAGGAAGAAGGCCACGACGTCAAGGTGTTCATGCAGGACCCCCTCTGCTCCGGGACGCTCGCAGGCATCGTTCCGCGGTGTGAAGACTGGCGGCAAGAACTGTCATGGGTCGGCAAAGACGGGATCATTCTTTTTGAAAACGTCGCTGAAATGCGCGGCGCGTTGCAAGACCAGCTGAGACAGGAAGGTTACCGGATCATCGGCGGCTCAGCCTTCGGGGACCGCCTGGAGAATGACCGGTTTTTCGCGCAACGCGTCCTTGCGGATCTGGGAGTCCGCGTTTGCTCAATGAACGAATTTAGCGATTACCGGCAGGGGATTGCGTTCATCGCGGACCATCCCGGACGGTATGTCTTAAAGTTCAACGGCAATATTCCTTCGTTCAAGAATTACGTCGGAAAATATGCCGATAGTCACGACGTCGCAGCGATTCTGACAAGGCTGCCGCCCGCGCTGGCACGGAAATCCTTCGTGTTGATGGAATATGTTGACGGGATCGAAACGGGAGTGGGAGCGTACTTCAACGGCGAACACTTCCTCACGCCTGCCTGTCTTGACTGGGAGCATAAGAGATTTTTTCCGCACGATCTGGGGGAACTCACCCCCGAGATGGGTACGGTGGTCACCTACGAGAGAACCTCGCACTTTTTCGGTCTGACCCTCCGCAAACTGGAGCCCGTGCTCAGGCAGAACGGCTACTGCGGCTACATCAACATCAACACCATCGCAAACGAGCGCGGGATCTGGCCGCTCGAATTCACTTGCCGCTTCGGCTATCCCGGGTTTGCGATTCTTGATTCTTTGCAAAAAGTCGGCTGGGGCGATCTGTTTCTTTCGATGATCGAGAGATCATCGACTTCCTTTGAAGCAGACGCCGGCTTTGCCGTCGGACTGGTGTTGACCACGCCTCCTTTTCCGTACGAACGCTCTCAGGTCTCCGAGCTGGTCGGCCTCCCCGTCTTGTTTGATGATGACCTTACTCTAGAAGACCGGCGCCATCTCCATTATGGCGAAGTGGGTCTGGAAGACGGCAGGCTGATCACCACCGGCGTTGCCGGATGGACGATGGTGGTTACTGGGCACGGCGATACGATCGAGTCGGCTCAAAAGAATGCGATCAGGCTCGCGGACCGCGTCTTCGCTCCCAACATCCGTTACCGGCGTGACATCGGCGACCGGTTGATACAGGGAGACTTCGCGAGACTAGAGCGGCTCGGAATGTTTGGCGAAGAGTTTACACCCGCAAAACTATTAAGTGAGTTCCCAAACCTCCGACGACAGCCGATATACTCAATGCCTTCATCCAAGAATCCAAGAAGTTTTTTCTAAGTCCGCGCTACAGGCCCTTGTGCGCGATGATGGCGCGCGCTTCGCGTTCGATCTGGTCGTGCTTGCGCAAAACCTTCATCGCCCGCCAGCGACGCGTCAGATCGCGGCACACCTTGCGCTGCGCATCCGCCATGTCTAGAGCGCCTGCCGATACGGCGACAGGTAGTTCTTGTGCGCACTAGCCACGGCTCCGTGCAGCACTGATCGCCAACGCTGCCTTTTGATACCAGGGGCTCGATTGGAATGTCGCCTGTCGCTTGACGGGCATGCGGCTGGGGCCGATTGGCTTCTTGGGCGACGCAGGACGCTTCTTACTATGGCTACCGACTCAATCAACACGCACGGATATCCCCCTTTATGTAACCAAAAGCGCTCTTTCGCATGGCGCTCATGGGTAGATCGAAACAGGGGTATTGCAAGGCGTCAAGGCGAACACAGAAACGACCCCAGCGCACGGGGCCGCTGGGGTCACGACTTGCTGGACGCAGGTGTGGGGAGGGGGCGTGGCGTCCAGCAATTTCCTCGAAACAGAAGAGATCTGACCACGGGTCTGGACTTCTATCGGAGCGACAGCGCAGCCCTCAGGACCTTCATCATCGCGTCAAAATCGAAGACGCACTCGCGATCTTCTGAGCGCGGAAAATAGCGATACATTTCGTCGCCGTGCTGCTCGAGGACATAGCCGCCGCCGAAAACGGTCTGCAGTTGATTGGAGCTCTGGGTCGTGAGGTGCATGACGATCCTCCCTTGAACATAGAACCAGCATCTGCCCAAAGCTCTGAGTCGTGAAGTGCGCAAAGTCACAGGGCGTGCGGCAGCCCATACGGTTAGGACAGCGACGTTGACCTAAGCGAGACGCCGGTGGGCCGGCGCTGGCACTCCATGACGGTGAAGTGAGCTACCCCTGAATTTATGTCCGATTTCGGAGGCACAGCGGACGTGTCCAGATAGGGCCTCGGGCGCGAATGACCCGAAGCGAACGTTGGTTTGAAGTTCCATTGGGATGTTACGCGCGAGTTCTCGCACAAAGTTGCCAAATTCAAACGTCCGCATTCCCGCCGCTCTTAGGCGGAGCCATACTCAAAAGTCTCAATAATTATTTCGGCACACGCCCCCTTATCGCATTTGCACGAGCACCGTGGGTAATGCGCCCGGCGGCATCCGTAGGCAGCCGCTCGCGCATTCGCGTCTTAAGCAACTCGGCATCACCAGGAGCCATGGCCGCGATTGTTTGGCTAACGGTCGCGGCCATCATACTGGTCGTCCAAAAGTCATCGAAGTCAGCAAACGTTCGTTGCACTGTGATCTCCCGCACCTCGATTGCTTCGAGGCCGGCGCCCATCCACAAGCCCCGCAGCGCCTCCACGGCGGATATGTCGGAACGGGGCGGGCGCGGTGCAGTAAACCCCATCGCATGCATTTCGGCATGCATCGGTTCCAGTGGATGTCCGCCACCCAACATGTCCCATACGTAGGTCGCGACTGTGCCGCCGGGACGAACGACCCGCGCCATCTCGGCAACGCCCTTGGCCGGATCGGGAACGAAGAAAATCACCAGCGCCATAATGGCGGCATCGAAGTGGTCTTCGCCAAAAGGAAGCGCTAAAGCGTCGCCCCGATGAAACTTCGCCATCCGACCTACAGGTCGTGCGCGCGCAAAAGATAGCTGCGCCTCAGACGGATCAATCCCCTGAACCTCGGCTGGTGCACAGCGTTCCACTAGCAGCTCGGTAAAGGCGCCGCTGCCGCAGCCGATGTCGATCCATTGCCAGCCCTGGGGTGGCGCAAGCCAAGCAAGAAAGGTCTCGCCTGCGATCCAGCTCCAGACTCCCATCATCCGCTCGTATGCGGCCCCGTCGTCGTAGCGAATTTGAGGTTGCACCATCGGTATCCCCAATTTGCGATCAAACATCCAGATGAACAAGAATTCTGTGAAGGTAGCAATCTATTCAGCCCGTCGGAACCCGATGAAAGGCTTCTCTCAATCCGCCATTGAGCGCGAAGTCCGGAATTGGCACATCGCTACATGTTGCATGGCAACCAATCGCTCGAAAGTTTTGTCCGCTATTGGAGCAACTGCGGACGTGACGCGCTTTCACAATCCACGATAGCCTGAGTCGTCATCAACTCATGTAGCTCGATCGAAACACGCGATGGCTACGCCGCTCTGGTCGCCGCCGGATCACACCGGCAATGTTTTCGGCGGGTGCTGCGGGCCCAGCCGGCCGGTCCTCGGGCTGTTCTTCCGAGGTACCAACCTGCTGCTCGAGGTTGCGCCACATTGCCTCGGTCCACCGATCGGCGCCGGCAATCCATGCCGCGGCGCGGGCATAAACTCGGCAGTCGAGCGCCTCATTGCGTTCGCGCAGCTTTTGCCACTCAAGACGGCTAAAGCCTCGCTTGGTCTTCACCGTGACAAGCTGCTCGCCGACGAGCTGCTTCATCCATTCGGCCTCGGTGCCGTTTGGCAGATGTACGTAGCCCGCCGGGCACTTTGCACCCGCGGCGATTTCTTCGTCGGTCGGCGCCGACAAGCGCAGGTAGCGATAGGTCTCGCTCTTGAAGGTCGCGACCGCGATCGTCCACAGCCGCGCGCCGCGGCGCAGCTTCTTGCCGCCTTCCGTTAGGTCGACGTGCGTCGGGCCGACGACTGGTGCGGCGCGATTGAAACCCTCGACGCCCTTGATCGGGGCGACCTGCGCTTGACCAGCTCGGCGGGCCCAGGCGTACACAGCGGGCGATTCATAACCGGTATCGATGGCGAGCTTGGCCAGGCCGAGTTGCGCACCATGCGCGTGCGGCCAGGTGCGGTCGAGCAGCTCGCTCAACTGATCCCAGCTCTCCGCTCGCTCCGGTCCCCCCTCGATGACGAGGTGTTCGATGAGCCAGCTTTCGAGCCCGCGCCCCCACGCCCAAACCGAAACCTCGATCCGGTCCTTCTGAACGTCGGCCCCAGCGGTCAGAAAGAGCGCGTGTGCCGGTACCGTTCCGATCTGCCAGCCTTCCCGCCGGTCATAGAGCCGTTGCCAGTCCGGCGCCTCACCGGTTTCGATCCAGGTCTCGCCAAGCACGCCGTTCTTGAAACTGCGCTTGGCTTCGTCGGTTGCCTGTGCGGCCTCCCACATCCGGGCGATGTCAGCCCACGAGAACCAGCCGACCGGAGAGTAGAGCGCCGACAGATGAAAGCCGATCGTTCGGGGGTCGGACGCTTCCGAGGTCGGTTGCCAGTCGCCGGCCTGCAGCATTGCGGTCTTGTGGTGCTCCTCGATCGCGGCATCACAGGCTTCGCATTCGTAATGCGCGGTCTCAGGTTTGCCTTTTTCCCACCGCAACCGCTCGAACCGTAGCCATTGCAGAACTCCGCAATGCGGGCAGGGCACGAAGAAACGGCGCCGGTCGGATGCCTCGTACTCGCGTTCGATCCGCGAAAAACCGTGGATCATCGGCGTCGATGTCAGAAACGCCTTCGCTCGCCACGAGAACGTGCGCGTTCTCGCCTCGGCGAGCGCGACCGGATCGCCCTCCTCGTCGGCGGACGGTGGATAGGCATCCACCTCGTCGAGAAACAGATAGCGCGCCGGCATGGAGCGCAGGCCGACCGCGCTGTTGGCGCCGGTGAGCACCAGCAAGCCAGCCGGAAACTCCTTGGACAGAACCGTGTTGCCGGCATCGCGCGAGCGCGCTGGCCTCACCCGCTCCCGCAGCGATGGGCATTCCTCGATCAGCGGCTCGATACGCTGACGCGAGAACCGCTTGGCGAGCTCGACGGTCGGCTGCACCGCGAGCATCGGCCCCGGCGCATGATGGATGACGTAGCCGATCCAATTGTTGCCGGCTTCGGTCGCCCCGACCTGCGCCGCCTTCATGAACACGATACGGCGCGCCGGATGCACCGGCGACAGCGCATCCATGATCGCCCGCATGTATGGCGTGCGATCGGTGCGATAGCGGCCGGGCTCCGCCGAAGCCCGCGGGCTCAGGACGCGATGCCGAGCCGCATCCCAAAACCACGTTTGGGCGATTCTTTGACAGCTGGGCCGCCCTTCTCTGCCCAGATCAGTTTAAAACGCTGCGCTTTTTCATCAAGCACCGATGTAATTTCGACGTGCCCCTCGGCGTTGGACAACGCACCGTACTTGACCGCATTCGTGCACAGTTCATTGAGCGCCAGCGCGAGGGATAGAACCGCGGCCGGGCCAACATTGATCTCAGCCCCTTGAACGACAAATCTTTCTGCGCCGGGCGTGTCAAAGGGCCCGATGGCGGCGCGCACGATTGCCGGGAGGCTCGCGCTGGTCCAGCTTGTTTGCAGGAGTAAATCGTGTGCCCGGCCCAATGCAATCAACCGGTGTGCAATGGCTTCCCGCCCTTGTTCCATGGTTGTCGCGTTCTTTAGGCTTTGCGAGGTAATCGCCATTACCGTCGCAAGCGTGTTTTTCACGCGATGATGCAACTCCTCAAGCAGCAGGCGCTGCAAACGCGCGGCAGCCTCATGCTCCGTGGCATCAATTCCAGCCTTTGCCAGCAACTGCGAGGCGTCTATGCCCGCTTGTGCCAACATCTCGCGGAGACCGGCGTTTTCCGCCTCCAGCGCGTCCTCTTTGGGTGTCGTAAAGCCCTTGGGCATGCACCTCTCTCTACTGCGAAACGAGTTTGAGGATTGCAGTCGATCGACATTCTGCCGATGAACTCTGGAAAGGACCGGACGATAGCAGACGGCATTCCCAGAAAGCCATAGGCGGGCAGCTCATAGCGAGGACGTGTGCGCCGCCGTTTTTGAGACAAGTTGCGAGCCGGCGCAGGTCCGTTGTGGGTCAAAAGCTGCCAGTGCCAAATTGGTCAATCGCAGAAGTCGAGTGTGCCCTTCACCGTCCGGGCAACGTCGGGATAAAAGCCCTATCCTTTACGAGAGCGGGTTACCCTTCTTCTGCCATTCTTCAAAATTCATGATTACGGCAATTACGTTGGTGAAGCCGATGTCTTGAAGTTGCTTGGTTGCCAGCGTCGCTCGACCGCCGGTTTGGCATTGCACGTAGATTTTGCGATTCATATCGACATGTGTTGGAAATCCGATCTGCTTCCAGATGCGGAATTCTAGTAACCCACGCGGGATGTTGACGGCTGCCGGAACGTGACCTGCCTTGAATTCTCCTTCCTCACGAACGTCGAGCAGCAAGGCGCCTTTGGGATTTTTCACAGCCGCTAAATACCCATCCATGTCCGTCGTTTGGATAGATTTGCGAATCTGCATAACGAATTGATTGACCGAGTCAGGCCAATCCATGTTCATGTCGGCAAGAACTGGGGTAGAAGTTCCTAACGGAGTGACGGCGATACCTACTGGCGCGACCGCCAGCATCAACACCATTGTTCCAGCCTTGAGCGCGGCGCGCATGATAAATGTCCTTTGTTCAAATGATTGCTGGCGAGGCAATGCGCCCAAGCAGGGCATGCTCTCACTGTCGAGGCCTCAAATGGCGAATGCAGAGCACAATCCAATTACATCTTCTTCCTGTGCATCATGTGACCCATCCGGTGTACATGATGATGCCGATGCATATTCTTCATTGTCATTTCGCATCCGCGCATCCCGTCCTTGGACATAGCGGTGTTCACCATCTCTAAATGCTTGTACATCTCCCACTTATGCGGGCCGTCCGGCATTTCATTACTCATCGTCGTCATTTTCGACAGGTGATCACCGGAGCACATCCTCATCTTTGAGGACGCCGGACTGACTGCGAACGCACTTGTAGCCACGACGGCTGCGAGAATGATTGCGTATTTCATTATGGACTCCATTGGAAAGAATGGGCGTATTTGCCAATCGAACGGTGTGTTGTTCTGTTGCGGCTTACGGACTGCGGCGACGGAACGCCATGACACCGATACCAAGGACGACCAGAGCGAGCACGAGCACGCCGATCCCTCCGAATCCGCCCATTCCGTAGCCCATCCCCCATCCCCAGCCGCCGCCCATCATGCCGCCCTGACCCGTCTCCTGACCGGACATCTGTGCCTCCGCAGTGCTCGCTAGGCTCAAAGTCGCGAGCGCAGATACGGCAAGCAAACGCGCCGAAGCGCTATGGATGAAAGACATGACAAATCTCCTGAAGACATCAGATTAGGATGCCGTGACTTAGAAGGTTCCGCAGGGTCGATTTGTTCCACCGGCTGCGACGCAGGCAATTGGCATCCTAGAACTGGGGGGTCAGCTCAGGGTCAAAACCGGTAAACCTCAGAGTGAGCACATGTTTTCCGGTCTGCCCCCAATTGGCGACATTGCTCGGCGCGCTTGGCTCGGCCGAGAATGTGCCAAAGCATAAAAGCGGCGTGCCGTCCTTAGTTTCGCCCGAGGAAAATCGCTTTGTTCCGGAGGAGAAACTTCGATGCAAATGCGATAATATCTCAAGCTTAGATGCATGGTCAGCGGAGAACCTTGCGCACGCACTCTCACGGGGAGGTACACAATGCCTACATTCATTTGCTTCCTGAATTGGACTGACCAAGGCGCCAAAACCGCAAAAGATTCCAGCAAACGCTCTCAAGCCGCTAGAAGCATGGCCGAAAAATTGGGAGGAAAGGTGCTCAGCGCCTATGTGACCACCGGCCAGTATGACGTTGTCGCAACCCTTGATATGCCCAACGGCGAGGCGATGGCGAAGTTTGCTTGCGCCGTTTCGGCGTCGGGAAATGCCCGCACGACGACGGTGCGCGCCTACACGCCCGATGAGTTTGGCAAACTCGCTGCCGAGGCCCCGACGCCCTAGCCCGACCGGAACACGCTAGAAGCTGCGCTCGTTTGCGAACGGGCGCGGCTTCTTAGCCGCGCTCGCTGCTGCACTGCTGGTCTAGCTCACCGTTGGGTTAGGCCGTTGTGTCGGTTCCACGCGCCATCGATCATCCGGCAATGTCGGTCAACATTGTCTCGACTGCTGCGATGCACGCTCCACTTCCGAGGTGGGTCAATCGCTCCCGATTTGACGAGCGCAATGCTGCATTGCAAAGCCGCAGTTCCCCAATAGGCGACATGGGACCGTTCTGTTCGATTACGTCGTCGGCGCCGTTGAGACGAAGCAGGCTTGTTTCGGCGCACCGTCGCCACCGGCATGGCCGATAAACCCGGATGAAAAACCCGCCCGTAAGCCGGAAAAGGCGTAATAGAGTATTACAAGGCGACAAAGTCGCTAGTTGAGCGCTAAGCACAGGGCGAGAGGGGCTGGGGCAACTCCAGTCCCAGGAAGGGCCAAGGCACTGACGATTGCCTCAAGTCGCGCGCGTCTCGCGAGCCTGCCAACGAAACTAGCGGATTCGGCTCAATCTGTCTGAGCGAAAAGTGTCTGTCAGACAATTTTCGCTTGGCTACGATCATGGGGACAGCGGCTCAGTCCCGCGGTCGAGAACGTCGAGGTACTTGCGGTAGGCAAAGACACGACGTCGTTGCTTGCCCGTCACCTCGCGCACGATCCCGATGTCGACCAAATGTTCGAGCGACTTTCCCACCGTTGGAAGCGAGAGCTTGAGCTCCTTGGACGCCGCCTGGATCGTCACCAGCGGTCGGCGCTGCATCAGGTCGTGGACGCGGAATGCAGAGGCTGCACTGCGTCCGAGGTTTTGGATCGTGCCGCGGTCCTCGTCAAACAGCGCCATGAGCTCGCGGGCGGTATCGACAGCTTGCGCCGCCGTGTCCCGCACGCCGGTCAGGAAGTATTCCATCCAGGCTTCCCACGCGCCGTTCTCACGGACCTCCTGGAGCAGTCGATAGTAATCGGCGCGGTGCGCCTTGAAGTAGAGGCTGAGATACAGGATGGGCTCACGCAGTGCGCCGGCATTGCAAAGCATGAGCGTGATCAGCAGACGCCCGAGACGACCGTTACCGTCGAGGAACGGATGGATCGTCTCGAACTGCACGTGTGCCAGCCCCGCCTTGATCAGTGGCGGGAGTTGTTGATCGTCCACATGCAGAAACTTCTCAAACGCATCGAGGCATTCATTCAACCGGTCAGGAGGCGGTGGGACGAATAGGGCATTGCCCGGACGCGTGCCACCGATCCAGTTCTGTGAGCGACGGAACTCCCCGGGCTGCTTGCTGGCGCCCCGGCCCGAGTGAAGCAGGATGGCATGCATCTCGCGGATCAGGCGAAGCGAAAGCGGGAATCCCTCCCGCAGTCGCTTCAGTCCATGCTCGATCGCCGCAACGTAGTTCGAGACCTCGGCCACGTCGTCGAGCGGCACATGTGGAATCTCGTCGCTCTCAAACAGGAGGAGATCGGACAGCGAGGACTGCGTGCCCTCGATTTGAGACGACAGCAGCGCTTCCTTGCGCACATACATGTAGAGGAACAGCGGAGTGGACGGCAGGATCGTCGTCACGCCATCGAGCCGCCCCACGGCCCCGCGGGCGGTGTCGTAGAGGGTGAATAGGCCCTGCAGGTCGAGCGGAGGGGTCGGCGGAAGCGGCGGAGGCAGGAACGCCCGCACCCGCTCGCCGCCGGCCGCGGTTTCGATGAATTGGCCCAGTCTGCTGGGTTCCGTTCCACTCATGTTCTCGAACCCTTTAGTTAGGGCATCCCGTTACTAAAGGATAGGCCGTTTTCATTTAGTTACGAAGGGGTATATTTCAAGCGGGCCGAGACTGGCCGGTCAGCCGGATTTGTTCGATCAGCCGGCGTTTCGACGTTCCCGGCCGCCCGCCCCAGCCATTCAACCGCCCGGCAATCACGCAGAGCGCGTAGAGCCAATGCTCATGCGCAGCGGCACGTTGCAGTCCAACCTTCAAGCACACCGACTTCCACCGCTCGCCCGACGCCCGGAGCCAGACGACCTTGCGATCGATCGGCTCCAGCCATTTCAACCAGTCCAGCGTCTCCTCCATACGGCTGATCCCGGCGGCGTTAGGCCAGACCCTCGTCATGCGTGGAGGTTCCTGATTCACCAGGTCGCTGAACTCGTAGAGCATCCTTGGCCAAGTGTTGAAATAGCCCGGGGCACACACGTCCGGCAGCCGCTTCATCACGTCGGCCGCCTCGACGAAGCGCTCCTCGATCATCAATTCTGTCCAGTGCCATTCGGTCATCACCGGCCGTCCCGAGGCGTGCGGCCATAGAGCTTCGATCCGAGCTGACGGACCAATTCGCGCTCGGGCCAGGTCAGACGCCGGTCGTCTGCTCTGACAACCAGGATCCCCTGGTCGCGCCAGGCGTAACGCTTGATGGCTTCGGTCTCGTTGCGCTCCGGAGACTTGCGTCCCAGCATGCGACGAGCAGGCGGAGGACCACCCTTGGCATCCCGTGTGACGGATGTGTCGGGTTTCCTCCTCGGCCGCGTTCGACGATCGGGGAGCGCAAGCACTCCGCAGTCGCGCTTCAATCGACTCCATTCCACACTCGGTCATGCCGGAACTCCGAGGTTGGCGGCGATCTCCCGCAGGGCTTGAGCGCGGAGGAACGCGAGCATTTGCAAGCGCTGATCCGCAAAGGAAAGAGCCCGGCGAAGCGCCTGTTGAAGGCGCGCATTCTGTTGAAGGCCGATGTCTCGGAGGCCGGCGAGGGGTGGAGCGA
>Ga0326597_10011716_pt1 | contig 11601 bp, 10 predicted proteins | sample RVTome_12_FD_203789 | JGI IMG/M metagenome (GOLD analysis project Ga0326597, IMG submission 203789) | Soil microbial communities from uranium-contaminated site in the Upper Colorado River Basin, Wyoming, United States - RVT100D185 | ecosystem: Environmental > Terrestrial > Soil > Contaminated >...
CCTGCTGTGTACTGCCCTGCCCGCCCATAGCCAAAAACCGCCGCCCAAACTGCCCGACGGTCCGGGCAAGGAGCCGGTTGTAACGCTTTGCAGCGGCTGCCACGGTCTCGGCCGCGTCGATCCAAAGACGGGTCAAGTCAGGGAATATCCGCTGAAGTCACCGCTTACCGGACCGCATGGCCTGGTCGAGGACAGGGACGGCAATATCTTTTTCACTGGCAACCACCAGGCGCTCATCGGCAAGCTCGATCCGAGGACGGGCGACGTCACCGAATACAGGATGCCCGATCCCAAAGCGCAGGACCCGCACTCGCTGTCATTCGCGCCGGACGGCATGCTGTTCTTCACCCTGCAGCAGTCCAACATGATCGGCCGGCTCGATCCGAGGACAGGTGAGATCAAGCTCGTGACGTCGTCGACGCCGCGCTCACGGCCCTACGGCATCATGGTCAACTCCAAGGGCGTACCCCACGCTGTCCTTTTCGGCGCCAACAAGATCGCGCGCATCGACCCGAAAACGATGGAGATCAAGGAATACACACTTCCCGACCAGCGCGCCCGCCCGCGGCGCATGGCCTATGACGGTAATGACATCATCTATTACGCGGACTTCCCGCGCGGCATGTTGGGCCGGCTTGATCCGGAAACCGGCAACGTCACCGAGTGGCCATCGCCTGGCGGGCCCAAATCGCAGCCTTACGGCATCGTGTTTACAAAGGGCGCGGTCTGGTACAGTGAATCCGGCACGCGGCCGAACACCATTGTGCGCTTCGACCCGAGCGCTGAGACGTTCCAAACGTGGGTGATTCCGTCCGGGGGTTACATCGTGCGTAAAATGGACGTCACGCCTGACGGCAATCCGGTGATTGCCACCAGCACCATTAATGGCGTCGGCGTTGTCGAGGTGAAGTGACCGCAGGTGCTCTTCTTCAGTGACCTCCGCCCGGCGGACCGCAACGTTCGGGCAATTTAGGCAACGCCAACAGCGCGTCGTATATCCGGCGGTCGATCTCGATGCCCTCCCGCAGGCTGCGCGCACGTTCGCGAAATGCGCGCTCCGACGGCAGGCGGATCTCCTCGACGCCCGGCTGGCGCGGCGTCGCCTTGATGCGTGCGAGCATATCGCTCATGTCGCGCCGGAAATCGTCGAGCGGAAGCAGCAGGTCGGGTTTGATCGCCATGATCAGGTAGCCATAAGTCTTGTCCTCGCCGAGCCCCGAGCCCGCCAGCACGCCGAGCGCCTGCATCGCCAAGGCGAGCGCAAATCCCTTGTAACCGCCGAAGGGCAGAATCGCGTGCACTTGCGCCGGGTCGCGCGTCGGCCGGCCCTGCGCATCGATCGCAACACCTTCGGGCAGCACCGTGCCGCGGCGCTCCTGGAAAATCAGGTCTGTGCCCATGAACGCCGCAGTGCCCACATCGACGACAAACGGCTCATGCAAAGTCGGAAACGCACACGCAATCGGATTGGTGCCCGTTGCGGGACCGCTGGAGCCGGGCGCCGCCACATGGGCCCTGCTGCTCACGCTGTGAATACCGATCAGGTCCGCGCGGGCAACCATTTCGACGTAGTGCGCGCTGCGGCCGCTCACCCACGAATTATTCACGCCGACGACCGAGTAGCCATGCTCGCGTGCTTTCGAGATCGCAACTTGAGTCGCGCGGTACATCGCCACCATGCCGTTGTTGTTGCCGCCGTCGAACAACGCCGACACCGGGGTCTCGCGCAGCGCGCGCAGCGGCCGGCGCGGTTGCCGCAGCTGGCGATGCTCGGCGACATTCAGTATTTTCGGCAGCCCCGAGTATTCGTACCCGCACAATGCCGCGTCGACCACGTGATCGGCAATGATGCGCGCTTCCTCGGCGTCATAACCGATACGCCCGAGCGTCTGCTCGGCAAGCGTCTGGGCCTCGCCGGCGCTCAACCGAACCCTGTCCTGAGAAACATTCTCCAATCGAGACTCCTAATCAATTTGGCCCGCGCGCCGTGCCGCGATGGCCGGCGTGACTCGTCAATCCAGGCGGGGCGAGAGATTGTACGCTTTTGGCCGGTTTGTGCCTATCGCTGAAGATTGACGCGCGCGCGCGGCGTGTTTAACATGCGCACGCACGATCAACCTCGATCGCGAGGTTTCGGGAGGACACCGCATGAAGACCATTCTGATGACGGGTGCTGCCGGGCGTATCGGCACCTTTCTGCGGCCCGAGTTGGCCGGAAAGTACCGGCTTCGGCTGTCGGATATCAAGCCGATCCGCGATCTGCGTCCCGGCGAGACCTTCATGCGCGCGGACATCGCCAAACTCTCCGACATGCTGCGGGTCACCAAGGGCGTAGATGCCGTGGTGCACTTCGGCGGGCAGTCCGGCGAACACGACTGGGACCACATCCTTTCGGCCAACATCATCGGTTTCTACAACTCGCTGGAAGCAGCTCGCAGGAACGGGGTCAAGCGATTTCTGGTCGCGACCTCGAATCACGCGGTCGGCTTCTACCGCTGCGACCAGACCATCGACCACCTCGTCTATCCCAAGCCCGACAGTCGCTATGGCGTATCCAAGGTCTTCAACGAGGCGCTCGCCAGTCTGTACGCCGACCGCTATGGCATGCAGATGTTCTGCATGCGCATCGGCAACGTGAATCATGCGCCGATTGATCGGCGCCGGCTCGCCATCTGGATCAGCGGGTGCGACATGGCTCAGCTTGTCACCATCGGCATCGAGCAACCGAATCTGCGCTTTGAGATCGTCTATGGTATTTCGGATAACGCCCGCGCCTGGTTCGACAACGCCAATGCCCATCGCCTGGGCTATCGGCCGCAGGATCGAAGCGAGACGCACGCCGAGGAAATCCTGAAGCGGGACGGTCCCCCGGGAACATCGCCTGCGGATATCTACCAAGGAGGCGGCCATTGCATGTCCGAAGGCGGAACACGCAGCCGACTCGCGGGCACGCCCGACGCCGCACCCAAGACGAAGCGCACCGCGTCCAGATCGAAACAGGTGGTGCCAAAGACGCCCGCCGCATCCGCCCGTAAGGGGCGCCGATCATGAGGAAATGACTACCTGGTTGCGGCAGAACGCACCAGCAGGCTGCCCTCGAATAGACGTCTTTGCGTGCGGTAAAAACCGCCCCGGACTGCCCGCCATTCGCCATTTTCCCGGACCACCTCGGCGGCAACCTTCAATACGCCCGAGGGCATAGCCACACATAAATCATCCTGCGGGCGCTGCGGCGGTCGGGTCACGCTGTGAACGACGCTGCCGGTGATCCTTGCGGTCACGGCCAGGCACATCGATACGCCGAGCGGCAATGCCCGATGCGGCTGGCCGTTCGAGATGACGCGTGCGACCAGATCCACAGCGGAGGCCTCGATCGTCTCCCCCGACAACGCAGTCGACGTCACGGACGGCGCCACGAACCCGATAAAGGGAACGGCGGTCTTGCGTGCAGCCTCCTCTGCGTTTTTCGCGACCCCCATACGCACTGATGCCGCAAGCCGAATCGCCGCCAATTTATGCATGACCCCGGAATCCGCCTCGATCTGCGCCGGCATTTCGGTACCGCTGAGCCCGATGTCCCGGGCTCGCACAAATACGCACGCGTTGCTGGCGTCCACCATGGAAACGTCGAACGCGCCGAATCCGGGAACGCTGAGCGTATCGACGACGTGGCCGGTCGGAAGCAGGATTCCCGTGGTCGCCCCGCCCGGGTCGAGAAAATCCAGGCGCACGGGCGCGCCCGTCCCGGTGACGCCGGGAATCGTCAATTCGCCATCGACTGCCGCCATGCCGTCGTCGAGCGGAAAGTGCGAATTGATGATCTTTTGGGTATTGGTGTTATGAATTCGGATAATCGCGTCAGCGCCCGCCGGTCTAACCAGTCCTTCGTCGACCGCGAACGGGCCCACTGCCGACGACATATTGCCGCACAGTGGAGTGTAGTCGACGTGCGCTTCCTTGATGAGGACCTGCGCAAATGTGTAATCGACATCGGCGTCGGCACGACTGGGCGGACCGATCACGCAGATCTTTGACAACGAAGACAATCCACCGCCCATCCCGTCGAGCTGGCGTCCGTACGGATCGGGACTGCCGAGCGCAGCTAGGAATATCCTGTCCCACAGGCCGCGGTCATCGGGCAAGTCGTTTCTATGGAGCAAGAGGCCCTTGCTCGTCCCGCCGCGGACGAACACCGCGGGAATCCGGTGCTGTTTCATGTCGCGATTGCGCGTCTGCGCTTGATTGCCCGCCAGTTCGTGAGCCCCCCCTCATCGACGATTTCCGGCACGAATTGCGGCAGCGCGTTCGTGCGGAACAGCCGATCGCCGCACCTGATTTCTCCATCCGCCGTGTCCACTCGGCGCCGCTGCCCCTGCCGCACGGCACGCGCAGCCTCGGGACACGTGATATCCGGCAGGCTCAGGTCAATGACCATACCGTAGAGAATGCCGCTCGAGGATTTTTTCTGCATTAGTCATGTGACGTTCCGCTCCTCCGTGGTGCTGCCGAGACCCAATGCCCGGGAGCTTACGCCGCTCGCTGGAGCTTCGCAAAGCATCCGGCATTCCGGCCTGCGAGACGTCCGAATACCGCCCCGCTCGTCAACCCGCTCGCGCCGGGATAGTTGAAATAGAATATACCGCCCACCATCTCGCCCGCGGCATACAGCCCGGGGATAGGCTCGTGATTGGTATTGACGACCTGGCCTTCGTTGGTGATCTTCAATCCGCCGAAGGTAAAAGTAACGCCGCAGGTAATCGCGTAAGCCTCGAAGGGCGGTGTATCGATGGTCTGCGCCCAGTTCGACTTCGGAATCGGCAGGCCGACTGTGCCCCTGCCGTCTTTCACGTTGGGATCGAACGGCGCGTCGTTCTGCACTGCCTGGTTGTAATCCCGGATGGTCTTGAGGCACTGCGCCGGATCGACGTCGTCGAGCTTTGCCACCAACTCCTCCAAGGTGTTGGCCTTGACCTTGGTCACTTGCTTGGTGCGGTACTCGTCGAGCAGCAGGTGCGTGACTTTGGAGTCGTAAATCTGCCAAGCGAACTGGCCGGGCTGATCCAGAATGACGTGGCCATACTTGGCATAGGTAAAGCTGCGCAGATCGGCGCCCTCATCCACAAAACGGCGACCTTCCGCGTTCACCATAATGGCGAAAGTGTAGCTGTGACGCTGAAAGTTGGAGGTTACCGCCAGATCGCCGAAGTCCGTGGCATAACGTTCCCAACCTACCGCGTGGCAGCCTGACCAGTGGCCGAACGGCTGCGCGCCGATGCGCAAGGCCATTTCCAGTCCTCCGCCCGTGTTGTACTTGGTGCCCCGTACCTTGGCCAAATCCCAGCCGCGGCCCAGATGGCGCGTGCGCCACTCGGTATTGGCTTCGAATCCGCCGCATGCCAGAATCACGGCGCCGGCGGTGATGCGCTGGGTTACGCCGTTGATTCTGACCACCACGCCCGAAACCCCGGCATCGGAATGGATGAGATCCTGCACCCAGGCGTCATAGACGATTTCGATCCCCTGCTTTGCCGCCGACTTGTATAACGCCTCAATCAGTCCGATCCCGCCTCCCCAGATTACGATCGGTGCGCCGCCCCAGAACTTGAATCTGCCATCGACCCGATAAGCCTGGCGGCCGAAATTGGGCATGAATCTGACGCCGTTATCTTTCATCCAGCGCATGGTGGCATTGCTGTTCCTGACCAGGATCTCGCACAAATCCGGGTCGGTGCGATGTTGGGTGATGCGCGCCATGTCGTCGAAGAACTCGTTTTCGGTGTACACGCCAAAATCGCTGGAGGCGATTTCCTCAGCAGTCAGATCGGGCGCCAGCGCGATGATGTCCTCGGCGCCGTTATACGCGAAGCGCATTTTTCCGTCGGTGTACGCACTGTTGCCGCCGCGTTCGGATACCGGAGCGCGCTCGAGCAACAGCACCCGCGCGCCCTGCTCGCGGGCGGAGAGGGCCGCGCAAAGGGCGGCATTCCCACCGCCGACCACAATCACATCGTATTTTTTCTGTTCCATTGACGCAGCCTCCGTGCCTAATCGCGCTTGAGACCGGCAGTTTCTATGATCTTTTCCCACTTCGTTATTTCAGCGCGCACAAACTTCGCGAACTGATCCGGGGAGCCTCCGACCGGTTCGAAACCGTCGCTGGAAAACCTTTGTCTGACCTCCGGCAGCTGCATTATTCTTACGATCTCCTTGCTCAGGACGCCCAGCACGTCCCCGGGAATGCCGGCAGGAGCAAAAAGTCCATACCATGACGCCGCGTCATAACCGGGCAGTCCTGCCTCGCTGACCGTCGGCACATCGGGCAGCGCGCCGCTGCGTTTGGCCGTGGAGACCGCGAGTGGCTTGACTCTGCGGGCCTGGATTTGCGACAGCGCCGACGGAATCGAAGTGAAAAGCATCTGCACTTCTCCGCTGAGCAACCCGACTACCGAAGGAGCGCCGCCCTTGTAAGGCACGTGTATCATGTCGATGCCGGCCATGTTCGTGAATAGCACCATTTCCATGTGAGTGATGTTGCCTCGCCCGCCCGAGCCATAGATCAACTGCTTGGGCTTGGCTTTTGCAGCGGCGATCAACTCTTTTACGCTGTTTATCGGCAACGACGGGTTAACGACGAGCACGGAGGGTCCGATCGCGACCAGGCTGACGGGAGCGAGGTCCTTGTTTACATCAAAAGGCAGTTTTGCGAACAGGCTCGGCATCGCGATCGTCAGGTTCGACATCAACAGCGTATACCCGTCCGATTGGGCTCTTGAGACGATGTCCGCGCCGATGTTGCCCGAAGCTCCGGGACGGTTATCGACTACGATCGACTGACCGAGCGCTTCGGTCAACTGCTTGCCGATGGCGCGCGACGCAATGTCCACGCCACCGCCGGGCCCAAAACCGACGACGATACGTATCGGGCGCGCCGGGTATGTCTGAGCAGCGAACGCCGACGAAAACACGCCGGCGGCGCTCAACGCGATAAAGCCTAGCCATCTCAAACGAGCATTCATTTTTCGCTCCTCGATTGGTATTCTTGCCACAACCGTCGGTCCGGTCATCGGTGTTTCGGCGATTGCCCACTGTGCCCGCAACCGCTCGGCATCAATCATTCCAGGAGGATAATGCCTGGCCGCCTCCGGTCGACGGCCGGGCCCCGGGCTATTGCTCAGGCACAGCGCAAAACATGCTACCAAGCACCAGCATGCATTGCAAGAATATTGAGTTATTCTGGTATTTCTTTTTATTATTCTGAGACGAATCAACCTGCGCGCTGCGCCGCTATGCGCAGCGCGCCTATCGCGCCAGCCTCAGCTCTTGGAATGGCATTATAGGATAATATTCTTTGCAGGAGGTTTTCATGCCCAGCACGATGAGTCAGAAGATACTCGCCCGCGCGGCGGGCCGCAAGAGCGTGGACGTTGGTGACATCGTAACCGCCCGCACCGACCTCGCAATGTCGAATGACATCACCGCGCCGATCACGCTCAAGCAGTTTCATGCTGCCGGCGCGACCCGCGTGTTCGATGCAGACAAGATTTGCGTCATCGCGGGCCGCCATATGCCTTTTCGCGACGTGCACCTCGCGCAGGAAGTCGAGCGCATTGGCAACTTCTGCAGGCAGCATGGAATCACCAAGTTCTTCTCGAACTGCGAGGGCATGGATCACGCGCTCGCGCCCGAGCTCGGCCTGATACGTCCGGGCATGCTGATCCTCAACGGCGACTCGCATACCTGCACCTACGGCGCACTCGGCGCATTCGCGGTCGGGATGGGTTCAACCGACATGGCGTACATCTTCGCGTTTGGCGATACGTGGCTGCGCGTGCCGTCGACCATCGCGATCCGCTTTCACGGCACACCGCGCAAATACGTCGCGAGCAAGGACTACGTACTCGCGGCGCTCGGCCGTCTCGGTGTCGATGGCGCGCGCTACAAGGCAATAGAGTTTTCGGGCTCCGCATTGTCGGCGCTCAGCGTGGACGAGCGCATGACGGTCACCAACATGTCGATCGAAATGGGCGCCAAGGCGGGCATGATAGAGCCGGACGCGGCGACTGAAGCCTATGTGCGTGCGCGTACCGCTGACAGCTACGAAATCGTGCGCAGCGATCCTGATGCGTGCTTCGAGCGCGAGCTCGATATCGACGTGGGCGCCATGGGTCCGCTGGTCGCCAAGCCCTATCTGCCCGGCAACGTGGTGCCGCTGTCGGAAGTGCGCGGCACGCGCGTGACCCAGGTCACGCTCGGGACCTGCACCAACGGCCGGCTGATCGACCTCGAGCAGGCGGCGGAAATACTGCGCGGGCGCAAGGTGGCGCCGGGCGTGCGCTTCTACGTCACGCCCGCGACCAGGTTCGTCTACGAGAAAGCAATGAAGGCAGGCCTGCTCGAGCAGTTCTGGGACGCCGGTGCGATCATCAACGCACCGGGTTGCGGGCCATGCGACGGACTCGTCGGCGCGCTGACCGGCAACGACGTGTGCGTCGCGACGCACAATCGCAATTTCCACGGGCGCATGGGCCACCAAGATGCGAAAATTTACCTGGCGAGCCCGTACGTCGCAGCGGCGAGCGCCGTTGCCGGCGCAATCATGGACCCGATGGAGGTGATGCAATGAAACTATCCGGTCGCATACACCTCTTCGGCGAACACGTCGATACCGACGTGATATTGCCCACGCACGCGATCGTCAACACCGACCCGCAGGTGCTCGCGCAGCACTGTTTCTCCGGCATCATTCCGGGGTTTGTCGACAAAGTCCAGCCCGGCGATTTCATCGTTGCGGGCGAGAATTTTGGCTGCGGCAGCTCACGCGAGCATGCGCCGCTCGCGATCAAGGCATGCGGCATAGGATGCATAGTCGCGGCGAGCTTCGGCCGCATCTTCTATCGCAATGCGATCAACCTCGGGCTGCCCGTTGTCGAGTGCGCCGGGGCGCTCGCTCACGCTGAGCAAGACGCTGTTGCGGCCGTCGATCTCATTGCTTGCGCCCTCACGGTCGGCGGCAGGCGGTTTTCGATACCGCAGTATCCGCCCGAAGTGCTGCAGATATTGAGCATGGGCGGCCTGGTCCCGTTCATGAAGGCACGGCTGCAGGCAGGCCCGGCCGCCGCCGCGAGGTGACTTCTTGGACGCGGTATCATCCGAGTATCGCCAATCGTTATCCTGAGCCAGACATGAAGCTGCAGCAGCTGCGATACGCATGGGAAGTCTTCCGTCACGGCAACCACATTTCAGCGGCGGCAGAAGCCCTGCACACCTCGCAGCCGGGAATCAGCAAGCAAATCCAGTTGCTGGAATCCGAACTAGGGTTTGAAATCTTCTCGCGCAAGCGCAACCGGATCGTGGGATTAAGCGAGCCCGGCCGGGAAGTGATATCCATCGCGCAACGCATGCTGGCCGATGCGGACAACCTGCGCAATCTCGGAGAGGACTTTACATCACGCAGCGGCGGCAGCCTCATCATCGCCACTACGCACACCCAGGCGCGTTATGTGCTGCCGAAGGTCATCGAGCGGTTCGTCAAGAAGCACCCGAGCGTCCGGCTCGGATTGCGGCAGGGCAATCCCACGCAGATCTGCGAATTGGTCGAATCCGGCGAAGCGGACCTCGCCATCGGGACCGAAACGATACGCGACTTTCCGAACCTGGTCAGGCTGCCCTGCTTCAAACTTTCCCGCAGCGTCATCGCTAAACTCGGCCATCCGCTGCTGCAAACAAAGAAGTTGACGCTGCGGGAAATAGCAAAATATCCGATCATCACCTATGATCCGGCGTACAGCGGGCGCTGGAAAGTGATGGATGCATTCCGGAACGCGGGCATAGTGCCTAACGTGATTTTCGGCGCAATGGACGCGGATGTCAGCAAGACCTACGTAGAACTCGGGTTGGGGATAGCGATACTCACCACCATTTCCTTCGACCCGACTCACGATAAAGGGTTACGCGCCAGGGATGCAAGTCATCTGTTTGATTCCAGCACGACCTTTGTCGCGCTGCGCCCATACAGTTATTTACGTACGTTCGTATTTGATTTCATCAAATCGCTCGCGCCGAACCTGAGCGCCGAGTTTGTCAGGGCCGCCCTGAAGAAGTCCGCCGGATAACGATGCTCGCGCGCGCGCCTCTTCAAACGAGATGAGTTCTACAGAACGCCGGACAATCCGCCGTCGACGTTGATGCAGGTTCCGGTGATGTAGCTCGCGGCGTCGGACGCGAGAAACGCGATCACGTTCGCGACTTCCTCGGCCTCTCCCATGCGGCCGAGCGGAATGGTCTTGCCGGTTTTCGCGTAATGCTCCGCCACGCTCAGGCCGCTGCGCTTCGCGCTGCGCTCCTGCTGCATGGACTTGATCTTCCCGACCGCGACCACGTTGACCAGGATGTTGAACGGCGCCAGTTCCTTCGACAGCCCCTTGGTCAGCGCGAGCCCCGCGGCACGGCTGACGGTGGTCGGAAACTGCGCCGCGCCGGGCGCCTTGGCCGCGACCATGTTGAGGTTGATGATGCGTCCTCCGCCCTGGCGCTTCATGTGCGCAATCACCTCGCGGGAGGTGCGCACGTGCGCCATCACCTTGATCTCGAGATCCTGCTGCCACGCCGCATCGTCGACCTTGTCGAACGCCGCCTGGCCGGTGGCGCCTGCGTTATTGACGAGGATGTCGATGCGCCCGAAGCGCTGCACCGTCTCGCCGACGAAACGCGCCATGTCGCCGGCGCTGGTCGCATCTGCGGCCATGGCGAGCACCTCGGCGCCGAGTTGCCGGGTTTCGCCGGCGGTCTTCTCCAGCACCTCCGCGCGGCGCGCGCAAATCGCGACCTTGGCGCCGAGTTCGGCAAGACGCAACGCGGTCGCCCTGCCGATGCCTTCACTGCCGCCGGTGACCGCGGCAACCTTCCCTTGCAAGCTCAACTGCATGTCTTTTCTCCTGTGGTTTACGCAACTTCCATTTTCGCATATCGCACAGCGATAGGCGTGGCGGAGATACAGCGTAACGCCGGATACGCTATCATGGCGGGACAGGAAAAAACCATGATCATCGCAATCCCCGACGATTACCAACAGCTGGTGCCCACGCTCGATTGCTTTGCGACCCTCGCCGGACACGACGTGCGTGTGTTCCAGGGCCCGGCGCCCAGCGTCGCTGAGTTTGCGGCACAACTCGAGGACGCCGAAACCGTGATACCGATCCGCGAACGCAGCCGCTTCCCGGGCGAGTTGATCGAGCGCCTGCCGCGGCTCAAGCACATCAGCCAGACCGGACGCAGCACACACCATATCGACGTCGCCGCGTGCACCGCGCGCGGGGTCGCGGTCAGCGCCGGCACGCGCGGTTCGTTCCCCCCTATCGCGGAGCACACCTGGGCGCTGATCCTGTCCGCGCTGCGCGACATCCCCGGACAGAGCGCGCGCATGAAGCGCGGCGAGTGGTCATCGCACCTGAGCCTGGGGCTCCACGGCAAAACGCTGGGTATCTACGGTCTCGGCAAGATCGGCGGCCTGGTCGCGGCCGCAGGCCGGGCATTCGGCATGCACGTGCTGGTGTGGGGGCGCGACGGATCGCGCGAGCGCGCGGACGGCGCCGGCTATGGCAT
>Ga0326597_10011717_pt1 | contig 11601 bp, 9 predicted proteins | sample RVTome_12_FD_203789 | JGI IMG/M metagenome (GOLD analysis project Ga0326597, IMG submission 203789) | Soil microbial communities from uranium-contaminated site in the Upper Colorado River Basin, Wyoming, United States - RVT100D185 | ecosystem: Environmental > Terrestrial > Soil > Contaminated >...
CCTCATCTCTGACCGACTGGCCAAGGCGAGGTCGGTCACCGTGTCGTTTCCGCATCTCGTGCTGAGCGCTTTCGCCGCCCTGGTTTTCGTGTGCGCAGCCACCGCCGGGCTCTACTGGGTGACGCTGGGCTATGCCAGTGAAGCGCGCATTCCGGTGCTGCAGCGCATGTTGCTCGCGGCAAACGAGGCGGAAGCCGAGCAGCGACGCACCTTCGTGCAGCAAAACCTCAATGCAATGGCGGTCAAGCTGGGCGAAATGCAGGCGCAGCTCACCCGCCTGGATGCCCTCGGCGAGCGGCTTTCCTCCCTCGCCGGCTTTCGGCCCCAGGAGTTCCGCTTGTCCGAGGCGCCCGGACTCGGGGGCGCGGCCCCGACGCTCATGCCGCCGCAGAATCTCTCGCTCGCCGACTTCAGCGACAAGCTCGCTTCTCTTGCCCGCAACGTGGAGACCCGCAACGACATGCTCGGCGTGCTCGAGGCGCAGCTCTTCGAGCAGGCGGTGAGAAAGAAGCTGCTGCCCACCATGATGCCGGTGCGCGCGCCGTACAATGCCTCGAGCTTTGGCCGCCGCATCGACCCGTTTACCGGCCAGTGGGCCATGCACGAAGGCATCGATTTTCTCGCCGACGCCGGCTCGCCGATCGTCGCTGCGGCGGGCGGGGTGGTCGTCTTTGCCGGATTCCACCCGCAGTACGGCAACATGGTTGACATCGACCACGGCAACGACCTGGTCACGCGCTATGCGCACTCCTCGAAGCTGTTCGTGAAGGAAGGCGATGTCGTGCGGCGCGGCAGCAAGATCGCCGTGGTCGGCTCCACCGGCCGATCGACCGGTCCGCACCTTCACTTCGAGGTGCGCTATCGCGGCGCCGCGCAGAACCCGGCCAAGTTCCTGGTGTCGAACAGCCAGTCAGCGCGCGCCAAGTAGTCCGTTTTTCCGGATAAAATCAATGGTTTTTGCGGGTCTGGGCGGCGCATCGTCCCTCCGGAACCTGTGACATGAACCCCAAAGTCCTCCAAGCCCTCCGCGAGAGTTTCGAGTATCTGCATAGCGTTCCGGCGCGGATATTCGGCAGTCGCAACGAGCGCTTGCTGAAGCAGTATTCAGGCGCCGTAACGCAGGTCAATGCGCTCGAGCCGGCGATCGCAAAGCTGACGGATCCGGAGCTGCGCGACAAGACCGAGGAGCTGAAGAAACGCCACGCCGGCGGCGCGACGCTCGACGAGCTGCTGCCTGAAGCCTTCGCCGTGGTGCGCGAGGCGGCGAAGCGCACGCTGCGCATGCGGCACTTCGACGTGCAGCTGGTGGGCGGCATGGTGCTGCACTACGGCAAGATCGCCGAGATGAAGACCGGCGAGGGAAAGACGCTGGTCGCGACGCTCCCGGCCTACCTCAACGCGCTCAGCGGCAAGGGCGTGCACATCGTCACGGTGAACGATTACCTCGCGAACCGCGACGCCGAGTGGATGGGCAAGATCTTCCGCTTTCTCGGCATGACGGTCGGCGTGAACCTGCCGCACATGGACCCCGAGGACAAGCGGCGCGCCTACGCGGGCGACATCACCTACGGCACGAACAACGAGTTCGGCTTCGACTATCTGCGCGACAACATGGCGATGCACGTCGAGGAGCGCTTCCAGCGCAGCCTTGGCTACGCCATCGTCGACGAGGTGGACTCGATCCTCATCGACGAGGCGCGCACGCCGCTCATCATCTCGGGCCAGGCCGAGGATCGCACCGAGATCTATCTCAGGATGAACCAGGTCGCGCCGCTGCTCACCCGCCAGAAGGAAGAGAAGAAGCCCGACCAACCGGAGCCTCCGGGCGACTTCTTCGTCGACGAAAAGAACCACCAGATCGTGCTTTCGGAAGCCGGCCACCAGCACGCCGAGGAGATCCTGGCGCGCGTCGGCATGCTGCCGGCGGGCGCGAGCCTCTACGAGCCGGCCTACATCAACCTGGTGCACCAGCTCTACGCCGCGCTGCGCGCGCATCACCTGTTCCACCGCGACCAGCACTACGTGGTGCAGAACGACGAGGTGATCATCGTCGACGAGTTCACCGGGCGCCTGATGCAGGGCCGGCGCTGGTCCGACGGCCTGCACCAGGCGGTCGAGGCGAAGGAGGGCGTGGCGATCCAGAACGAGAACCAGACACTCGCCTCGATCACCTTCCAGAACTATTTCCGCATGTACGGCAAGCTCGCCGGCATGACGGGCACCGCCGACACCGAGGCCTACGAGTTCCAGCAGATCTACAACCTCGAGGTGGTCGTCATCCCGACCCACCAGCCGATGATCCGGGAGGACCGGCAGGACCAGGTCTACAGGACCGCCAAGGAGAAGTACCAGGCGGTGATCAAGGACATCCGCGACTGCCACGAGCGCGGCCAGCCGGTGCTCGTCGGTACCACTTCGATCGAGAACTCGGAGCTCATCTCCGGCCAGCTCACCAAGGAAAAGCTTCCTCACCAGGTGCTCAACGCCAAGCAGCACGCGCGCGAGGCCGAGATCGTGGCGCAGGCCGGCAGCCCGAAAATGGTCACCATCGCCACCAACATGGCGGGACGCGGCACCGACATCGTGCTGGGCGGGAACGTCCAGAAGCAATGCGACCTGGTGGAAGCGAGCGAGGAGCTCCCGCCGGAGGAAAAGAAGGCGCGTGTCGAGAAGCTGCGCGCGGAGTGGCAGCAGCTGCACGACCAGGTGGTCGGCGCCGGCGGCCTGCACATCATCGGCACCGAGCGCCACGAGTCGCGGCGCATCGACAACCAGCTGCGCGGCCGCTCGGGCCGCCAGGGCGACCCGGGCAGCTCGCGCTTCTACATGGCGCTCGAGGACCCGCTGCTGCGGATCTTTGCCGGCGAGCGCATCAACCGCATCATGGTGATGCTGAAGATGCCCGAGGGCGAGGCGATCGAGCACAGCATGGTGACGCGCTCCATCGAGAGCGCGCAAAGGAAGGTCGAGGCGCGGAACTTCGATATCCGCAAGCAGCTGCTCGAGTACGACGACGTGGCCAACGAGCAGCGCAAGACGATCTACGCGCTGCGCAACGAGCTGCTCGAATCAAACGACGTGTCTCCGCGGATCGCGGACCTGCGCGCCGGCGTGCTGAACGACATGCTGCGCATCTACGTGCCCGAGGACAGCGTCGAGGAGCAATGGGACATCGCCGGTTTCGAGAGCGCGCTCAAGTCCGAGTTCAACCTCGATTTGCCGCTGCGCAGCTGGCTCGAGGCCGAAGCCGAGCTCAACGACGAAACCCTGCTCGAGCGCATCGTCGCCAGGGCGGACGAGGCCTACGCCGCAAAGGTCCCCGCCGGGGCCGAAGAGCAGTTCCGCCAGTACGAGCGCTACGTGATGCTGCAGATCCTCGACGCCCATTGGCGCGAGCACCTGGCCGCGCTCGACCATCTGCGCCAGGGCATCCACCTGCGCGGCTATGCCCAGAAGAACCCGAAGCAGGAGTACAAGCGCGAGGCCTTCGAGCTGTTCGGCGCCATGATCGAGGCGGTCAAGCTCGAGGTGATCAAGACGCTCACGGCCGTCGAGATCCGGGCGCGCGAGGAGCTGCCGCAGGTCGACGACAAGCAGCACGTCGAGAACGTGCGCCTGCAGCATGCGGAGCTCGATGAAACCGCCGGCGAGCCGCTCGGCGCTGGCGACGTCGCGCTGGCCGAGGCGGCCACCAAGAAGCGGCCGGCGGTGCGCGCGACCCAGAAGGTTGGCCGCAACGATCCCTGTCCCTGCGGCTCGGGCAAGAAATACAAGCACTGCCACGGCAAGCTCGCCTGAGATGGCGGTGAACCTGGTGCCGCCGGATCCCGCCCGGCTCCACCGCGTCGCCGGCGTCGATCTGGGCGTGGCGATGGCGGGCATCAAGACGGCGAACCGCAAGGACCTGCTGGTGATGCGCCTTTCGAAGGGCGCGCAAGTCGCCGGCGTTTTCACCCGCAACCGGTTCTGCGCCGCACCGGTGGTCCTCTGCAGAAAGCATCTCAGGAACCCGATCCGCGCGCTCGTCGTCAACACCGGCAATGCCAACGCCGGGACCGGCGCCGACGGGATGCGGCGCGCGATGCAGGTCTGCGCGGCCCTGGCCGCCAAGCTCGGCTGCAGGCCGCAGCAGATCCTGCCGTTCTCCACCGGGGTGATCATGGAGCAGCTTCCCGCCGAGCGCATCGTCGCCGGGCTGCCCCGCGCACTGCGGGACGAAAGCGATTGGCTGGGCGCCGCGGAGGCGATCATGACCACCGACACCGTGCCGAAAGCGGCATCCGCGAGGGTCAAGCTCTCGGGCGGCGAGGCGACCGTTACGGGCATCGCCAAGGGCGCCGGCATGATCCGGCCCGACATGGCGACCATGCTCGGCTTCATCGCGACGGACGCGCGCGTTCCGGCGGCCAGGCTGCGCGCCATGGTGCGGCGCGCGGCCGAGGAGTCCTTCCACTGCATCACGGTGGACGGCGACACCTCGACCAACGACTCCTTCGTCCTGGTCGCTACCGGCGCCGGTCCCGCGGCGGCCTCGGCCAAAGACCTTGCGATGCTCGGGCGGGCCGTCACCGGCGTCGCGCGCGAGCTCGCCCAGGCGATCGTGCGCGACGGAGAAGGCGCGACCAAGTTCGTCACCGTGCGGGTGGAGCGCGGCCGCAGCCGCGACGAATGCAGGCGCGTCGCGTACGCGATCGCGCATTCGCCGCTGGTGAAGACGGCGTTTTTCGCTTCGGATCCCAACCTGGGGAGGATTCTCGCGGCGATCGGCAATTCAGGAATCGAGGTTGGAAATCTGAGCCTTTACATCGACGATGTGCTGGCCGCCAGGCGCGGCGGCCGCAATCCGGCGTACCGCGAGGAGCAGGGCGTCGCCGCGATGAAGAAACCGGAGTTCACAGTGCGCGCGGTGCTGAACCGGGGCAGAACCGACGCCACCGTCTGGACTTGCGACTTGTCCTTTGACTACGTGAGAATCAACGCCGAGTACCGTACTTGAACGAAGAACTCGAAAAAATCCTGGAGCGGCTGGCCGAGCTGCTGCCGCCCCCGCCGCCGGCAACCGATTGGGATGCGAGCGTCGCGTTCCGCTGGCGCAGCGCCGGCCGGCGCGGCGCGCCGGGGTGGCTGCACCCGGTGCGGCACATCCACCGCATCCGGCTCTCGGACCTGCGCGGCATCGACAAGCAGATCGCGCGCGTCGAGCAGAATACCCGCCAGTTCCTCGAGGGCAGGCCGGCCAACAACGTGCTGCTCACCGGGGCGCGGGGCACCGGCAAGTCCTCGATCGTCAAGGGCCTGCTCAACAAGTACGCGAAGCAGGGCCTGCGGCTCATCGAGGTGGAGAAGAACGATCTGGTCGATCTGCCCTCCATCGTGGACCAGGTGGCGCCGCGCAAGGAGCGCTTCATCGTGTTTTGCGACGACCTCACGTTCCACGGCGCGGAGGAGGGCTATATCGCGCTCAAGGTGGCGCTCGACGGCTCGATTTCCACCACCTCGGAGAACCTGCTCATCTGCGCCACCTCCAACCGGCGCCATCTCATGCCCGAGTACATGGCGGAGAACCTGGAGACCCGCTACGTGGGCGAGGAAATCCATCCCGGCGAGACCGTGGAGGAGAAGATCTCGCTTTCGGAGCGCTTTGGCCTTTGGGTGAGCTTCTATCCCTTCGACCAGGACGAGTATCTCGACATCGTCGAGCACTGGCTGAAGCACTTCGGCGTTTCCCCGGGCGGAAAATCGAAGGAGGAGGCGCTGCAGTGGGCGCTGCAGAAGGGCTCGCGCAGCGGGCGGGTCGCCTACCAGTTCGCGAGGGACTGGGCGGGCCGGCATTCGAAGAAGAAGTGACGTGGCGCAGGCAGTAGAGGTCGCTGCGGCCGTCATCCAGCGGCCCGACGGCTCGTTCCTCCTCGCGCAGCGTCCGCAGGGAAAGGCGTACGCCGGCTACTGGGAATTTCCCGGTGGCAAAGTGGAGCCCGGCGAGCCGGTGGCCGAGGCTCTCTCGCGCGAGCTCCACGAGGAACTGGGAATCGACGTCGAGCGCGCCTATCCGTGGATCACGCGCGTATTCACTTATCCGCACGCCACGGTACGCCTGCGCTTCTACCGGGTGTTGCAGTGGAAAAACGATCCTCATCCGCGGGAGGACCAGGCGATCGCCTGGCAGCAGCCCGGCGGCGCGATGGCCGCGCCCATGCTGCCGGCAAATGCTCCGGTGCTGGCCTCGCTCGAGCTGCCGTGGGAGTACGCGATCACCAATGCCGCCGGATACGGCAGCGCGGTCATGCTCGATAAGCTCGAGCGGCGGCTGGAGCAGGGCTTGAAGCTTGTTCAGGTGCGGGAACCCGCATCAAGCGAGACGGACCTTTTCACCCGGCAGGTGATAGGCCGCGCGCGCCGCCATGGCTGCAAGGTGATGGTGAAGCAGCCGTTTCCCGGCGCGGACGGTCTGCACTTCACGGCCTCGCAGCTCATGGCGCTCAAGGAAAAGCCGCGCGCCGGCCTGGCGGGCGCTTCGTGCCACAGCCGCGAGGAGCTCGAGCGCGCCATCGCCCTCGAGCTCGATTTCGCCGTTCTCGGTCCGGTCAAGGAAAAGGCCGGGCGGCTGCCGCTCGGCTGGGAAAGGTTCGCCGAAATCGCCCGCGGCGCCAGCGTGCCGGTGTACGCCATCGGCGGCCTCACGCGCGCCGACCTCGAGGACGCGTGGCGCGCCGGCGCGCACGGCCTCGCCATGATCCGGGGGGCTTGGAGCTAGGAAAAGGGGTCAGAGCAAATTTCTTCAGCGATCCTCCGAGGGATCGGCCGCGTCCGGAGAAATTTGCTCTGACCCCTTTTCCTCTTCAGCGGGCACGCGGTAGGACTCGGCGGCCCAGGCGCCGAGGTCGATCATCTTGCAGCGCTCGCTGCAGAACGGCCGCCATTTGTTGTGCGGCGCGAACGGGGTCGGCCTGCCGCAGCGCGGGCAGGCGACGTTCTTTACAGGTTGCAAAAAGTGAGCTCGAACGCGACGTCCCAGTCGGCGGTCCGCGCGCGCGGGTCTTCGCCGTTCTGGGCGATGAAGCGGATGTTGAGAACGTACTTGTTGGCGCTGATCTCCGGCACGCAGGGCGTCGCCCGCTCGAGCCGCAGGCGCAGCATCTGCGCGGTCCTGCCGCCGAGCATCTGCTGGAACATGCCCTGCTGCGCGCTCAGCGTCTGGGGCCTGCCCGATTCCCGCAGGATCCTGAGGATGATCGCCGTGCCGTCGCGCAGGGGATAAAGCGGCCCGGTCCAAGCGGCGAGCTGGCCGGTGCGCTCCTCGGCCGGCCGGTGCAGCCAGTAGTGGTACGAGGGCAGGTCGAACTCGCAGGCACCGCCGGGGATGCCGGTGCGCTGCTTGATCGACATGAGCCAGTCGTTCTCGCGCAGGTACTGGCCGATCTTGCCGGTCATCGAGAACAGCGCCCCCGAAGCCTGCTCGATGTCGCGCAGCACACCGTTCAGCGCGTCTTCGGCGATCTCCGGATTGTTCCTGAACGACAAGAGCACCTGCTTCTGCCGCTCCAGCTCCTGCAGCAGGTCGGATTTCAGGTCGGCGCGGCTCGCCACTTCGAGGATCTCGAACAGCGTGAGCAGCGCCATGTGGTGATCGTGCGGATCGGTGCGCGCGATGAAATGGCGCGAGCGCTCGAACAGGTCTTCCAGGCGCAGCAGGGTGCGGATGCGCTCGTTGAGCGGATATTCGTAGGTGATCACTGAATCTGCACCGCTTGATCCTGGCGGATTCTGAGCGATTTGCGCTCGCAGCACAACTTAACTCCTCTCCGCCCTGCTGTATTGAAGGTACTTTTCGTGGAGCGCGGCCACCTGTTGGCGCAATGCATCAACGGTGCCGCTGTTTTCGATGACGTCGTCGGCGGCGGCGAGCCGCTCGGCGCGGCTCGCCTGGCTGGCCAGGATCGCGCGCACCTCGGATTCCGGGAGGCGGCTGCGGGCGCGAACCCGCTCGATCTGCAGCTCCTCCGGGCAATCGACCACGAGCACGCGGTCCACACGCGTGCGGTAATCGCGCGATTCCACCAGCAGCGGCACGACGTGCACGACGTACGGGCCTTTCGCGGCCGCGATGCGCCGGCGCGATTCGTCGCGGATCATCGGATGCAGCAGCGCCTCGAGCGCTTTCTTGGCGAGCGGGTCGGCGAACACGCGCGCGCGCACTTTTGCGCGGTCCATCGCCCCTGTCGCGCCGATCACGTCGCTGCCGAAGAGCCGTTCCACCTCCGGGATCGCCGCGCCGCCGGCCTGGGTCAGCTCATGCGCGATGACGTCGGTGTCCACCACCGTCGCGCCCAGGCGCGCGAACTCGTCCGCCGCGGCGCTTTTGCCGCTGCCGATGCCGCCGGTCAATCCCACCACGAAGCTCATCCGGCAAAGCGCAGCGCCGGAAGGCGCTGCAGGACGGCCTGTCCCCAGAACATCGCCACGATCCCGGCAAGCGCCAGGTAGGGCCCGAAATGGAACTTGAACTTCCAGTCCCAGCCGCGGCGCGCCGAGAACATCTGCAGCGAGCCGAACGCCAGGCCGACGACCGAGGAGAGCAGGATCACGAGCGGGAGCAGCTTCCAGCCGAGGAAGGCGCCGACCGCGGCATAGAGCTTGAAGTCGCCGTAGCCCATGCCGTCCATGCCGCGCAGCGCCTTGAAGCCCGCGTTCACGCTCCACAGGAAGAGGTACGCCGCCACCGCGCCGATGACCGCGTCGCGCAGCGGGACGAAGCCGCCGCCGAGGTTGACCAGCAGCCCGATCCACACCAGGGGGAGCGTGAGGTCGTCGGGCAGGTAGCCGGTCTGCTGGTCGATGAATGCCAGCGCGATGGTGAACCAGACGAAAAGCGCCGCCCCGAGGGCGGCGAGCGTCGGCCCGAAGCGCCACGCGGCGTAGCCTGCGCCGACGCCCGCCAAAAGCTCGACCAGCGGATACTGGAAGCTGATCGGCGCGCGGCACGCCGCGCACTTGCCGCGCAGGGCGACCCAGCTCACGAGCGGAATGTTTTCCCATGGCCGGATGCGATGGCCGCAGGCCGGGCAAGCCGAGCGCGGGACCACAAGGTTAAAGCGCTCCTGCGCCGGCGGGTCCTCGCCGGCGAGCTCGGCGCACTGCGCGCGCCATTCGCGCTCCATCATGCGGGGCAGCCGGTAAATGACCACGTTGAGGAACGAGCCGACACACAGGCCGAAGGCCAGCGCCACCCACGGGAACGCGGCTGGCTGAGCGAGCCAGCCGAAGGCCGACATCGCCTAGATGGCCGCGCCGAGCTTGAAGATCGGCAGGTACATCGCGACCACCATGCCGCCGATCAGCGTGCCGAGGACGACCATGATGATCGGCTCCATCAGCGACGACAGCGCCTCGACCGCGTCGTCGACCTCGGCCTCGTAGAAGTCGGCGACCTTCGACAGCATCGCGTCGAGCGCGCCGGTTTCCTCTCCGATGGCGCACATCTGGATCACCATCGAGGGGAACACATTGGCGTTTTGCATCGCCGCGTTGAGCGACGTGCCTGTAGCGACCTCGCCCTGGATCTGCTTGGTCGCGGCGTGGTAGACGTAGTTGCCGGCCGCGCCCCCGACCGAGTCGAGCGCCTCGACCAGCGGCACGCCCGCGGCGAACATCGTCGAGAGCGTCCGCGTCCAGCGCGCGATGGAGGACTTGCGCACCAGATCGCCGAAGATCGGCAGCCGGAGCATCAGGCGGTCCATGAAGATCTGCACCGGGACCGAGCGCTTCCAGGTCTCGAGAAAGCCCCAGATCGCGCCGATCATCACCGGGAAGATGATGTACCAGTTCGCCACGAAATAGTCCGAGATCGCCATCACGAGCAGCGTGGGCGCCGGAAGGTCCGCGCCGAAGCTGCTGAACACCGACTTGAAGGCCGGGATGACGAAAATCATGATCACCGCGGTAATGATGATCGCCACGGCGACGATCGACACCGGGTAGAACAGCGCCGACTTGATCTTGGACTTGATCGCCAGGATCTTTTCCTTGTAGCTCGCGAGGCGATCGAGCAGGCTTTCCAGAATGCCCGCCTGCTCGCCGGCGGCGACCAGGTTGCAGAACAGCGCGTCGAAGTACAGCGGGTACTTGCGGAACGCCGTGGCAAGCGCGGAACCGGTCTCCACTTCCGTCTTGATCTCGTTCAGGAGCTTGGCGACCGCCGGGTTGGATGCGCCCTTGCTCACGATCTCGAACGACTGCAGCAGGGGCACGCCCGCCTTCATCATCGTCGCGAGCTGGCGGGTGAAGAGGCTGATGTCCTTCTCGGTCACCTTGCCGCCGAAGCCGGAGCGCTGCTTCCTGACCTTGGTGACGAGAATGCCCTGGCGGCGCAGCGTGGCGTTTACCACCGCCTCGCCGCTGGCGCGCATGTCGCCGCGGATCGTCTTGCCCGCCTTGTCTTTTCCCTCCCAGGAAAAGGTAGCTTCCTTGCCCTTTGCAACCGCCGCTGCCGTCGCCATCCGCACTCCCTTTGTTCTACAGCCCCCGGCGCGCAGCATAGCGCCGCAAGGGCCTTTTGTGAAGGCTTAACTACCGCTTCTAAGCTTCTGACACCTCTGTATTTTCTACCGATTCGGGAGGCCGGAAAATCCGCACCTTCTTCACCGTCCGGCCCTGGGCGTGAACTATTTCCATCGGTACGTTGTTGATCTTGATCGAGACGTCGGCTTCCGGAATGTCCTGCAGGTGCTCGACGATAAGCCCGTTGAGCGTTTTGGGTCCATCGGTCGGAAGCGACAGCCCGAGCGCCCGGTTCACCTCGCGCACCGGCGTGGCGCCGTCCGCGGTCGCCGCGCCGCTCGCGTCCCAGGCGAGGGCGATCGCCTCCGGCAGCGAGGTCGTGAACTTGCCGATGATCTCCTCGATGATGTCCTCGAGCGTCACCAGCCCCATCAGCTCGCCGTACTCGTCGACCACCAGCGCGATGCGCTCCTTGTTCTCCTGGAAATACTGCAATTGGGTGAGCACCGTGGTGCCGGCGGGGACGAAATAGGGCTCCTCCAGCACCTCGAGGATCGCCTGCTCGTCGAGCGTTCCCGCATGCAGCGCGCCCAGGATCCGGCGCAGGTGCAGCACGCCGGCCAGTTCCCCTTCGCGGTCGCGGAAAACCGGCAGCCGCATGTGATAGCTGGTGGCGAGCTTGTGCGACACCGTCTGTATTCCTTCCTCGAGGATCACCGCCTCCACCCGCGAGCGCGGCACCATGATGTCCTCCACCGTCACGTTGCCCAGGTCGAACAGGTTCAGCAGGATGGAGACGTGCTTCTTCGGCATGAAGTTCGACGACTCCAGCACGATCGTGCGTATCTCCTCGGGCGACATGGGCTGCGCCCCGGCGTCCGGGGAGCGCAGGCGCAAAAGCTTCAGCAGGGGCCGCAGGATGATTTCGGTGGAGCTCGACAGCAGATGCACGAAGGGCGCCGAAGCAAACGCGAGCGCGCGCATCGGCCAGGCCACCAGCCGGGCGATGCCTTCGGCGTTCAGCTGTCCAAGCCGCTTCGGGACCAGCTCGCCGACGACGATCGATGCGTACGTCACGCCGACAACGACGACCGCCGTTGCGAT
>Ga0326597_10011720_pt1 | contig 11600 bp, 8 predicted proteins | sample RVTome_12_FD_203789 | JGI IMG/M metagenome (GOLD analysis project Ga0326597, IMG submission 203789) | Soil microbial communities from uranium-contaminated site in the Upper Colorado River Basin, Wyoming, United States - RVT100D185 | ecosystem: Environmental > Terrestrial > Soil > Contaminated >...
AGAAATCCAACATTCTATCATAAAATCTGCCCTAAAGGAACGGGTAGTACGCCTGCCCTACATACCACCCGTCCCCCTAAGGCAGAAAGACACTTGACCCGTCAGACGGGTCTTGACAAGACATGCTGTATCTGACTAGTCTAAGATACTGAATTATCTCACTTGCCTGTCTTTGAGATAATTCAAGTATATCCTGAGAAGAGCATTGCTACTCGTGGAGTTCCGATTAAAACCGGAAACAATCGATAGTGATGCTCTTTTCTCTTTAGAAAGATTATATATTTGAAAACCGCGCCTGTCAAATCCTATAGCGAAGATTATTTGAATTTCGTAAGCCCATAGTTTCCACGACTCTTCAAAAGATCCAATTATACGGTAATTTCTCGATGTAGATAGAAATTGTGGATAACTGACTAATTTAGTATTTTAATCGCCTTTGGTAGTAATTTGAAGGCTTTTGAATCAACCCTGCTGCCAAGCCCTTGACGTCTTGCTCTCTCAACCCTTTTCCCTTCAAAGGAACTCTCGCGAATTTCTCCCAAAAGCCCCACTTCTCCAACTACCACAGTGCCTCTCTTTATCGGCTTATTCATATATGAAGAAGCAATTGCAAAAGCCACAGCCAAGTCCACCCCGGGATCTTTTAGTTTAATCCCCCCAATAACGTTCACAAACACATCTCTTTCCGAAAGATGCAACCCACAGTGGCGTGTTAAGACAGCAATTATAAGCTCCACTCTTTTTGAGTCAAGTCCTTGCACAACTCTACGAGGAATCGCCAATTTTGTGGGAACAACTAAGGCCTGTATCTCGACTAAGATCGGCCTTGTCCCTTCCATGACACAGCTTATAACAGATCCTGCTATAGTAGATTTGCTATCGGGACTTAGAAAAAGATTTGCCGTATCGGAGGTGCTTACCATTCCTTTTTCTTTCATCTGAAATATCCCCACCTCGTCGGTCGGGCCGAACCTGTTTTTCACCGAGCGCAAAACCCTCAAGCTACTCAATTTGTCCCCTTCCAGCCACAAAACCGTATCGACCATATGGGCCAAGGTCGAAGGGCCGGCAACTGTGCCGTCTTTTGTTACATGCCCCACCAGGACCGCGGCGATATTGTTTTTCTTGGCAAACGCCAACACCCTAAAAGCTGTTTCTTTTACCTGGCCTATGGATCCGGGTACTCCAGATAGATTTTCTGCGTACATAGTTTGTACAGAATCTAACACTACAGTCTTATAGTCGTTCTTTTTGGTCTCATGCAGTAGAGTACTAAGAATAACTTCTATGTTTGTTTCTTCTAAAAATGCAATGCCTTCGGCATGAACTCCCATTCTCGCAACCCTGGTGGCCACCTGGCCCAGTGATTCCTCTCCAAGAATATAAAATGAGCTAATACTACTTGCCAACTGAAGTAACAAGGTAGACTTACCTACACCTGGCTCACCGGCCAGGAGCACAACTTGACCAGGAACAAACCCACCTCCCAGTACTCTGTCCATCTCGGAAATTCCTGTACTAACCCTTTTTACCTGGCTACTTCTTATATCTTTCAAATGTTTAACAGGTTTTGCTCTTTTTGGGGAGGTCTCACGGAGACCGGGCTTTGTAGACTCTACAAAGCTTGCCCAACTTTCACAACTCGGGCATTTTCCAAGCCACTTGGGGCTCTCAAAACCACAGCTTTGGCAAACAAATGAAGAGCCTTTAGCCATATGGCATTATAGCTTAAGGGCTTGTGATAGCATAGTTGCATGCCTGCCCACACGAGCCTGTACATCCAACGGGTATTGGACCGCTTTCACTCTCAAGTGATGTACAAATTGTATAGCTTGCCCCGGCAACATCGACATTATACGAATAAACCCTGGCCGGCCTTTCGGGGTCGTCTAACTTCTCGACAATATAAACACTACCTGAAGTACAAGTTGGGGTTGAGCCATCTCCTGCCAAACTCTCCCCAACAGGCACAGCGCCGTATTGGCTCTCTGTAGGGTATCTACCACAATCGGCTCTATATTTCTCAAGCTCAGAGGAAATTGTGGCCAAGTCTACTTTTCTGCGATCATCACGAGCACTGCTCCGAGCCCCTCCCAAGCCAAAAGCGGCCGTCGCAAAAACAATGGCCATAATCATTATCACAGTTAAGACCTCAAGTAAGGTAAAACCTTTCATATACCCATTCTACGAGAATTTAGTAAAATTTACTATGCCGAAGGCACAAACTTATTTGTATCCGACTGGTTTGGCCGAAGTGACTACAACTCCCAAGGCAAGCCTCTGTTCTTTTTTGTCTACTTCCTCTATGTAGCAGTTTATCTTCTGGCCGGGCTTGAGCGACGTTGCAGGAGGAATTTTTGTGATGTGAATCAGCCCCTCAATCCCGGGTTCCACTTCAACAAAAGCGCCGAAATCGCTGACTCTTACCACCGTGCCTGACACTTTGTCATCCGGGTGGTACTTCTTTTCAATTCCTTCCCATGGATCTGGCTCGGCCTGCTTTATAGAAAGTGATAACTTACCATTTTCCACACCGATCGCCTTAACTTCAACCGTATCGTCAACTTGAATAACCTCGTCCGGATGGGCAACTTTTGCCCAAGAAAGCTCTGAAACGTGCACTAATCCTTCAATTTCTACCTTCTTTCCCGCCAATGGCACAGCGATTCGCACAAATGCCCCGAAAGCAGTCACTGTTGTGACCACCCCGCTGAATTTGTCTCCTTCAGATATGCTATCTAAGGCTTTGCGTGCTTTCTCTAAACTTTTTTCCTCAGATACAGCTTTCTCAGAGAGGACAATGCGCAAATTCGCTTCGTCCAAATCGATAATCTTCACTTTTATACGCTCGCTTACGGCTTCTTCACCAAGTTTAACGAGGGCACCACCTAACTGAGAACCGGGGATAAACCCTGTCTCATTCTCAAAAGCCACCACCAAACCGTGAGGGTTAGAGGATTTCACAACCACTTCAATAGTTTCGCCCTCCTTGTAAATTTTTTTGATCTTTTTCCAGAAGTCATCTTGAGCTGCTCCACGAAGAGACAAAAGAGTAGCCCCATCCCGGTTCTCGGGATCAATTACCATTGCACTAACTTCATCACCCGGCTTGAGGCGCTCGATTAAGCTTCTGGCTTCCAGAAAATTGGAATCCAAAACCATACCCTCACTCTTGCCACCAATATCAAAGGCTGCAAAGCGCGTACCGACCCTTAGGAGCTTGGCCTTTACCTTTTCACCTTTTGTGAAGCTTTTAATTGCTTGACCAGCGGCAGCAAGAAGTGCCTCCATACTTGTAGGTTCGGTTTTAGCTTGTGTCTTTTTTGTCAATTTTCATACCACCTTTCATTGGTCTATGGGTTTTGTATAAAACTGTCCCGGCAATGAGGTATTTTCGCGGCCAGTTGCCCGGCAACTATCGTCCCCGCTATCGCCTTTTACTTCTAAGTTCGGAATGGCCCGCTTCGACGAATCGAGGCGAGATTTAGGTAGTTCGGCGGCGCTCAAATCACCGAGACAGTTTTATACAAAACAAAAATCACTGTGCCCCTAATAGTCCCGTTTGGCGGGACGGCGTGGGGTCAAGCCAATTTTAAAGTCCAAGCCATTTGTCATCCCGCACTTGACCCGTCTGACGGGTCTTGATGCGGGATCCATACTAATAATTCTTTTCTATGCTAGATTCCCGCCTACGCGGGAATGACATTGTTTCTTAATTTATACTTTGAATACTGGAAGAAAAAGAGCGTCTTGGACCAATTCGCACCAGTAAGCTTAAACGTTTACACGCCTTCCACTTCTGGCCGAGTAACCCGATGGTCTTTCGGAGGTCTCATAATGAACCCTCATCTTGGGGTGGGCTTCCCGCTTAGATGCTTTCAGCGGTTATCCTTTAGGAATGTAGCTACCCGGCGCTGCGGCTGACGCCACAACCGGCACACTAGGGATTCCCCCCTCCCGGTCCTCTCGTACTGGGGAGAGCTCCTCTCAAGGTTCAACGCACACACCGGATAGAGTCCGAACTGTCTTACGACGTTCTGAACCCAGCTCGCGTAGCACTTTAACGGGCGAACAGACCGACCCTTGGGACCTTCTTCAGCCCCAGGATGTGCTGAGCCGACATCGCGATAAACCACTATTTACATAGTGCTCTGACTATACCTTCATCCTAAAACAACTATTAGGACGCCGACGTGTTACCTTGACATAAGTCAAAGTCTGCCCCGTTAGATAATTTCATATCTAATGGGACAAGTCGATACGGGGTTATATCGGAATTTTGTACCGCATACTTTCAATAATATGCGGGGTGATTGTCTCTCTTAGTGTTGGCGTACTTGAGTATAACGTCCAAATTCTAAAGTATTTTTTATCTTTATTTAATCGGGATTCTATTCCAAGCTCTTCTAAACTTTTTATTAAATTGTACAGTAAGTTCAGGAATACTCCTGGTAAAGAATCTGTAACCAATACGATCCGCGTTGCCTCGATAAGTTTTTGGAGGTGTGATTACAATATCTTTCAAAATTTGATATTTCCAATCAACATACTCTTTTTGCTTTACCGAATGCGTAATTTGCAAATGCGCATTAGTTTTCTTTCTCAAATATCCATCACCAAGGACACAACCCAAAATTAATTGTTGTTGAATTTCCGATAAACTTCCCACGGTATTGCCCTACGATTTAAGATTACCCGAAGGTAATCCATAAATCAATTGGGTTCCACCGTTATGAGTCGGTAATTTTTCTTATAATTCTAGGGTTTAGAAATAAGAAACAGCACTCAGACATTACTGTCTGAGGACCCCTGATGTCATTTGTTGAGGTAGCGAACCGCATCGTCGATATGGACTCTCGGATGCGACTACTCTGTTATCCCCGGCGTAGCTTTTATCTATTAAGCTCCGTCCCCACCCATTGGGGAGCGGAGGATCACTAAGACCTGGTTTCCCACCTGCTTGGCCCATCGGCCTCGCAGTCAAGCACTCTTATACCTTTACGCTTACACTACGATTTCCATCCGTAGCAAGAGTACCTTTGTGTCCCTGCGTTACTTTTTTGCAGGGTACCGCCCCAGTAAAACTGCCCATCTGACACTTTTCCTGAACACGTCTGCAGTGCTCCTAGGTGAGATCTGAAGCATTCCAAAGGGAGGTATTACACTTGCGTTCCGGTAAAACCGGAACTCCCTCCTATACTAGACAATTAAAATGCACAAATCAATGCCAGACTACAGTAAAGCTGCACGGGGTCTATTTGTCCTGGTGTGTGTAGGCCGCGTCTTCACAGCCATCGCAATTTCGCCGAGTGATAGTTCAAGACAGTTGTCAGCTCGTTACGCCATTCGTGCGGGTCTGAACTTACCAGACAAGGAACTTCGCTACCGTAGAACAGTTCATTTTTGTTACTTTCCCGCTAAGCGGGATGGCCTAGTCATCTCTGCTAGACTCCTCATGTCTCCATGAGGATCGGACTATATCATCTCCGATTAAATCGGAGTTCGGCGTATAGTCTCTGAGGATTCCAAAACATCTTGTAAAGAGTATTTTCTGGTCCTTCCTTTACCTTTATTTATATCTTCCCTTAATTCAAGCAACTTTATTAGACCTTCCTTTTTCAAATGCTGTTTTTGATACATGATCTTTACAGCTTTCTTGAAAATTGAAAAGTTTGTTTTTTTGTTACTTGAGAGAAAATTATATTTGGTAAAAAAAGGAATTATTATCTTCTGAATCGCTGTCGGATTTGTAACATCAAAAGAATATAAACCATCTCTTCTTTGTTTAATGATCCCGCACTTGAAGTGCGATTGCATTAATTCGAGAATAGATCCATCTCTTTGAGAAACATTAAACGACAATACTGGTTGCCACTGCTGTTTATAATCTGCTTTCTTGCGAAGGGAAATATTAAAACTTCCTTCGCCGTCAACAAATCCAGCAAAATACCAACCTAGTTCATCAGGAATTACTCTAGACTGTTTTGGCCTTTCCTGCTGATTATCTCTATTCACCTGATTGTCACTCCCAACAATTTAATATATTGGCAGTACAGATGACCTGTCAAGACTTTCCAGCATATAGCCGAATTTTATAACTACAAAATCTATAGTTACTGCTGCCGTTTACTGGAGCTTCATTTCAGAGCAACCCCACTTCGCCTTGCGGCTCCGCAGGGGCACCCATCCATTTAACTTACCAGCACTGGGCAGGCGTCAGCCCGTATACCTCAGCTTTCGCTTTTGCACGGACCTGTGTTTTTGATAAACAGTCGACTGACAATCGTTAGCTGCGATCCCTACACCATAAATGGTGAGGGACAGGACATCTCCCAAAGTTACGTCCAGCTAATTTGCCGAGTTCCTTAAACTACCTTCTCTCGCTCGCCTTGGTCTACTCGACCTACCCACCTGTGTCGGTTTGCGGTACGGCTCGCTCCAATGCTAACTGCGAATCTTTTCTTGTAAACTGAATATGCCAAAATTGTCCAACTCTCGCTGGCCTCTGCATCGCCGCTCAATTAATCATTCTGCCAGATTTTCTATGCAGAACTATCTAACGGCTTACACTTCAATCATTAAGAAGCTTCGGATATCCAATTCAGTCAATCCCCAGGTCAAACACATTGAAACAAGTACGGGAATATTAACCCGTTATCCATCGACTACGCCCTTGGGCCTCGCCTTAGGTGCCGACTAACTCCCGGAGGACGAACCTCGCCGGGAAAACCTTGGGTTTTCGGCGGTCCAAATTCTCATTGGACTTGCACGCTACTCATACCGGCATTCTCACCTCTTACCGCTCCAGCAAACTTTACAATTCACCTTCACCGCTGTAAGAGCGCTCCCCTACCACTTTCCGATAAATCGGAAAATCCGTAGCTTCGGTAGTATACTTTAGCCCCGCGAAATCTTAGGCGCAGAACCCCTTGACCAGTGAGCTGTTACGCTATCTTTAAAGGATGGCTGCTTCTAAGCCAACCTCCTGGCTGTTTTTGGAATTCCACTTCCTTTAACACTGAGTATACATTTAGGGACCTTAGCCGACGGTCTGGGTTGTTTCCCTTTCGTCCCTAGAGATTAGCCCCTAGAGACTGTCTAGCCCGGTAGTGTTTGTTGTTATTCGGAGTTTGCTAGAGATGGCTCAGTTTCCCTTGCCACCCCTTACAGTGCTCTACCACCAACACACCTAACGGACCACGGTGCCTATACACCTTTCGGGGAGAGCCAGCTATCTCCAGGCTCGTTTAGCATATTACCACTAACCACAAGTCATCCGAGCAAATTGCAACTTACACCGGTTCGGGCCTCCATCCCGCTTTCGCGGGACTTCACCCTGCTCATGGTTAGATCGCCTGGTTTCGGGTCTATCACATACTACTGATCGCACTACCAGCCAAAGGCTGGCCAAGCTTTCGCTTATTCATACTTGGTTTCCCTACGCCTCTACCCCATAAGGGCTTAAGCTTGCAGTATACGATAACTCGCCGGTTCATTCTTCAATAGGCACGAGATCATCCCGACCTTGCGGAGGGACTCTCTCGGTTTGTCTGCAAACAGTTTCATGTTCTATTTCACTGTGCGTTCCGCACTTCTTTTCACCTTTCCCTCTCGGTACTAGTTCACTATCGGTCATATGTTGTATTTAGCCTTGGAGGATGGTTCCCCCAGATTCCCACAGATTGTGACCGTGGTACTCAGGTGCCTACTAGGCTGACTTTTGATTTCGTGTACAAGATTTTCACTTTCTATGATGGCCCATTCCAGAGCCTTCCACTATCATCTGTCAATGCCATGTCGTAAGTCCTACAACCTCCCAGTATAACAAGTTACACCGGGATTTGGGCTATTGCCATTTCGCTCGCCGCTACTGAGGCAATCTTTGTTAATTTCTCTTCCTCACCCTACTTAGATGTTTCAGTTCGGATGGTTCCCTCTACCATTGCTATGTGCTCTGCATACTATGCACGAAGTATGTCATTCTGGAAGGAACGAAGTGACTGATAGAATCTAGTTGTTAATCAATTAGATCCTATCGCTACGCTCCAGGATGACAATGTCTTGCACAATATGCAGAACACTTTTACAACAGAGTAATCACGGATGAACGTGACTGGGTTTCCCCATTCGGACACCGCCGGATCAAAGCTTCGTGGCAGCTCCCCGACGACTATCGTGGCCAAGTACGTCCTTCATCGGCAACATACGCCAAGGTATCCACTGTCTGCATTGTTAGACGCTTCCCCATCCACAGGACATGGATAGGGTTGCCTTTTCTTCCAGTTGTCAAAGTACAAATCAAAATAGTGCACAGTGCATAGTTCAAACAACATAGGGGAAATCCCCTTGCACTATGTGCTATGTTCTATGCGCTATCTCGAGTGGACCTGGGCGGACTCGAACCGCCTACCTCCTCATTGCAAATGAGGTGTTCAAACCTGCTAAACTTCAGGCCCAAGTCTTACAGATTTTAAAAATAAATGTGCATTAAAAAACCGAGCGTCTAAGCTCGGTAACTATGAGAGTGTTCAGACACGAATATTCGTGCCTTAGATTTATTGACCCCACTTCGCTTACAGCTTCGTTGGGGGCAAGTAGTAACTTGAAATTCTCATTAATCCGAACTTAGATGAATGTATTATATAGCACTCAAACAAGCTCGTCAACCTGCGAACTCAAAGTTGCTCGGGCAAGCTCATTTAGCCTCAGCTTATTTTCGTGTAAAGCATCTGTGAAAACACATTCGGGCACTGCCATTTGGCCTCGCAAAACCCGTTTGATACGTTCTACGTCCCCCAATTGGCACAAAGGGGCATCTGTCAGTCTCTTACTAAGACTGCCACTTGACAAGTAGCAGTCTTCTTGATAAAGTGCTAACTATTAATTAGACCTTCTTTAATCTTCTTAAATAACGATAGCTGGTAATCATCTTGATCTACAAATAAAGTTCTTGATTCCAAAAATAAAAAATTAGATTCATCTGCCAGAGGGCCTTATGTTTCAGAAGAGGGGTATCCGGACGCGCAAAGCGCAAGCATTTTGCGGGTCGGGGCTCCCCTTCTGAGACACAGTCTCAGAACTTTTACATCAGTTAGCGAAAGATAGAAACGTAAACAATTGCTGTTTACTGATTACTATTTACTAGTTACTGATGAAGTACATTAACAAGCAAGCGATTAATCTGTGAAGCTCATCAAAGAGCCTTACTTTTTGTATGCACGACTACGGTGTAGAACTCTGATAACCTGTCAAACCTACAAGCTTTTTGGTATTCGATTGAAGAGGGTTAAGGCAAAGTTTCTCAAGTGCTTTGTTAAGTTTTTTAAGAGTTTGCTTATCCAAGCGACGAATATCCTTTCGGGCAGGAGAAGCAATCTCGAGTCTATATTCTCTCATTCAAGATCAAGAGTTTTTCGAAATTCAAAATAGTCCATGGCTTTGCCTTCTCTAAATTCTTTACGGGCTTTTTTGACACTATTTATGAACTCTTTAGTAAACATGTCAGGGTCGGTTTCGGGGGTAACCCGGACGGACTTAACCTTACGTTCTATCTTGAGCATTGTTTCAATTTTACGGCTTGTAGCCAAAAAAGACTTACCAAGGTTTGATAGTTCCTCGGCTAAAGAAGAAAATTTGTCGTAGTCAATAAGAATTTTATTACTCATGAAGAAAGTATATCATATAGGCTTTTTGACGAGCTTCACAGTAAAAAAGAAAGCAACCGAAAGGAAAACTTTGCAAGTGAATTCTTGTGTGGCATAGGGGTTACTGGACTAATTATATTTTTTAGTCGAGTCTCCTCTGCCGCACAGGAGGGATCTTTGCAGAGCATGGCTTATGGGCCAAATCCTTTCCGGAAGGGCGTGCTTTGCATTGCCCTGTTGTGCGGTTTCGTTCATTTTTAGTTGGCCAAAACTGGCCAAAGGAGTATTTGAAATGCGTAAGTTCGTGTTCATTTTTTTGGTCGCGCTAGTCGCGATCGCGGGCCTGACGACTTCGGTCGTGCAGGCGCAGGAGCCAATAACTTTTTCAATCGGCGGGAGACCGTGGCCACACGGGCCAGAAGGAACCGAGCAACAGATCGGGTGCTACGATCTAAAAAGTAGTCATCCCGATTTGATCGGGAGAACTTTCGATTTTCAGGCCACCGTTACAAACGAAGGTGGCAGCAACCACGCCAAGACTGGTGTGGCTCTGAGGTCGAACGGCGGTTCAATTAAGATTGAAAACGTGGAGGATTCGGTTGCTCAAGTTTCGCATGGTCATGGAACCATGAAACTGGGAAGCTCAGTCTGTGCCTATGTTGTTTTCGGACCAGACGGCACGGCCTCGATCAAGGGAGTAGTTACAATGACTCCTATCAAGGAGATCGAGCCGAAACCCAAACCCAAGCCGGAACCAGAGCCTGAGCCCGAGCCCACTGAGGAGCCGACTCAACCGCCGACTCCTACCGAGGAGCCGACGCCGGAGGTCACCGAGACCCCCGAGCCGACACGAAGGCCAACCCAACCGCCAGTGCAAACGCCGGCCCCGCCGACGTTTTGTGTAATAAACAACCCCTCGGGGTTGTTTGGCAGCGGTGAAGTGTTTGGCGCTGCGGGCGCGTTTTGGTCCTGGCAGAAGGACGGAGAGTATGTTGGAAACCTTAAGGTTTCCAACATACCAGGGTTACCCACCGGGGCAACCCTGAAATTGACAGGCGATTTTTCGGGTCGAACCATGACCCTAAAAATCGCAGATCTGGCGAGTGGCAACCCATGGTTGCGCTGCCGGATCGACTCGTTCGATCGCGGCCTCACGGCCACAGCGTTTCCCCCAACGGGGGTTATACAAGTCGAAGTTCCGAGAGTCACTTGGGACTTCACACCGTTTTGCGTGAACTCACCCGACCCGGGCTTTACCGTTTACGGCATGTCGGTCGCAGATGTGACTGGACACGTTTTAGTAAACGGCGAACGCGTTGCCTCACTCAGTTTCTGGGCCGGACAAAACAACACCGCGAACACGCGATGGGCCTATTCAGGGATTGAAATGGGAGACGAAGTAGTCGTTATGTTAAGACTGCAAGGTCTTGGCACGTATCCCGTCCAGATTCCTGTGGTCGATGCAGAAAACTGCGTCGCGCCAGCCATTGAGGCAATGGTCGGGTCGGAAGGTCAACTCTTCGTTTATCCAGGCAACAGCCCGGACGACGTAAAAGCGGTTACGGGATTTACCGGAACCGGCGAAGAGCTTCACAGCTTGTGGTGGGACGCGCACTTGTGGTTGCACGTCTATGGCGAGGGGTACCAGCTCCCAGCTGATATCTTGGCTTTGACCAACCTGAGCTAGCCAGCTCAAAAAAGTGAAACGAACCCCCTCCTCCGGAGCCGATGGCACCTCTGCTTGAGAAAGCCTTTCTGGTCAACCGATCAGGATTGCAATCCAATGCAAGTACAGTCATCCGCAAACGGATACAGGACTGGTTAGTAGTTTCACTTCCGCACTTTCTTTCCTAGCTTCGGCTAGTTCAGAAATCGCATTGCAACTCGCTCAGCTTAGCTGACGCACGAAATTTCCGTTCGCGGGAACTGGTGCTCGGTCTAAGATCCGTAGCGAGT
>Ga0326597_10011721_pt1 | contig 11599 bp, 11 predicted proteins | sample RVTome_12_FD_203789 | JGI IMG/M metagenome (GOLD analysis project Ga0326597, IMG submission 203789) | Soil microbial communities from uranium-contaminated site in the Upper Colorado River Basin, Wyoming, United States - RVT100D185 | ecosystem: Environmental > Terrestrial > Soil > Contaminated >...
GCAGCTCGCGAGCCTCGGCCTCATCGGCGAGCTGCAGGCCCGCACCTACCACGAGAACCGGAGCGCGCCGCCCTACGCGATCCGCGAAAAGCTCGACCGGGACTAAGCAGTTCTCAGTTCGCAGTTCTCAGCTGGGAGTTGCAGAAACTCGACGACCGTCGCCCAATTTCAGCGCTGGCCAACTGAGAACTGGGAACCGGGAACTGAGAACCGTTTTACTGTTTTACCGCGTTCCGATTACCACGTTCGAGTAAATCGCCCCCTCCGGCGTCTCCGCCCGGCCCGCTGCACCGAGCTCGATCCGATGGATCACGGGGATATAGGGTCTCGGGTACTCGAAGAAGAAGATCTGCTGGCGGTCGATGAACGTCCGGGCAACGTTCACCTCGCCCTCGCGGCCCCACTCGAAACGGATGCGAAACGTCCTCGTGGGCTCCCAGCCCCGGAAGGTGCTCCCCACGTCGATCTGGCGCCCCTGGGAGATGAACCGCAGCCGGAGCCAATTGTCATTGATCGAGCTCCGGCCGTCGAGCTTCTGGAGGCTCACCCGGAATCGGTTTCCGGTCATGTCGCTCCCGAGGCTCGGGTCCCACATGAAGAAGAGATGGCGGGCGTCGCGCGTGGGGTTCCTGATGTCGAGACCCTTGACGTCGAATTCGAGAAATCCGGTCTCGATGGTCTGCATGTCGTAGACGACGAAGTTCGAGGACGCCTCGACCAGCCAGCCTTCGGAGGTCAGTTGACCGCCGCCGCGGTCGCCCTGGGTCGTCCCGTTGGTGAGAGAGTCGTAGAGTAAGATGACGTCGGTCTGGCCGCCGGTCGTTACCGCTCCCTGAAAGCGGAGGCGAGCCGCGGCGGAGAAGGGGCCTTGCGTCGTCCCAACCGTCGCCCGGGCGCGCCAGAAGAACTCGCCGCTCGCGAGCTCCGATCCAACCGTCCACGAGGTTTGCCCTCCGGTTCCTTCGGGAATGTCGCTGGCCTGAGCGATGAGTGTCCCGAATCCCGAATCCGTCGAGATCTGGAACGAGTATCGGGCCGGTCCGGATCCGCCGCTCACGGAAGCGTTCGACACCGTCAGGGTGACCTGTCCCCCGACCTGCGCCCCGTCTGCGGGACTGACGATTCCCGGAGCTCCCACGGAGACGCTTGGACCACTCCCGCCGGACGGACCATCGTCTCCGCAGGACGCCGCGAAGAGAACGAGTACGATTGCTGAGAAGACCAGGTTGCCGTTCTTCATGAGTCGCTATCGTCGCACAACCAGGAAGTTTCGGTAGATGGCGTCGATCACCGATTCATGCCGCTCCTGGACTCCGAGCTCGATCCATTGGGTGTCGGGCTGGTAGGCATGGCCATAGCGGAGCGACATGATCTCGACACCGTCGAGAAGCACTTTCGCGGTGTGCGCCCCTCCGGACGGACCCCAGTCCACTCTCCAGGTGTAGACCGCGGCCGGATTCCAATTCGTGAAGTTGAACCCCGCCTCTTCCTCGCGGCCCTGCGAGATCCACCGGAAGCGGAGGAAGGGGGGATTGTGCGGAGGATTCCAGAGCTTCTGGAGGTGGACCCGGAACGCGTTCTGCCGGAAGGCGCCCACCGTCGGGTCCCACATCCCGAACAGCATGTGCGAAGCCTCGTTCGCGCCCTGCGGGGTGAGCCCGAGGTTTTGCCACTGGACGTAGCCATTTTCGACCGGGGGAACCTCGTAACGGAGGTAGTCACGGTTTCCGTCGACCCGCCAACCCTGGGAGGTGAAGCTTCCCCCTTCCTGATCGGTCGCGAGGGTCGAGCCGTCGGTCAGGTCGTCGAAAACCACGACCGTCTCGCCGGGGCCTCCGCCGACTCCGAGGATCGCGAGCTGCGCGACGGCAGAGTAGGGACCTGTCGTGCCGCTCGCTTCGGCCCGGGCTCTCCAGAAGTAGGCGCCTTCACCGAGGGGTTGGCTCACTTCCCAGCTCGTCTGGCTCGAGCCCTGGGCGATTCCGGAGGCCTGCGCCACCGTCGTCGTGAAACCCTGATCCGTGGCCACTTGGAACGTATAGGTTGGAACGGCGCCCGTCGACACCGACGCGTTCGTCACGGTGAGCGTCGGCTGGTTGTCGCCGATCGGGGAGGCATTATTCGGTCCCACGATCCCGGGAGCGGTGATAGTCGGGCTCGATCCCGTGCCGCCGTTGTCGCTGCTGTCCTCACATCGCGCGAGCGCGAGGGCGAGGGTCGTCGTTCCGAGGGCGAGGATCGGCCTTCGTCGGGGTTGAGTATTCATGCTGTGAAAACTACCTCCATTTGTCTTTTGGTTAAAACACACAACCCTAACAAAAGGTGTCCGTCAAGTCCAGGGCCCGAAATGACGTATCCTGACGTCGCCGGGAGGCGATGCTGAAGGTTCTGGTCACCGGCGCCAGCGGGTTCACGGGAAGCCACATGGCGCGCATGCTGGTCGAGTCCGGTCACCACGTTCGAGCGCTGGTCCGCCGGACGAGCGCGCTCGACCTGCTACAGGGCATCGACGTCGAGCGGTTCGAAGGCGATCTCTCCGATGAGGTCCGTTTGCGGCGGGCAGTCGAGGGGGTCGACCGCGTCTTCCACATCGCCGCCGTGTACCGGGAGGCGAGGCTCTCCGATCATCATTATCACGAGGTCAACGTCCTCGGCACCCGGCGGCTCGCTGAAGCCGCGCTCGCCGAAGACGTCCCTTTTCTCTTCTGCAGCACCTGCGGCGTTCACGGCGACGTCGAGGGCGAGGCGGACGAGAGCGCGCCCTACAACCCCGGGGACGTCTACCAGCGGACGAAGGTGGAAGCCGAGAACATCGTCCTCGCCCTCCACCGTGAGCGCGGCCTCCGCGCGGTCATCCTGAGACCGGTCGGCATCTACGGACCGGGAGACCGGCGCTTCCTCAAGCTCTTCAAAGGCGTCGCGCGGAGACGGTTCCCGATGTTCGGCTCGGGCAGAGTGTCCTATCACCTGACGCACGTCGAGGACGTTGCCCGGGGGTTCATGAAAGCGGCGGCGACCCCCGCCGCCCTGGGCGAGGCCTTCATTCTGGCCGGGGCGCGCTACACCACGGTCGAGGAGCTCGTCGGGCTCATCGCCGAGAAGGCCGGTGTCCCGCCTCCCCGGTTCCATTGGCCGGCTCGCCCCCTCTATGCCGCGGCCGCCCTTTGCGAGGACCTTTGCCGGCCCCTCGGTATCGAGCCGCCGCTCCACCGGAGACGCCTCGACTTCTACCTCAAGAACCGGGCGTTCCGCATCGACAAGGCGAGGCGAGTGCTCGGCTGGGAGCCGCGGGTAGATCTAGATGAGGGGATCACCCGGACTCTGGAGTGGTACCGGAGGGCGGGATGGATCTAGAGTGAGCGCATCCATGTCGACCGACGCCCAGCCCAACGACCGGCGAATCCAGATCGCCCAGACGGAGATCGCCGACCAGAAGAAATCGAAGCTCCAGAAGTACGGCGAGCTCGTCGTCGGACGACCGGGCCTCGGGTCGCTCGTCCTCTACGAGCTGGTGATGCTCTTCTCGTCCTGGATCCCCGGGGCCCTCGGCCTCTTTCTGCGCTCGAAGCTCTACCCCCTCCTTCTCGGCCGCTGCGGGCGAAACGTGACCTTCGGCCAGAACGTCGTCTTGAGGCACCCTCACAAGATCTGGATCGGAAACGACGTGATCGTCGACGATCACGTCCTTCTCGACGCGAAAGGTGTCGACAACAAGGGAATCGTTCTCGAGGACGGCGTCTTCCTGGGGCGAAACACCATCCTCTCGAGCAAGAACGGGTACATCCACCTCGAAGAGCGGGCGAACCTCGGCTTCAACTGTGAGATCTTCGCCGCCGACGAGGTCCGGGTGGGAAAAGACGTCATGCTCGCGGCCTACGTCTACCTCGTCGGGGGGGACCATATGCACGACCGCGTCGATATCCCCGTCTCCCAGCAGGGGAGAGTCGGGCTTCCCATCCGCATCGGCGACGGATCGTGGCTGGGGGCCCACGCGGTCGTCGCCGGCGGTGTTTCCGTCGGGGAACAGGCTATAATTGGCGCTGGCGCCGTGGTGCTCGAGAGCGTCCCCGCGTACCACATCGCGGCCGGCGTCCCCGCGAAAACGATACGGGACCGCAGAAAGAAAGACTGAGCCCTTAGTGTTCGGAGACAAGACCTACGTCGGGAAGCTCCTGAAGTCGAGCCTTCCATCGCTTCCCGCGGATTTCGTCAAGACGCAGGTCGTCGGGCGCTTCAAGGCGATCCCGCCCACGGTCCTCATCTTCAACGTCTCCTACAAGTGCGACTCCAAATGCGTCATGTGCAACTCGTGGAAGCTTCCGTACCACGACGACCTGACGACCGCCGAGTACCGCAGCGCCTTTGGCGGCCGCCTCTTCCGCGGCATCGAGTACGTCGGAATCACCGGCGGAGAGCCCACTCTGCGCAAGGACATGGTGGAGCTCGTCAACATCATGGCGGACCACATGCCGCGCCTGCGAAAGATGACGCTCAACACCAACGGCTTCGTCAAGGACCGCGTGGTCAAGACGCTCGAGGGCATCATCGACATCGCCAACGACCGTGGGTTCGTGTTCGGGACGCGGGTGAGCCTCGACGGCGTCGGGGACGCCCACGAGGACATCCGCCGGGTGTGGCATGCGTTCGAGCGCGCGATGGACACCGTGCGCGCGATGCAGGAGCTCCAGAAGAGGAAGTTCTTCAACTTCGGCGTCTCCTTCACCTTCACCGCCCAGAACATGGAGGAAGGCGAGCGCATCTACGAGCTCTGCAAGAAAGAGAACCTGAACGTCGTCTTCTCCATCGCCCGCTACTCGGAGCTCGCCTTCGGGAACATGGACCTGGTGGAATCGACGGAGCTGAAGAACGAGGACTTCCCGCGGCTCGCGAGCTTCTTTCGCCAGCGAGTCCGGGAATCGACTCTCCTCGACGGCGACGCGCTCCTCTATCAAGGCTACGTGAAGATGTTCGAAAACGGCATGAAGCGCACGATGCCCTGCCCGTCCATGGACCAGGGAGTGCTTCTCAACCCCAACGGCGACTTCACCTATTGCGAGAACAGCCGCATCCTGGGGAATCTTCGCGAGCGGGACGCCCAGGATCTCTACTTCGACCCCGAGAACCTCGCCATGAGGGAGGAACTTCTGGACCGGGTCTGCCCGACCTGCGCGAGCCCCTGCTTCGTGAACGCAGCGGCGATGAAGCAGGTTTTCCCCTACCTCAAGTTCGTGCTCGAGCTCGGCGGCGAGAAGCTCTTCGCCTCCCGCAACGGATCCTGAGCCGTGTGCGGGATCGCCGGCGTCGTCGCCCATGACCCCAGGCGCTCGCTCGATCCCGCGGTGATCGAGCTCATGGTGGCGAAGCTCCACCACCGCGGGCCCGACGATACCGGCGTCGTGACCCTTCCGGGCGTGTCGCTCGGCCTGAAGCGGCTTTCCATCATGGACGTCGCCGGAGGCCGCCAGCCGATCTCGAACGAAGACGAGAGCATCACCTTCGTCGGAAACGGCGAGATCTACAACTTCCGCCGCTTGCGGGAGGAGCTCCTGTCGAAGGGCCACCGCTTCAAGACCGGCTCCGACATGGAAGTCGTGGTCCACGGCTACGAGGCGTGGGGCGACCAGGTCGTAGAGCGGCTCTCCGGACAATTCGCCTTCGCCCTCTGGGACAAAAAGCGCGCGAGGCTCCTCGCGGCGCGCGACCGCGCGGGCGAAAAGCCGCTCTACTACCACGAGGGGCCGGAAGACATCGTCTTCGCCTCCGAGATCAAGTCCCTCCTCTCGCGGGCCGACGTTCCCCGAAAGCTCGACCTCGAAGCGCTCGACCTCTTCCTGACCTACGAGTTCATCCTGGCGCCTCGGACGATCTTCGAGGGGGTAAAGAAGCTCCCGCCCGCGCACGCGATGAGCGTCGAGGGAGGGAAGGTCGCGACCTGGGCCTACTGGCAGGCGCCGGATACGGTGGAGGAAGGCCGGAGCGAGCAGTCGTGGGCCAAGGAGCTCCGGGAGACGCTCGCCTCCGCCGTACGCTCGCAGATGATGTCCGACGTTCCCCTGGGGGCCTTCCTCTCGGGAGGCATCGATAGCTCGACTGTGGTCGCCCTCATGGCCGAGGCCTCCTCCCGCCCCGTCAAGACGTTCAATATCGCGTTTCGCGAAGGAAGCTACGACGAGTCCTCGTACGCGCGCGAGGTCGCGAAGCTCTTCGGGACCGAGCACCGGGAAGAGATCCTCACCCCTGACGTCGTCTCTCTCTTCGACCGTCTCGTGGTGCACCTCGATGAGCCCTTCGCGGACGTCTCGCTCTTCCCCACGTACCTCGTGTCGGAAGTCGCCTCGCGCGAAGTGAAAGTCGTCCTCTCGGGGGACGGGGGAGACGAGCTCTTCGCGGGCTACGACTGGTACATCGCCGATCGGCTGGCGAGGACCCTAGCGAGATTCCCCGGCCCGCACGCGCTCAGAGTCCTCGAGCGCGCGAGCGAGTGGTTCCCCGAGAGCGCCAAGAAGAAGGGGCTCGTCAACAAGGTGAAGCGCTTCCTCGCGGGAGCTGCGGCTCCGGCAGCGCTCCAGCACTACCGGTGGCTCTCTCACCTTCGCGCCGGGGAGAAAACCGAGCTCTACAGCCCGGGTCTGCGCGAATCGCTCGAGGGGTTTTCCGCCGCCGCTCCCGTGATCTCTACCCTCGGTGAGGAGCGAAACGACCTCCTCAACCGCCAGCTCCACACGGACTTCAAGCTCTTCCTCGCCGACGACATCCTCGTCAAGGTCGACCGAATGAGCATGGCGACCTCTCTCGAGGCGAGAGCGCCGTTTCTCGACAAGGACGTCGTCGAGCTCGCGTTCCGCATGCCGGGCTCGCTGAAGCTCCGGGGCTACCGGCGCAAGCACATCCTCAAACAGGCGATGGCCGACAAGCTCCCGCCGAGGATCCTGAACCGGCGCAAAGAGGGGTTCAGCATTCCCATGAAGAACTGGCTCCGGAGCGAGCTCCGGCCCCTGATGGAATCGCTCCTTTCGAGAGAGCGTATCGAGGCGCGCGGCCTCTTCGAGTGGCCCGCGGTCGAGCGGCGCATGCGAGAGCACCTCGAGGGCGGAAGAAACCACGCACACCAGCTCTTCCCCTTGATGGTCTTCGAGCGCTGGGCCCAAGAGTTCCTGGGATCTTGAACGCCAGGTTCCCCTTGGAATCCCAAGGCCCATGTGTGAAGGGGGATGGGGGGACCGGAGGGAATAAGGGGGATAAGATATTCCCGATGACTGCCTTATCTCCACATCTCCTCCCATCTCCACATCCCCCTTCTTACACCAGAATCGGATAATCCCCTGCAAGACCACGCCGGCGTCGTCAGCCTGATCCCGGCGGCCTCGGTGCTTCTCCTGGCGCTCGTGACGCGCCGAACGTTCGAATCCCTTCTCGGAGGAACCCTCGTCGGCTACGCGCTCACGAGCGGCTTCGGTTTCTTCTCCGCCTTCGCCGACTCCATGCTCTCGGTCATGAAGGACGAGACCGTCGGTTGGATTACTCTCGTGGTCGGGCTCTTCGGCTCGCTCATCGCTCTCCTGGTGCGCTGCGGCGGAACCCTGGCCTTCGGCGAGAAGGTGGGAAAGCTCGTTCGCGGCCGAACCGGGGCGCTTCTCGCGACCTGGTTCATGGGGCTCGTGATTTTCCTCGACGACTACTTGAACGCTCTCGCGGTCGGGGCCTCGATGCAGCGCGTGACCGACCGCTTCCGCGTCTCCCGGGAGATGCTCGCCTACGTCGTCGACTCGACGGCCGCCCCGGTCTGCGTTCTCGTGCCTCTCAGCACCTGGGCGTTCTACGTCGCGGGTCTTCTCGAGGGTGTGGGCGCGGCGCCCTCGCGCGAAGGGCTCGCGCTCTACCGCTCGGTGATTCCCTTCGTCGTTTACGGCTGGGTCGCGGTCCTCGTCGTCCCGCTGGTGGCGGTGGGACTCCTGCCTCTCGTCGGGCCGATGCGCAAGGCCGAGATGCGAGCGCGCGACGGCGAGGTCGCGCCCCCCGATTCCCCGTCCTCCGACGCCGCTTTCGGCATCGACAAGGCGCCCGCGAACCCGCGGCTCTCCAATTTCGTAGTTCCCCTCGTGGCGCTCATCGGGTTTTCGTGGCACCTCAACGACGCGCTGAAGGGGGTCATGGTGGCGGTCGCGCTCACCATCGTGCTCCTCCTGGCGCAGCGGCTCCTGAGCTTCAAGGAGATCTCGGAAAGCTTCTTCCTCGGCTTCCAGTCCATGGTTTATCCTCTCGGCATCGTGGTGGTGTCGTTCGGTCTCCGGAACGTGAACGAGGATCTCGGGCTCACCCAGTTCGTCATCGAGAGCGTTCAGCCGATCATGAGCGGTGCTCTCCTACCCGCGGTCGCCTTCGTGAGCTTGTCGCTTATCGCCTTCGCCACCGGCTCCTTCTGGGGAGTCTACGCGGTGAGCCTTCCCATCGTAGTACCTCTCGCGCAGTCGATGGGAGTCTCGCTTCCGCTCTCGATCGGCGCCGTGGTCTCCGCCGGAGCTTTCGGTTCTCATGCGTGTTTCTACGGCGACGCCACCGTGCTTTCAGCCCAGGCGAGCGGATGCAACCTCTTCGCCCATGCCTGGACGCAGCTTCCCTATGCCGCCCTCGCCGCCGCTGTCTCTACGGCTGTCTACCTCGTTCTCGGTTATCTGCTATGACCCGTATAGCGCTTCTCCAGCTATCGGCCTCCGAAGACGCCGCCCGTAACCAGCGCAAGACCGAGGAGAAGATCCGCGAGGCGGCTTCGAGCGGCGCCTCTATCGTCTGCCTCCAGGAGCTTTTCCAGTCCCGCTACTTTCCCCAGCGGGTGGACGTGCGAGGCTACGGGCTCGCTGAAACGCTTCCCTCGAAGACTTCCGAGCGCATGGCGGAGCTCGCGGCGGAGCTCGAGATCGTCCTCATCGTCCCCGTCTTCGAAGAGGCGCGGCCCGGGGTGTACTTCAATACCGCGTTGGTCTTCGACGCCGACGGCCGCGAGCTCGGGAAATACCGCAAGACCCACATTCCCGACGGACCCCAGTACCACGAGAAGTTCTACTTCACCCCGGGAAACCTCGGCTATCCCGTCTTTCCCACCCGCCACGGGGTCATCGGAGTCGGGATTTGCTGGGACCAGTGGTTTCCGGAGGTCGCGCGGGTCTTCGCGCTTGAAGGCGCCGAGATCCTCTTCTACCCTTCGGCAATCGGCTCCGAGCCGGATCGGCCCGGCTACAGCTCCGCCGAGGCATGGAGGACGGTCATCCGCTCGCACGCCATCGCGAACGGCATCTTCGTCGCCGCCGTGAACCGCGTCGGAGTCGAGGATGAGATGACGTTCTACGGCGAGAGCTTCGTCGCCGATCCTTACGGGGAGGTTCTGGTTCGGGCCGGGGCCGAGGAGGAGGTCCTGGTCGCGGACCTCGATCTCGGACGCATTCGCGAGCTCAGGGAGCTCCTTCACTTCCTGAGAGACCGCCGCATCGACACCTATCACCCACTTTTGGAACGCGTCGTCGAGTAAACGTGAATGAGGTGATTGCTATGACGGACAACGTTTCGCCCATGAAACAGCACGTCTCGATCCTGGGAATCCTTTATATCGTCTTCGGCTGTCTCGGGATCCTGGGGGCTCTCGCGTTCCTCGCCCTCTTTGGAGGGATCGCGGGGATCGTCGGTCTGGTGGCGCACGAGGAGCCCGACGCTGCCGTGGCGGTCCCGATCCTCGGAGGCATCGGGGTGGTCGTCTCCGTCCTTCTGGCTCTGCTCTCTGTTCCCGGGCTCGTGGTCGGCATCGGCCTCACGAAGTTCCGACCCTGGTCCCGGATCGCGGGCGTCGTGCTCTCCGTCCTGAATCTGCTGAACTTTCCGTTCGGGACAGCGCTCGGCGCCTACGGCCTCTGGGTTCTTTTGTCCAAGGAATCGGAGCCAATCTTCGTCTGAGGGGCCTGAGCGGGTACAATGCTTCGGTGATTCGAAAGGGTATCATTCTCGCCGGAGGCTCGGGCACCCGTCTCTATCCGATGACGGCGGCGGTGAGCAAGCAGCTCCTGCCGATCTACGACAAGCCCATGGTCTATTTCCCGCTGTCGACGCTCATGCTCGCGGGAATTCGGGACGTACTCGTCATCACCACGCCCCACGATCAACCGCTCTTCGAGGGGCTTCTCGGGGACGGAGGCCATCTGGGTATCCGCATCTCCTACGCCCTGCAGCCGCATCCCGACGGGCTGGCGCAGGCGTTTGTCATCGGCCGGGAGTTCATCGATGGCGAGGGCTGCGCCCTGGTCCTGGGGGACAACATCTTCTATGGGCACGAGCTGACTCTGCACCTCCGGCGGGCGGCGGAGCGGGATTCGGGCGCGACCATCTTCGCCTACTGGGTCCGCGATCCCGAGCGCTACGGCGTCGTGAGCTTCGGGGCGAACGACGAGCCCCTGCGCCTGGTGGAGAAGCCGGAGCGTCCCGAATCGTCGTATGCCGTGACCGGCCTCTATTTTTACGACCACCAGGTCGTCGACCTCGCGGCGACGCTTTCGCCGTCCGCGAGAGGCGAGCTCGAGATCACCGACCTGAACCGCCTCTATCTCGAGCGAAGGCAGCTCCACGTGGAGAAGCTCGGGAGGGGATTCGCCTGGCTCGATACCGGAACCAAGGAAGCGCTTCACCAGGCGGCGAGTTTCATCGAATCCGTGGAGCAGCGGCAGGGACTCAAGATCTGTTGTCCCGAGGAGATCGCCTTCCACATGGGCTTCATCGACGCCGCGGCGCTCCAGAAGCTCGGTGAAGCGTGCCAGGGGAGCGAGTACGGACGCTATCTTCTCTCGCTCGTGAATCTGGACCGTCGTCCGTGAGAGCCTCCGCGACCGCGCTCGAGGGCGTGATGCTCTTCGAGCCGGTATGCCACCAGGACGCTCGCGGCCTTCTAGTCGAGACGTACAAGGAGTCGTCCTACCGCGATGCCGGCCTCGACGCCGTCTTCGTCCAGGACAATCTGTCGCTCTCGCGCCGGCGCGTTCTCCGCGGTCTTCATTATCAAAGACGGCAGGGAAAGCTCATTACCGTGGTGCGAGGCGAGATCCAGGACATCGCCGTCGACATCCGCCCGGACTCGGAAACGTTCGGGCGTTGGGTGCAGGCGCGACTTTCGGGAGAGGACCACCGGCAGATCTATATCCCGCCCGGTTTCGCCCACGGGTTCTCCGTGCTGTCGGACGAAGCCTACGTCTGGTACAAGACGACCGACGTCTACCGGCCGGAGGAAGAGGGGGGGATCCGCTGGGATGACCCCGACCTGGGCATCGACTGGAAGGTCCAGGACCCCATCGTTTCCGAGCGCGATCGGCGCCACCCGCCGTTGAAAGACGTCGATCGAAGCGCGCTCATCACGAGACGAGAGCTCGAAGGCGGCTGAGTCTCAACGTCCGCTCGCGACCACGATCTTCCCGAAATGCGCTCCCGACTCCATGTGGCGGAGAGCGTCCGGGAGCTCCTCGAAGCGGAACTTGCGATCGATCGCCGGCTGAATCGGGTGCTCGTCGAGGAAGGCCACGAGCTTCTCGAAGTTGGCCCGCGAGTCGACGAGGATTCCCAGCACGCG
>Ga0326597_10011722_pt1 | contig 11599 bp, 8 predicted proteins | sample RVTome_12_FD_203789 | JGI IMG/M metagenome (GOLD analysis project Ga0326597, IMG submission 203789) | Soil microbial communities from uranium-contaminated site in the Upper Colorado River Basin, Wyoming, United States - RVT100D185 | ecosystem: Environmental > Terrestrial > Soil > Contaminated >...
ACTCGTACACCTTGGCCCGGATCGCGGCGTGTGGGCAGGCGAGCGTGCAGTAGTTGCACTGGATGCAGAGCTTCGCGTCCCAGACCGGGATCTCGGCCGCGATGTTGCGCTTCTCCCAGCGCGAGGTGGAGAGCGGCCAGGTGCCGTCGACGGGGAACGCCGAGACCGGGAGCAGGTCGCCCTTGCCCGCCATCATCAGCGCCGTGACGCGCTTCACGAAGTCGGGGGCGGCGTCGGCCACGAGCGGAGGCCTTCGACGGACGGCCGTCGCCGTCTCCGGAACCCGCACTTCGTGCAGGTGCGCGAGCGCGGCGTCCACCGCCGCGAAGTTCCGCGCCACCACGTCCTGTCCACGCTTCCCGTAGCTCTTCTCGATCGCGTTCTTGATCTGGGCGATCGCCTCCTCGCGAGGCAGCACGCCCGAGATCGCGAAGAAGCAGGCCTGCATGATGGTGTTGATCCGCCCGCCCATGCCCGCCTCGCGGGCGACCGCGTAGGCGTCGATGCAGTGGAAGCGGAGGCCGCGCTCGACGATCGTGTCCTGCATCTCCCGCGGCAGGCGGTCGAAGACCTCGTCGGGGCCGTAGGGCGCGTTCAGCAGGAAGACGGCGCCCGGGAGGGCCGTCTCCAGCACGTCCAGCTTGTCCACGAACTCGAACTGGTGGCAGGCGACGAAGTTCGCGCGGCGGACGAGGTGCGCGGAGAGGATGGGGCGCGGCCCGAAGCGCAGGTGGGAGACCGTGGTCGCCCCCGACTTCTTCGAGTCGTAGACGAAGTATCCCTGCGCGTAGTTGTCCGTCTCCTCCCCGATGATCTTGATCGTGTTCTTGTTGGCCCCCACGGTGCCGTCGGCCCCGAGCCCGTAGAAGACCGCGCGCACGGTGTCTGGCGCCTCGATGTCCCACTCCGCGTCCCACGCCAGCGACCGCCGCGTGACGTCGTCCACGATCCCGACCGTGAACTGCCGGCGGGGATCCGTCCTCTCCATCTCGCCGAGCACCGACCGGGCCATGGCGGGGGTGAACTCCTTGGACGACAGTCCGTACCGCCCGCCGACGACGCGGATGTCCCTCGTCGAGGTCTCGTCGAGGGCGGCGAGCACGTCGAGGTGCAGGGGGTCGGCCACCGCTCCCGGCTCCTTGGTGCGATCGAGCACGGCGAGGACGCGCACGGTCCGCGGCAGCGCGGCCACGAACGCCCACGCCGAGAAGGGCCGATACAGCCGCACCTTGAGCACGCCGACCTTCTCGCCGGCGGCGGCCAGGTGGGCGACCGTCTCCTCCGCGGTGGAGGCGCCGGAGCCCATCAGCACCAGCACGCGCTCGGCCTCCGGGTGGCCGGCGTAGTCGAACAACCGGTACTGCCGGCCGGTGCGGCGGGCGAGACGGTCCATCGACTCCTGCACCGCGGCCGGGCAGGCGTCGTAGAACGGGTTCGCGGCCTCGCGGGCCTGGAAGAACGCGTCGGGGTTCTGCGCCGTGCCGCGCAGGACCGGATGGTCGGGGGTGAGCGCGCGCTCGCGGTGCGCCTTCACCGCGCCTTCGTCGATCAGCGCGCGGAGGTCGTCGTCGGACAGCTCCTCGATCTTCGCCACCTCGTGGGAGGTGCGGAAGCCGTCGAAGAAATGGAGGAAGGGGATGCGGGTGCGCAGCGTCGTGTCGTGGGCGACGAGCGCGAGGTCGTGGGCCTCCTGCACCGAGCCCGAGCACAGCATCGCGACGCCGGTCTGGCGGCAGGCCATCACGTCGGAGTGGTCGCCGAAGATGGAGAGGGCGTGGGTGGCCAGCGCGCGGGCGGCCACGTGGAGGCAGAAGGGCGTCAGCTCGCCGGCGATCTTGTACAGGTTGGGGATCATCAGCAGCAGGCCCTGCGACGCAGTGAAGGTCGTGCAGAGCGCGCCCGCCTGCAGCGCGCCGTGGACCGCTCCCGCCGCCCCGCCCTCGGACTGCATCTCGATCACGTCCGGCACGTCGCCCCAGACGTTGGTCCGCCGGTGGGCGGACCAGGCATCGGCCAGTTCGCCCATGGTGGAGCTGGGGGTGATCGGGTAGATGGCGATCACCTCGCTCAACCGGTGCGCGACCGAGGCCGCCGCCTCATTGCCGTCGATCGTGATCCGGCGCGCTTCTCCCATGGACGTCATCTCCTTGAACGGCGGGAGGTTCAAGTCACGTGCCACGGCCGAACGGACGCCAACCGGCGTTTTCGTTGATCCGCGGTCCGGCACCCGCGCAATCCGTGCGCGAGGGCCGGAGGTGAGCGCGGAAGTTGCGCGGCCTATTTCGCCGGCGGGGCCTTGAGGGTCGCGAGGTAGGCGACGAGGGCGTCGAGGTCTTCCTTCTTCAGGGTCTCGAAGCTGGGCATGACGGGCTTGCGAGTGGCCTTGGCCTTGGCGGACATGACCTTCGGCTCCACCAGCCACTTGCGCAGCTCGGCCGGAGTGAGCCGGGCGCCCACGCCGTCCTGGGGGCCCTTCGGGTTCCCCTTGCCGGCCACGGAATGGCACATCGTGCATCGGCTCTCGGTGAAGAGACGCTTGCCGCGGGCCACGGCATCCTCCGCCGCCGCCGCTTGCGTCGCCCCCAGCACGGCTCCCAGGACCAGCACCACCGATACTTTCATCTCGCCCTCCATGACGTCGTCAACCGATGCCCAGCAGGGATCCGGCGAAGCGCAGCTCCTGCGCGCTGGCCTCGCGGCCGAGGAGGCGGAGCTGGGACGTGGGCACGTGGAGCAGCTTGTTGACGATGGCCCGCGTCGCCGCCTCCACCGCCGCCTCCTGCTCCGCGGTGAGCGCGCCGAGGCGGGCCCGGGCCCGGCCGAGCTCTTCGCGGCGGATCTCCTCCGCGCGCCGGCGGAGCTGGACGACCAGCGGCGCGGCGTCGTCGTGCTCGGCGGCGTAGGCCGCAACGGCCAAGGCCACCACGTTCTCCGCCGCGCCGGCCTCACGGCGGCGTTCCCGCGTATTCGCCTCCGCCACCGACCGCAGGTCGTCGAGGTCGTAGAGGAAGACGCCGGGGATCGACCGCACCGACGCGTCCACGTCCCGCGGCACCGCGATGTCGACGATGAGCTGCGGCCGGCCCCGGCGCTCCCGCATCGCCGCCTCGACCATCTCCCGCCCGATGACCGTGGTGGGGCAGGCCGTGGCGCTCATGACGACGTCGTGGGTCGCGAGCTCCGACGCCAGCGCCTCCGCGGGCACGGACTGCGCGCCGATCTCCTCCGCCAGCCGGGTGGCATTCTCGTAGTGGCGGCCCGCGACCACGGTGGCACGCGCGCCCGCCTCGACCAACCGCCGCGCGGCCTGGCCGCACATCTTCCCGCTGCCCAGGATGAGCACGCGGCGGCCCGCGAGGTCGGAGAAGACCTTGCGCACCAGCTCGACGGCGACGTGCGAGATCGAAAGCGCGTGGCGGCCGACGCCGGTGTGCGTGCGCGCGTCGCGGGCGGCGCGGATCGCGCGGTCCCGCAGCCGCGCCAGCGCGGGGCTCAGCGTGCCCGCGGCTTCCGCCGCGCGGAAAGCGGCTTTCCACTGCCCCAGCACCTGCGCGTCGCCGAGGGCCATGGCGTCGAGGCCGGCGGCGACGCGGAAGGCGTGCCGCGCGGCGTCCACGCCCTGCCGGCGGTAGACGGCGCCCGACGCGGGACACAGGGCCGCCGCAACGGCGTCGAGCGCGGCCGTGTCCGCCTCGACGTAGGCCTCGACGCGATTGCACGTGGAGACGATCGCGGCGCCGGCCACGCCGGAAAGGCCGGCCAGGCGCTCGAGCGCGGCCGGGAGCACCGACGCGGAGACGGACGCGGCCTCGCGCTCGGAGAGGGAGGCGCTGCGGAAGCTGAGTCCCACCACCGCGAGCCGGTCCAGGCCCGCGGCGCGCGCACCTTCGCATGATCCCGGCCGGTGAGCGTGCCCCATGTGCGCGCGCTAGGAAGGCTTCAACCGATCGGCCAGGAAGTCCGCGATGTCACCACGCGGCGCGCCTCCCGGCCACTCGTGCACCTGTCCGAAGGCCTCCGGGGAGAGGTCCACCGCGTGGATCACGCCGCCACACCGATGGAAGGGCAACCAGGCCTCGGGCAGCCCCGGCGCCTGCGCCTTCACCGACATCATGTCGGCGAGCAGCTCGATGTCGTGGACCATCAGGCGGCGCGGCCCCAGCAGCTCCTCCTTGCCGAAGAAGATCCCGTTGCCGACGCGCTCCAGGACGGCGGTGAGCGCGGGGGGGAGAGGCCGGCCCAGGCGCGCTTCGAGCTCCGTGATGTGCTCCCGCGGCACGGGCCCGAACCGGAGGTGCTCCGGCGCGTGGCGCTCGACGGCTTCGACGAGGGCGCCCATCACCCGGTCACCTTGTCCCGGACCGCCCCGCGCTGGTGGTACTCCTTCACCTTGTACTGGATCTTGCGCGGGGAGATCTGGAGGATCTCCGACGCGCGGGACGTGCTCCCCCCCACCGCCTCCATCGTGCGCAGGATGGCCTCGCGCTCGATCTCCTCGAGGGAGCTGCCGGGGATCGAGATCTCCGGCCCCCCGCCGGTGTCGGCGCCTTCGGCGCGCACCGCCGCCCGCCGCAGGGTCGGGAAGTGCGCCGGGCGCAGCACCGGCTCCTCGCTCATCACCACTGCGCGCTCCATCGCGTTCTCCAGCTCGCGCACGTTGCCGGGCCAGGGGTGGCGCAGGAACATGGTCAGCACCTCGTCGTCGTAGTCGCGGACGTCCTTCCCGTTGGCGGCAGCGAACTTCTGCAGGAAGTGCTGGGCCAGGAGCGCGATGTCGCCCGTGCGCTCGCGCAGCGCCGGCACGTGGATCTCCACCACGTTCAGCCGGTAGTAGAGGTCCTCGCGGAACGCGCCCTCCTGGACCCTCTTCAGGAGGTCGCGATGGGTGGCGACCACGATGCGGACGTCGACCCGGAAGGTGCGGTTCCCGCCCACGCGCTCGAACTCCCGCTGCTCCAGGAAGCGGAGCAGCTTCACCTGTACCGTGGGCGAGATGTCCCCGATCTCGTCCAGGAAGAGCGTGCCGCCGTCGGCGGCCTCGAAGCGGCCGGCGCGCGTGTACAGCGCGCCGGTGAAGGAGCCCTTCTCGTGGCCGAACAGCTCGCTCTCCAGCAGGGTCTCCGGGAGCGCGGCGCAGGCGACCTTGATGAACGGCTTGTTCTTGCGCGCGCTGTTCTGGTGGATGGCCTGGGCGAACAGCTCCTTGCCGGTGCCGCTCTCCCCCAGCAGGAGCACGGAGGCGCTGGAGGACGCGACCTGCTGCACCGCCTTCACCGCGGCCAGGATCTCCGGGCTCTCCCCCACCAGGCTGTCGAACCGGTACTTCTTCCCCACGCGGTCGCGGAGGACCTGGGTTTCCTCGAGCAGCCGCTTCTTCTCCAGCACGCGTTCGAGCACGACCTCCAGCTCCTCGACGTCGATGGGCTTGCCGAGGTAGTCCTCGGCGCCCAGCTTCATCGCCCGCACCGCGGTCTTCACCGTGCCGTAGGCGGTCATGAGCAGGACCATGACCTCGGGGCGGATCTCCTTGATCCGCTGCAGCAGCTCCAGCCCGTCCATCCCCGGCATGCGGAGGTCGGTGAGGACGACGTCGGCGTCGATCTTCTCCAGGAGGGCGAGGCCGTCGCGTGCGTCGTGGGCGCGGGACACCTCGTAGCCGTCCTCGCGCAGCAGCGTTTCCAGCGCCGCCGCCGCGTTGACCTCGTCGTCGATGACGATGACCTTCCCCTTGATCATGACGTTGCCTCCTGTGGCGCCGCCGTGTCCTCGGCGGGCAGGGCCGGGAAGGCGACGGTGAAGCGCGCTCCACCGGCGGGCGCGCGCCCGGCGAAGATCTCGCCTCCGTGCTGCAGGACGATCTGCTGGACGATGGACAGCCCGAGCCCGGTGCCCTTGGGCTTGGTGGTGACGAAGAGCTGGAAGACGTCGACGCCCGCCGGCAGCCCGGGGCCGGTGTCGCTCACCACGAGCTGCGCCCGCCCGTCGGACATGCCGGTGCGGACTTCCACCGTCCCCCCCGCCGGCATCGCCTCGATGGCGTTGCGGACGAGGTTGATCACCACCTGCTTCATCTTCTCGGCGTCCATGCGCATCCGCGGCAGCGGGCCGTCCGTCTGGTGGCGCATCTCCACCGTGGAGGCCCGGGCCTCGAGGGCCATCAGGTTCAGCACCTCGCCGACGATGTCCTCCAGCCGCGCCGGGCGGTACTGGACGCGGTCGGTGCGCGAGAAGAGCAGGAAGTCCTCGACCAGGAGCTCCAGGCGGCGGATCTCCTCGCGGATCGCGTCCACCAGCTCCGCCATCTCGCCCGCCAGCGCGGCCTCGCAGCGCCCGATCCGCCGCTCGAGGACCGAGAGCTGGAGGGAGATGGAGTTGAGCGGGTTCCTCACCTCGTGGGCGAGGCCGGAGGCGAACGTGCCGAGGACCGCCATCTTCTCGTTGTGGATGATGCGGTCCTGGGCGTTGCGCAGCTCGTGCAGCGCCGCCCGCGCCTCCTCGTACAGCCGCGCGTTCTCCACCGCCACCGCGGCCTGGGCGGCCAGCGCCTCCGCGACCTCGACGTGCTCCTCCGCCCACTGCCTCGGCTGCGCGGCCGTCACCGCCAGCAGTCCGAGCGTCTCGTCGTGGGCGACGAAGGGCACCAGGAGCGCGGAGGGCGTCTGCCACCGCTCCGCCAGCGCGCGGTTCGCCCGCGAGTCCGTGGACGAGTCGTCGATCTTGATCGTGGCCCGCTCCCCCAGACAGCGCCGGTGGAGCCGCGCGTCCAGCGCCGTGAGGTCGAGGACCTGCCCCTCCCGCAGCTCCGGGTGCGGCGGACCTCCGAGCTGGGCCACGGTGATCTTCCGCGGGTCGGAGCCGAGCAGGATGTAGGCGCGCTCGGCCGACAACAGCTCGAGCGCGGTCTTCACCACCGCGCGCAGGATGGACGGGATGTCCAGCGACCCGCCGATGGCCCTGGTGATCGCCGCCATCGCGCGGGCTTCCTGGTTGCGGACGCGCTCGGCGTGGAGGTGGCGGGCGCGCTCGACGGCCAGGCCGATCTGGTGGCCCAGGGTCTCCAGGAAGCGCAGCTCGTCGTCGGTGAACAGGCGGCCCGGCCGGTTCGCCACGTTGAGCACGCCGCGGCTGCCTTTCTCGAAGCGCAGGGGAATGCAGGCGTGCGCCACCGGCTCGGCGAGCCCCTCGACGATGGTGGGCATGCGCGGGCACTGGGTGGTGTTGCGCGCCTGCATGCGATGGCCCGACCAGAACACCTCGGGGCAGAGGCACTCGCCGAGCCCGTTGCGCTCGATTTCCTCGAGGTAGATCGGCGAGACTCCCCGCGAGGCCGCCAGGTGGAGCTTGTGCTCCTTCTCGTCGCCGATGAAGATCCAGGCCGTGTGCAGCCCAAGCCGGCCGAGGATCTCCTCGAGGGCGATGTCCAGGATGGCCTGGACCTCATCCTCGCCGTGGACCTTGGAAGCGACTTCGGACAGGATCTTCAGCTCCCGCTGCCGGGCCGAGACGTCGGTTTCAAGCGAGCGGACGCGGTCCTCGTAGGCGACCCTCAAGCGCTCTCCGTCCTGATCGGCCACGGCGGCATGGTACACCCCGGGGACGCAAGCCCTGCGCCAGCGCCGGCCGGACGCTTAGAGCCAATGGGGTGAGCGGCTTACGGAGGGCGAGTTCCCCCGGACCCCCGAAAAGGCGCATGTCTTGCGCGCCGCGCCCCGCAGACCCGCAGGTCCTGCGTCCCGGCAGGGTGCCATCGGCGCGTATGCGGCGTTTATGGCTGGCACCGGACTTGATGCACTGCGTCCGATGTCTCGACCGGAGCCGGTTTCTCGAGGAGCTGTCGCGTTACCCGCCGAGCACGGAGGCTGGGGACTGCTCGGAGAGCCCCTCCTGCTCGCGCTCGTGCTCGCGCCGTCGCGGGCGGGATTCGGCATCGCCGCCGGCTGCCTGGCCGCCTTCCTGCTCCACCACCCGCTGAAGCTGGTCCTCGCCGACCTCCGCCGCCGTGCGCGATACCCGCGGACCGGGCTCGCTCTCCGGTTCGCCGCCGGCTACGCGCTCGCCGCCGGCGTGGGCCTTGTCGCGGGGGCCGCTTTCGCCGAGGGACCCTTCTGGGCGCCGCTCGCGCTGGCGGTGCCGCTGGCCGCGGTCCAACTCGGTTACAGCGCGCGCCGCCGCGGCCGGCTCCTGGTCCCGGAGATCGTGAGCGCGATGGCGCTGGCCGCGGCGGCGCCCTCCATCCTCCTGGCCGCCGGCTGGCCGACCTCGACCGCCTTGGTGGTGTGGGTCCTGCTCGCCGCGCGCAGCGCCGCGGCCATCATCTATATACGCGTACGCCTGCGGCGCGACCGGGGCCAGGGCGGGTCCGCGGCGGCTCCGCTGGTCGCGCACTTCGCGGCCGCAGCGGGGGTCGCGGCGCTCGCGGCGCTCGGCCACGCGCCATGGGCCGCGGTGGCGGCGTTCGTCCTGCTGCTCGGCCGCGCGTGCTGGGGCCTCTCGCCCCGGCACGCCGTCGTCCGGCCGCGCACGGTGGGGTTCCAGGAGCTCGGATTCGGCGCCGCGGCGACGGCGCTCCTCGCGCTCGGCTTCCTCCTGCGTTAGCAGCGCGCAGGGCCGGCCTGGGTGGTGGCCCGGGGCGAAGCCCAGTGACGCCGGGGGCGGACAGGCGCCGCTCGAGGCCGCGACGTGCCGCTTCAATGCCTCGATGGCCAGGCGCACCTTCGTGGGCTGCTCCGCGCGCCTGTGCATCAGCGCGTCGACGCTCAGGACGGGCGCCGCCCAGGACGGGAGGACGCGCACCAGCCGGCCCGACCGAAGCTCTTCGGCGACTTCGGGCAGCCGCCTGGAACGACAGGCCCACTCCGGCGAGGGTGAGCTGGCGCACCGTGTGCTGGTTGGCCGCCGTGGCCCGGGACTCCAGGGACACCCGGACGCGGCGTCCGCTCGCCGCCGTCAACACGTCGCTGCCGTGGTGCCAGCGCGGCAGGGCGACGAAGTCGTGCCGGGTGAGCGCCACCGGCGAGGCCGGCGTCCCGCGCCGCGCCAGGTACGCCGGCGACGCGCAGATCCCGAGCTCCCAGTCGGCCAGGTGATGCCGCAACAGCCTCGAGCTGGGGACGGATCGGCCGATCGTGATCGCGAGGTCGATGCGGTCGCGGATCATATCCGGCGCCTGCTCGGTCACGGAGATGCGCAGCCGCAGCGAGGGATGCGCGGCCAACAACGGCGCCAGCGCGGGGGCCAGGCGCCGAGGGGCGCTATTCCCAATACGCGCAAGGCGGGTACGACGGCCGCGGCGACACGTTCCTGCGCGGCCTGCAGACCACCGACGCCAGTGGCCGCGCCACCTTCACCACGATTTATCCCGGGTGGTATTCCGGGCGCGCGACCCACATCCACGTCGAGGTGACGGTGAACGGGCGCTCGGTCAAGGTGACGCAGATCGCGTTCCCGGAACAGGTGAACGCCGCCGTTTACGCGAGCGGCGTCTACGCGTCCCGGGGACCGAACCCGACCTCGAACGCGCGGGACGGGATCTTCGCCGACAGCCTGGCCTCCGAGCTCGCCACCGTCACCGGCGACCCCGCGAGCGGGTACACGGCGGCGTTCACGGTTGGGGTGACGCTCTAGAGAACGAGGATCGTGGCCAGGCTCAGGAACAGGCCCATGCTCGCCACGTCGGTGGCGGTGGTGAGGAAGATGCTCGACGCCGTGGCGGGATCGGCGCCGAGCTTCTTCAGCGTGAGCGGGATGAGCGCGCCGGACAGGCCACTCACCACGCAGCTGCCGATCATGGCCAGCATGACCACGACCGCGAGGAGAAGGGCCTTCGGGTTGCCCTGGGCGCGCGCGACGACGAACATCCCGATGCCGGCGGTGACGCCCACCAGGGTCCCGTTCAGCAGGCCGAGCAGCCCTTCCTTCATGACCAGCGCCCGCTCGCGCCCCGGGCGCAGCTCGCCCAGGGTCATGCCCCGGAGCGCGACCGCCAGCGCCTGGCAGCCGGTGTTGCCGGACTGACCCGCGAGCACGGGAAGGAAGACGGCGAGCACGACCAGCTCGTCGATCGTCTTCTGGAACGCGCCCACCACCCCCGCGGCCACGAACGCGGTGAGGAGGTTCAACTGCAGCCACGGGTGGCGGTACTTGAGGCTGGTGGGCCAGGGAGTGGAGAGCCGCTCCTCCTTCTCGACTCCGACCATCGCGCCGGGCTGCGCGCTGATCTCGATCGCCTGCTCCTGGAAGAGGACGCCGCCGCGGACGAGCCCCACCAGGCGGCCGCCGTCACAGACGGGGTAGACCGGGTAGTGGCGGTTCAGGACCAGCCGCATGGCGTCGCGGAGCGGCATTTGCGGGGTGAGGGAGAACGGGTCGCGGAGCATGATGTCCGACAGGCGCTGCGCGCGGCCGGCGAACAGGAGGTCGCGCATCACCACCACGCCCGTCAGCAGGCCCTGGGCGTCGACCACGTACCCGTAGGTGATGAACGCCCCCTTGACCAGCTCGCGCAGCTCCTCGACCACCTCCCCCACCGTCATGTCCGGCGAGAAGACGCCGATCGGGGGGTCCATGAGGCGGCCGACGCTGCCTTCGGGGAAGGTCTGGTTGAGCGCCCACTGGCGGCTGCTCTCGGGCGCGGCGGCCAGGACGTCCTGCTGCCGCTCCTCGGGGAGGCTGGCCAGCAGGTCCTGCGCGGTGGACGGGTTCACCTGCTGCAGCACCTCGACGATGGTCTCCGTCGACTCCTCGGCCAGCCGCTCCGCCCCCTCGTCCGGCGCCTGCTGCGACACCTCCGCCGACAGCTCGTTCACGGCGTCGCCGTCCGCGGCCGGGCCGTCGGGACGGTCCTCTTCGGCCATCACTCCTCCTGTGTGTTGTCCTGGACGGCGGATTGTCTCACCGTCGGCGTCAGTCGACCCAGCGCGCGATGAACAGGTTCGTCTCACGTCCCTTCGGGTTGGCCCGGTTGGAGGACCACACGAGAAAGCGCCCGTCGGGGCTGAAATGGGGGAACCCGTCGAAGCCCGGCGACAGGGTGACCTGCACCGGCTCTCCCCCGGTCTTGTCGAGCATCCAGAGGTCGAACTCGCGGCCGCCGCCCGTACCCGCGTTCGAGCTGTAGAGGATCCGGCGCCCGTCCGGGTGGAAGGTGGGACAGAAATTGGCGGCGCCGTTGCGGGTCAGCGGCCGCTGGTTCGTGCCGTCGGCGTCCATGAGGTAGATCTCGAGCGCGGTCGGCCGCACGAGGCTCTTCGCCAGCAGCGAGCGGTACTGGTCGAGGGCCGCGCCCTCGGGGCGGCTGGCCCTCCACACGATCTCGGAGCAGTCGGGGCTGAAGAACGCGCCGCCGTCGTAGCCGGCGCCGCGGGTCAGGCGCTTCGTTCCGCCCGCCTCGTCCATCACGTAGAGGTCGAGGTCGCCGTCGCGGACGGAGGTGAACACCAGCTTGCCGCCGCGGCCGCACCACGTCGCCTCCGCGTCGTACCCCGGGGTCTCGGTGAGGCGGCGAGGGGAAGCACCGTCCGGCGCCGCCTCGTACAGGTCGTAGCTGTCGTAGAGGGCCCACACGTAGCCCTGCGACTGGTCGGGCGGGGCCGGGCACTCC
>Ga0326597_10011723_pt1 | contig 11599 bp, 13 predicted proteins | sample RVTome_12_FD_203789 | JGI IMG/M metagenome (GOLD analysis project Ga0326597, IMG submission 203789) | Soil microbial communities from uranium-contaminated site in the Upper Colorado River Basin, Wyoming, United States - RVT100D185 | ecosystem: Environmental > Terrestrial > Soil > Contaminated >...
GAGACTCGCGAGTTCCTGAGGCGCTTCCGCCCTCCCGCCGTTGCCGCGAATCCGACGGTGATCCTGTTTCCCCCGGCGATCTCGCTCCCCGCCGCACGGGAGTTCCTCGCGGGTTCGCGGGACGTGGAGCTCGGAGTCCAGAATATCCATTGGGAGCGCTCGGGCGCGTTGACCGGAGAGCTCTCGGCCGAGATGGCGGCAGAGGCCGGCGCGGTGTACGCGCTCGTGGGGCACTCGGAACGGCGCCACGGCTTCGGAGAGACGGACGCGGAGACCCGCCTCAAGGTGGAGGCGGCGGGCCGCGCGGGGCTCGTTCCCGTCCTTTGCGTTGGAGAGACCCTGGAGGAGCGGATGGCCGGGCGGGTGCGCGAGGTCGTGTCACGGCAGATCGACGCGGCGACCTCAGCGCTCCGAGGGCTTCCGGTCGCTAGTCAGAGTCGGGGGAACGGGGCCCGCGGCCCCTTCCTCGTGGCGTACGAGCCGGTTTGGGCCATCGGAACGGGTAGGACCGCGACGCCGAGCGACGCGACCGAGGCCCACGGCATCGTTCGGGAACGCCTCGTGGCAGCTGTGGGAGACGAGACCGCGGCCTCGGTGGCGGTGCTCTATGGAGGGTCGGTGAAGCCGGAGAACGCGGCGGAGCTGCTCGCCGCGCCGAACGTGGACGGCCTCTTGGTGGGAGGCGCCTCCCTCGACCCGGAGTCCTTCGCGAGGATCGTCGCCGCGGCAGGTTGAACCGGCCGCCCTTCTGGGGCTTTCGAAGGCCCGCGGATCCCCCCTTCAGGGCGGGTCACGCTTGTTGACACCCCCGTTTGGCTCGGCGACTATTCCTCGCCCGGCCACCCCCCGAACCCGTCATACGCCCATCATGTACGGACTCCTGTTGGCTCTCCTGATCCTCGACGGTCTCGTCCTGATCGTCGTCGTGCTCCTGCAGGCGGGCAAAGGGGGCGGGCTCGCCTCCATGGGCGGAGGGGTGACGGCGACCGAAGGGATCCTCGGCGGTAGGCAGGCCGCGACGTTCCTCACCCGGGCGACGTGGACCACGGGGGGCGTCTTCATGGTGCTCTCGCTCGTTCTCTCGATTTCGTCCTCGAGGGCGGCTACACAACCCTCGTCGATCCTGCGAGAGGAGGTCCCTCCGGTCGCCATTCCGACTCCGGTGATCCCCGGTGCCCAGCAGCCTGCGGCGACCCCGGAAGCGGGCGGAGCGGGAACCCCTCCGGAGCCGGCGGCCCCCGCCCAGCCCTGACGACGCACCTTAGACCGGACTGACGGAAGACCGGACCGACGGAGAGACGAAATCGTGGCGAGGATCGAAGTCCCCATGCCCCAGATGGGAGAGTCCATCGCGGAGGGCACGGTCTCCAAGTGGCTGAAGAAGGTCGGCGACGTGGTCGAGCGGGACGAGCCGATCCTGGAGATCTCCACGGATAAGGTAGATGCGGAAATCCCGGCCCCTCAGGCGGGAACGCTCCTCGAAGTGGTCGTTGGGGAAGGGGAGACCGTAGAGGTTGGGACGGTCGTCGCCTACATCGAGACGGAGCCGACGTCGGCAAGGGTGGCAGCCGCGCCGCCCGCGCCGGAACCCACGGCCGTGGTCGAAGAAGCGCCGGCCCCCGCGCAGGAGCCCCCAGCGGTACGCCGGACTGCACCGGAGGTCGAGCGCCCCCGTGAAGCCGCTCCGCCGATGCGAGCGGAACCGGCCGAATCCCACTCGGCCGAAGATCGCCTGCGCCAGCGGTCCACTCCGGTCGTCCGCCGAATGGCCGAGGAGCACGGGATCGACTTGGCCGAGCTGGAGGGACAGGGCACCGGTCACGGCGGGCGCGTAACGAAGCAAGACCTTCTCGAATATCTGGGTCGAGGAGACGGAAGCGACGCGGAACGGGCGGCTTCTGTCCCCGTGGCTTCCGGCCCTGGGGCCCCGACGCCCAAGGTTGGCCCCGCGGTCAAGCCGGCCGCCAAGACCGCGCCGCCGGCCGCCGCACCTGCCGCTGCCGCGGCTCCCGCGCCCTCGACCGCTGCGCCGTCGGCTCCGCCGTCCGACCTCTGGAGGGCGTTCTACGGGCAGGTCCAGAACCCCGAGTTCGTGGTGCGCGAGGGGGACCAGGTGGAGACCATGGACAAGGTCCGCCGCCTCACCGCGGAGCACATGGTCCTCGCCAAGCGGATCGCGCCGCACGTCCACTCGTTCATCGAGATCGACTTCACGCGAGTGGACCGGCTTCGGCGTGAGGGGCAGTCCCGGTGGGAGGAGCAGGGCGTCCGGGTCAGCTTCACGTCGTTCGTGGCATGGGCCGTCTCGCGGGTTCTTCGCGAGTTCCCGATGGTGAACGCGACCGTGTCGGGCAACAACCTCATCTACCGCGGGAACGTGAACGTCGGGATCGCCGTGGATCTGAACCCCGGGCTCATCGTGCCCGTGATCCGCGACGCGGACGACCTCTCCCTCGTGGGAATCGCGAAGAAGGTTGTGGATCTCGCGGAGCGCGCGCGCTCCCGTAAGCTCGGTCCCGACGAGATCCAGGGGGCCACGTTCTCCATCACGAATCCGGGCGTGCTCGGCACCCTCGTCGGGATGCCGATCATCCCGAAGGGGACCTCGGCGATTCTCGGCACAGGCGCGATCGAGAAGCGGGTGGTGGTCGTGACGGACGAACACACCGGCGCCGATTCGATCGCCATCCGGAAGACCTCGATCTTTTCGCTCGGATACGACCACAGGATTGTGGACGGTGCCGATGCGGCGCGCTTCCTCGCGCGGCTGAAAGAGATGCTGGAGGCGTTCCCGGACGACGCCTGAGATGGGCGATCGGGTCGTGCCCGAGAGGGTCGTGCCCAACCGAGTTGTGGAGGTACGGCGGATCGGGACGGTCCCCTATCCGGACGCGGTGCGCATTCAGGCCGAGCTGGTCGAGCGCCGGCGGCGCTCCGAGATCTCCGACCAGCTGCTTCTGCTCGAGCACCCCCACGTCATCACGTTGGGCACGGGCGCGGATCCCGCGAACGTGGTCGCTGACGAGAATCTCCTGAGCGCGCTAGGGATCGAGGTCGCGAAGGTCGGGCGTGGTGGGGACGTGACCTACCATGGACCCGGTCAGCTCGTCGGGTATCCCATCCTCGACCTCACCCCCGACCGAAAAGACGTCCACCGGTACCTGCGGGACCTCGAGTCCGTGCTCATCCGGACGCTGCTCGAGCTCGACATCGACGCGGTTCGCATTGCGGGGCAAACGGGCGTGTGGACCGCCGACGGGAAAATCGCGGCGCTGGGGATCCGGGTCTCTTCCGGCTGGATCACCTCGCACGGTTTCGCCCTGAATGTGACCACCGACCTCTCCTATTTCGGCACGATCGTCCCGTGTGGGCTGTCGGACACACGAGTCACGTCGGTTGAGCAGATCCTCGGGCACCCCGTGGCCATGGATGACGTCATGGACCTGGTCGAGCGGGCGTTCGAGAAGATCTTCGGCGCCTCCCGGCGGGTGGCGGTGGGGCTTCCCTGAGTCGTTGGGCCCCCCGTCGGCGGTGTGGCGGGGACGGTGGAGATCGCGGGCGAACAGCTAACCGGCCATCCCCGGAGGCACCGCCGACTCCACGAAGTCGAGATAGCGGCCCTTCTGCCTCTGCTGATCGAGCCAGGCCGAAAATCCCGACTCCATGAGGCCGTTCGAAGCGTCCAGCGTCTTGGCGGCGCGGACCGCCAGATCGTTCGCGTATTCGTTCCGCGGGTGGCCGGCGTGGCCGCGAACCCACGTCCAGTCCACGCGGTGGCGCCGGGCCTCTTCCTGGAGCTCGCGCCAGAGCTCCATGTTCTCGATGGTGCCTCCCTTTCGCTTCCAGCCTCGGGCCTCCCAGTCGGCGAGCCAGCGGGTCATCCCGTTCACCAGGTATTGGGAGTCGGAGACGAATAGGACGGCGCTGGGACGGGTGAGCCCCCGTAGGCCCTCGATGCCGCTCCGAATCGCCATGCGGTTGTTCGTGGTGTCCCGCTCCGAGAACCAATAGTCCCTGCGGATCCATTCCGACCCGTTCCAGAACTCGACGAGCCCCGCGCCCCCGCCCGGGTTCGCCCGGTCCATGAATTGGTTGCCGAGACAGGACTCGTCCGCGTGGATCCAAACCTCGTGGGGGTGCGAAGGCGGGGCGGTCGGGTCGGAGAGGGGCACGGCTGGAAGCTAGAGGTGGTTGCCGGGAGGCACCACCGACCAGGGTTCGCCTTGACGCTCTAGCGACCGTACCTACATTCCGGCCGTTTCGAAATCGAAGAACCGTTCCGGGCTCGTCCGGCCCGCGGGAGGCAGAGTCGTGATCAGACCCGGCGCGCGCCCGCCCGCCTACCTCCTCCTCGAGGATGGCCGCCGGTTCGAGGGATCGACGCTCGGCGCCGCGGGGGTGGCCCTCGGCGAGGTCGTGTTCAACACGGCCATGACGGGCTACCAAGAAGTGCTCACTGACCCCTCCTACACGGGTCAGCTGGTGACGATGACTTACCCGCTCATCGGCAACTACGGCGTGAACGTCGAAGACTCCGAGTCGTCGAAGCCGTCGGTTGCGGGGTTCATCGTCCGGGAAGCGGCGCGTAAGGCCTCGTCGTGGAGGGCTACGGGAGGCCTCGCGGAATACCTCGCCGCCCACGGCATCGTGGGGATCGACGGAGTCGACACGCGGGCGCTCACGCGCCACATCCGGGACCTCGGTGCGATGCGGGGCGCGATCGCTCCCGCATCGGAGCCCACGGATGCCATCATGGCCCGCATCCTCGCGCACCCCAAGATGGAGGGCCTCGACCTCGCCTGTGGCGTTTCCACCGGCAGGCCGTACGTGGTTCCGGCGGAGGGCGTCGAACGCTTCCACGTGGTTTCGTACGACTTCGGTGTGAAGGCGCATTCGCCGAAGCTCCTCGCGGAACGAGGGTGCCGCGTGACCGTGATCCCGGCCGAAACCAACGCGGACGCGATCCTCGCGCAGGCGCCGGACGGGCTCTTCGTGTCGAACGGGCCGGGCGACCCCGCGGCGGTTCGACAGGCCGAAGAGGCGATCCTCCGGCTGTCCGAGCGGGGGGTCCCGGTCTTCGGGATCTGTCTGGGCCATCAGCTGATCGGGCGAGCCTTCGGCGCGCGGACGTACAAGCTCCCCTTCGGGCATCACGGTGCGAACCACCCGGTTCGCGCCCTCGATCACGACCGGGTCGAGATTACCTCGCAGAACCACGGCTTCGCCGTTGAGCTCGACGCACAGGGCAACATCCCCGGCGCCGCGGACCTGAGGGCCACTCACGTGAACCTCTACGATGGCACCCTCGAAGGTCTCGAGCACCGGAGCCGCCCAGTGTTTTCCGTCCAGTATCATCCCGAGTCCGCCCCCGGCCCGCACGACTCCAGGTACCTCTTCGATCATTTCGTGGATTTGATGGAGGCCCGAGCGGCGGCGAAGTGACGCCGGGAAGGCCACCCTCGACCGAAGTGCCGGAATGCGGTATCCGTAGGGTTGACGGCTTCGTCTAAAGCGCGTTACCCTAGCCATTTCCGACGTCCGTCGCGACGGTGGATCTCGTTGCCGCTCTTGCAGAACCCGGTTCTCCGGGCCCGGGGCTTCCAACAGGAGGACTGATGACGAAAGCGGATCTGGTCGAAGAGGTGGCCGAAGCGATCGGCCCGGGCGTCACGAAGAGAGACTGCGCGATGATCGTGGACGGATTCCTCGGAGCCGTGAAGAAGGCTCTCGCCGAAGGCGAGAACATCGAGATCCGAGGCTTCGGGACGTTCAAGGTTCGGGGCCGGAAGTCGAGGAAGGCCCGGAATCCCAGGACCGGGCAGTCCGTGCAGGTTCCCGAACGGAGGGTCCCAGTCTTCAAGCCTTCCAAGCAGCTTCGCGATAGGGTCGCTTCGGAAGGACGCGCGCGCCGGGGCTGACCCCGGACCGGCTTTCCTCCGGGCCCACCCGCGGCCCTCTCTGTTCTTGCGGTGGTCCCCGAGGCCTACCGCCCACCCGCGAGCGCTCCGGGTTTAACGCCTGCCACCGCGCGCGCGTCTAACCACCGGTGACGACCCGAGATCAGTCCCGGCTGCCGGGGGAGGCGGACTTACTCCGGCGCGCCCGAGCCGGGGACCCCGAAGCCCTCTCGCGCCTCGTCACTTGCCATCACGGCACGGTCTACCGGTTCCTGCTCGCCTTCCTCCGGGACGAGGACCAGGCGGCGGATGCGACCCAAGACGCGTTCGTGAAGGTGCTGGAGCGGTTGGACGGCTTCCGGGGCGAGTCGAGCTTTCGGACATGGTTACTCGTCATTGCGAGGAACGAGGCGTTGGGTCTGATCCGTTCGAAAGGAAGGCGGAAGGAGGAGCCCCTCGGTGAGCCCGAGCATTGGCAGGACGGCGGGCTCGCGCCGGACGACGCGGCGGTTCGGGCGTCGGAGGTGCAGAGGGTCAGGGCGGCGCTCGAGCGCCTTCCCGAGAAGCAGAGGCTCACGGTTTCGCTCCGCTTGTTCGACGAACTGAGCTTCAAGGAGATCGGCGAGATCGTCGATTCCACGGAAGGAGCGGCGAGAGTGAACTATCACTACGGGATCGGTCGGCTGCGCGAGTGGCTCGACCCCAAGACGGCATGAGCGACGGCTTCGAATCTCAGATCACCGGACCGGACCCCGCGGATCCTTGCGGCTGGGTGCGGGACCACCTGCCGCTCCGGAGCTCCGGGATCGGGGACCCGGGTCTCGCGGCTGCGGTCGACGAGCACCTGGCTGGGTGCGCGCAGTGCCGCGCCGAAGCGGAGTTCGTGGACCGGCTCCGCCAGGCTCGACCCGAGCCCCCGGCGGGACTCGTCGAAGCCACGCTCAAGCGATACGCGGAGAGGCCCCGGGAGTCGGCCAGGAAGCTCCGTTGGGGTGGCCCGCTCGGTGTATCTGCGGCTGCGGTGGTGGCGGCCCTCGGGTTCGGTCTTTTCGCGATCAACCGGTCGGCGACCGATCCGCTGTGGAGCCTCGCGCTCGATCCCGAGCCGACGGCTTGGTATGGCGAGGAGTGGATCGTCGCGGGCGGGCCAGTTCCCGAGGCCCTGTCCGACGATCAGCTGCTCCTCCTCCTCGAGGAGATGGATCCATGACGAAGGTCCTCGGTGCGTTGGCCGTGGCGGTGACGCTCGTGGCCCTCCATTCCGGCGACGGGCTCGCCCAAGTCGGCCGCCTCGGAGGGAATCCGAATCGTGCCGCGATGGAACAGCGCATCCAACGGCAGTTTCAGGAGCGGCTGGCCAGGGAGTTGGAGCTGACCGCCGACCAACGTGAAGAGCTCGCGGACGTTCTGCGCGACTACGCGACCGCAAGGGCCGAGCTCTTGCCGCGAAGGCGGGCCCTGGGCCTCGAGATGCGAGAGCTTCTCGAGGGAGATCGGTCAGAGGATCGCGCCCTGGAGCTGCTCCGTGAGCTGCGCGACATCCGGGAGGCGGAGGCCGACCTCCTCGAGGAGGAAGAAGACCGCCTGCTCGAGGTCCTCACCCCGATCCAGGTCTTACGTCTTCAGAGCCTGAGGGACCAATTCGGCGAGCAGATCCGGAGCCTGGGCGCGCCGCCGGCGGGGGGCGGCGCACCTCCCCGGCGTTTCTTCCGCTTCCAGATCGTTCCCGGGTTCTAGGGCCTTTGTTGAATTGATTTAGAAAAGGCCGGGGGTTGATTGATTTAGAAGTGTCCTCCCCGGGGGCTTAGGGTTGAACGAACGCTCCCTCCTGCGAGGGAGTCGGAAGCGGCGGCTGCGAAGCAGCCGACGTGCGAAGGTAACTGGCGAGGGCACGAGGGTTGGCGATGAGCCGACCGTGCTGTCGCCAGGGATGATTGGGGCCGGCCGTGAGCGGTGGGGGTGGGATCCTGACAGCGGCTGGCTTGTCGGGCCCGCGCCGCGCCGGCAATGCCTTAGCGACGACCTGGAGTTCGAGATAGCGGCGGTCCCAGCGGTAGCGGGTCGAGCCGTCGAGGCGCAACTCAATCGTGAGCTTTTGACCGGGCCGGATGCCGCGGGCCTGGGCCTTGGGGATCTGGAGCTTCCGGCGTCTGTGGGTGATGGTGAAGTCGTGGCCGATCGTGCGGGTGAGCGTCTGGGCGAAGAGGCTCTCGAGATCGAAGCGCTTGGGGAGTGGGCGGTGGACGTCGCGTGCTTCGGCGGGCTCGACGGCGAAGCGCTCGTTCCAGAACGGAATGTAAACCTCCTCGAGGAAGCAGTTGGCCTCCTCGAACGTGGAGACCCCGAGCACGCGGAGCTCTTTGACGAGGCGGTCCTGCGAGGTGCCGAAGTTGCGCTCGACCCGGCCCTTGGCCTGAGGTGAGTGGGCTAGGATCAACTCGACGTTAAGCTCGCGAAGGGCGGCTCGGATCACCGAGGTTGTGTCCAGCGGATCACGCTCAGCGAGCGGCAGATCCGAGCCAGGTCCGGGGCGGGTTGTGTGGCCGAAGTGCCCCGCCTTATCGGTGGAGAAAGCCAGCGGCCGGCCCCACCGCTTCAGGTAGTCGATCGCGATCCGGCGGTTGGCGGCCCCGCTATCGCGAGGGACAAAGCGCGCCATCATCAGCCGGTTTGTCGCATCGTCGTGCATCTGGATCAGCACCTGACGACCGGCCACACGCTTCTCGAACCACTCGTGCTCGGAGCTGTCCCACTGGATCAGCTCGCCGAATGCCGCACGACGAGGCCGTGCCTTGCGATGGCGGGCACCACGACGTCTTGGCTTCCAGTGCTCATCCGCGATCATCCACCTGCGCAGTGTGTGCGCGTTTAGTTCTCCGATCTCGGGATCGCGCGATAGGTGCTCGGCGAGGAGTGTGGGGCCGAAGTCCCGGAAGACTGGCTCCTGCACCCGGGCCATCGCACGTGCCTTCACCGCCGTCGGAGCCGCCCGGTTCGAACGTCGATCCCGCAGCCCGTGGACGACTGCGCTGTCTCCTTCCGCCTCGTAGCGACGACGTAATCGCCGGAACTGCCGCTGGCTCAGTCCCACGAGCTCTGCTCCGCGCCCCGCATTTCACCAGCCCGTCGCGCACCTCCCTCAACACCCCTAGTCGATCTCGGTCCCGCTGGCTCAACGTCAGCATCTCCTCCCCCGGTGCGGCCTGTGCCTGGACTCCCAGGCGAACAGATTCCGAAGGAGGACACTTCTATTTCAACCAAACCGGACATTTCTATTTCAACGCTACACGGGTTCTAGGGCCTTCGTTGACACCTCTCTAGACCCCGGGTAGACTTTCGGCGTCTTTTTCCCGGGACGTCTCGTCAACAGAGAGGGTCGGATGCGGAAGATCACGGTCGTGGGCGCCGGTCACGTGGGTGCTACGTGCGCTCAGCGACTGGCGGAGCTCGGGCTGGCCCGCGAGATCGTGTTGGTGGACGTGGTCGACGGCATCCCTCAGGGGAAGGCCCTGGACCAGTGGGAGAGCGCTCCAGTCGAGGGGTTCGACTCGCGGCTCACCGGAAGCACCGACTACGCTGCGGCCGAAGGCTCGGACCTCTTCATCGTGACGGCGGGAGTCGCGCGGAAGCCGGGCATGAGCCGCGACGACCTCCTCAGGACGAACGCCGGCATCGTCCGGTCCGTGTCTACGGAGATCGCGCGCGTCGCGCCCGATTCGATCATCATCGTCGTTTCGAATCCCCTCGACGTGATGTCCTACGTCGCGATGAAGACGACGGGCTTCCCACGGGAGCGCGTGCTCGGCATGGCGGGCGTCCTCGACACAGCCCGCTTCCGCTCGTTCATCGCCCTAGAGCTGGACGTGAGCGTGGCGGACATTCAGGCGCTCGTGCTCGGGGGACACGGCGACACGATGGTTCCCCTCGTGAGCTACACGTCCGTGAGCGGAATCCCGCTCACCCAGCTCCTGTCGGCCGACCGGATCGAAGCGCTCATCCAGCGCACGCGGAACGGCGGCGCGGAGATCGTGAGTCTTCTCAAGACGGGGAGCGCCTATTACGCCCCCTCGGCGGCGGCGGTCCAGATGGCCGAAGCGATCGCGAAGAACAAGAACCGCATCCTTCCGTGCGCGGCGTACCTGGAAGGGGAATACGGGCAGAAGGGGATCTTCCTCGGCGTGCCGTGCAAGCTGGGTGAAGGGGGCCTCAAGTCCGTCATCGAGGTGGAGTTGACTGACGCCGAGCGCACCGAGCTCGCGAAGAGCGCCGAGTCGGTGCGGTCCACCATGGCCGCGCTCGACGGCTGATCACCGGGGTCAGAGCTTCGGGAGCGTGACTCCCACCTGCCCCTGATATTTCCCCTTCCGGTCCGCGTAGGCCACCTCGGGTTCTTCGTCCCCCTGGAAGAAGATGAGCTGCGCGATTCCTTCGTTCGCGTAGATCTTCGCCGGTAGGGGCGTAGTGTTCGAGATCTCGAGCGTGAGATAGCCCTCCCAGGTCGGCTCGAGGGGCGTCACGTTCACGATGATCCCACACCTGGCGTAGGTGCTCTTCCCCACGCAGAGCACGAGGACGTTCCTCGGGATCCGGAAGTACTCGACCGTACGGGCTAACGCGAACGAATTCGGGGGGATGATGCACTCGCTCGCCTGGACGTCCACGAACGAGCGACCGTCGAAGCCCTTCGGGTCGACCACCACGCTGAAGACGTTCGTGAAGACCTTGAACTCGGGCGCCACGCGGATGTCGTACCCGTAGGACGAGATCCCATAGGAAATCGAGCCGTCCCTGACCTGAGTCGCCTCGAACGGCTCGATCATCCGGTGGTCGAGGGCCATCTGTCGAATCCAACGGTCGTTCCGGATGGTCATGGCAGAGGCCGCAGAGGGAGCGTGTGGAGCGTTCGCGGGCTAGCCGCGGCGCGGGAGTATAGGCGCCCGGAGTGGGGCCTCGCAACCGACGGGATACCCATCGTTAGGGGCGACGGCACGAGGCCACCGCCGAACCCCGCGGGAATCCCCTAAATCGTTGGCGAAAGCGGCGAAAAGATCGCCTCTTCCGGTTGCCCACCCTGTACCGTTCGGGTACATTCGATCGCTGCAGCACGTGAACGAATTCACAAGGCGGCCTTCCTCGCTGCGATGGCGTCGAGCTACCTCCCGATCCTGATCCTCCTCGGGGTTTCGATCCTGAATACGGTGGGGATGCTCGCGGCGTCCCACGTGCTGAATCCGCGGCGCGTGACCCCCGAGAAATCGATGCCGTACGAGTCGGGAATCGTCCCTCTCGGCGACACCAAGGCGCGATTCTCCGTCAAGTTCTACACGGTAGCGATCAGCTTCATCATCTTCGACCTCGAGGCGATTTTTCTCATCCCTTGGGCCGTGGAGATGAGGGCGCTCGGCTGGGGTGGGTTTACCGCCGTCGCCATCTTCACGGCGGTGCTCGTGGTCGGGCTCATCTACGAGTGGCGGAAGGGAGGGCTCGACTGGGAATGAGCGAGTCGACGAAGGCTCCCACGGGGAGCTCGCGCGGTTCGGGGCTTCCGTTCGGCATCTTCGGGTCGGGAACGCCCACGTTCCTGACCACAAAGGTCGACTTCGTGGTGAACTGGGCGCGGCGCAACTCGCTCTGGCCGATGCCTTTCGGCACGGCGTGCTGCGCGATCGAGATGATGGCCTCCGCGGCCTCCGACCAGGACC
>Ga0326597_10011724_pt1 | contig 11599 bp, 13 predicted proteins | sample RVTome_12_FD_203789 | JGI IMG/M metagenome (GOLD analysis project Ga0326597, IMG submission 203789) | Soil microbial communities from uranium-contaminated site in the Upper Colorado River Basin, Wyoming, United States - RVT100D185 | ecosystem: Environmental > Terrestrial > Soil > Contaminated >...
ATCTCAGTCATGGGTTACCTCTCCTTCAGCTCTGGTATTTATCTACGCTAACTCGGCAGGGGTTTCTGTCTAATATTGGACAGTGTTTAAAAGAATTATCGCACGGCCGGCACACGGAAGTCCTTTGAATTAATTTTCATCTTGATCCTTCGCTGATTGGTTCGGATGAGCCGCTTCACTTTGCGCGGGTCGTTAATGTTTCGACTTGCAAATGCAGACGATTCTCGTGCCCCCTGCGAATCATCAGACCGGCACAGTGTCGAGCGCTTCGCGCACACGCGCCAGGCGGCTCTCAAACCTTGCCCGGTCGTGCGCCGACTCAATGGTGCGTTCAGCCAATTCGGTGATCCATTGCACTTGATCACGGAGCGCTCGGCGCCGGCTCGGGCTGGCCGTCAGACTGGCGATGGTTTGCAGCGCGCCAAGCATCCGTAACATGATCGCGACATTGCCGATGGCGCTGCCGCGAATCTGATCGAACGATTCGGCCAGCAGGCTGGCAAAGCTCTGCCCGATGGCGATCACTCTCAGTTCCCCATCTTCAGAACGGCGCGATGAAGGGATTGGTCGGGAGGCCAACCGCGCTAGAATCGCGGTCAGATAATCCACGCACATCACCGCCGTCGTGGTGTCGTTGATGCCGGGGGAGAGTGCTCGCAACGCCATGTCCACGAGCTGTCGGACGCCGAAACCGCAATCCTGTTCCATCGTCCGATGACGCTCGATGCCATAGGCCGCCTGGACGGCGGCGATGATCTCTTCTGCCGGCGGGGATTCCAGAGCGAGCGAGGCAAGCGGCGTATCATGGACCACAAAGTCGCCGATGGCACGTTCCATCCGCACGATGGTCTTGTGCTCCCGCGCCAGGCGCAGGAGCGCCGCGTTGTCCACGCTTTGGATGTAACCATTCCCCGTAGCCGGGACGGCCTGCCAGGTCCGCTCCGGCAGAGGGAGCATTGGCTGATCCTCATCATCGTCGTCCACCAGCTCCTGTCCAAGCTTCTCCGGGAAAAGCCGGTCAACGGCTACCATGGTTTCATCGGCGACTGAGGCAATAATGATCGAGGCCTGGATCGACGAGGCGATGTGATGAATGAAGTAAATCAGAGCGCCGATGCCGCCGATCGCCAGCGCGACCCCGAAAAACACTGCCAGGCTCGGGACAAATTCGCCCTCGTCGCCGCCGCGGATAGTGCGCAACACGATCAGGCAATAGGTGAAAATGCCGGCGAAGATTCCGAGCACGACCTGCGTGACGCGGTCCCGTATGAAGTTCCGCAGGATGCGCGAGGTGTATTGGCTCGACGCCAGCGCCAGCGTCACCAGGGTCATCGAAAACGTCACCCCCACCACCGTCATCATCGAGCCGGCAATCGTGGACAACATCCCGCGCGCGCCCTCTGCGCCGGCGCCAAACAGGTGCGGCCAGCGGTCCAGCCATTGTTTGTTCCCGGTGAAATCCACTTCAATCAAAGCCGCCGCAAGGACGATGCTGGCGGCAACAATCAGCGAAGGCACAAACCAGAAGCTTGCCCGCAGATTGCTCCAAAGCCATTTGAGTTTATTCATGGTTCAACCTTCCCTGTGTCCCGATACGAGAACCGGCGAAGTCTATGCCCGGTTCCTGATTCGGCTGCTCTACTTTTGTCCGCGGCTCACCAGCAGCAGGAATAGATAACCGCCCAACGCGGCGATGAGCGACGCGAAGAGCACGCCGACTTTGGCTTCCTCCACTAATACTTTCTCGCTAAAAGCTAGTCCGGTGATAAACAAGGCGACGGTGAAGCCCACACCGCCGATCATTGCCGCGCCCACGATGTGCCGCCAGCCTACGCCGCCGGGCAACGCCGCCCAACCCAGGCGCACCGCCAGCCACGCAAAGCCGGTTACGCCCACAATTTTACCGACAATCAACCCGAGCATCACTCCCAGCGTCACCGCACTGGTGAATGCCTGCCGGATGAAATCACCGGAAAACGCCACACCGGCATTCACCAGCGCGAAGACCGGCAATACCAGATAACTCACCCATGGATGAACCATGCGCTCCAGCCGTTCGAGCGGAGATTCCGTTTGCCGGGCCAGTTCCTCGATGCGTCCGAGGAAAACCCCAGTCCGCTCCGATTCCTCCTTGTCCAGCGAGTCGCGCAGGTTCGGGAGCGTGTCCTCCACGGCCTCGATGAAAGTGCTCTTGCTCCCCGGCGACTTCGCCGGAGTGATGGCTCCGAGAATCACACCGGCAACGGTGGCATGCACACCCGATTTGAGCATCGCCACCCAAAAGATAATCGCCGGAAACACATAGGCCAGGATCGAGCGAAAACCCAGCCAGCGCATCGCGAGCATCAGCCCGAGGACCGCGATCGCCACCTCCATCGCCACAGTGGAAAAATGCGCCGTGTAGTTGATTGCAATCACCAGGATCGAGCCGACGTCGTCGGCAATCGCAAGCGTGAGCAGGAACATACGCAGATGCGAGGGCACGCGCTCGCCGAGCAGCGCGAGAGTGGCGACGGCGAACGCAATGTCCGTCGCCATCGGAATGCCCCAGCCAGCCGCGCCCTTCCCAGCGACGTTAAAAACGAGATAAATCCCGGCCGGGACAATCATTCCGCCCATCGCCGCTGCCACGGGCAGGGCCGCCTTGCGCGCTTCGGTCAAGTCGCCATAGATCAGTTCGCGTTTGATCTCCAACGCCATGACGAAAAAGAAAATGGCCATCAACCCGTCGTTAATCCAGTGCTGTAAATCCAGAGAGAGGACGAAAGTTCCGATTTGCAGGATGACCGGAGTATCGCGGAGGGCGAAATACGACTGGCTCCACGGCGAGTTGGCCCACACTAGTGCAACCATGGCACAGACGAGGAGCAACGCGCCGCTGATGGTTTCATTATGGATGAACCTCTCCGCGGGGAGCAGCACCTGCTGATTAAGATGCGAGCCTGCGGCGCGGATCTGGCGCATTCCGCGCGTACGCGGTGGGCCGTGCGCTTGTGGGGATCGCGGTTCTTGCATGGCTGAACAACTATGCGGCTGGTCCGCGCTTTACGCTCGCCAGCGCCTCGAAGCCGGCGACCACGTCGAACAGTTCCTCGTCGATGCTACTCTGGCGCAACCGGTGGAATGTTGCGTTGAGGTCCTCCAGCAGTTCGTCGATGTTTTTATCGGCGCGTTGCATCGCCGCCAGGCGGCTCGCATTTTCGCTCGCGAGGGATTCAGCGCACGCTCTGAAAAGCGAAACGAAGAGATACTCGCGGATGAGCGCCCGCAGGGTCTCGACATCGCCGCCCAGGACCTCGGGTAAGTTCTTTGTCGGCCAGGGAAGCTCGGCGAGCTTGCGGCGCCAGGTTTCGTCCAACGGCAGTAGTCGCTGATTGACGGGCTCATAAACCGCTCCGGAGGTGGGGCGGTTGTAGAAGAGGTGAAGTTCGGCAACCTCGCCCTGACTGCGGCGCGCTTCGCTCTCCACGAGAATCTGCCCGACGAGCGGGGTGATGGCCTTGACGGAATTCGGCACGGTGAAGAGTCCCATCAGCGGGAGGCCCGCGTCCGCCATGCGCGCATGAACGCGCTCACCGATGGCCCAGACCTGGGGTTTGCCCGGCAGGGCAGCCAGCGTCTTGACCGCATAATCGGCCACCACATCATTAAATTGGCCCACCAGTCCCTGATCTGAACCAAACACGACCGCGCCAATCGAACCCGTAACGGTTTGTCCTTTCCGTTCTGCCACTAAGGCCGTCGTCGCGCTTTCCCGGAAGCACACGCCCAAACCCAATTCCACAGTGCGATAGTAGTCACCCAACGCGCGCACCGATTGCTCGTATTGGCCGATACTAGAAGCGGCCAGGGCCTTCATGGTGCGGACGACGGATTGGAGATCTCCGGCGCTGTTGATCTTGCGGCGCAGGCTCGCCGTGGTGTCGCTCATCACTCCTCCGGTGGTTTCTGCCCAGGCGAAGGCGGGTCAGTCCTGCGACTCTTTTGATCGCGCAGTCGCCCGAGGGTGTTCTCGATCATTCTGGTCAACTTACCCGCAGCGCCGCCGACCGCTTGGTCCAATGTGGCTGCTTGATGAGTGACCGCGATGGGTTGGCGGCCTTCGATGCGGGCTTCCATCATGCAGCGCATGTTGTCATTGCCGCCCTTCTTGTCGCTGTTCTCGTCGCTCAGGTGGACTTCCACTCGCGTGATGTGATCGCTGAGTCGGCTCAGAGCACTCTCCACCACGCCGGTGACCTGAGCGGCCAGCGCCTCGTGGCCTTCGATGTTACGGTCGGTGTTGATTTGGATCTGCATGGTTTTCCTCCGTGATTGTTGTCGGCTCAATATCGGTATATTGCGGCCAATCCCGTCTGTGTCACCATCCGCTCGGACGGAATGACCAGAACCCGGCCGCCCATCTTTTCGACCAGCGCGCCCAGATCGTCGAGCAGGTCATCGACTTGCGGGTGGCTCAGCTCAGCAACTTCGATCCGACCGGTCGCGCCGTCGAGCCGGCCGGCAATCTGGCGGTCCGACTCGATCAGCAGCGTCGCGACCCGCCCGGTGGCGGCCGCCTGGGCAACCTGCGTCAGGTCGTCGCTGCCAAGTCCTTTGGACTTGGCCACTGCGAACTCGTCGGCCAATGCAGCTAACCGCGCTTGATACTGCGGCTCGAAGGCTTGCCATGCACTTTTCCGAATTTCATCGATCGGCAGGGCATTGGGATTAATAGTGAGTCCCTCCGCTATCAGAAACGGATTGTGGCTGACCTGGTGGAAGCGATGATGATGCTCCGGCAGCGCCGCCAACATTAGGGGTAGGCCAGAAGGTTGCGAGTGGTGCTCAAGCACCGCCCGGTCGATAGCACGAAAAAACCGGTCCGCGTCGATGTCCACCTGGGCCGTTTTTCCGCCGTCGCCGTGGCGCATGGGGGTATGTGTTCCGCCGACTCCGCCGTAGGAGGCGACGGTCTGGCTCGGCTCGGTCAGTTCGTCCCCCAGCGCCTCGGTGATTGTCCGGGGCACTCCCGCGGCCAAATCAACCTCGTCAAGCACATCGCGGTTCCCCTCCAAGAGTTGCACCTCGTGGCGGCTCAATCCGAGAACCTGATAGCGATCGACCGATTGCAGAAAGCGCCGCAGGGGCTTGGTGTGAAAACTGTCGGCCACGACGGCCAATTCGGCGACCGAACGCTGAAGCACGAACACTTGAAACAAGCTTGGCCCGCCCAGCACGGCCAGACCATCCAGTGTGTATTTCCAGAAGTCACGCTCGTCGGCAAGGGCTTCAAACGGTTCCAGAAGGAGCCGGGTTTCGACGGCCGGAAACTTCTGTCGGAGCGATACATCCAGTTCCTTCATAAGATTACGAAATCGGATCGGATCCTGCTGGTTTTCGGGATGGCGCCGATGGGTCGGCTGGTAAAGCGAGAGACATGGCGTCTGATGACCCGATGTCAACTCGGCCAGTGATTCGATGGTTAGCAAAGTTCTCTTCTGTGTCATTTCCTACCTCCTGTTTTGTGCTTCAGTCACGTCGAAAATCAATAATAGCTTAACCAAAACCGCTTATAAGGCGCCTTTTGGTTTGGGCTGCGCCTCGGTCTCTTGTTCCGGCTCAGACTTGAAGTCCGGCTCGGGCGAGAACTCTTGGAGCGCTTTGCGCGCGATTTCGATAATCGTTTCGCGATCCTCGTCGCTCAGCTTTTCGGCGGAATCCAATCGCTCGCGCACCTCCGCCGGGATATCCGCCGCTGTCTCGCGCAGTGAGTGCTCGGCGTCCGTCATCCGGTCAAGCGGCACGCGGTCGAAGAGTTCCGCGGTCAACGCCAGCAGCACCGCGATCTGCGCGGGCATAGAGACCGGGGCGAACTCCGGCTGCTTGAGGCAGGCCCGGATGCGCCGCCCATGCTCGATGACTTTGCGGTTATCTTCACCTAGCCGGGCGCCGAACCGGGCAAAGGTCTCAAGTTCTTCAAATTGCGCGTAACCAAGCTTGAGGTCGCCCGCCACCGCCCGGTAGGCGGCCCGTTGCGCTTTGCCACCGACGCGCGAAACGGATTTGCCGACATCGACCGCCGGCAGCACGCCCAATTGGAATAGCGACGGCGAGAGGTAGATCTGCCCGTCCGTAATGGAAATCAAGTTGGTCGGGATGTAGGCCGAGATGTTTTGCGCTTCGGTTTCGATGATGGGCAGGGCGGTGAGCGAGCCGCCGCCGAGATCCTTGCGCAAGTGGGTTGCGCGCTCCAGCAGCCGCGAGTGAATGTAAAAGATATCGCCGGGAAAAGCTTCTCTACCGGGCGGGCGACGCAGCAACAGCGAAAGCTCGCGATAGGCGCGGGCGTGATGGGTAAGATCATCGTAAATGATGAGCACATCGCGGCCTTGCTCCATGAAATACTCCGCGATGCTGGTGGCAGCGTATGGGGCAATGTAGGCGAGACCCGGCGCGTCGTTGCCCTCGGTGACAACCACCACGGTGTAATCCATCGCGTCCTTTTCCCGGAAGGTGGCCACGGCCTTCGCGATGGTGGCCGCCCTCTGGCCAATGGCGCAATAGACGCACAGGACATCCTTGCCGCGCTGATTGAGGATGGTGTCGATCGCAATGGCGGTCTTGCCCGTCTGCCGGTCACCGAGAATCAATTCGCGCTGGCCGCGCCCGATGGGAATGAGCGCGTCAATGACCTTAAGTCCGGTCTGGAGCGGCACGGTGACGGGCGCGCGGTCCATGATGGGCGTGGCGGGGCGTTCGATGGGCAGGCGCTCGCTGGCGGCTACCGGCCCATTGCCATCGAGGGGCCGGCCAAGCGGGTCAATGACGCGTCCCAGCAATCCGTCGCCCACGGCCACGTCCATGACCCGGCCCGTGCGCTCGACTTCATCGCCTGCGTGGAGATGCCAGTATTCGCCGAGCAGCACGACGCCGACGTCGTCCTCGTCAACGTTGAATGCGATGCCGAACACATCACCGGGAAACGTTACCAACTCGTCAAAGCCCACGCCGGGAAGACCAGAGACACGGGCGATGCCTGTGGAGACGCCAGTGATCGTTCCCACCTCGTGCGGCGTCAGTTGCGGCGTGAAAGTTTCGCGACCCTGGCATAGGCCGGCGAACGCGCGGTCGAAGACACTTTGCAAAGGTTCGGGCGACGCGCTCACTTGGCCTCCTCGGAAGCGAAAGGTTCAGTCCCGGACTTCGGCTTGGGCTCGGCTTTCTCTTCGGGTTTGTCATTCACTTCCAGAAGTTCGCCGACGCTCTTTTCCAGCGAGGCGAGATAATGCGCAATGCTCCAGGCGACCTTTCGTCCGTTCGCGGTGAGTTCGATGCCGCTGATCACATCCGGCGCGGTTTCGAACCGGACGTGGATTTCAGACGAAAAGGTTTCGTTGAGCGTCTGTTGTATCGCGTTTTGTTGCTCCGCCGGCAGGTCGAAGGCGCTGCGCACGAGGGCCGGGCCGGACGATGTTTTCAGGGCCTTGACGAGATCTTCCTTCGCCTCACCGTCCAGCTCTCGCAAGCGGCGCGTGAACGCCTCGCTGATGCGTTCTTCCAGACTTGTCCCGCCGAGGTCCATCAGGGTCTTGCGCGCGATGGCAAACACTTCCTGCCGGGTTCGGCGGGCGATTTCGTCATTCAAGCTCTGTTGCTCGCGTTTTAACGCTTCCTGTCGTTTGGCACGCCGAGCATCGGCCGCCTGCCGCGCTTCGTCGAAGAGGCGTTGACGTTCGGCTTGGGCCTCGTCCCTTGCCTTGCTCAGGAGCACGGCGCGCTGCTGGTCGAACTCCTCGTTCTTGTGCTGAAACTCGTCGCGTTCCTTTTCGGCTTCGGCTCTTTTCCCGTCGGCGTCCGCGAGTTCCGTGGCGATCCGCTTCTCCCGCGCGTCGATGGCGTGGAGAATGGGCTGGTAAAGAAATCGCTTCATCAACCACACCAGGATGAGGAAGTTGACCACCTGGGCACTGACAGTGAACCAGTCGAAGAGCATGACTTACTTTCCCCCGGCCTGAGCGATAACGTGGTTCCAGAACGGGTTGGCGAAAATGAGTATCATCGAGACCACGAAACAGTAAATGGCCGTGGACTCGATCATCGCCAGGCCCACGAACAAGGTCCGAGTGATGGTGGCGGAGGCGTCTGGCTGTTGGGCCAGTGAACTCAGCGCTGTTGAGACCGCGCGTCCTTCGCCCAGCGCCGGTCCCATGGTGCCAAAACCGGTGGTGATGCCGGCGATGACAATGGATGCCACCGCAATCATAGTCATGCTATCCATAGTATCTCCTTTTGTTGTCGTAGTTCATGCTTCAATGTGTTGCTTCGGGTTCAGGTTTGGGCTTACGGACTCGCGTTGCGGCCGCGATATAAACCGCTGCCAAAATGCTGAAGATGTAGGCCTGCACCATGCCGGTGAGCAGACCGAGCGCCGTCATGACGATTGGGAAGATGAAGGGCGTGATGGTCAGCAGAATTCCGATAATCATCGCCCCGCTCATCATATTACCGAACAAACGGACGGCCAGGGCCAGCGTGCGCGAAAGTTCGCTGATGATATTAAACGGCAGCATGATGAAGGTCGGTTTCAGATAGGACTTGAGGTAATTGCCCACCCCTTGCTCCTCGATGCCGAAGAAGGGCACGGCCACAAACACGCACAGCGCGAGGGCAGCGGTGGTCGAGAGCGAGCCGGTCGGCGGCTCGTAGCCGGGAATGACGGTGCAAAGGCTGGCTGCGCCGACGAACAGGAAGAGCGTGCCGAGAAAGCCGAGATATTTCTGCGGCTGACTCAGGCCCACCTCTTCGATTTGTTTCTCGATGGCGATGACGATGATTTCGAGAAGATTCTGCCAGCGAGCGCGTTTCAGGCCGATGGAAAGTTTCCGGGTGATGAGCTTCGCGCCCACGGCCAGCACGAGCATCAGCCCCCAGGTGAACACAATGGTGGCGTTGAGTTTGAAAAACCCCTGCTGCCAGAAGATGATCTCGTCGGGACTAAGTCGCATGGCCGGCTTCCTGCGCCTGGCGGGTTTGGTTTTCTCCCGACGGCCGGGTCAGCCACGTCACGACCAGGCGTGCCATGACAAAGCCAAGGAGACACGCCAGCAGCCGTTGCCAATGGCCGCCCGAGACAAAGTAAAACCCAGACAGGGTAGTGCTCATCCGCAGCAGCAGGCCGCCGAAGAACCAGAGCGCCGGCCGTTGGGACGAAAGGCCCTTGCGAACCGTCCACCAAAGGCCGCCGAAGAAAATCGCACCGAGCCCACCGCCCGCCACCCACGCCAGCACCAGGGTCAGAGTTTCATTCATCGTTATCCTCCTGTTCCTCGCGCATTTCCGTGTCTTCTTTAGTCACCCAATGCCATGCATTTACGCAGCCGATGATCAGGCCGATGACCAGCAGCATGAGCGTCCACGAATGGCTCCCTGGATGGCGTTTGTCCAACCAGATACCGAGCGCTGCGCCGAGCAGCGTCGGCACCACCACCGACCAGCCGATCAGTCCCATCATCCCCAGGCCGAACCAAACGGTGCGCGTGACATGGCGTTGCGCGCGGAGTTTGCGAGCCGCCTTAGCGCCGACCTCCTGACTGAGCGGCTTCGGCTTCAAAGGCTTATTTTGAAGTTCGTCAGTCATGATGAAATGCCGCGAGCCGGCGGATGAAACCGCTTTCCATTTTCGCCAGCACCGAGCGCACACTCTGCTCCCTTTCATCCAGGTTCAGAAATTCCCGCTCCACCGCCTCGCGCAGTTGGCGGAGGTCTGTTCCGGCGATGGCGTTGCGCACGGAGACGAGCACGTCCGGGCCGGTCTTGATCAGCACCCCTTCATCCACGGCCAGGTACACCTCGCTCTCGGCTTCGTCTTCGTAGATCAGAATCCCCGGCGCAAGCGCGGCCACGCAGTCGAGCCGATGGGGCAAAAGCCCGAACGAACCCTGCCGGGTTTCCGCGACGATGCGGGTCACGCCGGTTTTCTCGGCAAAAACCTGGAATGGCAGCAGCACCTTAAGATTCATGGGTGTTGTCTGCCCGCTCGGCCTGAGGTTTGGATGAGCCCTTGCCTGCGCCTTTGGCGGATTTCGCTTTCGCCTCGTCAACGGCCCCGATCATGTAGAGCGCGCTCTCCGGGTAGTCTGTGAACTCATCGCTCAGGATGCGCGCACAGCCGTCAAGCGCATCTTCAACGCTGACGAGCTTGCCTTTGAGCCCGGTGAATTGCTCAGTCGTGAAAAATGGCTGGGTGAGAAACCGCTCCAGCCGGCGGGCGCGGGCGACCACGTTGCGGTCCTCCGGCGACAGTTGCTCCAGGCCGAGCATGGCGATGATGTCCTTGAGGTCCGCGTATTGCGCGAGGGTACGGCGGATTTCTTGCGCGAGGCGATAATGCCGTTTGCCGACGATGCCCGGCGTGGCCATCTTGGAACTGGATTGGAGCGGATCGATGGCCGGATACAGGCCTTCGCTGGCGCGCTTGCGCGAGAGCACGATGGATGCGGACAGATGCGAGAAGGTGTGCACCGCCGCCGGATCGGTGAAATCATCCGCCGGCACATACACCGCCTGAATGGACGTGATGGCCCCGGCATCGGTGTTGGCGATACGCTCTTCCAACCGCGACAACTCGGTGCCCATCGTGGGCTGATAACCGAGGCGGGACGGCATCTGCCCCATCAAGCCGGACACTTCCATGCCGGCCTGGATGAAACGGAAAATATTATCGATGAGCAGCAGCACATCGCGCCGCTCGTCGTCGCGGAAATACTCGGCCATCGTCAGCGCCGCGTGGCCCACCCGGAAACGGCTGCCGGGGGGTTCGTTCATCTGACCGAACACCATGACCATATTCGGCAGCACGCCGGCTTCCTTCATCTCGCGGTAAAGCTCCTCGCCTTCGCGGCAGCGTTCGCCGATGCCGCAAAACAGGCTCACGCCCTCGTGGTGGCCGATCATGTTGTGAATCATTTCGGTAAGCAGAACGGTTTTGCCCACGCCCGCCCCGCCGAACAGACCCGCCTTGCCGCCGAGCTCCAGCGGCACGAGCACATCGATCACCTTTATGCCGGTCTCGAAGACCTCGGACTTGGTGGAACGTCGGGCCAGCGGCGGCGGCGCTTGATGGACTGTGCGCCATTGGACATCTGACGGCGCCGCCTGGCCGTCGATGGCGTTGCCGAACACGTCGAACATGCGCGAGAGAATTCCTTTGCCCACCGGCGCCTTCAACGGTCCGCCGGTGTCCTCCACCGCCATGCCCCGAGCGAGGCCTTGTGTGGGGGTCAGGGCAATCCCGCGCACCCGATACGCGTCGAGTTGCGCCAGAACCTCGATGGCAGTTTTCCCTTCCTGCGCGTGCAGCAACGAGTAGATCGGCGGCAAATGCTCATCGAACTGGATATCTACCACACTGCCGCGCACCGAGACGACCGTACCGAGATGCGTGGAATTTGCCTTATCTTTCATTCTTGCGTCTCGGTCTTTGGTCCATCGCCATCGGCGCGGGCGCCTGGCGGCAGGTGTTCCGGGACGTCAAGCCGCGCCACGCCGATCCGGTTGTCGGCCATCCCGTAATAGACGTCGATGCGGTCCGGCATGCCGAGGTCGTCGCGCCGATCAA
>Ga0326597_10011725_pt1 | contig 11597 bp, 10 predicted proteins | sample RVTome_12_FD_203789 | JGI IMG/M metagenome (GOLD analysis project Ga0326597, IMG submission 203789) | Soil microbial communities from uranium-contaminated site in the Upper Colorado River Basin, Wyoming, United States - RVT100D185 | ecosystem: Environmental > Terrestrial > Soil > Contaminated >...
ACAGCGGCAGTGACCAACCGCCGGGGTCGCCGGCTCGATTATACCCACCACACACTGTCACCGAGCGTCCGCGTCCCAGCGTGTGCCGTTGACTGTCGGAGCGGAACCTTAGAGCGGAGTTATGGACGGACCCCGGCGCTTGACATAACAGGTGAATATTAGTTAGCGTGCGCCATCCTATGCCTGGTCGCCCGTTTCTACAGATTCCCGGTCCCACGCTGGTTCCCGACAGGGTTATGCGTGCCATGTCGCAACCCCTGATCGATCATCGGGGGCCGCAATTCGCCAACCTGCTCAAAGGGGTCTTGGAAGGTCTTAAAAAGGTATTTCAAACCTCGAGTGGTGAAATTGTCCTGAACCCAGGCTCCGGCACCGGCGCCTGGGAATCCAGCCTCGTCAACACGCTGTCGCCGGGCGACCGGGTGCTGGGCTGCGTCAACGGCCACTTCAGCGCGCGCTTCTGCGACACCGCAAGCGCCCATGGAATCGAAGTCGAGCGGGTCGAAGTTCCCTATGGGGCCGCCGTGGCCGCCGAACAGGTCGAAGAACGGCTGCGCGCAGACAAGGATCGCCGGCTCCGCGCCGTACTGGTGCTGCACTGCGAGACTTCCACCGGTGTCGTCACCGACATCGGTGCGATTCGCCGAGCGATGGATCGCGCGGATCATCCCGCGCTCCTCCTCGTCGACGTCGTCAGCTCTCTGGCATGTACTGATTTTCGTTTCGACGAGTGGCGGGTCGATGTTGCGCTCACCGGTCCTCAGAAAGGACTGATGCTGCCGCCGGGAATGGCGATCCTGGCAGTGAGCCCAAAGGCGCGGGAAGCAAACCGGTCGGCGAGATGCGGGCGCTATTTTTGGGACTGGGCGCCGGTGTTCGAGCGCAACGCGCGGGGTGAATTCCCTTACACCCCGGCGACCGCGTTGATTTTTGGACTCAAAGAAAGCCTGGCGATGCTGGAAGAAGAAGGGTTGCTAAATGTGTTCGCTCGCCACGCTCGCCTGGCCGAGGCCTGCCGCCGCGCGGTTACGGCGATGGGATTAAGAGTGCTCGCGAGAAACATCAAAGAATCGTCGAACACCTTGACCGCGGTTTGCATGCCTGAGGGTTTTGACTCCGACGCCTATCTCGCCCACGCTCAGAAAACTCTGGAGCTTCCCCTGGGTCCCGGACTCGGCGCGGTGAAGGGAAAAATTTTCCGCATCGGCCACCTGGGGAGCTTGAACGAGCTCGAGCTGCTCGGCGCACTCGCCGGCGTGGAGATGACGCTGACGAGTTTCGGAGTCGCGGTACCGCTGGGTGCCGGGTTGGCGGCGGCCGAAACTTATCTTTTGCAGACCGCGCCGGGCGGGCCGGGGAAAGGCCTGTGAGAATCGACCCAAACAAGTGCGTCGCCTGCGGCAATTGCCTGCCGGTCTGCCCGATGGGCGCGATCTACATCGATCCGCCGAGCAACCGGGCGCGGGTCAATGGGGATGAATGCGTGGAGTGTTTTACCTGCTACCGCGGCATGTCGAAGGAGCACCTCAATCCCACATTCGTGCGCGCGGTCCGCAAGACGGCAAAATTGTTTCGCTTCCGCTTCGATCCGGAGCCCGACATCTGCCCAACGGATGCGATCGTGCCGGAGGAATTGAGCTGGCCACGCATCGTCCGGCGCGCTTTCTCTGACCCTCAGGTACCGCACGAGTCGACGGGCATCCACGGGCGCGGCACCGCCGAGGTCAAGACCAACGATGTCACGAATCGAGTAAAGGAAGGCGAAGCGGGATTCGTTGTAGAATTCGGTAGGCCGGGAATCGGCGCGCGCTTTCGCGACATCGAGCGCGTCACTCGGGCGCTGGCCGAGTTGGGCGTCGAGTTCGAACGCAATAATCCCGTTACTTCGCTGATGACCGACGCATCGCACGGAATTATCCGCGCGGATATTCTTGATGAAAAAATTCTGTCAGCGATCGTGGAGATCAAGACCAAGCTCGAAGAGGTGCCGGCGGTCTTGAAAAGAATCAAAGAGCTTTCCCGCGAAGTGGGGACGGTGATCAGCATCGGCGTTTCGACCCGCTGCGACGGCGCGGGCGAAGAGCCGCTGCGGGAGATTTTGGAGCGAGAGGGTTATCCTGCATATCGGGGTAAGACAAACTTGGGGCTGGGACGAGTTACGGCTTTACATGATTAGCGATGTGACCGACATGTTTTGTCCCTCGCTCTCCTTTGGAGGGAGAGGATGAAAGTGAGGGTGGTTCATTCGGATTCGCCCTCGCCGTCCCGCGTGCGGGAGAGCCGGCGAGAGGGTAGCTCGCGCAAAGGCGCAAAGGGCGCCAAGGAAGAATATAGAAAAGGAAAAGACAGGACGGGGGGCGGGGCCTTTGCGAGCTTGGCAACTTGGCGCGAGCAATTCCGAATCGGAGAATCCATATCTCAAGCAAAGACGCAAAGGCATCAAGGTAAAACAAGACCTCGAGGATAATTGGAGAATTCTTCGGCTCTGGCACTTTCTCGGATTGAGACCAAAACTTGAAGCTTGAACAGGCCAGTACTGATGTTTACTTTTCGATCTCAGGCGGTAGAAGCCGATGGTGGTTGCGGATGGCACGGTCGACCGTACAAAATGCTGCGCGACGCGCCGAACTGTGGGCAACAAGCAGACGGTCGAAGGGATCACGGGTCCAGTCGAGTCGTAGGGCATGGCGAACCAGGGTTGCCAACGGGATGTCGTCAACCGTGAAGCGTGGGTCGCTCATCACCGTGTTCGTGAACTCAGGGTTGCGAACGGAGAGCCGCCCGATTTCGGCGAGAAACTGTATTTCGAGGAAGGAAACCGGGGACACGCCCCAGGGGCGATACCGATCGAGCCACGGAAATTCGGCAAGCCGCTTCGATCGGAGAACGATCCAGATCAAAAAGTGGGTATCGAGAAGGAGCGTCACCGCGCGGGCCGCCGCCGTGAGACGAGGCCACGATCAGAACCTCGCCACTCCCACGACCACCGATCCGCCTCATCGGCATCCGGCACTCGCAGGAGTCGTTTATATTGCCGAGCGCCTTTGCCATTTTCAGTGCCGGTCGGTTCCTCCCGACGCAGCACGATCCGGTGTCCTTTGCGCTGAACTGCGATCACCTCGCCCCGCAGGGCTTCGTCGAGGAGACGGAACCAACGCTTTCTGGCCTCTGACGCGGTCACGTTCTTCATATGCACAGAATACAAGAATCCGCGGCCAGGAGTCAACGCGACATTCTATCTCGGCGTGCATGGCGTCTTTGCGTGCCCTTACCCCTTCCCGCAAGCGGGAGAAGGAAACAGATGATGGTCGGCCAGAGATCTATTCCGCATCAGAATTGTCATGACCAACACGCTGCACCGCTATAGCGAACACTACGCCTTTGAAAGGCCGCCCAACCCGGCGACGGTCAACGACGACTTTATCGTTTTTGCCATGGCGAGCCGCGGCGTCAACGATGACGATCTGATCACGAAGTATCGCGCGTTCTTGCGTCTGGCGCTGAAGCACAATCCGGTGAACATCGGCGATGCCACCAAGGGCGGTACGCTCCGGCCGCGAAAGGACTTGAACCCGACGGCCCACTGGAAGCGCGACCAGCTTCCCAACCCCGAAGAAGTGATCGCGGGCATCGAGGGCCACACGACGGTGGCGGCGGTCTTTGAGAACTATGAAAGCATGAAGGCGTTCGTCGATGACGTCCGGGCCGCGAATCTCGGAGTATCCGTTAACATCAGCGCGCCGATGGCAGAGGCGCAGCGTTGCTGCCGCGAGACCGGCATCGCCCGCCACAGCGTGGAGTATTCCCTGGGATTTTGCGGGCGCGTGGACAAATTGCCCGACTCCACCGTGCTTGAGCTTTCGACCATGTGCGGCCACGGCATGCTTTCGGCAAACTTTGTAAAAAAAATGATCGAGTGGGTCAAGGAGAACCGCCGCAGCCCGGCGGAAGTCACGCGCACGATGGCGCGCTTTTGCATCTGCGGAGTATTTAACACCAGCAGGGCCGAGCGGATTCTCGACGAGGCGCGGACGAAAAACCGATGACGCGAACCGCCAGTTCAAGTCGTTCAAGCCGTTCAAGAAGTTCAAATTGTTGCGGCCGACGGCTTGAACGTTTTAAACGATTTGAACATTTTGAACCATTTAGAAAGGAGCAGACTATGAAACGTTTCATCATGGCTATTTTCCTTCTCGCTCTATTGGCGCACTCGTCGCAATCCTTGCGGGCGCAGACCATCACGCTGCGGCTCGGCCACGTCGGTTTCCCCGGCTCGCTGTTTGCGATCACGACGGATGAATTCGCCAAACGAGCGAACGCCGCCCTCAAGGGCAAGGTCGACGTCAAAGTCTTCCATTCGAGCCAGCTCGGCAGCGACGAGCAGATGATGCGCGGCATCAAAGTCGGCGCGCCAGAGATGTTTTTGCCCTCCACCGTCATGAGCACCGCGGAGCAGAAGTTCGGCGTCTTCGAGATGCCATACATCATCGTCAGTCGAGTGCATATGAAAAAGGTAACCGAGAATAAACAGGTGCAAAGCACGCTCTTCGGCGGGCTGCCAGCCAAAGGGATAAGGATTCTCGGCGTATGGGAAAACGGTTTTCGCCATATCACCAACAACGTTAGACCGATCGTGAGACCCGATGACCTCAAGGGTATCAAGTTGCGGGTGCCCGGCGGCGTGTGGCGGGTGAAAATGTTCAAGGCCTACGGGGCGAATCCATCGCCTATGCCGTTGGCGGAAGTCTACTCTGCGCTCCAATCGGGCGTCATGGACGGCCAGGAGAATCCGTTTCCCCAGATCGCCTCGGCGAAGTTTCAAGAGGTGCAAAAATTTCTCTCGCTCAGTGGCCATGTCTATACCCCGGCCTACCTGGTCGTGGGAGAGGAAGCCTGGGCCAAGCTGCCGAAGGACGTTCAGGGCACTCTGTCAAAGATCGCCTGGGACGTGGGGGATTTCGCCCGTTCGGAGGGCGAGCGTCTCGACAAGGAACTGATGAGCAAGGTTGCCCCGCCGATGACAGCCAACGAGGTCGACAAAGACGCCTTCATCAAAGCCTCCCGGGCGATTTACGATGACTTCGGCAAAGAAGTGCCCGGCGGCGCGGGTCTCGTCAAGCTCGTCCAATCGTTGCGATGACGCTTCGCGTATCTCACATTGCAGATTTCATAGTATCTGCGATTTGAGATTCTGAGCGGAGCGAAGACATGGAACGTTTCTTACGCCGATTCATTGATATTATCGAGTGGTGGGCGACGTTTCTTCTCGCTCTCATGGTCGTCTTGGTGTGCCTGGGGGTTTTTTTTCGCTACGTTCTCGATGCCTCGCTGGCGTGGTACGATGAGTTCGCTTCTTACCTGCTAGTTTGGTTGACCTTTTGCGGCGCCATCTCGGCGTCATACCAGCGCCGCCATATCGGCTTCGAGACCTTCGTAGCCCGCCTCATGCCGGCCACCAGAGAGAAACTGGAGATCGTCGCCGAGTTGCTAGTTCTGGGATTTCAAATCGTGCTGCTTTATTACGGGCTGCTCCTAGTGCGGAAAATGGGCGACGAAACCGCAGTGTCGCTGGAGTGGGTGAAGATGGGTTGGGTCTACAGCGTGCTGCCCATTTCCGGCGCGCTCATGCTGCTGATCAGCCTGCGCCGCTTGCATCAATTGACCTTCGGCAGAGCACAACGGAAAGGAGCGGACACGGCGTGGAGTGGCTCATCCTCGGAATAATCATTCTCCTGACGCTGATTAACGTCCCCATCGGCTTCGGCCTCTCGATCGCGACGATTTTGTTTCTGCTATGGAAGGGAACGGCGTCTCTGAGTGTCGTTCCGTTGAATCTTTTTTCCGGCGCCTCGAGCTTTCCGCTGCTCGCCATCCCTCTATTTATTCTTGCCGGCGGGCTGATGGAGACTTCCGGAATTTCGCTGAGGCTGGTGAACATGGCCAACAGCATGGTCGGGTTCATTCGCGGGGGACTGGCAATGGTGACGGTTGTAGCCACCATGATTCAAAGCGAGATCTCGGGATCGTCCGTCGCCGACGCGGCGGCCATCGGCAACGTCGTAATCCCGGCCATGGAGAAGCGAGGCTATCCCAGGTCCCTTAGCGCCGCCATCGTCTCCAACGCAGCCTCGGCCGCGATTCTGATCCCGCCGTCGATTCCGATGATCATCTACGCGTGGATGGCCGAGGTGTCCGTGGCCAAGCTCTTCTTTGCCGGTTTTTTGCCGGGATTTATTGCCTGCGGCGCGATGATGGTGCTGAGCTACTACTACGCGCGCAAGTACAACCTGCCGGTTGAGCAGAAGTTTTCCATCCGCTTGGTCGGTAAGTCGACGGCCGAGGCGTTCTGGGCGCTTTTCATCCCGATCGTCATTTGGGGAGGTATTTTCCTCGGAATCGCCACGGCAACCGAGGTGGCCGCTCTTGCCGTTCTGGCGGCCTTCATCATCGGCGTTTTCATTTACCGGGAGCTGCCCACCGGTGAAACCGTTCGCGTGCTCAAAGATTCGGCCGGTCAAACGGCGGTGGTCATGCTAATCGTAGCCTCGTCGGCGGTGCTCGGCTGGTATCTCACCAGCGAGCAGATTCCCCAGAAGTTCGCGCGCATGATCCTCGAGACGACGTCGAACAAATATCTGATCTTGTTCTTCTTGAATATTTTCTTTTTCGTCGCGGGGATGTTTCTTCACTCGGCGGCGGCGATCATTTTAGTCGTTCCCATCGTGATGCCGCTGATTCGGCAGATAGGCGTAGACCCGATCCACTTCGGCATCATCGTGACCATCAACCTCGGCGTCGGCCAGCAGACCCCGCCCGTCGCTACGGTGCTCTTTACCGTCGCCGCCATCGCCCGCACCCCGTTCTGGGAGGTCTTCAAAGCGGGTTGGCCGTTCACGGTGGTGCTGGCTTTAGTTACTGTCCTGGTGACCTACGTGCCGTGGATCAGCCTGGCGCTGGTCAACCTCGTCAACTGGTGATTGAAGTCGAGGAAAATCCGATGGGCCGAGGATCGACGATCGATGATGGAAGATGGCGTTTTTCCCCGGGGCAGTGAGGCTCTCGAACCGCGATCCTCGATCTTCCATCCTCAATCCTCGAATTTTTGCTTCTCAGCTTTCCGCCATCCTAGCCGACAACCATTTTGCCGTGCGCAGCAGGCGCGCGTCGCCGTGGCGCGGGCCGACGAGCTGAACGCCGAGCGGTAAGCCACTAGTGCTTTGCAGCAACGGCAGGCTAATACAGGGCATGCCGCAGAGCGTCCACAGCGTGCAGAAAGAAGGATCGCCGGTTGAATCAAGACCTTTGGGCGCCGGCCCTGGAGCGGCGGGCGTCAGGATCGCGTCGTAGCGTTGCTCGAAAAGCTCTAGAAGGCTTTCGTGAATGGGCATGATCCGGCTGATTGCCCGCTGATAATCGACCGCGCGCACTTCGCGGCCGCGCTCGATCTGCGCGCGAAGTTGTTCGGACAGACGATCGCGTCCCGCGTTCCACTCCCGCTCTAGGTTCGCTGCCATCTCAGCCGCCATTATCGTCTGGTGCCACTGCCATGCTTCCGTTGCGGAGGGAAACAGCTCCACCTCTTCGACTTGGCTTTCCATCTGCTCGACGATCTCCGCAAATCCTTCTTTCGTATCGTCGTCGGTCCGCTCCCACATCGGCGTCTTCATGAATGCAAACATGGGCGGCAAGGGTGGTTCTTGCGCCGCGACGTCGATAAACGGAATACGCGCGCGCGGACGGGTGTCGGGATCGCCCTCGTCATGGCCGGCAAGCTGCTCGGCAAGCAGGGCAATATCATCGATGGTGCGCGCGAAAAGGCCGACATGATCGAGTGTGCGCGACAGCGCGAGCACACCGTGGCGCGAGATCAGGCCGTGCGTCGGCTTGAAGCCGACGACGCCACAAAACGCCGCCGGACGAATCGTCGAGCCGTTGGTCTGGCTGCCGATCGCCAGCGGCACCATCTCGGCGGCCACTGCTGCCGCCGAGCCGCTGGAAGAACCGCCGGGGGTATGCTCCGGGTTGTGTGGATTGCGGGTCTTTCCGGGTGAAAAGTAAGCGAATTCCGTGGTCACGGTCTTGCCCACGATGACCGCCCCCGCCGCGCGCAGCCGTGAGACCACGGTCGCATCGCGCGACGGCGTGCGCCCCGCGTAGAGCGCGGAACCGTTCTCAGTCGGCATGTCGGCGGTGTCGAAGATGTCCTTGATGCCGACGGGGACGCCGTGTAGCGCTCCGGTCGGTTGCCCTGATAGGCGATACTCGTCAGCCGCGCGCGCCTGAGCCAGAGCATGATCGGGATCGAGGAACGCCCAGGCATGCACGTTGGCGTCGACCTCACGGATTCGCGCCAGGCAGGCTTCAACGAGTCGCTGGGAGCTGATCACGCCTTCGCGAATCAACTGCGCTGCGTCAGATGCTGAGAGTGAATGAAGATTCGTGAGATCCATTACGCCCCAGCCGTCGCGCCGCTCCGGGTTGCTCCAAACATTGCGAGATCAGGCTCCAGACGCTACCGGGAGTAAAACACCGAGGGAAGCCAAAGGCCAATACCCGGGAATAGGTACAGCAGCACCATCGCGATAACCTGGATGCCCATGAACGGCAGCATGCCGGCGAAAATCTGGTTCAGCGTCACATGAGGAGGCGCTACCCCCTTGAGGTAGAACGCCGCCATCGCCACGGGAGGCGACAAGAACGCGGTCTGGAGGTTCAGCGCCACCAGCAGCCCGAAGAACAGGGGGTCGATGTTAAAGTGCGGCAGCAGCGGGATGAAGATCGGCATGAAAATCACGATGATTTCGGTCCACTCAAGCGGCCAGCCCAAGATGAAGATGATGAACTGGGCGAGGATCATGAACTGGATCGGCGTCAGATCCATCGATAGCACCCACTTCTCGACCAGCTCCTGCCCCCCTAGCAACGCGAACGCGGCGGAGAAGATCGCCGAGCCGACGAAGAGCCAGCAGACCATCGCGCTCGTCTTGGCGGTGAGAAACGAGGACTCTTTGACGATCCACCCGAACTCTTTCGCGGTGCGAATGACTGCCGAGCCGCGGGTCTCGCCTCTCGATCCCGCGGCGGACCAGTGCTGGACGAAGCGGTAGACCGCGGCCAGCACGAGGCCGCCGAAGGCGCCCACCGCGGCCGCCTCGGTGGGCGTGGCGAAGCCTAAAACGATGGAGCCGAGCACGCCTAGGATCAAGATCGCCAGGGGAAAGAACGAGGTTAGCAACATCTTGAACACTTCGAGCCGTTCCCAACTCCACAGGCCGTAAATGAGCAAAATTGCGCCCGCGCCGCCGCCGAGCACGGCCCAGAACCAGCCGGGCATGGGGGGCCGTTCGGGCTGGTCGCCCGCAGCCGGTTGCCCATCCGCGGCTTGCGGGCTTGCCTCCTGGGCGCCGAGCGGCGGAGCCAGCTCTTGCGCGCCTTCGGGCTCCTTATTAATAATCCCCGGTTCCTCGGTTTCCGCGGGCGCTACGCCGATCAGCCCCGTCTCTTTTACCTCCTCCGGCGCCCCGATGAGCCCGGACGGAATGACCTCGACCTCGACCGCCGGCGCGGTGGCCGCACGGTAGGTCACACCCAGTACGGCGGCGATTGCCAGTGCCGGCATCAAGGTGACAAGTAGCTGCCCGAACGCCGCGCCTTTCGAAACGCCCGCGCCGCCCGCGACAAGCGCCCGCAGGAGCCCGGCGAACGCATTGTCACCGTGGCCCGCCAGCGCCCGGGAGAGCGGCGGAAGCGCAACCTTCCGTTCACTCTCTGGCAGGGGGGGCATTAGTCTTGGCTTGAGTTTGGCCAGTATAATGATGTAACCCACATAGAGCCCCGCAAGCATGATGCCGGGGAAAAACGCTCCCGCGTAGAGCTGCACCACCGACACCCCGGCCGTCGCTCCATAAACAATCAGCAGCACGGATGGCGGGATGAGAATGCCGAGGGTGCCTCCGGCGGTGATCGCGCCGGCCGATACCGAGACGTTGTAGCCCGCGCGCAGCATGGGCGGAAGCGCGAGCAGCCCCATCAGCGTCACCACCGCGCCGATAATGCCGCTGGCCGTGGCGAAGACCGCGCAGGTGACCGTGGTCGCCACCGCCAGCGACCCCGGCACGCGCGCGAGCGCAAGATGCAGGCTCTTGAACAGCCGGTCGATCAGGGCCGCCCGCTCGACCAGATAGCCCATGAAGACGAACAGCGGCACGGCGATCAAGACGTCGTTGCGCATCACGCCGTAGGCGCGCTGCACCATGAGATCCAGAACCTGGCTGACCGCGAGAGCCGGGTTGACGCTGCGGTAGGCAAGCCAGGAGAAAAACACCCCCATGCCCATGAGGGTGAACGCCGTCGGGAAACCGAGCATGATCGTCACCACGATCAAGGCAAGCATAATCAGGCCGAGGTGGCCATTGGTGAGATTGCCCCAGGGCGTGAACGCGAGCACGGCGATGACCATGGTCGCCATGAGCGAGAATCCGAACCACATTTCTTTCCGCAGTTTCACTTGCTTGACTCCCGATGGGTGATGATCTCGTCAAGCTTGCGGATGTCTTCGTCCTTGACGTGGACCATCTCTTTGAGTTCCTCGACGTCAACCTCCTGCACGTCCTCTTCACGCGAGGGCCATTCGCCCCGCCCAATACAGATGATGCAGCGGATGATCTCGACGATGCCCTGGAGCAGCAGGACCGCCCCGGCGATCGGGATGATGGTCTTGAACGGGTAGATCGGCGGGCCCTCGGCCATGACGCTAGAGTGCTCCCTGATCGCCCAGGAATCGGCGGCGTAATAGTAGCCGGCCCAGACGAGGGCGATCACTCCGGGGATAAAGAAGACGACGTAGAGCACGAGGTCGACCGTGGCCTGGGTGCGCGGCCGGAAAAAGCCGTACAGCACATCCCCGCGCACATGCCCGTTTTTCGCCAGCGTATAGGCGCCGGCCATCATGAACAGCGAGCCGTACAGCATGATCATGGCATCGAAGGCCCAAGCGTGAGGGGCGTCGAGCGCGTAGCGCGAGAACACCTCCCACGAGATGAACAACGTGAGCCCGACGATGAGCCAGGAAAACGCATGCCCGACCCAGGTGCTTATCTTGTCAACGGACAACAGAAGTTTTTGCATTCCTCACCTTCCGGAAGCGGAACGACGGACGGGCGGACTGCGGCCAGCGCCCCTTTCCCTCCCGGCCTGAACGCAGATGCGGCGCCTGCTGATATATTTCAGCAGGCGCCGCACTGGTCGAGAGCGTGCTTAGCAAATTACGACTTCTTTGCGGGAGCGGCCGCCGGCTTCGGCGCTCGCTTCGGAGCGAAGTAGTGGTTGTAGGCCATGCGCCGATCCACATTGGTGTCCAGGTCCCAGCGTACCGCGCGCGCGGCGAAGGCGCGCTGGGACTCGAAGACCTGTTTGAACGTCGGGTTGTCTGCAGATTTCTTCGCCGCGACCTCATCGAAGACCGCGAGCTGCTTCTGCAGGATGGAGGCGGGAGTCTTGTACACCCTGACCTTGTCCTTGGTCTGAAGCTCTATGTAGTCTTTGGAGTAGCGGTCGATCGCCTTCCATGACATCTCGGCTGAAGCCGCCTCCACGCC
>Ga0326597_10011726_pt1 | contig 11596 bp, 9 predicted proteins | sample RVTome_12_FD_203789 | JGI IMG/M metagenome (GOLD analysis project Ga0326597, IMG submission 203789) | Soil microbial communities from uranium-contaminated site in the Upper Colorado River Basin, Wyoming, United States - RVT100D185 | ecosystem: Environmental > Terrestrial > Soil > Contaminated >...
GCACTGCGGCTATGAGCCCTCGGCGGCGCTGGGCGTCAACGGGAAGCTCGGGGATACGTTCAAGATGATGACCTGGGCGCTGCGGGGATGAAAACAGGTGTCAGGTGTCGGGTGTTAGGTGCCAGGTTCAGAGGCAAGCATCTTTGTACCGAACACCCAGCACCTGAAACCTGGCACCTATGCTGTTAGTAACGGGAGGAACGGGGTTTGTCGGCAGCCATGTGGCGCGCCGGGTCTGCGAAGAGGGCTTTTCGGTTCGGGTGCTGGCGCGGCCGTCGAGCCCGCTGCAATTGCTGGAATCGCTTCCGGTCGAGATCGCCATCGGGGACCTGCTCGACGCGGAGTCGCTTCGTAAAGCCGTGGCGGGTTGCGAGGCCGTCTTTCACGTAGCCGCGGACTACCGGCTGTGGGCGCGGGACCCGCGGGAGATTTACCGCAACAACGTGGACGGCACGGAGCAGATTCTGGCGGCGGCGCGGGCGGCGGGCGTCAAGCGGGTGGTTCATACCAGCACGGTGGGGACGATCGGCTTTCATGCGGACGGAACTCCGGCGGCGGAGGCCGATTTTCCGGACCGAGCGGCACTGGTCGGGGCGTACAAGACGTCGAAATTTCAGGCCGAGCAGGTGGCGCTCCGCTACGCGGGCGAGGGCTTCCCGGTGGTGGTCGTGAACCCGTCGGCCCCGGTCGGCGAATGCGACCGCAAGCCGACCGACACGGGCAAGATCATCGTGGACTTCGTGAATCGAAAGCTGCCCGCGTACCTCGACACCGGCCTGAACCTCGTGGATGTGCGGGACGTGGCCGAAGGGCATCTGCTGGCGTTCCGGCGGGGGCGACCTGGAGAGCGCTACATCCTGGGCGGGCGGAACATGGATTTCAAGGAGATTCTGGACGCCCTGGCTCGCATCACCGGAATTCCGTCGCCCCGGCTGCGCATGCCGTACCCGGTGGCGTGGTGCGCGGGCGTGGTGAACGGCGTGGTGGCGCAAATCACGGGCCGCCGCCCGATGGTCCCGCTCGACGGCGTGCGGATTGCCCGGCACAAGATGTACGTCAGCTCGGAAAAGGCGGAACGGGACCTCGGCTACCGGCATGGGCCGGTGGAGGCTGCATTGGAACGGGCTGTGCTATGGTTTCACGAGCATGGTTACACGGGCAATGGTTGCGCCAACAAGAGATGACACGCTCGGGACGGAAGCAGACCCTGTGGGAGCTGTTGACGGAGTTCGCGGCAATGCAGGACTGCCGATCGCGCTGGTAGCGGCGCTTTCCTGGGAAGTGCGGCCCCTGCTGCGGCGTCAGAGCGGGGTGCGAAAGAGCGGGACGGTTTACTCGTTCCTCCGGGATGGCGCGCCGGTGCTTCTGGCCGTCGCGGGAGTGGGAGAGGAAAACGCTTACCGCGAAGCGCATCGGTTGCTGGAGCGGGTTGCGGTGCGCGGCATCGTGACGATTGGGTTTGCCGGGGGGCTGGCCGACTTCTTGAACCGGGGCGATGTCGTATTGGCGGATCATGTGATGGACCAGCAGACCGGCGAGCGGTACGACTGTAGCGGCGACCTGTGGCCCGCTCAACATGCCCATCGCGGCGGTTTGCTCTCGGCCGCGGAGGTGATCGCCTCCGCCGCGGAAAAGCGGAATCTGGCGGGCAAATGGGGCGCCGTGGCGGTGGATATGGAGTCTGCCGGGGTTGCCCGCGCGGCGGCGGAGAGCGGGGTCGAGTTCGCGGCCATCAAAGCCATTACGGACACTTCCATGGAAAGTATTTCATTTGACTTTGAGCGGTGCCGGAGCGAGCATAAAGGGTTGTCCTACTGGAAGATCATCCGGGAAGGCATGCGGACGTCGCAGACAATCCGAGACGCGTGGATGCTGGCGCGGGGCGCCCGTGTGGCGGCTCGCGCACTGGCTGCAGCCCTGGATTCACCTGAATTGAGCGGGACGAGGTAAAGAACTGTGACGAGGTTAATGACAGCGGCCGTGCTCTACGGCAAAGAGGATCTCAAAATCGAGCAGGTGCCGGTGCCCAGCCTGCAGCCGGATGAAGTGCTTGTCCGCGTGCGCTCGGCCCTGACCTGCGGCACCGACCTGAAGGTCTATCGCCAGGGCTATCACGCGAAGATGATCGTTCCGCCCGCGATCTTCGGCCACGAGCTGGCGGGCGTGGTGGAAGAAGTGGGAGCCGAGGTCTCCCGCTTCCGAAAAGGGATGCGCGTCGTGGCGGCGAATTCGGCTCCCTGTCTCGAGTGCCGGTACTGCCGCCGCGGGCAGGCCAACCTCTGCGAGCGGCTTCTTTTCAACAACGGCGCCTACGCCGAGTTCATCCGCATTCCGGGCCCCATTGTCCGGCAGAATCTGCTGGAAATCCCGGACCACGTTGAGTTTTCCGACGCCGCCCTGGTCGAACCGCTGGCGTGCGTTCTGCGCGGCCTGGAATCGACCGGACTGCGGCAGGGCGACGTGTTCGCGATCATCGGCCTCGGCCCCGTCGGATTGATGTTCATCCGTCTGGCCAAGTTGCGCGGCGCCCGCGTCATCGCGCTCGGCAAGCGGCAGGGGCAGCTCGCGGCGGCGCAGCGCATCGGCGCCGACGAGATCGTGAATGTCACCGAGGCCGGCGACGTCGTCGGCGAGGTCCGGCGGCTGACTCATAACGAAGAAGGGACGGATGTGGCCGTCGAGGCCGTGGGCACGCCACAGACGTGGGAATGGGCTGCCGGCATGGTGCGCCGCGGCGGCATGGTGAACCTCTTCGGCGGCTGCCCGACGGGAAGCACGGTGCGGCTCGACACTTCCCGCCTCCATTATTCCGAGATCACGCTGAAGGCCAGCTTCCATCACACGCCCGAGTACATTCGGAAAGCACTCGACTCGATCAGCCGCGGCGAGATTCGCGCCAAGGATTTCATCACCGGCGAGGCTCCGCTCTCCTGTCTCCCCGACATTCTGGTCCATATGGCGAACCGGAACGGCGACCTGAAGACAGCGATCATTCCTTGAACGGGCCCCTGGCCGTGAGCAGGCCCCTGAGCGGGTCCCATGCGGACTTTGGCCGCTAGTCCATTTCCCGCGCCGACCTGGAACACCATGAAAGCCGAGGCGACTTTCGACACCCCAGCAGCCGAACCTGCCGCCCGGGCATGGAACGCGGTCAGCGCCGACTTGCAGCCCGACGCCCACGCCGACCATTGGTCTGAGCCCGCCCTTTGGGACGGATCCCTCCCGGCAACTCCTCCGCCGGTTGACGAAGCCCGCCGCTACTGCGAATCCCTCGCTCGCCGGCACTATGAAAACTTCCACGTCGCCACGCAGCTTCTTCCGAGCCGCCTGCGCGCGCATTTCTATCCCGTCTACGCGTACTGCCGCTGGGCCGATGATTTGGGCGATGAGACCGGCGATCCCGCCCGCTCGCTCCGGCTGCTTGACCTCTGGGAGGAGGAGCTCGACGCATGCTACCGGGGCGAGGCGCGCCATCCGGTTTTCGTGGCGCTTCGCGGCACCATCGAGCAGTGCCACATCCCGCCCGAGCCGTTTCGCGACCTGATCACCGCGTTCCGCCAGGACCAAATTAAGACGCGCTACGAGACGCTCGACGAAGTGCTCGGCTACTGCCGCTACTCGGCGAACCCCGTCGGGCGGCTGGTGCTCACCATCTGCGGCTACCGCGACCCGGAGCGCCAGCGGCTCTCCGACTTGACCTGCACCGCTCTGCAGCTCGCCAACTTCTGGCAGGATGTGGCGCGAGACTACAGGATCGGCCGCATCTACATTCCACTCGACGCAATGGCCCGCCACGGCTACTCGGAAAGCGACCTCGCCGCAGGCCGGTTTGACGAGCGCTTCGCGTGCCTGCTTCGGGAATTGGTGGAGCGCACGCGAGATTTATTTGAGCAGGGTCTCCCGCTGCTCTCGTTGGTCGAAGGCCGGCTGGCCCTGGACATTGAATTGTTCAGCCGGGGCGGCATGGAAATCCTGCGGCTGATCGAGCGGCGGAACTACGACGTCCTGAGCCGGAGGCCGTTTCTCGACTCAGCCGACAAAGCCATGCTGTTTGCCTCCACGCTCGGGCGGCGGCTGTTGCGGCGGCACCCGAGGGGGAGTTCTGTGGGGGAAATTCCAGAAGCCAGGAGTGAAGAGAAGCGAAGTGCAGGCGAAAAGCCATATTGATGGCGTTTCGCGTCGCTTCGCTCCTTCGCTCCTCGGGATGACACCGTACCATGTCTGACCGTGTGAAGCTCTCCTACAACTATTGCCGCAAGCTGACGCGGGCGCGGGCGCGGAACTTCTACTACGGCTTTCTGCTGCTTCCGAAGCCCCGCCGCGACGCCTTCTGCGCCGTCTACGCCTTCATGCGCTACTGCGACGACGTGGCCGACGGCTCCGACAGCCTGCCCGTCAAGGAAACTCTGCTCCGCGAGTGGAAGGAAGCCCTCGGGCGCGCGCTCGAAGGCGACTACGGCGACAGCCTGATTCTTCCGGCGTTCCATGACGCCGTGCGCCGGTACGCGATTCCTCCGGAATATTTCTACGAGCTGATCGCCGGAGCGGAGATGGACCTCGAAGTCCGGATGTACCGCACCTTCGCCGAGCTCTACCAATACTGCTACCGCGTGGCCTCGGTCGTCGGCCTCTGCTCCGTGCACGTTCTCGGATTCCAGGACCCCGCCACGAAATCCGGCGCGCTGAGACTCGCGGAAGACTGCGGCGTTGCCTTCCAGTTGACGAACATTCTCCGCGACCTGCGCGAAGACGCCCAGGCCGGGCGCATCTATCTGCCGCTTGAAGACCTCGAGCGGTTCGAGTATTCCCCTAAGGAACTCCGCGCCGGCGTGTACAATCCGCAGTTCCTCAGCCTGATGGGGTTCGAGATCGAGCGCGCCAGGAATTACTACGACCGCGCCGACGGCCTGATCGAGATGGTGGAGCCGGAGAGCCGCCCGGCGCTGTGGACGCTGATGTCCATCTATCGCGGCATCTTGAGCCGGATTGAATCGAGCGGGGCCGACGTTTTCTCCCACGCCGCCGGCTTGAGCCGCCGGGAGAAGATTGCAGTCCTCCTGGCAGCGGGGGCCCGCCAGCTTCGCCAGAAGGCCGGACTTGCACCGGGGTGGCAGCGATTCCGCGCGTAACCGTACTGGGCGGCGGCCTGGCAGGATTGGCGGCGGCAATCCGCCTGGCCGAGGCGGGCTGCGAAGTCGAAGTCCTGGAAAAGCGCCGCGTGCTCGGCGGCCGCGCCTCGTCTTTTCTTCCGCCCGGCGGCGCCGAACCGATCGACAACTGCCAGCACGTTCTGCTCGGCTGCTGCACCAATCTCCTCGATTTCTTCCGCCGCGCAGGAACCGCCGACTGCCTCCGCTTCTACAACCGCTACCTCTTCCTCGGCCCCCGAGGACTTTCCCCGGTTGGGTCCGCGCCACTCCCTGCTCCCCTGCATCTGCTTCCCTCGCTCGCCGCTTTTCGCGACCTCGGGTGGCGCGATGTCTGGGCAATTGCCCGCGCCATGCTCGTGATCCTGCGCGAATCGGACGCGCCGGCCGGAACGGCAACCACCCGAGACCGGTCCGATGAAACCATGCTCCACTGGCTCGAGCGGCAGCGCCAGCCCCCCCGGGCCATTGAAAACTTCTGGCGCGCGATCCTCACCAGCGCGCTCAATGAAGACCTCGAACGCCTCTGTTCCCGTCACGCCTTCCACGTTTTCCGGGACGCCTTTCTGCGCAACCGCCGCGGCTATCGCATGGGCATTCCCACGGCCTCGCTCTCGGACCTCTACTCCGGGGAAAAGTTGGGCCGCAAGTGCCGGCTCACGCGGGGAACGGCCGTGGATCATGTGGAGGTTTCCGAACAGCAAATCACCCGCCTGGTTCTTCAAAACGGGGAGACGCGCGAAGTGGATTACTACATCAGCGCAGTCCCGCCCGACGCGCTAGCGAGGCTCCTTCCGCAGTCCGTCCTGGCCGAGTGGCCCGCGCTCGAGCGCCTGGCGCAACTGGAATGGTCCCCCATCACCGGGATCCATCTCTGGTTTGACCGCCCGATTTCCAACCTCGAGCACGCCGCGATTCTCGGACGCACCGTCCAGTGGCTGTTCAACAAAGACGCCATCACGCGCCGGACCGGGGAACCCTCCGACGGCCACTACGCGCAATTCGTCGTCAGCGCCTCGCGCAGCCTGACCACGCTGCGGCGCGATGAGATCGTGGCGAAGGTTCTCGAAGAGGTGCACGAGCTGTTCCCGCCGAGCCGCGATGCCAGCCTTCTGAAAGCCGTCGTCGTGAAAGAAACCGAGTCCACGATTTCGTTCCCGCCCGGAACCGACGCGCTGCGACCCGGGCCCGAGTCGCCGCTCTCGAACCTGTTTCTGGCCGGGGACTGGACCGCCACCGGCTGGCCGCCCACCATGGAAGGGGCCGTCCGCTCGGGCTACCGGGCCGCCGAGCGAGTTGCGGCCGCCGCCGGGAACCCGCAGCCGTTCCTGGTCCCGGACCTTCCGACCGATCCGCTGGTGCGCCTGCTGAGAGCTTTGGGAAAGAAATAGCCGCATCCGAGGGGAGACACCCTCCGGATGCGGCATCAAGGAAAATCCGGCAACCCGGACGCTTGCCTACCTCGTATGGATGACGATACTCCCTCCTCCCAGGCCGGTGGCCGGGGCATCGCTATCCGGCGCTCCCGGCTGGGTGTCGTAGACGATGGCATTGCCGTTGTCCTTGTCCCAGATCCTGATCCGGAACTTGTCGTCGCCGCCATTCAGAGCGCCGTCGGTTGCGGTCAGCAGGAAACCGTAGTTCCCTTCTCCATTGACGGCGCCAGCGCCCATCAGGTGAGCGCGATCACCCGCCACAACCAGCCACAGGTACGCTGAACTGTGGAAGTTCCAGTTTCCAGCACGGAACTGAAACTCGGTCTGGCCGGAAGGAACGGTATCTCTCCCCGAGTACTTTGAGGAAAACCCGAAGTTTGCCTTGCCGGTCGCATCGGGGAGCCCAGCCAAAGCACCCGCGGGCGAGCGGATCCAGCCTCCGCCGGTGACAAATCCCCCCCTCGGGTCGTAGACGGCAACATACTGGAACGCCTTGGTATCGCTGGCGCCGTCGTCGTCGGTGACGGTGACTTCGACGGTGTAAATACCAGCTTGAGCAAAGACGTGGCTTGCCTGGCAGAGGCCTTCTTCAGACCCGGATGGTTCGGTCATGGCGCCAGGATCAGACAGCGAGTCGCCCCATGAGATGGTGCAGGTGTGTGAGTCGCTTGCGTCGGCGTCCGTGAATTGAGCGGAAATGGCCGCTGACTCGCCTACCCCGACCCCACCGAGCGGCCCGATTACGAGCGTGATGACGGGCGGCTCGTTATCGGGCGGATCAACGACATCCGGCTGGAGCTCAAACGCGCCGATGTCGCAGTTGCCCCCTGCGGGAAAAGGCCGTGGCAGGCCGCGCTGGTCTGTTGCGATGACAGTCCCATCCGTGTCGGTGCAGTCGTTGGGACCGCTTGTCGGAATGGCATTGATCGCCGGGCTTCCGTCGAGGAGAGCAATGGTCTCCGTCGGGCCGCCGTTGTCCTGCAGGCCTGCCGGATCAAGTCCGGCGCCGCCCGAAGGAACGACCAGGTCACCGGAAGCGATCAGAAAGGCGCATGTATTGTCGTCGGAGAGGTTGTGGCCGTCCGATGTTCCACCACCCGTGCAATTCCCTCCCGAGCTATTGGCTACGATGGTGTTCTTCATTGTAAGGCTGTCCCCGGAATTGTTGATGCCGCCACCAATGCTTCCGAGGTTGCCCGACAGGGTGCCGTTGGTCAGCGTTGCCGTGCCATAGCTCAGCAGGGCGCCTCCAAGGGTTGCCGTGTTTCCGGAGACGGTGCTGTTGGTCAGCGTTAGGGTGCCATAGCTCAGGAGGGCGCCCCCGTAGGAACCCCTGTTGCCTGAGAGGGTGCTGCCGGTCACGGTCAACGTGCCGTCGTTGAAGATTGCTCCGCCAAAGTAGAAGGTTCCGTTGCCGGAGACGGTACTGCCGGTCAGCGTCATCGTGCCGCCGTTGTCGAGGTAGACGGCCCCGGCATTGTTGAAGGAAGTGTTATCGGAGACCGTGCTGTTGGTCAGCGTCATGGTGCCCGAGATTCCGACGAAGATGCCGCCGCCATTGAAGCCGGCAGTGTTGCCGGAGACGGCGCTGCCGGTCAGCGTCAGCGTGCCGCCGTCGTCGAGGTAGACGGCCCCGCCATTGCCGCTGGCGGCGCCAGTACCATTCCCGCCTGTGATGGTCAGTGCGGAAATGTTTGCCGTAACTCCTGAGCTGACAAAAAATACGCGGGAGGCGTTGTTGCCGGTAATCGTCAGGTCGCTTGCTCCGGGGCCGGTGATCGTCAGGTCGTCGGTAATCACAAGCTCGCCGGTGAGAAGCGTGATCGTCGCCGGAAGAACGGCCAACTGGAATTCAATTGTGTCGGCCCCCGCGGCGGAGTTAGCAGCCGCGATGGCATCTCGGAGCGTGTTGGGGCCGCTGTCGGCCGTGTCGGTTACCGTGAAGGTGGCGGCGGATGCAGGCGCAACGCAGAGCAGCGCCAAGACCGCCAAGCTAGCGAAAAACTTTCCACAAAATCTTGCAATTAAACTGAGACAGCAATCGCTATCAACGTGCCTCATGTGGGGGGGAACCGCTAAATTCACTCTTCTGGTCATCGTTAGGTCCCCTTTTCCGGCGGCCTGCGTAACCACAAAAATAGCCGCCAGAGTTTCTCTTCTGGCGGCTCGGCTGGCTCTCCCGAATTTCTCAGCCCCGTGGCTCTGCGCCCCACGGTTTCCCGTGGTTTGCTCTGAGCAGAAGACTTCAGGATAATCGGTGGCCTGTTCTCGTTCAATAGATCCAGGGGCTCATTTTTGGTACATTCTTGCCCAGCCCTTTGTACTGCCGGTTTTTGAGCCCGTACGCGGGTGCCATCGGCAGAGGCCGTCAAGACACTTACTTCTCATCTGTTTGACCACGAGAGGGTTGTGGGCGTAAAATCCTTCACAGAGCGGGCGCCGGATGCTTATGGCGTAGTTGTATGGCTTCGGCCATGCCAAAGGAAGGGATCCTTGACAGCCGACTTTGGCCCCTGAGGTTTGTCCTTAAATGAGCGGGTTCCCAAGGAGGAATCGACATGAACACGAAGAGGAATGGACGGAGGAAGTTTCTCAAGGGCAGCGTTGCCCTTGCCGGTTTGGCAGCGGTCCGTCCGCTGAGCGGGCAAACACAGGCGGGCGGAGAGACGGAACCTCTCTCGGCGGGTCTGGTGCGCGCCGTGGGCGAGCGTTCGCGATTCGAAACGAAAAGGCGCACCTGGACGGGATCGGGCCGCGTCACCTCGTCATTGACTCCGCTGCAGGACTTGAAAGGAATCATCACGCCGTCGTCGCTGCACTTCGAGCGGCACCACGCGAACGTTCCGGACATTGATCCGCGCCAGCATCGCCTCCTGATCCACGGCTTCGTCGACCGCCCGCTGATTTTCACCGTGGAAGACCTGGAGCGGCTGCCGTCGGTGTCGCGGATTCATTTCGTCGAGTGCTCGGGAAATTCCGCTAACGCCCGGCGAGGTTCCGGCACCGCGCAGGGAACGCACGGCATGACGAGCTGCAGCGAATGGACCGGAGTGCCGCTGGCGCTGCTGCTCCGCGAGGCAGGCGTGCAGCCGCAAGGGAAATGGCTCGTAGCGGAGGGGGCCGAGGCCGTCAAGATGACCCGCAGCATTCCGATCGAGAAGGCCATGGACGACATCATCGTGGCCTACGGGCAGAACGGCGAGGCGCTTCGCCCCGAGCAGGGCTACCCTCTGCGCCTCGTGAATCCCGGCTGGGAGGGCAACACGAACATCAAGTGGCTGCGCCAGATCAAAGTCGTGGACCAGCCCTACATGACGCGCGACGAAACCTCCAAGTACAGCGACCTGATGCCTGATGGCAAGGCCCGCCAGTTCACCTTTGCGATGGACCCGAAGTCGGTCATCACGTCTCCCTCCGGCGGGCAGCAGTTGCGTGGCGCGGGGTTCCACGAGATTACCGGCATCGCCTGGTCTGGACGCGGCGCCGTCCGGCGCGTGGAAGTCTCGACCGACGGCGGAGCCACTTGGAAGGACGCCGAGCTGCAAACCCCGGTGCTGCGCATGGCGCATACGCGGTTCCGCATGCCCTGGACCTGGGACGGACGGGAAACCGTTCTGCAGTCCCGCTGCACAGACGAGCAGGGCGGATATCAGCCCACCCTTGCCGAAATGCTGCGGGTGCGGGGAAACGCCTACAACTACCACGCCAGTTTTATCCAGGCGTGGAAAATCAACCCCGACGGGAGCGTGCTCAATGCGCTGGTCTAACTTTCTGATTTACGGGGCGGTGGCGGCTTTCTGCGCTGCGGCGAACGCTCAATCTCCAAACTATGGAGTCGGGCGGGCGCCGAGCGCCGAGGAAGTCCGGGCCTATGACACGTCGGTTGGGCCGCAAGGGAAGGAACTCCCGCCTGGACGGGGAACCGCACAGGAGGGCGCTGCGATTTACGCCCAGCGATGCGCTTCCTGCCACGGCGCCACGGGAACCGAAGGGCCGAATGACCGCCTGGTGGGCGGCCAGGGCACGCTCGCCGGCGACCGCCCCGCGAAGACGGTCGGGAGCTACTGGCCCTATGCGACCACCGTGTGGGATTACATCAACCGAGCCATGCCGATCAATAACCCCGGATCCCTCACCCCGAACCAGGTCTACGCTCTGACTGCCTTTATTCTTTTCCGCAACGGCATCGTGAAGGAGACGGAAGTCCTCGACCGCGAAAGCCTTCCCAAAGTCCGCATGCCTAACCGCGACGGATTTATTCCCGACTCCCGGCCGGACTGGAGAGATGCCTCCCGCTGACGCAGATCGAGTGTGTCGCTGAGTGGGGCCACTCGTGATTGACATACCCCTCCGTGACGCTTAGATTAAGTGGTATGGAAATCCATCTCACCCTGCAATCATATACAAAGCAGATGAGTTTCAGACGATGGATGGGCTAGAAAAAGGTGGCATGAAATTAACAAAGCTGCTGGCTCTCAGCGGCGACGTAGCTGGTTACAACTTGGCAATCGTTCAGCCTTTACCCTCGCAATACCCCTCCAGGCCAGCTTGACAAGATAGAAGGCCCGCTGTTTCCCAAAAAGGCTGATGATGACGATAAAAAAAGCAAGTAGGCCAAAACCCGAAAAAGGAGAGTCACACATGAAGCGAACTGCTTGGCTTTTGATGAGCGCCGGGCTGGCCAGCCTGGCTGTTGTGTTCTATTTCAGCTATGGTGATCCGACGGTGGCGCAGGCAAACAGCCTGCCCGGCACCGCAACCCTGTCGGGCACGGTTGACTCCGCCACGCCATTCCAGGCCGCTCAGGTCTTCATCCGCAACAAGGAAAAACGGATGTTGTACATGGTCTACACGAGTGAAGGGAAATACCGGGCGGTGAATTTGTTCCCCGGTGACTACGAAGTCAGCGTGCGGACCTGGGGCCTCGAATCGGACGTTCAAAACTTGACTCTCGCGGCCGGGCAGAACGCGCGCGCAAATCTCTCGCTCGAAGACACCAGCAACGACCCGACG
>Ga0326597_10011728_pt1 | contig 11595 bp, 12 predicted proteins | sample RVTome_12_FD_203789 | JGI IMG/M metagenome (GOLD analysis project Ga0326597, IMG submission 203789) | Soil microbial communities from uranium-contaminated site in the Upper Colorado River Basin, Wyoming, United States - RVT100D185 | ecosystem: Environmental > Terrestrial > Soil > Contaminated >...
GGGCGGTGGCCGCGCCCACCAGGGCCACCAGGTTGGCGGAGGCCGGCGCCAGCTCGAAGAGCGGCGAGGTGCGGGCGATCATGTAGATGCCGGCGGTCACCATGGTGGCGGCGTGGATCAGGGCCGAGACCGGCGTGGGACCGGCCATGGCGTCCGGCAGCCAGACGAACAGCGGCAGCTGGGCCGACTTGCCGGTGGCGCCCACCAGCAGGAAGAGCGTGATCACGGTTGTGGTGGCGGCCGCCGCCGGCCCCATCTGCTCCGCCGCCTGGAAGACTTCGTCAAAGCGCAGGCTCCCGAAGGCCCAGAAGGCGGTGAAGATGGCCAGCAGGAAACCCAGGTCGCCGATGCGGTTGACCACGAAGGCCTTCTTGCCGGCCAGGGCATTCCCGATCCCGCCCTCACCCTTCTCGTACCAGAACCCAATCAGCAGGTACGAGCACAGGCCGACTCCTTCCCAACCCACGAACAGGGTCAGGAAGCTGTCCCCGGTCACCAGCACCATCATGGCGGCCACGAACAGGTTGAAGTAGATGAAGAAACGGGTGTAGCGGCCGGGATCGCCCTGGAAGCGCACGTCCTCGTGCATGTAGCCGATGGCGTAGATGTGGATCAATGTGCTGACGCCGGTGACCATCAGCAGCATGGTCACCGCGAGCGAATCGATCTTGAGCGCCCAGGGCGCGGCCAGATCGCCGATGCGGATCCACTCCGCCACGGCCACCCGCGCTCCCTCGGGCTCGGCCTGCAGCGCCAGGAACTGGAGTACGGCCACCCCGAAGCCCAGGCCCACTGCCGAACTGGCCACGAGGCCGGTGAATCGCTCGCCAAGCCGCCGGCCCAGGGCCAGATTGACCAGCAGCCCGGCCAGGGGCAGAAAGATGATCAGCGGCGCCAGGGCGAAGTAGCTCTCAGCCGACATGGCAACTCACCGCGAGTACTTGGCTCCCTCAGCCCTTCAGGCTGCTGATTTGGTCCACATCGATGCTGTGCTTGGTCCGGAAGATGGCCACGATCAGCGCCAGTCCCACGGCCACCTCGGCGGCCGCCACGGCAATCACGAAGAAGACGAACACCTGCCCGCTCAGGTTCTGGTTGGCGCGGGCGAAGCCGATGAAGGCCAGGTTGGCGGCGTTGAGCATCAACTCGATGGACATGAACATGACGATGGCGTTGCGCCGCACCAACACCCCCAGCACCCCCAGGATGAAGAGCACGGCGGAGAGGATCAGCACGTAGCTGGTGGGAACGTTCACTGCGGCTCCTTTTTCTTCAGGTCGCGGGTTAGCACGATGGCCCCCACCATGGCGGCCAACAGCAGGATGGAGGTGACCTCAAAGGGCACCAGGTAGCGGTCGAAGAGTAGCTGGCCCACCGCCCGCGGGCTGCCGAACTCGGCGGTCAGGCCGGCGGGGCGCGACGCCAGGGAGGTCCCGCCGCCGAACAGGATGATGCCGAACTCGGCCACCAGCGCCAACCCCAGGGTGATGGCCACCGGTGCCTGCCAGGTGGCCCGGGTGGAGGAGGCCTCCCGCGCCGAGCCCAGCAGCATGATCACGAACAGGAACAGCACCATGATGGCCCCGGCGTATACCGTGACCTGCACCATGGCGATGAAGGCGGCTCCCAGCAGCAGGAAAATCACCGCCACCGCCATGAAGTTGAGAACCAGGAACAGGGCCGAGTACACCGCGTTGCGGCTGGCCACCATCCCCACCGCAGCCAGGTAGGCCACCAGCGCCAGGCCAAGGAACAGCAGCAGATCGATGGTCATGGTTCAGGTCGCCCTCTGGCCGGGGTTGGCGTACAGAGCATCCTCAAGAGTGTTCCTTCCACCGGAGCCCTAATCCGGGTTCTGCATTTCCGGGATGGCCCGGTCGTAGGCCCCCGGTTGGACGACCTGGGGCGTGGGCTTCCCCCCGGGCGCCACTGGCACCAACAGCATGTCCCGGGTGTAGATCGCTTCCCGCCGGTCGGTGAAAGACAGCTCGTAGGTGTGCCCCAGCACGATGGCCTCGGTGGGGCAGGCATCCTCACAGTAGCCGCAGAAAATGCAGCGCAGCATGTTGATCTCATAGGTGCTGGCATAGCGCTCGCCCGGAGAGAAGCGCTGTTCGTCGGTGTTCTCGGAGGCTTCCACGAAGATCGCATCCGCCGGGCAGGCCGCCGCGCACAGGGAACAGCCGATGCAGCGTTCCAACCCATTGTCGTAGCGCCTGAGCTCGTGGCGGCCCTTGAAGCGCTCGCGCACCGGCCGCTTGACCTCCGGATACTGATAGGTCACCGGCCGGTCGAACAGGCTGCGAAACGTCACCGACAGGCCCCGCAGGATTTCGAACAGGTTCATCGCTCAGATCCCCGATACCACCACCAACACACCCGTCACCACCACATTGAGCAGGGCCAGCGGCAGCATGATCTTCCAGCCAAAGGCCATCAGGCGATCGTAGCGCAGCCGCGGCAGTGTGGCCCGCACCCACACCATGAAGAACAGCAGGGCGAAGACCTTGAGAAACAGGTAGACCGGCCCGAGCAGCGGCAGCCGGTCGACGAACGGCCCCCAATACCCGCCCAGGAACAGGCTGGCGGCGATGAAGCTCACCGCGATCATCTTGCCATATTCCGCCATGAAGAAGAGCGCGAACTTCATCCCGGAATATTCGGTGTGGTAGCCGGCGGTGAGCTCCTGCTCGGCCTCGGGCATGTCGAAGGGAGCCCGGTTGAGCTCGGCGATGGAGGCCAACAGGAAGATCAGGAATCCGATCGGCTGCCAGACGAAGTAAGGCAGACTGCGCTGTTTCTCCACGATCTGCTGCAGGCTCAGGCTGTCGGCCAACAGGATCGGCCCGATGAAGGCCAATCCCAGGGCCAACTCATAGCTCACCATCTGGGCGGTGGAGCGCAGCCCACCCAGCAGGGCGTACTTGCTGTTGGAGGACCAGCCGGCGATCACGATGCCGTAGACCGCAATGGATGCCACCGACAGAATGTAGAGCACGCCCACGTTGACGTCGCCGGCCAGGCTCAAGGTGAAGGTCCGGCCGAACAGGGTGACATCCGGCCCCAGCGGGACCACCGCCAGCAGGATCAGCACCGGGACCACCGTGATGACCGGGGCCAGCAAGAAGAGCGGCTTGTCGGCCTGATCCGGAATCAGCTCTTCCTTGAAGATGAGCTTGACCCCATCGGCGACCGGCTGCAGCAGCCCCCAGGGGCCGGCCCGGTTGGGCCCGATGCGCACCTGCATGCGGGCCATGGCCCGCCGCTCGAAGAGGGTCAGGTAGGCGAAGCCGAGCAGGACGATGCTGATGAGCACCACCGACTTGACCGACCACTCCAGCAGGAGCGCCAACGTCATCGAGTTCCCTCTGCCCGGCTGATCCGCACCGGGGTCGGCGAGCTAAGAGGCAGGCCCAGGCTGCGCGCCAGCAGCGCCGATCCGCGCGGCACCGCCGGATGCAGGCGCACGGCGATGCGCTCGCTGCGCCCGTCCCAGGCCAGCTCGACCTCGGCCAGTTCCAGCAGTCCGAGGTCGCCGGCGTCCTGGGGATGCAGCATCACCTGGCGCGGCGCCAGCCGCGACTGCAGCAAACCCGAGTGGGACACGGTGATCCCGCGGTCGAACAGCCGGGTCACCGGGACAAGCACCAGGCCATCCGGCAGCGGCCGCTGCTCGGCCGGCTCGACCTGGATGTCCTGGATCTTCCCGTGCTCCGCGGCGCTGGCCAGCTTGACCCCCAGCCCCTGGCTATTGGTGTAGGCGGTCCCGCCGTAGTACAGGTCGGGGCCGCCGATCAGCGGCCACTGCGACTCCACCCGGGCCAGGCGGGAATAGTCCAGCCCCTGATAGTCGGGGGTCTCGGCGGCCAACGCGGCGAACACGAGGGAGGCGGCCCGCGAGGCCATCTCGTTTCCCAGCTGCCGGCCAAGGTCGGCCGAGATCTGCCAATCCGGCCGGGTTTCCCCGCGCGGCGGTAGGGCGGGATAGAAGCGCTGTACCCGCCGTTCTCCGGTGGTGAAGCTGCCTTCGCGCTCCACGAAGGATTGGGCGGGCAGCACCACATCCGCCATTCGGGCGGTTTCGGTCAGGAAAAGTTCCTGCACCACCAGCGTGGCAGCGGCTCGCACGATCTCGGCCAGCGCCGGATCATCCCCGACAGGGTCGGCTGCCGCGATGTACAGCGCGCCGGCCCCGGCCAGCGCGGCCGGCAGTCCACCCGCGGGCGGGCGCAGCCCCACGTCCCAGGCGCCCTGCAGGTTGCCGGTGGCCCAGACTGCGATCAGCCCGCTGTTGGGACGGCCGGCGTGCCCGGTCGTCTGCAGCAGTCGGGCGCAGGCCTGTGCCAGCGCGCGGGTGCCGCCGTAGTCCAGACCCTCCTGTCCGTAGAAGACCACCAGGTTCTTGGCCTCGGCCAGGGCGGCGGCTGCGGCCTCCAACTGGGGATCGCCTGATTGTCGCGGAGACTTACCCGTCGGGGGCAGCAAGCTGAGTGCGGTGGCCGGCGCCTGACCGACCGGGTAGCGCAGACGGTGGTTGGCGTGCTTGTCCAGCCGGGTTGCCCGCGCCTGCGCCACGACCAGTGCCGCCCCGCGTTCTGCGGCCTGCTTGACCCGCAGCCACCAGACGGGCGCTTCCTCGTGCAAGTCGGAGGCGATCACCAGGATCGCGTCCCCCGCCCCCAGCTCCTTCAGATTGCTGCTCGTCCCCAGCCCCACCTGCTGCACCAGGTCGCCGCCGGCCATGTCGGAGGCCAACAGCGCCTGCCCGCCCAGCCCCTGCACCAGCCGCCGGAAGTTGAACAGGTCCTCGTTCGACAGGCGCCCCCCGGCCAAGCCGACCGTCTTGGCGCCGGCCGCTTTCAGTCCATCCGCGGCCCGGGCCAGCGCCTGCTCCCAGGAGGCCGGGCGCAGCTCCCCGTCTTCGCGCACCAGCGGCTGGGTCAGCCGCTGCGGGCTGCGGGCGTAGTGGTGAGCAAATCGCCCTTTGTCGCAGATCCAGATTTCGTTGACGGACTCGTTCTGGCGCGGCATGACCCGCTTGACCACCAGGTCGCCGCCGCTCAGGGCTTCCCGCCGGGTGTTGAGGGTCAGGTTACAGCCCACCGGGCAGTGGGGGCAGATGGAAGCCGCGGCGTTCAGTTCCCAGGGGCGGGCGCCGAATCGAAAATCCTCGGTGGTCAGCGCCCCCACCGGGCAAATGTCGGTGGTGTTGCCGGAGAAATACGAGTCGAAGCCCGGGTCGGAATAGGTGACGATCTCGAGCCGGCGGCCGCGCTGGCTGAGCCCGATCACCGGATCATCCACGATCTCGGCCTGGAAGCGGGTGCAGCGGGCGCACTGGATGCAGCGTTCCCGGTCCAGCCAGATCAGGTCGCCCAATGGGACCCGCTTGGCCAGGTGCTGTTTCTCGTCGAAGAGGAAGCGGCTCTCGCCCGGGCCGTGCGCCATGGTGAGGTTTTGCAGCGGGCACTCTCCGCCCTTGTCGCACACCGGGCAGTCCAGCGGATGGGAAGTGAGCAGATGTTCCAGGATCCAGCGCCGCCCCTCCAGCGCCTTGGGGCTGATGAACCGTACCGCCCAGCCTTCCCCCACCGGGGTGGTGCAGGCGGTCTCCAGGTTGGGGCCGAATTGAATGACCGGCAGCCCCTGCTCGTCCATGGCCGGCGCGCCGGTGGCGCGGTCGCGGGCCGGCCGGCCGATCTCTACCAGGCACATCCGGCACATGCCCACCGGCGTGAGCTTGGGGTGGTAGCAGAAGACCGGGATGTCCAGGCCGGCCTGCTTGGCGGCATCCACCAGCAGGGTGCCCGCCGGGACCTCCACCGGCACCCCGTCGATGCTCAGATGCACCCGGTCGGCGCTCATCGTCCGTTCTTCACATGCGCCTCGAAGTCGGGGCGGAAGCGCTCGACGCCGGAGACCGCCGCCAGGGCGGCGAATTCCCCCAGTGCACACAGGCATTTGCCGCGGATGCTGGTACCGACCGCGTGCAGCAGGTCCAGGTCGCGCCCTCGAGCATCCCCGTTGACCAGCCGATCAAACACGTGCTTCATCCAGTAGGTGCCCTCCCGGCAGGGAGTGCACTTCCCACAGGACTCGTGGGCAAAGAAGCGGGCGATCTTGGCTTCCGCCCAGGCGACGTCCACCGTCTCATCCAGGATGATCATGGAGGCCGAGCCCAGCGCCGAGCCGAGTTCAGCCACCCGCTCGTAGTCCATGGAGGCGTCCAGGACCTCTTCGGTGGCGGCCAGAATCGGCGCCGAGGCTCCGGCCGGCAGAATGGCCTTGATGGCCTTGCCTTCCGGGATGCCGCCGCCGTGCTCGAAAATCAGTTCTCGAAAGCTCGCCCCCAGGGGCAGCTCGTAGTTGCCCGGCCGGACCACCCGCCCGGAGAGCGAGAACACCTTCGGCCCAGGGCTCTTCTCAGTACCGATGCTCCGGTACCAATCTGCCCCCTTGGACAGGATGGGCGGCAGGTTGGTCAGGGTCTCCACGTTGTTGACCACCGTGGGTTGGCCAAACAGGCCTTTCGCTGCGGGGAAGGGCGGCCGCAGCCGCGGCTGGCCCAGATACCCCTCCAGCGACTCCAGCAGCGCGGTCTCCTCGCCGCAGATATAGGCTCCCGCCCCCAGGTGCGTGTAGATCTGCAGTGAGTAGTCGGTCCCGAACAGCTTCTCGCCCAGCAAACCTCCCGCCTTGAGCTCGGCGATCTTGCGGTCCAACTCGGCGGTCAGATCCCAGAACTCCCCCCGGCAGTAGACATAGGCCGCCCGCGCCTGGGCCGCATAGCTGCAGATGGCCACCCCCTCCAGGAACTGGAAGGGGTTGCGCTCCATGATCTCGCGGTCCTTGAAGGTCCCCGGCTCCGACTCGTCGGCGTTGGCCACCACGTAGCGGGGGTAGACCTCCGGACTGAGGAAGCCCCACTTCACCCCGGTGGGGAACCCGGCGCCCCCCCGCCCGCGCAGGCCGGAGGCCTTGACGATGTCGATGACCTCCTGGGGGGACTTGCTGCGCACGATCGACTCGAAGGCCTGGAACCCCCCGTGCTTGCGGTAGGTCTTCAGTTCATCGATCCCGGGGACGTCCCGATGGCGCAGTAGCAGGTGCTCAGCCATCCACCGCTCCCGCCCGCAGCGCAGCGATGACCGCCTGAGCTGACTCCAGCGTCTGCTGCTCGTGGTAGTGGATGCCATCCGGTCCCTGGACCTGGAACATCGGCGCCTTGTCGCAGGCCGCCAGGCACATGACCGCCTCGACGGTGATCGCGCCGTCGGGGCTGGTCTGCCCCAGGCGGATCCCCAGGTTCTGGCACAGGTCCTCGGCGAAGCGCTCGGCCCCGCGCAGGGCACAGGGAAGGTCAGTGCAAATCTGGACCCGGTAGCGCCCGCCCGGTTGGTCGTGGAAGAGGGTGTAGAACCCGATCAGCGCCCCGACCTCGGTGGTGGTCAGTTGGAGCAGGTCTCCCACCTCAGCGATGGCCTCCCGGGTGATATGGCCATACTCGCGCTGGGCCAGGAACAGCAGGGGCATGACTGCCGACCGGCTGCGCCCCTCCGGGTACTTGGCCAGGATGGCCTCGATCTCGGCCGCGTATTTCTGCTTCAGAACCGCGGACGCAACGCTCAACGGTCGATATCTCCCAGGATCGGGTCCAGGCTGCTCAGGATGGCCACCACATCCGCCACCAGATGACCCTTGGCCAGCATAGGCAGCGCCTGCACGTTGGCGAAGCTGGGCGTGCGGAAGTGGACCCGGTAGGGCTTGGGGCCGCCGTCGCCCTCCAGGAAGCATCCCAAGATCCCACGCGGCGATTCCACCGGCACGTACACGGAGCCCTTGGGCGCCGGGAATCCTTCGGTCCACAGCTTGAAGTGGTGGATCACCGCCTCCATGCTGTGCCCCAGCTCCGCCCGAGGCGGCGGGACGAACTTGCGGTTGTTGCTCCGGAACGGCCCGCCCGGCATCGAATCCAGCGCCTGCTGGACGATGCGCACCGACTGGCGCATCTCCTGCATGCGGACCGCGTAGCGGGCGTAGGTATCTCCGGCCGTGGCGGTCGGGATTTCAAAGTCAAACTGCTCATAGCCGCTGTAGGGCTGCTCCCTGCGCATGTCCAGCGGCACCCCGGTGGCGCGCAGCGGCGGGCCGGTCATCCCTATCTGCAGCGCCTGCTCGCTGGAAATCACCCCGACATTCCGGGTGCGCTCGATGTACATCGGGTTGTTGGTCAGCAGATCTTCGTATTGGTCGATGCGGTCGGGAATGATTTTCAAGAATTGGCGCACGGCCGGCTCGAACTCCCTGGGCAGGTCGCGCCACAACCCACCGGGCCGGAAGTAAGAGGTCATCATGCGCTGGCCGGAGCACATCTCGAAGATGTCCATCACGATCTCGCGCTCGCGAAAGGTGTACCAGAACACGGTGATGGCGGCCAGGTCCAGGGCGTGGGTACCCAGCCAGAGCAAATGGGAGGACAGGCGGGTCAGCTCGGTGAGCAGCACCCGGGCCACCTGGGCTCGCGGGGGGACATCCAATTCCACCAGCTTCTCGATCGCCAGGCAGTAGCACAGGTTGTTGCCCAAATTGTTGAGGTAGTCCATCCGATCGGTCATCACCAGGACCTTTTCGTAGGACTTGGCCTCCATGTTCTTCTCGATCCCGGTGTGCAGGAAGCCGATGTCGGGCACGCAAGTGACGATGCGTTCGCCGTCCAACTCCAGCAGCAGGCGTAGCACCCCGTGGGTGCTGGGATGCTGCGGCCCCATATTGAGCACCAGGGTGTCGCCCTGCAGGGCGCGTTCCGAGACCAGGTGTCTCAGCTCATCGACCGTGACTTCCAGCGGCGCCTCAGGCATGGCTATTCCTTGGCGTACTTCTTGCGGCGCTCGATCTCGTCGAAGTTGAAGCTGAACTGCACTTCCTCGTACCCCAGTGGATAGTCCTTGCGCAGCGGATGGCCCTCCCACTCGAAGGGCATGAGAATGCGGCGCAGATCGGGGTGCCCAGTGAACTTCACCCCGAACATGTCGAAGACCTCCCGCTCGTGCCAGTTGGCGTTGGGATAAACCGCAGTAATCGAAGGCAGCTCGGCCTGCTGGCCTTCCAGCAGCACCTTCAGCCCCAGCAGTTGGCGGTGGGCCAAGGAGTACAGTTGATACACCACCCCGAAGCGCGGTTCCTGGGGCCAGTAGTCCACCGCGGTGAGGGCTGCCAGCAAGTCGAACTCCAGTTGGTCGCGCAGCGTTCGGCAGGCCGGCAGGATCGAGGAGGCCTCCAGGACCGCCGTGGTCTGGCCGCGAAACGCCTCGACCGAGGACAACCCTGGGCCAAGCGCGGATTTGAGCGAGGCAACCGCCGTGTCTACGTGGCTCACCCAATCACCCCTTGCTGGGTCGGAGGTTCAACGAGAATTGCTGCCGGGACAGGTCCACCCGGCCTCAGGCCGCCGCCCGGGTCGGCTTGTCAGCCATGATCCGTTCATGCAGCGTGAGAATGCCGTGGATCAGGCCCTCCGGCCGGGGCGGGCAGCCGGCCACATAAACATCCACCGGCATGACCTCATCCACCCCCGGGACGATGGCGTAGTTGTTGAACACGCCGCCGCAGGAGCAGCAGTCGCCCATGGCGATCACCCACTTGGGTTCCGCCATCTGATCGTAGAGCCGGCGCAGGACCGGGGCCATCTTGCGGGTGACCCGCCCGGCGACGATGAGCAGGTCGGCCTGACGCGGGCTGGCCCGCATGAGTTCCATGCCGAAGCGGCTCATGTCGTAGTCGGCGGCCTGGGCGGCCATCATCTCGATGGCACAGCAGGCCAACCCGGACAGCAGCGGCCACATGGCCCGGGTGCGGCTCCAATTGATGGCCTTCTCCAGGGTGGTGGTCACCACCCCCATGTTTCCCAGTTTCTGCTCTATTCCCATTCCAATGCTCCCCGCTTCCACGCATACACGAAACCGACCAGCAGAATCAGCACGAAGACCAGCATCTCGATTAGCCCGGCCACCTTGATCTGGCGCAGCACGACCGCCCACGGGAGCAGGAAGATGATCTCGATATCGAACAGAATGAACAGAACCGCAATCAGGTAGAAGTGGACCGGCATCCGCCGCTGCCCGGAGCCGTAGGGCAGCATGCCCGACTCGTAGGGCTGGCCTTTGCGGGCGGTCCGCCGCCGCGGGCCGAACAGATGCCCCAGGGCGACGACCAGGACGGCCAGGCCGGTGGCAATGATGATCAGGACAGCGATGGGCAGGTAGTCGATGGGCATGGCGAGTTCGGGGAATACCGGCCTGTGATTATGATAAAGGAGGCCTTAACAAATTGTGTTCATTCTATCACAAGCGGAAGGGGTGGTCAATTTGACCCCCTCTCGAGCGTGATTCCGCGCCAACCAGAGCCACTCCGACGCGAGCAAGTTATCATTAGACCACGGTGGCTGATCGGGTGAGCGGCGTCTCCATGCATGAGCGATCCGGTCGGCCGGTCCTGGGGCTGGTGCTGAGCGGCGGCGGAGCCCGGGGACTGGCCCACATTGGGGTCCTGGCAGTCCTGGAGCAGGCGGGCGTTCGCGTCGATGCGCTGGCGGGGACCAGCATGGGCGCCATCCTGGGCGCCGCCTACTCGGCGGGCCGGACACCGGCTGAACTCCGGGCGGTCAGCGCCCAGTTGGGCAAGTTCGGCCGCTTGATCGGACTGGCCGATCTGGGTATTCCGCGGTCGGGCCTGATCAAAGGGACTACCCTCGAGCGCTTCCTGCGGGAGCTGTTCAGCCCGCACCGCAGCTTCGAGACTCTGGCCATTCCCCTGGCGGTGGCCGCGGTGGATTTGCGCCGGGCCGAGGAGGTCGGGCTCGATTCAGGGGACCTGCTGCGGGCGGTCCAGGCCTCCATGGCGGTGCCGGGCATCTTCCCTCCGGTGGAGTGGGACGGCCGGCTGCTGGTGGACGGCGGCGTGCTCAATAACCTGCCGGTGGACCTGGCGCGCGCCCAGGGGGCCCAGGTGGTGCTGGCGGTGGATGTTGGTCTGGACCCCCGCAACGAGGACACCTGGCGGAGCACCCGCCTGCCGCGGCTGGGGATGCATGTCTGGCGAGCGGCCTCGGTCATGATGGCCCGCAACACCGCCAGCAAACTGGCCCAGGCCCCGCCCGATCTCATCATCCGGCCGGCGCTTCCACCGCGGGTCACTTCGGTGGCTGGTTTCCGGCGGGCGGAAGAGTTGATCCAGGCGGGAGAGCGAGCGGCGCAAGAGGTGCTGCCCCGGCTGAGGCAGCTGCTGCAGACCGACACCGGGCAGGGATGAGGAGAGCATAGAGGATGGGCGATTCCCGCAAGTATCTGGCCGAGGGAATCCTCTTCACCGATCAATATCAACTGACCATGGCCCAGCTGTACTTCCGGCTGGGGCTGCACGAACTGCCCGCGCAGTTCGACCATGTCTTCCGTCATTACCCCGACTATGGCTCGCACAAGGCCGGCTACTGCATCAATGCCGGACTGGGCTGGTTGCTGGACTGGATGCAGCAGGTGCGCTTCGGGCGGGAGGAATTGGAGCAGCTGCGCGGCCAGCGGGGAAGCGCCGGGGCGCCGG
>Ga0326597_10011729_pt1 | contig 11594 bp, 13 predicted proteins | sample RVTome_12_FD_203789 | JGI IMG/M metagenome (GOLD analysis project Ga0326597, IMG submission 203789) | Soil microbial communities from uranium-contaminated site in the Upper Colorado River Basin, Wyoming, United States - RVT100D185 | ecosystem: Environmental > Terrestrial > Soil > Contaminated >...
TGGTATTGACCAAGGGCTTACCTTCCTCATTTTTCTCGGACTCATGTTCGCCTGTCATCTGTTGATGCTCGGCGGTCACCACAGGAGTCCTCAGCCCGACGAGGACTTCGGCGCTTCAAAAGGAGGAAAGCATGAATAGGCTGAATGTCATGCGGTTCGGCTTTGCGGTCGGAGGGAGCCTCACACTTCTCTACGTGGGCTGTGTCTTTGTCATGGCGACTGTCCCCCAAGACGCCGCAGTCCGCTTCTTTAACAGTCTCCTGCACGGGCTGGATGTGCGCTCGATCATGCGCTGGGACATGCCCTGGACCGAAATGGTCATCGGCATCTTTGAGACTTTCATCCTCGGCTGGCTCTTTGCCGCAGTCGTCGCGGTGCTGTATAACCTCGGCGCACGGGGGGAGGACCAGCATGGTGCATGATACGTATGCCTATGGGCACTGGGGGCTGGCCATCACGATGATTATCGTGAGCCTCTTTTTTATTGCCCGCTTCATTCCTATGCGCACAAAGATGGCGAAGCGTTCTGGCGGTGCGCTGATAACTTTTGTCATTGCGCTCTTTGCAGAAATGTATGGCTTTCCGCTCACTATCTACTTCTTGGCCCATGTTTTTGGTCTCAGTATTCCATTGGACCATGTGAGTGGTCACCTGCTTGGGAATCTCGTCACTTGGCTAGGGCTTGGAAACGGCTGGTTCATCGTCATGCTCGTCAGCAACCTGCTGCTCATTCTCGGGCTCTGGATTATTTCTGCCGGGTGGCAGCTGGTATACGAGGCTGAAGGAGAGCTAGTCACCCGCGGTGTGTATCGATACATGCGCCATCCGCAGTACACCGGCATCTTCATTATTACCTTGGGGTTCATGATCCAGTGGCCGACGCTGGCAACGCTGCTGCTGTGGCCGTTTGTCATCGGCATGTATGTCAAACTCGCCCGAAAAGAAGAAAAGGATGTGCTGCAGGCGTATCCTGAGGAGTACCACGCCTACATGGCCCGCACGCCCATGTTCTTCCCGAGGCTTTTTGGAGGACAGGAAGCAGAAAGCCCGGGAGCTGCTTGAAGGGAAGACGAATCGCACTTCCCTGGGTCTCTGTTCATTGCTGTCCTGACCTGTAAGCCTGAACAGGCTGCGCAAAAACGCTGTCACGCCCGGTTTCGGGAGACTCCCGGACGCTGCCAGGGCGTGGGCCAAAGGAACGCAGTAAACGGGAGACTATGGATCAGCAGGGCTGCGAGTGATAACCGTCGGGGTGAGGAGTTCTCTATACAGAGACCCTGGCTGAATGTAATAAGCATGAACTATGATCATCTCCAACGAACAAGGACCTGCAAATCTGGCAAACGTTGCATGTATCAGAATGCCTTTGCAGAGAGTGTGGTCACAATGAAACCGTGGAGCCGTGGTTCAAAGCAGAGACAGTTCAAGGGAGATTTTTAGCATGGATCACTCACAAGATGCACTGAAGGGTGTACGCCTGAATCATGTTCCCCACAACGGAGACGGACGCACAACCGTGCAGGACCCTGTGTGTGGCATGCAGGTAGACCCCGCCACGACAGTCCACAGGCACGACTACAACGGACAGCCCTATTTCTTCTGCAGCCAGCATTGTCTGGAGAAGTTTCGGGCTGAGCCTGCTACGTATTTGGATCACACCCGCGTGCAACCCACGCTAGCCACGCATGCTCACGGCGTTCATGAGGAGTCGTCACAGGAAGTGGGGGCCGGCAACCTCTATACCTGTCCTATGCACCCCGAGATTGTGCAGCCACAGCCTGGCGCGTGTCCCATATGTGGTATGGCTCTCGAACTCCGTACTGTGACCGAGGAAGAAACCCCTAATCCGGAACTCATCGACATGACCCGGCGGTTCTGGATCAGCCTCGTCCTCACCCTACCGGTCTTCGGTCTTGCCATGTCAGAGATGATTCCAGGCCAGCCCGTCCAGCGTGCAGTTGCCCCGCACCTGCTGGCCTGGCTGCAATTCATCCTGGCCAGCCCTGTGGTGGTGTGGGGTGGCTGGCCGTTTTTCCAGCGCGGCTGGGCTTCAGTTGTGAACCGCAGCCTGAATATGTTCACCCTCATCGCCATCGGTACAGGGACGGCCTATGGCTACAGCCTTGTCGCCACCTTCTTTCCGGAGGTGTTTCCCGCTTCGTTTCGCAGTCCAGAGGGGACAGTTGCGATCTACTTCGAGGCTGCTGCCGTCATCACGACTTTGGTCCTGCTCGGTCAGGTGCTCGAACTACGGGCACGGAGTCAAACCAGCAGTGCGATCCAAGCTTTGCTGGGTCTAGCTCCAAAGACAGCACGGGTACTGAAGGATGATGGGACAGAAGAAGATATACCGCTTGATCGTGTCCAGCCTGGCAATCGGCTCCGCGTTCGTCCAGGCGAAAAAGTGCCAGTGGATGGGATCGTCCTAGAAGGAATAAGCTCCGTAGATGAATCGATGGTGACCGGAGAACCGATCCCAGTCGAGAAAACCCCGGAGAGTCAGGTGACAGGCGGTACGGTGAACGGTACCGGAGGCTTTGTCATGCAAGCCAAGCGGGTCGGCAGCGACACCTTGCTGGCTCAGATTGTCCATATGGTTAGTGAAGCGCAACGCAGTCGCGCTCCAATCCAGCGCCTGGCCGATAGTGTTGCCTCGTATTTTGTCCCAGCGGTTGTCCTAGTGAGTGTGCTGACCTTCGTTGTATGGAGTCTCGTTGGTCCACAGCCGCGTATGGCCTACGCCTTGGTCAACGCAGTGGCGGTCCTTATTATTGCGTGTCCGTGTGCGCTGGGTTTGGCCACGCCCATGTCGATCATGGTTGGAACGGGGCGCGGGGCGAGCGCTGGGGTGTTGATTAAAAACGCCGAAGCCCTCGAAGTACTGGAAAAAATCGACATCCTGGTGGTGGACAAGACTGGCACGCTGACCGAAGGGAAACCTCGTCTGACAACAGTGGCAGCCGTCCCAGAACAAAACGAGCAAGAACTCTTGCGGCTAGCTGCCAGCCTCGAACGCGGCAGTGAACATCCCTTAGCAGCTGCCATTGTGGCTGGTGCTCAGCAGAAAAATTTGTCTCTGGCCGAGGTGCACAACTTCCAGTCTCTCACTGGCAAAGGCGTCACCGGCACGCTAGACGGCCGGCTGATTGGCCTTGGCAACCAGCAGCTGCTGGAGGTACTCGGGGTTGACCCAAGTGCATTGGCTGAACAAGCCGAGGAACTGCGGACGGACGGCCAGACCGTTATGTTTGTTGCGATTGATGGAGGCTTGGCAGGTTTGCTGGGTGTTGCCGATCCGATTAAGGCCTCCACACAAGAGGCGATTCAGCTCCTGCATCAAGAGGGTATACAGCTCGTTATGCTGACCGGCGATAATCTGACTACCGCCCAAGCAGTTGCCCACAAACTCGGCCTCGACAAGGTAGAGGCCGAGGTACTGCCAGATCAGAAAAGCGAGGTAGTCAAACGCTTTCAGGCTGAAGGTCATATTGTCGGCATGGCCGGTGATGGCATTAACGATGCGCCTGCCCTGGCCCAAGCCCACGTCGGAATTGCGATGGGAACGGGAACAGACGTCGCCATGGAAAGCGCAGGGGTCACGCTCGTCAAAGGCGATCTACGCGGTATCGCTCGCGCCCGGCGGCTGAGTCGGGGGACGATGCGGAACATCCGCCAGAACCTCTTTTTTGCTTTTTTCTACAATTCCCTGGGCATTCCGCTGGCGGCAGGTGTGCTCTACCCCGTGTTTGGTCTGTTGCTCAGCCCGATGATTGCCAGTGCGGCCATGACGTTTAGCTCCGTGTCTGTCATAAGCAATGCTCTCCGCTTGCGCAAACTGGCGCTCTAGAGGCCCAAGAGCACTTGAGGTCTCGCCGTATGAGGAAAACTTTGTCTTCCAGTGGCTGAGTGTTGTGTTTGCTGCGGCGTGTCAGGGGTCTGCATATGCTCTCCTTTCAAAACCAGAGCCGAATCCCGACCACAAAGGCGAGGTTGTCAACAACTCCTCCCTCACGCCGAGTAATATCCGCCGTGTCTCCTAACCGACGCAACCAGGAAACGCCAACATAAGGAGCAAACTCACGCCAGATCTCGTAGCGCAGGCGCAAACCCAGTTCGATGTCGTTCACCCCTTCCCCAACTCCGAATCTTTCGACTTCTTGGGCTGCCACGTTCAGCTCAAAACGGGGCTGGGCAATCAGCCGCTGGGTTAACAACACATCGTACGTCCCGGTCAGCCGAGCCGAAACGTCTCCCTCTTCACTGATAAACAGGAAAGGTTCGACCTCGAACCAATACGGGGCCAGCCCTTCAAAACCAAGGACACTGAATAGCCGCCAGGGAGCCGCGCTCGGTCCATACAGCTGGTCGTAGCGCAACCCGACTTGGAAATCCCAGAAGGAGGATACCAGGCGACTGTACAGCAGCTGGACTTCTGTCTCACCGCTACTGTTGCTATTGAGTTCCTGGTCACCTTCCGTCTTGAACCAGAGCTTGTTGTAGTCGCCGCCGATCCATCCCTGGGTGTCCCAACGGAAGGTATCCGGACCTGCATTGCTTCGATACTCAAGTTGGTCGAAGCGTAGCAGACTGTACACCTGCTGTCCCATGTGGAGGTGCGGCCAGTCCTCTTCAGGGTGGAGGACAGGTGTGAGCCCAAGCAGGCTCAGTAGACAGACAAGGCAGTGGAGAAGCCAGTTCGGTTTGCCGTTCCACCTCATCCTTGCACCTCCGCCTACGGTTGGGTGACAGCCACAATACGAAACATGCCCATCTCCATGTGGTAGACCAGGTGGCAGTGAAAAGCCCACTTGCCCAGCGCATCGACGGTGATCTCCACCGACAGCCGCTCTGCGGGTTTGACATTCACGGTGTGTTTCTTTGGTTTGTGGAGCCCGGCACCGTTGTCGAGTTCCATCCACATGCCATGCAGATGGATAGGGTGGGCCATCATGGTGTCGTTCACTAGGGTGAGACGCAACCGCTCGCCGTAGTGGAACGGGATCGGACTATCGATCTCGGAGAACTTCTGGCCATCAAACGACCACATGTAACGTTCCATATTACCGGTCAAGTGAAGTTCAAGCTCGCGGTCTGGTGCTCTTCGGTCAGCCCCTGGTGTGAGGCTGCGCAGATCGCGGTATACCAGCACCCGAGTCCCAGTGTTCTCCAGACCAATGCCGGGCTCGTCGAGTCGGCTGCGTGACATCATCGCCACCATCGAGTTGCCTGGGCCGTGATCGTCTGGAGCATGCATCACAATGCCGCCATTCGAAGCGGAAGCCATGTCCATGTCCGCCCCATGCTGAGGTATTCCATGCGCCATTCCATGGGCAGCGTGCGTATCACTCTTCATTTGCATGCATGGCATGCTAGGCATGCCATGCCCCTCATGCATGCCCGCCATGCCCATGTCCGCCATGGTTAGAAGCGGGCGGGCGCGGCGCTCTGGGGATGGGAGCAGTCATGCCTTGGCGGGGAGCCAGCGTCCCGCGTGCATAGCCACTCCGATCCATACTTTCGGCAAAGAGGGTGTAAGCCCGATCTTCCTGCGGCTCGACAATGATGTCATAGGTCTCAGCAACGGCGATGCGAAACTCGTCAACAGTTACTGGCTGGACGTTTTGGCCATCGGCTTGGACCACACTCATCTTGAGTCCGGGGATACGGATATCGAAGTAGCTCATGGCTGAACCGTTGATGAAACGCAGCCGTACCCGTTCACCCGGCTGAAACAGGCCAGTCCAATTTGTACCGGGCGGTAATCCATTCAGCAGGTAGGTGTAGGTAGAGCCGGTCACGTCGGCAATATCTGTTGGGTCCATCCGCATCTGGCCCCACGCCAGACGGTTGGCTACGGTGGGCCACCAGCCTTGCTCAGCGACTTCACGTATGAAGTCCTGGCCGGTCTGTTTCTGGAAGTTGTAGTAACCACCCTGCTTCTTGAGTTTTGCGGCCACCCGATACGGATCTTCAAAGGTCCAGTCGGACAGCAGGACCACATAGTCTCGGTCGTAGGCAATAGGATCGGGCTCTTGCGGGTCAACAATCAACGGTCCATACACCCCAGCGGGCTCCTGCAAGCCTGAGTGACTGTGGTACCAGTAAGTCCCGCTCTGCTTGACGTGGTAGCGATAGGCAAAAGTTTGACCTGGCTTGATGCCGCCAAAGCTCACCCCTGGTACCCCATCCATATTGGTTGGCAGGAGAATGCCGTGCCAGTGAATCGAAGTGTCCTCTTCCAAATGATTGGTCACATTGAGTGTAACGGTCTGGCCCTCTCGCATACGCACCAAGGGACCGGGTAGTGAACCGTTGATAGTCATGGCTGCGGCAGCCCGCCCACCGATATCAAGCGTTTCTTTCCGGATAGAGAGGTCAATGACATTGGGGTCTGTCAGTGCGCTTGCCGACGGGTCGCTGGTGCTGCTTGGCCATGCATAGGCAGGCACAAGGCGCTCCAGACCAGCAAGCAAGGCGAGGGTGGTGGCATCTTGCAAGAAACGACGCCGCGTCAGCATACCGGGGGGAAAGCGGTTCATTGTGAACTCCTCTGTTTTGTCGGGACAGCATCGTCGTGCTCCCAGTGAGACAGCGACGCTCAGGCCTTCATTTGCGAAGACCCGAGTCGCGGCCATAGTTGGCCGGAATCGGTCTTGTTGGAGAACGCCGGATAATGGGCAGAGGAAGTTTAGAGCCGAAAGACAGACAAGCTGAGATAACGGGGAGGGGAATTGCCTAAAAATTCTTGCCACCATCTGCTGGTGTAGAGTTTCAGCGATGCGGGCAGAAGCGATGGGGCTGGTACAGACAAGAACAAAAACGGCAAGGTCATGAGGGGCTCCGTCCCATCGGGAGCAGAGCGGAGAAAGACATGCCCTCCACAGTCTAGGCATTGCTCAGAGGACTCACCTGAAGCAGTGCCTGTGGCATGGCAGGGGGAATGTTCTTCACTGTCATGGGGTGTGGTGCGCGTCGTCACTGCCGCCTGGGCATGCCCGGCAGCTAAACAGGTCTGCGAGCATTGCAGCACAAAGACCAGGAAAGCGGCCATAAAAGGCAGGAGCTGCTGAAATCGACGCATGTGTCTAACCTACCACTTTTGGTACCAAAAAAGGTATGATTGATTTTCCACAGCGATTGCTCGCCCGCAAGCCCCCTTTGCTGTCGAATTGGGAATCAGTCAGCCAGCGAGACAGCGTCACAGACTTTTCTGGACCAGGCGCAACTGATCTGGTGTCAGGGGGGTAGGCTTAGTTGGCGTAAACGATCGCGGCTCGAGGTAGATGGTCAGTCCCCTTCCCTCTCGGAGCTGCTCGTCTTTGGTTTGGGCTTCGTGTATGGCGTCAGCGGCTTTGGTAATCTCGTAGTACGCCTGGGGTGTCATGAACGCCAGCCTTTTTCTTATCTCTTCATCTCGAACGACGATAACGTCATCGCGATAGTGCTGAAAACCTAGATTCGCTGCCGAGGTGCTATAGACACCAGGCGTCAGATTCACCTCGTCCAAGCCTGCCGCGAGTGTTTCCTCCAGACGGACAAACACACAGCCCTGCGCATGGGTATTGAGGTGTCGATCAATTGTGCGCTCTATCGGGGCATATACACACAGGCGATCGACGGTCGCCTTGAGCTGCTCAACCGCGCGTTGCTCAAAACAGGCTGCCAGAAAGACAAACAAAATATATAGATATCTGAAGCGTTTCATTATAAACCATCATTCCATCTCAAATGCGCCCATCAATCACACCGACTCTCTGGAGTATGACAGAGCAATACTGGTGCCACGAGAAATGTAGACTCAGCGGGAGCGTGTTTTGCAATAATGAGAATGAGAGCCCTCGTTTTTCTTGTCTTTGAGAAGAAAGATGAGCCAGGTGTAGAACTTGTGGGGACTACCGCGAGAATGAAGACGTGGCACGGCCTATGCTTATTTTCAGAAGACGTGGAGGTAAACCACCAATGAGTTCACACACTGAATATCTGCCAGACATTCCCCCTTATGATAGGCAAGGGGTAAAAACCTGTCCCCAACCGAACAGCGAGCTTGCCCGCCGGCTCGATGAGGTCGCCCATTTGCTCAACGAACAACAGGCCAACCCGTATCGGGTGCAAGCGTATCGTCGGGCGGCTCAGACTCTGCGCGAATTGGAACAGCCCGTAACTGATCTCTTCCAAAAGCAAGGGCTGGAAGGCCTGCGCCAACTGCCAGGGATTGGCGAGACCTTAGCTCGCTCGATCCAAGAGCTGCTCCTGAGTGGCAGATTACCAATCCTCGACCGTCTGCGTGGCGAGGTTGATCCGGTTGCGCTGCTCCGTTCGGTCCCTGGCATTGGAGCCGTGTTAGCAGAACGGCTACACCACGATCTGGGTATTGATTCGCTTGAAGAGCTAGAGATTGCCGCCTATGATGGCCGCTTGGCCAGACATGAAGGCATCGGAGTCAAACGCCTGACAGGGATTCAGGACTCATTAGCCACCCGGCTCGGGCGGGTACGGACCCATCTACCATTGGCAGCAGCGGATGAACCCAGCGTCGCAGAAGTGTTAGATGTCGATGGCGAATACCGTACGCAAGTCGCAGCAGGAACACTCCAAAAGATCACCCCACGTCGTTTCAATCCGAGCGCTGAAGCCTGGCTGCCCGTCCTTCACACCCAACGTGGCGCACGCCATTATACAGCCCTGTTTTCAAATACCGCCCGAGCCCACCAACTTCACAAAACGCACGATTGGGTTGTCATCTACTATGACGGCGGAAAGGAAGAGCGACAGTGTACAGTGATCACCAGCCAGTGGGGAACGCTCAAAGGTCTCCGGGTTGTGCGCGGCCGCGAAGCCGAGTGTCGGCGTTACTATCAGGAATGCCGTATTGCCAGCCCGAACATCTGAGCGTTTTACAGCCGTATCTCACTATGGACGGAAAAACTTTCTTCACCGTATTCGCAGCAATATTTATCGCCGAATTGGGAGATAAAACCCAGCTGGCGACTCTCCTTTTTGCGGCAAACGCCGAGGTGAGTAAGCTGACTGTTTTTATAGGAGCAGCCCTCGCCCTCATTGTCGCCTCAGGTATGGGCGTGCTGGCTGGTGGTTTTATCTCACAGTATGTAGATGAAACACATTTGCGCTACCTGGCAGGCAGCGGGTTTATCGTGATTGGCATATGGACATTGCTCACATCCTAACTATCGTTTTGGCTACACTGCTCGTTATGCTGCCTGGCGATAGTGCTGCTGTCTCTGATCAACAGCGGTCTTTCTCTGTCCACGTTCGCTATACAATTGAACTGCTCGAAAAAATATTAGCAGGCCGCAAAGAGATACATGAGCGCTTCACCGATTCCCAAATCCAGCTCTTGGAAAATCTCAATCGGGTCGATGTCAATCATTTGACACACCTCACTCAGCTCGTCGTGCCTGAGGTGTGGTTGTCCGATGAACTCTCCTACAGTCCACTCCCCGCCGAGTCTGCGTGGGCAGTCCCGTATGCCAAAGCGCTGATCGTGCATCAGCCCGGCCAAGTGTTTGGTGGCTACGAGAACGGGGATTTGGTGCGTTGGGGACCAATCAGCTCAGGCCGCAAAACAAGCCCAACCCCCTCAGGCCTGTTCCATTTGAACTGGCGGTCCAAGGGCAGACACAGTACGGTCGATCCGACCTGGTATATGTCCTGGTATTCCAATTTTCACAATACGCTGGGCCTGGCGTTTCACGAATACAAACTGCCAGGCTATCCAGCCAACCATGCCTGTATCCGTCTCCTCAAACGAGACGCGCAATGGCTGTATGCGTGGGGAGAAGGCACAACGCCGACTACGGCAGGCACACCCGTCCTGATCCTTGGTCAGTACAACTTTGACGCGCCACCGCCTTGGCGGTCCCTGACCTGGCTGGCTGAAGGGATTAGCCTATCTGCCGTTCCGCCTGTCCAGCAAGCCAGCCCATCGTATACGCTTCGCTTTCCAGGTGCGTGTTGACTGACTTAGAATTGCAAAGCCGTTCGTGTTCCCGCGTGTCCATGTCTTTCCGGTCCCACGGCTCTCCTCCATCCACTCAGGATTGACTCGGCGCATGACTTCTTCCTTCAGGGGCGCATACAGCTCTGCAAAGTCTGGATGGTAAGACTCCATAAACCGCCGCAAGACCTTAACCTCAATCCTGATGCTATCAATGGCGATCTGAAGATTGAGCTTTGTGTCTTCGGTTAAGGACACTGCGGCTTCGACTTCTTTGTGGAGGAAGCGAAACTGTTGTTCAATATCTGGTGTTTTCATACGCGCCCCGTTCTTCCCTCGGCCCGTCCATGTTGACCCCAAGCTTGGTGAGGCGTCGTTCAAGGAGTTGAACCAGCATATACATGCCGTTCAATGAATCAGTCAGCTTACGTCCGAGCGGGATTGTCGCCGTGCCAAGGCTAGCCAGCCGGTCCTGTTTAAGCACCTGTTCTGGCGCCAGACTCTGCTCGGCCAGCTGTTTTGCGAGTTGGTCGATCCGCTGCCGGCGGGTCGCAAGCTGGGCGTGCAATCGTTTATCCGCAGGTTCTGAATGACTCATAGTACTGCTCTCTGCTCAATCCTGCTGGAGAAACGCTTGCAGCCGGGTGACGCCCAGAATGAAATTGAGAGACAATCGCCTTAGCCGGCATCACCGACCCGCTTCAGTTCATGCAGAGCGGTTCCTAAGTGTGACACCATCCGCAAGTATCCCCAACGCTGCTCCTGGGCAAGATTTCTCCACTGCTCACCTGGTTCTTCGAGGGGTTCTGTTTGCGACACAACGGCGCGTAATCGATCAATCGCGGCTTGTCTTTGACCGGGGTTACTACCCCGGCGTAAGACGCGGTAAAAGGCGTCAAGTTTCTGGTTGAGGAAGTCAGTGGTTTTGAGGTAATCAGTCGCTATATTTTTCCCTCTGGGTGAGATGTAGAGATAGATGCGTCTCCTCCTGTGCCCCTGCGATAGGCCTCCTCCTCTTTTCTATTTTGACGCAACTCATACATCAGCAACTTCCATACCAAGCTCTCAATTGAATCGAAATGTCATATAAGCCATTGAAATAGAAAGAGAAATCAAAATTGAGGTTTCAGCTAGGCTGTGAAAAAACACACAGGAGTGTCCGGTTAGGCCGGACACTTGGCTCAGCCATGACAAAAAACCACACAAACGATAGAAGAATTGGGCTCTCGGGCGAATGCTCAAGCCTCGCTCGACTGTCCGGATAAGCCGAACAGTCGAGCCGGCCGGGCTGTGCCGGCCACTGGACTTACTGTTCCTTCGTCAGGCCGTAGCGCTTTATTTTCTCATAAAACGTTGAGCGACTGATGCCCAGCAGCTTGGCCGCTCGGGACCGATTGCCCTCGGCTTGATTGAGCGCTGTGCGCAGCTTGTCTCGCTCGACATTGTTGAGCAGGGTTCGGGCTTGCTCGATCGACTCCAGGCCTGGGGTAGCTTGGGCGGCACTCAGAATGGGTTCAAGGGTGAGGCTGTCGGACGAGATCTCAGTCCCCGGACTGAGTACCACGGCTCGCTCGATGGTATGCTCCAGCTCGCGGATATTGCCTGGCCACGGGGCATCCATCAACTGCTGTAGGACTGC
>Ga0326597_10011730_pt1 | contig 11594 bp, 9 predicted proteins | sample RVTome_12_FD_203789 | JGI IMG/M metagenome (GOLD analysis project Ga0326597, IMG submission 203789) | Soil microbial communities from uranium-contaminated site in the Upper Colorado River Basin, Wyoming, United States - RVT100D185 | ecosystem: Environmental > Terrestrial > Soil > Contaminated >...
GGTTGGAGACGCGCCGCGCGCACCGGGTTGCCGCTGCCCGCCGCCAGGTAGGCTCCCGGCGGCACGGAAGCGATTTCTTCCGCGCTGTAGTCGGGGCCGTGGCTTGGCGGCGCGCAACAGGAAGATTTCGACGCCACTTTCCGCGTCCGGGCCACCCGGCCGTAGGCCTTGCGAACCTTCTCCTTCACATCACTCGCATCTGTGTTCATGAGCCACCTCTCTCGGCTCTACCTTGCGAATTCGTCCTCTCGTTCGCCGGCGGCGGAGTGGATCGGCCGCTCCACCCCTTGACCGGCTGGCCCGCCCCTGCCGGGACGGACGCTGAGCTGCTGGGCTACCTAGTCGTTGTCGTCGCAGGGACAACCCGGGCAACAAGGAGCCGCCATGTTCCACCTCCTTCTCGGCGCCCCTGCCTACCGCAGGCAGGCTAGCGCCGATTCTTGGTCTGAAACCCGATCACGCACTTGCCCTTCCGGCGCAGCTTCAGCCGCTCCCGCAGCCGCCGCAGGTCTGCCTGAATGTCGTCGCAGCAGCAGACCGACTCCAGGCAGCACCGCAGGTTGTCGAAAAACGGGTGCTGGGCCCCCTTCAGGCGGTAGTAAACGAAGCGCCCCTCGCGCTGCTCCTCCACCAAGTCGGAGGTTTTCATCAGCTTCAGGTGGCGGCTCACGTTGGGCTGGGGAGCTTCGAGCGCATCCACCAGCTCGCCGACGCACAGGCCCTCCTTGGCGGCGGCCAGGCAGCACGCCAGCCGCAGCCGCACCCGGTCGCCTAGGGCGGCGAAGAGCTCTTGCGAGCGTTCCAAGGTCACGTTCATATATGCCAATATATACATATGATTAATCGTTTGTCAAGCGCTTTTTTCGGATCCCCCGGCAACCCCCCCGGCCCCGTCCCCTGCACCTCGCCCTGCGAGAGTCATTGACCCGGAAACCGCCTACCGTGAGAATGGCGGGCGGCTCTGCCATCGCGGGAGGCGCGCAATGCGAGCGGTCGTTCAACGGGTTTCGCAAGCCCGGGTGCGCGTGGAAGGCCGGGTTGCCGGTGAGATCCAGAACGGTCTTGTGGTTTTGCTGGGCGTCGCCAAGGGCGACGACGAGGCCGCCGCCGAGCAACTGGCTGAAAAGGTCTGGGGCCTGCGGATTTTCGGCGACGACCAAGGCCGCATGAACCGCTCCCTGGAAGAAACCGGCGGCGCCGTCCTGGCCGTCTCCCAGTTCACCCTCTACGGCGACTGCCGCAAGGGACGCCGGCCCAGCTTCGACCGCGCCGCCCCAGCCGAGCAAGCCCGCGCCCTCTACGATTTCTTCGTCGCCGCCCTGCGCCGGCGCGGCGCACGCGTCGAAACCGGAATCTTTCAAGCCATGATGGACGTCGAGCTGGTGAACGACGGCCCGGTTACGCTCCTGCTCGATACCGACAGGGCCTTCTACTAGTGCCGTTCCAACAATTTCCGGTTAATCTTGCTGCGCCGTTGGCCTGTCCTGGCGGGGCAGAATTCCTGGTTCCGCCTGGCTCGAAATAGTTGGAACGGCACTAGGAGGCGGATGTGCCCCTGGGCGAAACCCTGCGACTGGCGCTGGCGTCGCTGGCCGCGCACAAGTTGCGCAGCCTGCTGACGCTGGTGGGGCTGATCGTCGCGGTTTCTTCTCTGATCCTGGTGATGACGCTCGTCCAGGGGGCCAACGGCTATGTCGAGCAGAAGCTGGCCAACCTGGGAACCAACGTCTTCGAGGTCTCAAAGACGCCCGCCGTCATCACCAACTACGAAGAGTTTACGGCCGCCCTGCGCCACCGTGACCTGACCCACGAGGACTGGCGGGCCGTGGCCGCCGCCTGCCGGCAGTGCCGCGCCGTGGGCGCCGCGGCGCGGACCTTTGGCCGGGTGCGCGGCGCCGGCCGCAGCCTGGCCGACATCCAGCTTCACGGCGAGAGCGCCGAGATTGCTGACATCACCACGCTCGACCTCGCTGCCGGGCGCTACTTCAATGAGACGGAAGACCGCCGCGCCTCCCACGTCGTCATCCTGGGGCATCGGCTGGCACGCGAGTTCTTTCCTTCCGGGGATCCGTTGCAGGGGACGGTGCGCATCGCCGGCGAAGAGTTCCGCGTCATCGCTGTGGCCGAGGAGATCGGCTCCATCCTGGGGCGCGACCAGGACAGCTTTGTGATCGTGCCCCTGGGGATCTTCGAGAAGCTCTACGGCCGGCGCCACAGCCTGACGCTGAAGGTGCAGGCCTTCTCGCAAGCGGCGCTGAATCCGGCGATCGAGGAAGTCCGCGCCCTCCTGCGGACCCGCCGGCAGCTCGCCCACGACGCGGCGGACGACTTCTACGTGACCACGGCGGAGTCCTACCTGCAGGTGTGGAAGCGCATCACCACAGTCTTCTTCGCGGTCTTCGTCCTCATCAGCTCCATCGCCTCCATCGTGGGCGGGATCGTAATCACCAACATCATGCTGGTGTCGGTGACTGAGCGCACCAAGGAGATCGGCATCCGGCGCTCGGTGGGGGCGCGGCGAGGGGACATCCTCGGGCAGTTCCTGCTCGAAGCCGTGGCGCAGTCTCTGGTGGGTGGCCTGCTGGGGGTGGCGCTGGGGTTCGTGCTGGCGCTGCTGGTGGCGCAACTGACGCCCTTCCCGGCCGAGGTGCGGATCTGGGTGGCGCTGGCGGGGCTGGCGCTGGCGCTGCTGGTGGGCGTGGTGTTCGGGCTCTACCCGGCGGTGCAGGCGGCGCGCCTGGACCCGGTCGCGGCCCTGCGGGCGGGCTGAGCCGATGGGCGACTGGCGCGAGCATCTGTGGGTGGCCTGGGAGTCGCTGCGGGCCCACAAGCTGCGCGCCGGGCTGACCATGCTAGGCGTGGTGATTGGGGTGGCCTCGGTCATCAGCGTCGCCGCCATCATCCACGGGCTGAACCGCTACGTGGCCGACGAGGTCGAGCGCCTGGGGGCGCGGATGCTGATCATCTCGCGCTTTCCCGCCTTCCGCTTCGAGCAGTGGCCCGAGCACATCCGGCTGCGCAAGCACTTCACCTACGAGGATGTCCTGGCGCTGCGCGAAGCCTGCCGAAGCTGTGGGTTGGTGACTCCGGTCCGCCCCCGGGACGCCATCTTCGTCCGCCAACTGAACCAAATCCGCTTTCGCAACCAGAGCGTAGACGAATTCTTCCTCCGCGGCACCGAGCCGGACTTCCACCAGGTGATGCCTCTCTTCGCCGTCAAAGAAGGGCGGATGTTCACCGAGGAGGAAAACCGCCAGCGGCGGCAACTGGCGGTGCTCGGGCTGGGGATTGCCGACGCCCTCTTTGGCCGCCTCGACCCCATCGGGCAGACGGTGCGCATCAACGGGATCGAGTTCACCGTGATCGGCGTTTGGGAACAGCACACCGGGCTGTTCGGCGGGCCGGGCGCGGACCAGATCGTCGTCATCCCCTATCGGACCTTTAACAAGCTCTGGCCGGAAATCGAGGAGCTGGTCATCGCGGTGGAAGTCATGGACCCGGAGCTGTTCGCGCCGGTGACCGACGAGGTGGCCGAGATCCTACGGCGGCGGCGGGGCGTGGCGCCGGGAGCGCCGAACGACTTCGAGCTCACCACGCCGGACTTTATCAAGGACCTCTGGGATCAACTGACTGGGGCGCTGGTGGTGCTGACGCTGGTGGTGAGCTCGATTGCGTTGGTGGTGGGCGGCATCGGGGTGATGAACATCATGCTGGTGTCGGTGACCGAGCGCACGGCCGAGATCGGGCTGCGCAAGGCCGTGGGCGCGCGGCGGGGGGACATCCGCCGCCAGTTCCTCACCGAGGCGGTGATGCTCACCGGCGCCGGCGGCGTAGTGGGGATTCTGCTGGGGGCGGCGACGGCGCTGGCCACGCATTGGCTGGTGCCGGCGCTGCCAGCCAACCTGTCGCTGTTCTGGGTGACGGCGGGCTTTGCTCTCGCCGTCGGCGTGGGGCTGTTCTTTGGGATCTATCCGGCTGTGCGCGCAGCGGCGCTCGAGCCAGTCACGTGTCTCCGTTATGAGTAGCCGCCTCAGCGGCGTCGCCGCTGGGCGTCGTCCTCGCTGTCCGCCCGTTCCGCCAGCCGAATCATGGCCTGGTAGGCATTGAACTCCAGCTGCGGCATCCGCAGGAAATCCTCGACAAACCGCCCTTCGAACCCGACGCTGACGATGACCCAGACTCCGTTCGTCTTCTGGTAGAAGCGCAGCCGCCAGGCCAGCGGGCCGTCGTCGTGGTGGGTGAGAAAGGTCAGGCTGCGAAAGCGGAGTGAGTGCGGAATCTCCATTTCGCTCACCACGGCGTAGGAGTCGGCGCGGGTGACAGGGATGCGGGCCCGCTGCAAGCGCCGCTCCAACTCCTGCGCCATTTCCGGGTCCAAGGACCCACTCTGGCGCAGGCTGGCGACCGCGCCTGCCGGGCCGCCCTGGCGAAAGGCTTCGAAAAAGTCGGTATAGAGCTTGCGGATGGCTTCGTCGTCGGCGGTGGGAACCTGAGCCGAGCCCGCGGCGGCGAGTGTCAGCGCCAGCAGCCCTGCGAAAATTACGCGCCCCAAAAGGGAATAGCGTCGCATAGTCTTCTCCCCGTGTCGTGGCCTGCCGTCAGAGCCACGATAGCACAGGGAGTAGGATGCGGATGAGAGGAGGGACGACCTGGCCGCGACGTTGCGTCCGCCCTAGTTCCCGCTCTGGCGCGAGGCGGGCGGCACCAGGCCGTTCAGCCGGTAGTAGACCACCAGATTCCCGTAGTGCTCGCCGGCGTGTTCGATGACAAGGATCCAGAGGGCGCGCTCCGTAACCGCCTCTTCCTCCCAGGGCAGCTTCACGGGCCGTGCCATGCCGGCGTCACCCGTTTCGCGGATGAAGGCTTCACCGTCCGCCACCGCCTTTTTCAAAGCCGCCACGATGTCCGCCTTGCTCTTGTACTTCTCGCGAGAGAGATCTTCCTCGCCGGGCCTCTCCCCCTTGATGAGGCTGGCGAAGAAGTAGGTGGAGCCCGCCACGTGCAGGAGTTGCTCGGCGAAGGTGCGGACCTCCGGCGTCGGGCGGTAGTCGTACTTCTCCTCCGGAAAATCCTCCGCCATGACCACCAATTTCCTCCCGGCGTCATTCCACGCTTTGACAAGGTCGGCGGTCTGGCCGGAGGCCTTCTCAGCGGCCCCACTGCTCGGGGCGCAGAGCACCAGCAGTAAAGCTAGAGCGGTTGTTGTCCACCAATACTTGCGCATCGTTGTCCTCGCTCCTGGGGAATCAGGTGCCCACAAGTCTAGCACAGCCTGCCAGCGGCTCCGGACCGCTCTTTGCGGAAGCTAGTTTTGACGCCGTGAGGCGGGCGGGACGATCCCGCTGAGGCGGTAGTAGACCACCAGGCTGCCGTAGTGCTCGCCGGCCGCCACCAGTGCCCCGGTCCACAGCCCTTGCAGCGTCACTTTGCGATTGGCGAACGGGTGCTTCACTTCCTTCGCCAGCCCCTCCGCGCCGGTCTGCTCGATGAGGGCGGCGCCGTCGGCGAAGGCCTGCTTCACCACCGCCGCCACCTCTGCCCTGCTCTTGTACTTCTCGCGGGTCAGTTCTTCCTGCGCCGGCGTTTCCCCGCGCGCAGCGGCGTTGACCCGGTGGATGAACTCGGCCACGTGCAGCAGGTGCTCACCGAAGCTCCGCACTTCGGGCGTCGGCTTGAAGTCGTACTTGTCTTCCGGGAAATCCTCGGCCATGGTCACCAGCTTGCCGCCCTCCCGGTTCCACGCCGCCAGCAGTTCCTTTGCGGCGCCCGGCGAAGCCGCCGGCTCCTGCGCGCACGCAGGCAGCGCCGTAAGGACAATGATTCCTACGAGCAAGACTCCCAGGAAGACTCGTTTCATGGCCTCCCCCCTGACACGTTTGAATGGATGCGCGAGAGTCTATCACAGCCTGGAGCGCGGCCGGCGGCGAAACCCTACCGGCGCGGCGGGCCCGGCTCCTGCGCCGCCTCGATGTGCGCCGTGGGGATAAAGGCGCGCAGCACCATGTACTCGCTGCTGTTGCGCGTGAGCGAGGAATAGGCCAGCCCTTGCAGGGAGTAGCGGAACAACTCCTCCATCGCCGCCCGGCGCCGCTGCGGGTAGGTGCGGTGCTTCTCCCACAGCAGCGCGGAAAGGCCTTCCTGGCGCGACTCCAGCCGCTGCATCATCTTCACTCCCTCGCGCGGGTCGAAGCCCGCCTGCGCCAAGTACCAGAGCGCCAGACGGTCGGCCTGCGTTTCCAGCCCGCGCTGATAGCCGCGTCGCACAGCCGACTCCACCAGAAATCCGATCCCCGCCGTCGACCACCGCAGCGCCTGCAGCTTCTTGCGGTGGAAAGCCGACTCCCGCCAGGCGTGTTCCTGCAAGACGTGCGCCAGCTCGTGCGCGACCACGAAGGCGAGCTGGGCTTCGTTTTCCGCCAACTGGAACAGGCCGCTGTGGATCACCACCACCCCGCTGGGAAATGCCGAGGCCTGCGGCGCGGCGTGACTGGCGAGCACAAACCAGAGGCTGAAGCCAAAGCGCTCCGCGGCCTGCGGGTCGCGCCACAGCGCCGGCGCCAGCCGCGAGCCCAGTTGGTCAAGGTAGAGCTGCACCCGCCGGTCGTTCACAATCCCGTAGCGGTTCTCCCCCACGCGCAGGACAGCCGGCTGGTCCGACTCCCCTGCGGGAAACTGGATGTCCGCCCGATAGGCGTCGTAGATGGCTTTCTCTTTCTCCTCCAGCCGATTCGGCGCGACGGACACTTCTCTGAGCTCCACCACACCGCCCTCGATCCACTCCCCGCGGTAGCTGAGGTAATCCCCGGGGGTAAACTCTTCGGACGATGCCCGCCGGGTGCGTCCCGTCACCAGCAGGCGGCGGCCGTCGGCAAGAAGCAGGAGGCCGCGAGGGTCTTCCCGCTGTTCTTCCAGAAGCGCTTCCCCGCGGACCTCGCCGCCGGGAGCGGCCAGAACGTCCACCCGATGCGCGAGGAACGTTTCGCCCCCGGGCGACATCTGCCCGGCGACCTCCACCGGCTGCCCCACCAGCAGCGGCCCCGAAAAGGCTGTACCGGCGCTGCGCAGCTCGGTGTCCCGTGTGCGCCGCACCACAAGTCCGTCCTCGAGTTGGAGACTGCCATCCTCGAAGACCGCCAGGACCGTCCCCCGGACCCGCCGCTCGGACGTCTCGCCCCCCGCCGCTGCCAAGAGCGCTGCCGACACGACCAACAGCGCCGCCACTGCTCTGCGATGGTGAGTCCGCATACAGCCTATTTTCGCACACCTGCCCCCTCGCGTTGACGCCCCTCTGGGACGGAGGTAGACTCCGAACGCACGCAGAGGGGAAGAGTTCCCGGGCCGCTCCGACAGGGGATTTCTATGTGCGGAATCGTCGCCTACATCGGTCGTGAGCAGGCCGGGCCCATCCTGCTGGAAGGCTTGAGGCGGCTGGAGTACCGCGGCTACGACTCCAGTGGGCTGGCGCTGCTGACCGGCGATCGCTCCGCCTACCTCGTCAAGGCCGTGGGGCAGATCGCGCGCCTGGAAGCGCGCATTGACAACAACTTCCCCGCCTCCCACTGCGGCATCGCCCACACCCGCTGGGCCACGCACGGCGGCGTCACCGAAGCCAACGCCCACCCGCACCAGGATTGCAAGGGCGAAATCTTCGTCGTCCACAACGGCATCATCGAAAATTTCACCCTGCTCAAGGAAAAGCTCACTTACTTCGGCCACCGCTTCACCTCCGAGACCGACACCGAGGTGCTCGCCCACCTCATCGAGGAGGTCTACCAGGGCGACCTGCTGCGCGCCGTGCAGGAGTCGCTCCACTTCCTCCTCGGCACCTTCGGCATCGCCGTGCTCCACACCCGGCATCCCGAGGAAATCATCATCGCCCGGCGCGGCAGCCCCATGGTGATCGGAAAGGGGCGCGAGCAGATGCTGGCCGCCTCGGACCCGCATGCCCTGGTGGGGCTGGCCGAAGACCTGATCTACGTCGAAGACAACGACGTCGCCCGCCTGAGCCTGAGTGAGCACCGCCTCGTCACCATGGACAACGCCCCCGTGGAGCGGCTCACCCACAAGCTCGACCTCGACCCCACCGCCGTCGAGAAGAACGATTTCCCCCACTACATGCTCAAGGAAATCTTCGAGCAACCGCGCGTCATCGAAGACACTCTCCGCGGCCGCATCGACCTGAACACCGCCACCGCCAAGCTGGGCGGCCTGGAAGCCGTGCTCGGCCGCCTCGAGTCCGCCCGCCAGATGCTGCTGGTCTCCTGCGGCACCAGCTTCCACGCCAGCCTCTACGGCAAGTACCTGTTCTCCGAAGTCACCACCCTGCCCGTGGAGGCCGAGCTGGCCTCCGAGTTCCGCTACCGGCGGGTGCGGTTGGATCCACAGAGCGTGGTGCTGACCTTGAGCCAGTCGGGCGAGACCGCCGACAGCCTGGCGGCGCTCCGTCTGGCGAAAGAACAGGGGGCGGTCACGCTGGGCGTGGTCAACGTGGTCAGCAGCACCATCGCGCGCGAGACCGACGCCGGCGTCTACACGCACGCCGGGCCGGAGATCGGCGTCGCCTCCACCAAGGCCTTCACCGCCCAGCTCACCATCCTGCTGCTGATGGCCCTGCTGCTCGGCCGCCGCCGCGGCCTCTCGCCCGAGGTGGCGGGGCCGCTGCTGCGCGAGCTGGAGGCGATCCCGCAGAAGATCCGCCAGGTGCTGACGCTGGCCGACACCATCAAAGAGCTCGCCGAGCGTTACGCCCGCTTTGGGAACTTCCTCTTCATTGGCCGGCAGTACCAGTACCCCATCGCGCTCGAAGGCGCGCTGAAGCTGAAGGAGATCTCCTACATCCACGCCGAGGGCTTCGCCGCTGGCGAGATGAAACACGGCTCCATCGCCCTCATTGACCCCGTTTTCCCCACCGTCGCGCTCGCCCCGCGCGACCGCGTGCGCGACAAGGTGATGAGTAACATCGAGGAAATCCGCGCCCGCAAAGGCCCCGTCATCGCCGTGGGGACCGAGGGCGATGAAGAGCTCAAGCGCCTGGCGCAGGATGTGCTCTACGTTCCAGAGACGCTCGAGCCGCTCTATCCCCTGCTCACCGCCATAGTGGTGCAGCTCTTCGCCTACTATTGCGCCCTGCACCGCGGCTGCGAGATTGACAAGCCGCGCAACCTGGCCAAGAGCGTCACGGTCGAATAACCCGTCCGCCGCTCGCGCAGGCTCGCTCTTAGACCCACTCTGGTTGTCCTGCCGGAAGAAGCTATCTGCTATAGTTGACGCTCATGCCCAGGAAGCGGGAGACCCCCGAAGAAGCCGACATTCTCGGCGCGCTCCGAGCCGCCAAGCACCCGCTGAGCTTGCGCGAGCTGGCCCGCGCGCTCAACCTTCACGGACGCGAGCGCCACGAGCTCAAGAAAACTCTGGAACGACTGCTCAGCCACGGCCAGGTGGCGGAGGTCCACGGCGGGCGCTTCCTGCCGGCCGAGCGCAAGCGGGCGCCGGAAGAAAAACGCGCCCCCGCGCAGAAAATTCCCCCTCGCCCCGGGAAGAACGACGTCCGCGGCCGCTTGGTCGCCCACCGCGACGGTTACGGTTTCGTCATTCCCGACCAGCCCATCCCCGGGATGGAGGGCGACGTCTTCATCCCGCCCACCGCCCTGAGCGAAGCCATGCACGGCGACCGCGTCTGGGTGCGGCTGCGCGAAGGCCGTGGCGGCCGGCGCGGCGGCGGCCGCGTCGAGGGACAGATCGTCAGCGTCGAGCGCCGCGCCCATCCGACTCTGGTCGGCCGCTTCCGCCGCGGGCCAAACTACAACTACATCGAGCCCTACGAGGAGCGCATCCGGCATCAGGTGTTGATTCCCCCGGGCGCCGAAAAGGTCAAGGGTGGCGGCACCGCCGAGGAGTTGGACGGCGCGGTGGTGAACGTCGAGATCACGCACTACCCGGGCACGAGCGGGGCGATGCCGAAGGGACGGGTGCTGGAGGTGCTGGGCCGTCCCGGAGACTTCGGCCTCGACGTCGAAATCGTCATCCGCAAGTACCACCTGCCCGACGCCTTTGCGGAAGAAGTGCTGCGGGAAGCGCGCGGCGTCCCGCAGGAAGTGGACCCCAAAGAGCTAGTCTACCGGCAGGATCTCCGCCACCTGCCCATCGTCACCATTGACGGCGAAGACGCCAAGGACTTCGACGACGCCGTCTGCGTGGAGCGGCGGCCGAACGGGAACTATCTCCTCCACGTGCACATTGCCGACGTCTCCCACTACGTGCGGCCGGGATCCGAGCTCGACCACGAAGCGCGCCTGCGCGGCACTTCGGTCTACTTCCCCAACCGCGCCGTGCCCATGCTGCCCGTCGAGCTCTCCAACGGCATCTGCTCGCTCAACCCCCAAGTGGACCGCCTGGCCCTCTCCTGCCTGATGGAGATCGACCCCAAGGGCGAGGTCGTGAGCTACGGCTTCGCCGAGAGCGTGTTCCACTCCGTAGCGCGCATGACCTACACGGAGGTGAACGCCGTGCTCGAGGGCGACCCGGCGGCCCGCGAGCGCTACGCCGCGCTGGCGCCGGAGTTCGAAAAGATGCGGGATCTGGCGCTCATCCTCAACGCTAAGCGCGAGCGCCGCGGCTCGATTGACTTCGACCTCCCCGATCCCCTCATCCACTTCGACGAGCGCGGCCAGATGATCGGTATCACCCGCAGCGAGCGCAACATCGCCCACCGGCTCATCGAGGAGTTCATGCTGGCCGCCAACGAGACCGTGGCCAGCTTCCTTGAGGAGCAGGGCGTGGGCTCGCTCTACCGCATCCACGAAACGCCCGACCCGCAGAAGGTGCTCGAGTTCGAGGAGATCGCCGCCACCTTCGGCTACTCGCTGGGCATTTCGGAGAAGATCATCCGCCAGGTGCGCATCAAGGAGCGCCACCCCGCCGGTCGCGGCCACCGCCCGCGCGCGCACGCCGTGCCGGAGCGGCTCGACATCTCGCCGCGCAACTACCAGCGGCTGACGGACAAGATCGCCGGCCGGCCCGAGGAGCGCATTCTGAGCTACTTGATGCTGCGTTCGCTCAAGCAGGCGCGCTACTCGGAGCAAAACGTTGGCCACTTTGCCCTGGCCGCGCCCACATACACCCACTTCACCTCGCCCATCCGGCGCTACCCGGACCTGATTGTGCACCGGCTGCTGAAGTGGACGCTGCTCGACCTGCGCGCCCGCGAGGTGACGTCGCCGGGGGCGCAGGACCGGCTCTTTCTGGGCCGCACGACATCGCCGGGCGCGCATCGCCGGACGGAGGGAAAGCCGCTGCGCGGGCCGTTGATGCTCGAGGAGCTGGCCGCGGTGGGCACCGGGTCCTCCGAGGCCGAGCGGCGCGCCGCCGACGCCGAGCGCGAACTGGTGGACCTCAAGAAGCTCGACTTCATGGAGCAGCACCTGGGCGACGAGTTCGACGGCCTGGTCATCAGCCTGGCCAAGTTCGGCTTCTGGGTGGAACTGATGGACTTGTTCGTGGAAGGCTTCGTGGCCCTGGAGACGCTCGACCCGGCCGCCGACTACTACTACCGCGAACCCACCCGCAGCATTGCCCCCGGGCGCCGCAGCCGTGTG
>Ga0326597_10011731_pt1 | contig 11593 bp, 8 predicted proteins | sample RVTome_12_FD_203789 | JGI IMG/M metagenome (GOLD analysis project Ga0326597, IMG submission 203789) | Soil microbial communities from uranium-contaminated site in the Upper Colorado River Basin, Wyoming, United States - RVT100D185 | ecosystem: Environmental > Terrestrial > Soil > Contaminated >...
GGGCGCGACTACAAGGTCATCGCCAGCTATGGCCATGTCCGCGACCTGCCGGCGAAGGACGGCTCGGTCCTCCCCGATTCCGATTTCGCGATGTCGTGGGAAGTCGACGGCCGCTCGGAAAAGCACGTCAAGGAGATCGCCGAGGCGGTCCGCGGCGCCGACAAGCTGTTTCTCGCGACCGACCCCGACCGCGAGGGCGAGGCGATCTCGTGGCATGTGCGCGAGGTGCTGAAGGCGCGCCGCGTCCTGAAGGATGTCGACGTCAAGCGCGTCGTGTTCAACGAGGTGACGCGCAACGCCGTGCTCGACGCCTTTCGCCACCCGCGCGAGATCGACAACGAGCTGGTCGAGGCCTATCTGGCGCGCCGCGCGCTCGACTACCTCGTCGGCTTCACGCTGTCGCCGGTGCTGTGGCGCAAGCTGCCGGGCAGCCGCTCGGCCGGCCGCGTGCAGTCGGTCGCGCTGCGCCTGATTTGCGAGCGCGAAGCCGAGATCGAGGCGTTCAAGCCCCGCGAATACTGGACGATCGAGGTCGAGCTGCAGACCGAGGCCGGCGACCGCTTCACGGCGCGGCTGTCGCACCTCGACGGCAAGAAGCTCGACCGCTTCGATCTCGACAGCGAGGCGAAGGCGCGCGCCGCGGCCGATGCGATACTCGCCGCCGCCGGCTTCACGGTCGCCTCGGTCGAGCACCGCGAGGTGCGGCGCAACCCGTTTCCGCCGTTCACGACCTCGACGTTGCAGCAGGAGGCGTCGCGCAAGCTCGGCTTCGGCGCCAGCCGCACGATGCAGGTGGCGCAGCGGCTTTACGAGGGCATCGACCTCGACGGCGACACGGTCGGGCTCATTACATACATGCGCACCGATGGCGTCGCGATCGCCGCCGAGGCGATCGCCGCGGCGCGCCAGCTGATCGGCGCCGAGTTCGGCGGCCGTTACCTGCCGGCGCAGCCGCGCGTCTACAAGAGCCCGGCGAAGAACGCGCAGGAGGCGCACGAGGCGATCCGTCCGACCGACATGGCGCGCAAGCCGGCCAGCGTCGCCCGCGATCTCGACAACGACCAGCGCCGCCTGTACGAGCTGATCTGGAAGCGCACGGTGGCGAGCCAGATGGCCTCGGCCCTGCTCGATCAGGTCAGCATCGACATCGCCGATCCGAGCGGCCGCATCCGGCTGCACGCCACCGGGTCGGTGATCGTCTTCGATGGTTTCCTCAAGCTCTACCAGGAAGACCGCGACGACGAAGCTGATAAACCGGGATCCGAGGAAGGCGAAGGCCGCCGGCTGCCGAACATGCGCGAGAGCGAGCGGCTGGCGCGCGGCGCGGTCACGCCGAGCCAGCATTTCACGCAGCCGCCGCCGCGCTACAGCGAGGCGAGCCTCGTCAAGAAGCTCGAGGAATTGGGGATCGGCCGGCCATCGACCTACGCCTCGATCATCCAGGTCCTGCAGGATCGCGACTACGTCAAACTGGACAAGCGCCGCTTCGTGCCGGAGGACCGCGGCCGCCTCGTGACCGCGTTCCTGACGAGCTTTTTCGAGCGCTATGTCGAGTACAATTTCACCGCCGATCTGGAAAACCAGCTCGACGAGGTGTCGGGCGGGCGGGTCGATTGGAAGGAATTGCTGCGCCGCTTCTGGCAGGATTTCTCGTCCGCCGTCGCCGGCACCAAGGACCTGACGATCAAGGCGGTGCTCGAAGCGCTCGACGCCGAACTCGGCCGCCATTTCTTCCCCGACGACGGCACCGGCCGCGACCCGCGCCTGTGCCCGGGCTGCGCCGCCGGCCGGCTGTCGCTGAAGCTCGGGCGGTTCGGCGCGTTTATCGGCTGCTCGAATTATCCGGAATGCCGCTACACGCGGGCCTTCGGCATCAGCGGCGACGGCGAGAGCGAGGCCGGCGGCGCCGACACGGTGCTCGGCACCGATCCGGCGAGCGGGAAAAGCGTCAGCCTCAAAAAGGGCCCGTACGGCTTCTACATCCAGCTCGGCGAGGCGGAGAACGGCGAGAAGCCGAAACGGGTGGCGCTGCTGCGCGGCATGAAGCCGGCCGATGTCGATCTGGAGACGGCGCTGCGTCTGCTGTCCCTGCCGCGCGCGATCGGGCGTCACCCCGAGAGCGGCGAGCCGATCATCGCCGGGATCGGCCGCTTCGGCGCCTATATCAAGCACGGCAGCGCGTTCGCCTCGCTCGGCGCCGACGACGACGTGTTGACGATCGGGCTCAACCGCGCGGTGACCTTGTTGGCCGAGGCCAAGACCGGGCAGCGGCGCGGGCCGCAATTGCTGCGCGAGGTCGGACCGCACCCCGAAGGCGGCACGGTCGGGCTGTATCGCGGCCGCTACGGACCCTATGTCAGCCATGGCGGCGTCATCGCCTCGCTGCCGAAGGGTGCCGACCCGGAGAATTTTTCGCTGGATGTCGCGGTCGAGCTGCTGGCGACGCAGCGCGCCAAGGGCAAGGGCGCCGGCAAGGCCCGCCGCCCGGCCCGCAAGGCCGCGGCGCCGGCAAAACGAGCCAAGGCGAAGGCTGAGCCGGTCAGGGCCGCGCCCGCCGCGGCTGCCCCCGCCAAGGCTGCCGGTAACGGTGCGAAAGCACCGGCACGCCGACCCGCCGCGCAACGCGCCACGGCCACGGCCACGACCCAGGCCAAATCAAAGGCGAAGCGGCCGCGGAAGGCGGCAGCCAAACCGGCTCGGCAACGGCCTGCCGCGGGCGAATAGCTGGATCGGCAGCACGCCGTCTCGAAGGACGCACGGACGGTTTTGCAGCCATGAGCGCCGGGGCCACCGTTTACCTCCTGCGATGTGCCGATGGCTCGTATTACGTCGGGCTTACCCGAGACGGTTTGGAAATGCGTATGTCCAAGCACGAAGCGGGCACTTTTGACGGCTACACCGCCCATCGGCGACCCGTAGAACTTGTATTTCAGCAGTTTTTCGAACGCATTGACGACGCGATCGCGGCCGAGCGGCAGATTAAGGGTTGGCGCCGGGAGAAGAAAGCGGCGCTGATCTGCGGCGACTATGCTGTGTTGCCCAGCTTGGCAGGCCGGTCGACGCCAGAAAAGAATGGCCCGCCGTACCGGCCGTGACGCTCGCAACCCGCGATCCGCGCTGCCCTCCTATACGGCGCTGGTCGAGTTTCTGCGCGCCAACCCGGGGGCGCTCGGGGCGCGCGAGATCGCCCGCGCCTTCGGGCTCGGGCCGGCCGACCAGCCGGCGTTGCGCGGCATGCTGCGCGCGATCGAGCGCTCGGGCGAGGTGGTCCGCGGCGGCGACCGCAAGTTCGCGGCCGGGGCCGCCCTTCCCGAGGTCACTCAGGTCGAGCGGTCGGGCAGCGATCCGGACGGCTTCCCGCTGGTCCGCCCGGTCGCCTGGTCGGGCGATGGCGAGGCGCCGCGATTCCGCCTTTCCGGTTCGGCCGACGAGCTTGAGCCCGGCGAGCGCGCCCTGGCGCGGCTCATCCGAACCGACAGCGGCGAGATCGAGGCCGAGATCATCCGGCGCGTCGGCGCCGAGGCGAACCGGGTCGTCGGCGTGTTCCGCCGCACCCGCGAGGGCGGGGTCATCGTGGCGACCGACCGTCGCGACAAGAGCGAGTATCGCGTCCTCGCGCCGGATGCAGCCGGCCTGCCGGACGACGAGCTGGTCGTCGCCGAGGAGCTGCCGGCGCGCGGGTTCGGCAAGCGCGCCCGCGTCGTCGAACGCCTCGGGCCGGCGAGCGCGCCGGGCGCGATCAGCCGGCTGACGATCGCCGCGTTCGACATCCCGGCCGAGTTCCCGGCTGCGGCGCTCGCCGAAGCCGCGGCGGCGCGCCCGCTGGATTTGGCCGGCGCGGCGGCCGGACGCGCCGATCTGCGCGAGCTGGCGCTGGTCACGATTGACGACAGCGACGCGCGCGACTTCGACGACGCGGTGTGGGCCGAGCCCGACCCGGACCCGGCCGGCCGCGACGGCAATGAAGGCGGCTGGCACATCGTCGTGGCGATCGCCGACGTCGCCGCCTATGTCGTGCCGGGCAGCGCGCTCGACCGCGAGGCGGCGCGGCGCGGCAACTCGGTCTACTTCCCGGACCGCGTCGTGCCGATGCTGCCGGAGGCGCTGTCCAACGATCTGTGCTCGCTGCGGCCGGGCGAGGACCGCCCCTGCCTGGCGGCGCATCTGTGGATCGACGCGGCCGGACGCAAGCGCAGGCATCGCTTCGAGCGGGCCGTCATGCGCTCGGCGGCGCGGCTCACTTACGACAAGATCCAGGTGGAACGAGACGGCGCCGGCGGCGAGGACTTTCCGCTCGCGCCGGAACGGCTAGCGGCTCTGTACGGCGCGTTCGCCACGCTCGACCGGGCCCGGCGCGGCCGCGGCGCGCTGGAACTCGACCTGCCCGAGCACCGCGTCGTACTCGACGGCGACAAGCGCCCGATCGCGGTGATCCCGCGCGCCCGGCTCGACAGCCACCGGCTGATCGAGGAGTTCATGATCCTCGCCAACGTCGCGGCGGCCGAGGAGCTCGAAGCCCGGCAGCAGGCCTGCATGTACCGGGTGCACGACGCGCCCGACCCGGAAAAGCTTGCGGCGCTGCGCGATTTCCTGGGGGAGATCGGGATTCCGGGACTGGCACTGGCCAAAGGCCAGGTCATGCGGCCGGAATTGTTCAACCGCATTCTCGCGCGCGCCGCCGCGACCCCGGAGCGCGGCATCGTCAACGAGCTGGTCCTGCGCACCCAGGCGCAGGCCGTGTACAATCCGAACAATATCGGCCATTTCGGCCTCGCCCTGCCGCGCTACGCGCATTTCACGTCGCCGATCCGGCGCTACGCCGACCTGCTCGTGCACCGGGCGCTGATCGGCGAAGGCGCGACTCCGGCGCGCGAGGCCGGAGAGAGCCTCGGCGCCATCGCCGAGCACATCTCGGCGACCGAGCGGCGCGCGGCGGCGGCCGAGCGCAGCGCCCTCGACCGCTACCGCGCCTCACTGCTCGGCGGCGCGGTCGGCTCCGTGTTCGACGCGCGGATCACCGGGGTGGCGCGGTTCGGGCTGTTCGCGACCTTGCCCGAGAGCGGCGCCGACGGGCTCGTGCCGATCTCGACGCTGCCCTCCGACTATTACGATCACGACGCGGCGCGCCACCGCCTCGTCGGCCGCCGCTCCGGCCGCGTCTTCGCGCTCGGCGACGCGGTCAGCGTGACCCTGGTCGAGGCCGACGCGATCGGCGGCCGGCTGGTGTTTCGGCTCGACGGCGACAGCTTTGGGCCGCCCGGATTCGCGGCGACGCGGCCCCGCCGGGGCGTCTATCGCCGCCGGCCCTGAGGCGAGACACGCGGGTAATACCAAAGCGTGTCAGCCCTCCGTTGATCTGCGCGGCGCGGCGCTCTAACATCTCGGCCGAATATTATGGCAGCGCTTGCATAAAGGCGCGCCACGAACAGGGGAGGAGCGGCAGTGATTCGCGCGCTGCAATGCCTTGATCGGCTGCGGGCGTTTGCCCGGACGGCCATGGCCGTCGTGGTGCTGACGATCGCGGGATGCGGCGGACAGCAGCAGCTCTCATCGGGCGCGAGCGCGCCGTCCGGCGGCGGCGGACAGCTTTTCGCTCGGGTGCTCGACGATATCGGCGAGTTCTACATAGAACCGGTATCGGCCCGGCGTATCGCGCTGGCCGGCGCGGCGCGGCTGGGACGCCTCGACAACAGGCTCGCGCTCGGCGAAGTCGCCGGGGGCGGCGGCGCGCTCGCGCTGAGCTACGACGACCGCGCTCTCGCCTATTACCCGATGCCTGGAGATACCGACAACCGCGGCTGGGGCGACTTGCTCGAGACGGTCATCGCCGGCGGCACGCAGGCATCGCCGCAACTCGCGGCCCTGCCGCGCGAGACGATCGAGCAGACCGTGCTCGATGGCATGACGCGCTCGCTCGATCGCTTCTCGCGGTATGCCTCGGCCGAGATCGCGCGCGACCAGCGCGCCGCGCGCGAGGGGTGGGGCGGGATCGGGATCACGATGGACGGCACGAAAGATACGTTCCGCGTCACGGCGGTCACGCCGCACGGCCCAGCCGACCGCGCCGGCATCCGGCCCGAGGACCAGATCGTCGAGATCAACGGCATCGCGACCGAGGGATGCGTGCGTCGCGAGGTGATGGATCGGCTGAGCGGTCCGGTCGGCAGCCAGGTCGCGGTAAAGGTGTTGTCGGCCGGCACGGCGCACCGCCGCGAGCTGTGGCTGCGGCGCGCTTCGGTTTCCGAACCCACCGTGACCGCGTCGCGCGACGGCGACATCGCTGTGATCCGCGTCCACACCTTCAATCATCGGACGACGAAGCGCGTTGCCGAATCTCTGGCGGAAGCACAGCGCCAGCCGGGCGGACGGCTCGCCGGCATCGTGCTCGACCTGCGCAGCAATCCGGGCGGCGTGCTCGATCAGGCGGTCAACCTGGCCGACATGTTCCTGCGCGACGGCCCGGTCGTGTCGGTTGTCGGACGTCACCCGGCGAGCCGGCAATATTTCAAAGCGTCCGGCAGAAGCACCGCGGCGGACGTTCCACTGGCCGTGCTGATCAATGGCGGCTCCGCCTCGGCGTCCGAGATCGTCGCCGCCGCGCTTCAGGATTCCGGGCGCGCCGTCGTGATCGGCGGCTCGTCCTACGGCAAGGGATCGGTGCAGACAGTGCTGCGCCTGCCGAACAACGGCGAACTGATCCTGACCTGGGCTCGGCTGGTGGCGCCGTCCGGGTATCTGCTGCATCGGCACGGGGTCATTCCGACGATCTGCACCGCCGATCTGCCGGACGATGCGAGCTCGCTCGCGACCGGGTTGCGGCGGGCGTCGGCGGGCGCCGCAGCCGGGCCGCGCGCCTTGCTGGACGAGCGCTCGTGGGCGGAATTGCGGCGCTCGTGCCCGGCGATTCGCACCCGTCCGGCGGTCGATCTGGCGTTGGCGAAGCACCTGCTCGGCGACCCGAAACTCTACGCCGCGGCGCTGCATGCCCTGCCCGCGGCGACGCGCATCACTGAGACGGCGGCGGCCACTCCGCGGACCCTGCCTTGACAGAGGTCCGCGGCGCGTTATCTTCAGCGTCCCAGCTAACGCCGAACCTCCGCGAGGCCGCGAATGGCAAAGACCAATACCGTCCTGATCAAGCTGGTCAGCAGCGCCGATACGGGGTTCTTTTACGTGACGAAGAAGAATCCGCGGACGAAGACCAATAAGCTCGAGCTGAAGAAGTTCGATCCGGTGGCGCGCAAGCACGTCCTCTTCAAGGAAGCGAAGATCAAGTAGCCGCGTTCTCTGGATGATGGGCTTCGCTGTCTTCGCTGCGTGCCCGCCGATTGACGGCTCGCTGCGTTCCGTCTGGAGGATGGGCTTCGCTGCGCTCAGCCCATCCTACGCGGATAACAGATAGCCGCAACGCGGGTAGCGGCGGCCGGGGCTAGGCGGCGTCGCGAGTCGCCGCCAGCGCGACGACTCGGTCGCGCCCGCCGTTCTTCGCGGCGTAGAGCGCGTCGTCGGCGCGTTTCAGCAGGCGTTCCACTGTGTTGCCGCCGCTGTCGCCGGTCACCGCGGCGACCCCGATGCTGATCGTGACCGGGAGGGTTCTGCTGCCCTCCAGCCTGAACGGTTCGTTGGCAATCGCGGCGCGGATGCGCTCGGCAACCACCGCCGCCCCGCCCAGGTTCGTCTCCGGCATCACCACGATAAATTCCTCGCCGCCGACGCGGCCGACGAGATCGACGCTGCGCACCTGCCGCTGCACCCGGCCGGCGACCTCGCGCAGCACCTCGTCGCCCGCCGAATGGCCGTGCCGGTCGTTGACTTGCTTGAAGTGATCGATGTCGAACGCCATCACCGCGGTCTGGCCGCCGGTTTCAGGCAGGCGCGCGAGCAGTTCGGTCAGATGGGCGAAGACATAGCGGCGGTTGTAAAGTCCGGTCAGCTCGTCGATCAGCGCCAGCGACAGGCTGCGCCGGTAATTCGCCCGCAGCCTCTCCTGCAGCCGCTTGCGGCGGATCTGCGTGCGCACCCGGGCCAACAGCTCGTTGCGATCGACCGGCCGGATCAAATAGTCGTTGGCGCCAAGGTCCAGTCCCTTTGCGAGCCGCGGCAGCTCGCTGTCGTCGGCCATCAGCAGGATCGGCAGGTCGCGGGTGGCTTCGTTGGCGCGCAGCTGCGACACGAGACGCAGCGGATCACCGTCGGGCAACGACAGGCTCAGAATGACGATCTCGACCGGATCGCCGAGCGCCTGCTGCGCTTCGCCGCAAGAGGAAGCGCGCGCGACCGAACCCGCGACGGGCGTCAGCGTGTCGATGATGCGCGAGGCGGCAAACGCCTGTTCCTCTACCACCAAGACGCCTGCCGGAACCTCCTCGGCGGCGGGCCCGTCAGGGGGGTCGGCGCTACCGAACAGCCCGCAGACCTCCTCACGCAACCGCAGCTCGTCCATCATGCGCTTCAGGCGAACCAGCGAGCGCACCCGCGCGAACAGCGCAACGTCGTTGACCGGCTTGGTCAGAAAATCGTCCGCGCCCGCTTCCAGGCCGCGCAGCCGGTCGGCGACATCGGACAGCGCGGTCACCATCACGACCGGGATGTCGGTCGTGCGCGGGTTGGCCTTCAAGCGGCGGCATACCTCGAACCCGTCCATCCGCGGCATCATCACGTCGAGCAGGACGATGTCCGGCGGTTCTCCCGCGGCCAGGTCGAGCGCGCTCGGGCCGTTGAAGGCCGTCGCGACCTCGAAATACTCGCTGGCAAGCTTGGCTTCGAGCAGCTTGACGTTGATTTCCAGGTCATCGACGACCAGGACGCGCGCGGTCATGCAAAATCATCCCTGCTCAAGGGAGAAACTGCTCGACAACGCGCATGAAGTGGGCCACCGAGATCGGCTTGGCGATGTAGGCCTCGCAGCCCCCGTCGCGGATTTTCTCCTCATCGCCCTTCATCGCGAAGGCGGTCACCGCGATGACCGGAATGGCGCGCAGATCGTCGTCTTCCTTCAGCCATTTGGTAACCTGCAGCCCCGATACGTCAGGCAGCTGGATGTCCATCAGGATCAGGTCCGGCCTGTGTAGCCGCGCGATGCGCAGCACCTCTGCTCCATCCTTCGTCTGCAGCGTGCAATATCCGTGCGCTTCGAGAAGGTCGTTGAAGAGCTTCATGTTGAGGTCGTTGTCCTCGACAATCAACACCTTCCGCGCCCGGCGCCGGTCAAGACCGCCGTCCTGCGTCGTCGCTTCGACTGGCATCCGTCCCGGCCCCCGCGATATGAGCGGTCCGCGGCCGCCCGAACCGAGCCGGGCGCCGCACTTTCAACCTCGGTTATAAGGACGCCGGTTTAAGAATTCGTAAGCATCGGGCACGATACCGCCGACAACCCCGCGAGGCAGCCCCATGGCGGCGGCATTCCGCATCGGCATCGATCTCGGAGGGACGAAGATCGCGGCGGCCGCCCTCGACCCGGCGGGCAAGGTCGGCGCAGAGCGGCGCATCGCCACGCCCGTCAACAGCTATGACGGCACCGTCGCGGCGATCGCCGGTCTCGTCGCGGCGCTCGAAGACGAGATCGGAGCCCGCGCCTCCGTTGGTATCGGGATACCGGGCACGATCGTCGCCGAGACCGGGCGCGTCAAGAACGCCAACTCGACCTGGCTGATCGGCAGACCGCTCGCGCGCGATGTCGAGGCGGCGCTCGGCCGCCCGGTGCGCTTCGCCAACGATGCCAACTGCTTTGCGCTGTCCGAGGCGGTCGACGGCGCGGCCGCCGGCTGCGCCAGCGTGTTCGGGGTCATCCTCGGGACCGGCGTGGGCGGCGGCGTCGTGATCGGCGGCCGGCTGCTGGTCGGCGCCAACGCGATCGCCGGCGAATGGGGACACAACCCGCTGCCGGCGCCGCGCCCGGACGAATTGCCGGGGCCGCCCTGCTATTGCGGGCGGTCCGGCTGCATCGAGACCTTTCTGTCCGGTTCCGGCCTCGCCGCCGACCACCGGCGGCACGGCGGGGCCGATCTCGCCGGCCCCCAAATCGCGGCCGGCGCCGCCGCGGGCGACCCCGATTGCCGCGCCACGCTGGAGCGCTACGCCGAGCGGCTGGCCCGCGCTCTCGCCAGCGTCATCAACCTGCTCGACCCGGAGGCGATCGTGCTCGGCGGCGGTCTGTCGGCGCTCGCCATGCTGTACGACGAGGTGCCGCGCCGCTGGGGCCGCCACGTCTTTTCCGACACGGTCGTCACCCGGCTGCTGCCGCCGCGCCATGGCGACGCCAGCGGGGTGCGCGGCGCCGCCTGGCTGTGGCCGCCGGAGCGCCCGGGACCACAGCGCCCGGGACCACAGCGCCCGGGACCACAGCGATGACCGCGATCCTGTGCCGCGATTGCAGCGCCCTCGCGCGGGGCCGAGCGGATGCCGCCTTGCCCGCCCGCTGCGCCGCGTGCGGCTCGCCGCGGCTGGTCGGGCATCCCGAGCTGGCGGAACTCGCAATCGCCCATCTCGACTGCGACGCCTTCTACGCGACGGTCGAGAAGCGCGACCGCCCCGATCTGGCCGACCGCCCGGTCATCGTCGGCGGCGGCGCGCGCGGCGTCGTGGTGGCCTGCTGCTACGTGGCGCGGCTGTACGGGGTGCGTTCGGCGATGCCGATGTTCAAGGCTCTCGCCGCCTGCCCCGACGCCGTCGTGATCCGCCCGGACATGGCGAAATACCGCGAGATCGGGTGCGCCGTACGGGCCGAGATGCGGCGCCTGACGCCGCTCGTCGAGCCGCTGTCGATCGACGAGGCGTTTCTCGATCTGACCGGGACCGCCGCGGTGCACGGGGCCGCGCCGGCGCAGGCGCTGGCCGCGCTGGCGCGGCGGGTCGAGGCGATGCTCGGCGTCACCGTCTCGATCGGCCTCAGCTACAACAAGTTTCTCGCCAAGCTCGCCTCCGATCTCGACAAGCCGCGCGGCTTTGCGGTGATCGGCCGGGTCGAGGCGGCCGGCTTTCTCGCCGACAAGCCGGTCGGCTGGCTGTGGGGCGTCGGCGGCGCGATGCAGCGGCGGCTGGCCGCCGACGGCATCATGCGGATCGGCCAGTTGCGCGCGCTCGACCCGCGGGAGCTGGCGCATCGCTACGGCCGGCTCGGGCCGCGCCTGGCGCAGCTGGCGGACGGCGAGGATGCGCGCCGCGTCGCCCCCGAGGGCCGCGCCCGGTCGATCTCGGCCGAGACCACGTTCGCCCGCGACGAGGCCGCCGAGGAGGCGCTGGCGCAGGCGTTGCGGCCGCTGTGCGAGCGGGTGGCCGCCCGCCTGAAGCAGGCCGGGCTCGGCGCCGGTACCGTGACTCTGAAGCTGAAAACGGGCGATTTCCGCCTGCGCACCCGCTCGCGCCGGCTCGCCGATCCGACCCAGCTCGCCGGCACGCTGTTCGATACGGCGCGCCATCTGCTCGCCGCCGAGGCCGACGGCGTTACGCGGTTCCGCCTGATCGGGGTCGGCGCCGACGCGCTGGTCGACGCCGCCGCGGCCGACCTGCCGATGCTGTTCGAGCGCAGCGGGGCGGGTCGCCGAAGCTGAGATACGCGAACCGGCGATGCCGCGCGGGGGGCGGAGAGGCGGTG
>Ga0326597_10011732_pt1 | contig 11593 bp, 13 predicted proteins | sample RVTome_12_FD_203789 | JGI IMG/M metagenome (GOLD analysis project Ga0326597, IMG submission 203789) | Soil microbial communities from uranium-contaminated site in the Upper Colorado River Basin, Wyoming, United States - RVT100D185 | ecosystem: Environmental > Terrestrial > Soil > Contaminated >...
CCTCCGTTCTGCCGGGTCCTACAGGGCCCGGCCTATCGACGGTCGTGATCGTGTGCATCACCGTGTGGGTGCTGATGCTCGTCCGCGTGTGCGTGATGCTCGTCCCCGTGGCTGTGCCCGTGGTCGTGGTGGTCGTGGTCGTGGTGGTGGTGATCGTGGTGGTGGTGATCGTGCGCGTGGTGGTGGTGCGGCACGCGCGGATCCTCGCTGAAGACAAGCGACTTGATCGTCACCGGCACGGTGAAGGACGGCATGCGCACACGGCCGAGGTCGATATAGTCGAAGTCCCAAAGCGAGATCCCGTCGAGCACGAGCACCTCGGACGCGACGCCCAGTTCCTCTTTGAGAAGCGCGCCCAGCGTCTGGGCGATATCGGCGTCTAGAATCACGAACACGGGCCTCCCCGACGCCAGCGTGCGCGGCAACGAGTCGACGATGCCGCGAGCGAATGCGGCAAGACGCCGGTAGGCCGGCGCGCCGCGCCAGCGGAACGCGAGCGCGACCTCGGCATCGCCCTCGACGAGATCGAAGCGCTGAAAGTGATCGCGGATGGCGGTGGCGACCACCGCGGAATCGATCGTGTCGTCCAGTGTCACGCGAGGCTGGATCACCTGCAGGTTCCGACGCGGCAGCAGCCCCCCCGGGCTCGAGATGTAGACCGTGTTTCCTGACAACTGCACGCTGTACTCAGAGGCACCGATCGCCGTGGCGCGGATACACTCACCCGCCGGGAGCAACGGAAACGGGAAACGCCCTGCCACCAGACGTTGACGAATCGCGCGCCCGAAACGGCGGCCCAGGTCGCCGAAATCGCGTTCTTCCCGCCCGTAGACGTACTCGCCGACGCCCCCCGAGAACATGACGCCCCGAATACCGGCCGTCACGCCGAGCGGCTCGGTGAGCCACAATCCCTGGATCTTGGGTGGTGCGGGGTCCTGCGTGAGCACGGCCAGGAGCGCGTCGGCCATCCACGCCGCGACGCGCTCCACGTCGTGCTCGGTCACCTTCTTGCCGAGTCTCCACATACAGCCCGCAAGGGCGGCAAGACGCTCGCCGGCCGGGTCGAGACGCGTGAGAATCCCCTCGGCATCGATAACGGCCAGACGCCCGCCAAGATGGATCGCCCCCGTCTGGACGATGTTGCCTGCCTGGACGAGGGCCAGTTTCGTGGTGCCGCCACCGATATCGATATTGAGAAGCGTCGCCCCCTGGTCGTGCGACGCCTTGGCCGCACCGGAGCCATATGCGGCGAGCATCGACTCCATGTGGTGCCCGGCCGCCGCGCACACGAATTCGCCACCCACTTCCGCGAGCACGTCGGCGATGGCCTTGGCGTTCTCGCGGCGTAGCGCCTCGCCGGTGAGGATGACGGCGCCGGTGTCCACATTGTCCGGATGGATGCCGGCGGCCTCGTAGGCCGAGTCGATGATGCGCCCGATGGCCTGATCGTCGATGCGCTCCTCGCTGAGATACGGCGTCAGCGCGACCGGCGACTGGTACAGCGTCTCGCGGCCCACCACGAAATACCGGCTGGTGAGCTCCTCTGATAACCGCCGGAGCTGCACGCGCGAGAAGACCACCTGCGTTCCGGCGGAACCGATGTCGATCCCGACCGACAGCAGCGAGATATTGTCTTGCAGCCACAGGCTGGACGACGTCGGGTCGTACTCGCCGCCGGGATCGTCGTGGTCGTGATCGTGGTCCGCCTCCCCGTCGCTGTGCGCGTGCGTCGGGTCCATGCCCAGGAGGTGATCGTCGAGACTGTGCGGGAACTTCTTTTCCGGAACGTCGGTCATGTTCGGCTCACTGGACAGATCTCGAACGCGCAGCTCACAGGAGCCCCGCGATCACGGAGGTGAATCGTCGCCACGATACCGGTGACGATACTGCAATCCAGCGCCCTGCTGGTGAATCCTTGAGGATATCGGCGATCATAGGTCGCATGTCCAGCCCCGATCGTTTCCTGCTCGCCGGCGTGATGGGCTGGCCGGTGATGCAATCGCGCTCGCCGACGCTCCACAATTACCTCTTCGCGCGCTACGGGCTGGCCGGCACCTACGTGCTGCTCGCGATCGAACCAGCCGGCCTGGAGGCGGCCTTCCGGGCGCTGGCGCCGCTGGGCTTCTCCGGCTGCAACGTCACCATCCCCCACAAGGAGCGGGCGCTGGCGCTCGTCGATACCGCGGACCCGGTGGCGCAACGCATCGGCGCCATCAGCTGCGTCGTCGTCCGGCCGGACGGGTCGCTTGCAGGGACCAATAATGATGCCTTTGGCTTCGTGCACAACATCCTGCAGCAACAGCCGGACTGGCGTGCCGACAGGGGGCCGATCGCCGTCATCGGCGCCGGTGGGGGCGCACGGGCCGTGGTCTACAGCATGGCCGACCGGGGGGCGCGTGAGATTCGCGTGATCAACCGGACGTTGGCACGCGCCGAGGCGCTCGCACGGGAGTTTGGGCCGCCCGTGACCGCCGTCGCCTGGAAGGAGCGCCATCGGGCGCTCGAGGGCGCGGCCATGCTGGTCAACACGACCAGCCAGGGCATGGTCGGTCAGCCGCCTCTCGACCTCGCGCTCGACACGCTGCCGCAGAGCGCGCTCGTGTGCGACATCGTCTACGTGCCGGTGGAGACGCCGCTCCTGGCCGCCGCGCGGCGCCGCGGCAACCGCACTGTCGATGGTCTCGGCATGTTGCTCCACCAGGCGAGGCCGGCCTGGCACGCGTGGTTCGGCCTCGAGCCGGCGATCACGCCGGAGTTGCGCGCGGTGGTCGAAGCGACGCTCATCTGAGGACCCCACACTCTTCGAGTGATCCTCGCTTCGATTGAGCTGTCGCCTTCCATCACCCGAAGATCTCGCCCAGGCCGTACGCGCACGCGGCCTGCATGCGCTCGGGGGTCACAACACGATCCTGTGGAATGCGGGCAGCAGTTCTGATTACATCAGTAATGGCCCCGAATTGCTCTCGGTGGAGAGACTCAATGGCTCTGGCCGTTTTGTCGTGCAAGGCGGGGCGGATGTCCTGCGCCAGAGCCCTCAACGCGGGCAGCTCGCCTCCGAATAATTCCAGCGTGTCATGGATGTACAGAGCGTCTTGGGCCTTCTTGTCCGGCTTTCGATACTTCTGAATCAACAGTTTCTGCGCGATAAAGCTCACAGGATTCGCCAACCTGACGTCAGTCGGACATTCCGCAGGGACGCCGAGCTCTTTGGTGAGGCGCACCGCCCAAGGTCGCAGGAGGAGCACGTCCACGTATCGGAGCTTCTGTGCAGTGACACCGGCCCTTGCAACCGTGGCGTCTGGTTGCCCGTTTCGTTTCAGGCCACTTCCGTAAAGGAGCGCAAGAAACTCCGCAACAAACCCCTGATCGTCAGCGCCAAGTCGGTACTGAGTGATCGGTGGGGCGTGGTCGCCAGAGAAATCTTCCTGGAACCCCGCGGCTTTCATCGCCGCCGCAATGTCACCCGTAAGGAGATCAGTCACGGAGAACGCGATGTCTGCGTCCCTAGTTCGTATTGACGCGTAGGCTGGAGCATGTGACAACGGATGGAATCGGTGTAGCCGATGAGCCCACCCGCCAACGATAACCACGTGCCCAAGCCACGGCCGCAGCGCATCCAGCAAGCACGCGAAGGCGGCGAAATCATCCACGCTCGCTTCCTTGAATCACTGGATTGAGCACGCGGTTGCTGATGAGGGCGGCTTGTTCTTGCCCGCGGGCGGGATGCCCGGATACATCGAGCCACACTTGCACGACGTCACACGAAGCGACACCGTGCGGTCGCACCACCCCGCGAAAAACTGATTCGGGCGAAGGCGCCTGGCGAACGATAACGTCGGGCGGCTCGCCAGGCGCAACAGGTACAAGGTTTTTCCAGGCTGACAGACTGGCAGGGTCGAGTCGCTGAACGTACACATAAGGCGGCACACCATCGGCGAAGCCCAAGCCGAGTGCGTCAGCCGCTGCGAACAGTGCGAGGCACGCCCGACCGCTATCGAGCATGCGTTGAAGCGGCTCCCTCGTATCGCTTCCTCTGAGCAGGAAACGCATTGGCGCTTCGCTGACTCGGCGAAGGGCGGCGGCTTGCCACCGCCGAAATAGGTCGTTGCGGCGAACTAGTTTCAGATGCGGGCCCGATTCGTGGAGATAGCCGTCGCGCTGGAGCTGTTGCACGAAACGAAAGGCGCTCATCACAGACACGTGCGCGGCTCGCGCGAGCTGAGAAGCGTTTCCGTACCGTCCGCGAGGAGCGGAGAGCAACTCGTCAGGTAACTCTGGCGCCAGGAGCACCTTGAGCATCCATTGGTTCAGGTCTGAAAACAGGTGTGATGGCTTCCGTGGAGCCTGAGATTCCAGGCCGGGGTCGCTGGACGCTTCAGCGTTCAGCGATTCCAAGTGCGGGCCGCGGAACAGACGGAGACCCGCGAAGTCGATGACTCCCGCCGCGGCATCGGAAGCGTATTGTTCTGCGAACTTCAGAATGTGGTGCGCGACTCGTGGCGCGATGTGGTGGGCGGCGACGACCGCAAGGGGCGCATGTTCTCCAGCAACGCGGGCCGCTTGGAGACAGGCCTGCGACCAGAGCGGAACCAGCCGATCACTCCGTCCCTCCGCTCCCACCTTTAGCTCAACGGCGTAGGACGCGCCAGGTCGGCGGACGATGAAGTCTGGACGATGGCCGTGTCGACTGGACGTGGGGCTGGAGACCCGCCATCCCGCTTGCTTGAACGCTTCGCGGAGCCGTTCCTCTCCTTCTCCCTGTCGGTGAAGGACGTCAGATTTAGCTGAGCAATACGAATTGTCCATTGGTTTTCGTCTGAATTTGTCTATTACCAGGGACATGGTAATTACCTAGGCCTTGATAATTAACGTGGCCATGATAGCATGCCTCTGCGGTTCGAACAATGCCCCGACTTGGAGCATTGGGACCCGCCGTGAGCAACCGCAGTCGCCGGCATGAGTGCAGAGGCCGAGTTGACCCTCACAAACACGCGCCGTCGGGCGCTGCCATGGCCCGGCACCGAGCCACGGCTGGGCTGATCCGGACCGGCGCCTGCGACTCCCTGCTACGCGGGACAGGCGCGCGGTGTGCGTGCGCCAAACCACGCCGCCAGTGCCCGAACAACCATCGCGCATAATGGGCGCTGGCGGAAGTGGCCTAAAGCGGCAGAATCGGGTCGATCCGGTCGATCCTCCCGCAGCTGGACCCCTGGCGAGGGCTCGTCCAGGCCAGGGTGCCGACGCGACTTCGCTGGGCTGGGAGATTCGGACATGAAGCACATCGCAAGTTTGGCGGCCGTGCTCGCGCTCGTGTGGTTGGGGTGGTCCGGGCATTTCGAGCCGTTGACGCTTGGACTTGGCGCCTTTTCGATCGCAGCCGTCGTGGCGCTCTCGGTCAGGATGCGCGTGGTCGACGATGAGGGCGCGCCTCTCGGGTTGAGCTTCGTTCGGCTTGCCGTTTACGTGCGGTGGCTCGCCTGGGAGATCGTCAAGGCGAACCTCGATGTGGCTCGCCGCATTCTGTCGCTCGGCCCGCCGCCGATCGCGCCCCGCATCATTCGCGTGCGGGCCTCGCAGAAGTCAGAGTTGGCGCAAGTGATCTACGCCAACAGCATCACGCTCACGCCTGGGACGGTGTCGATCGACGTCAGTGGCGGCGAGGTCCTCGTCCACGCGCTGCATGCGGATGCTGCGCGGGGTGTCGAGGAGGGGAGCATGGATCGACGATGCGCAGCGCTCGAAGGTACGTCGGTGTGAAGGCCTATTTCGCGATCGCTCTGCTCGGGATCCTCGTGACGATGACCCTGGCGCTCGTACGCGCGACCCTTGGCCCTAGCGTCTACGACCGCATCCTGGCGGTCAACTTGTTCGGCACGGCGACCGTGCTGTTTATCTCGGTGCTCGGTTTTCTCACGGGCCGGCCCGACTTTCTCGATCTCGCCCTGCTGTACGCACTGCTGAACTTCATCGGGACGATCGCGATCCTCAAGTATTTCAAACACGGCAGCCTCGCTGCTGGAGAGGACTGACGGCCGTGGACGGCGTTCGCGAGGTACTCGGTTGGCTCTTTATCGTGCCCGGTGCGGTCTTCTGTGTCATCGGGGGGATCGGATTGCTACGGTTTCCCGAGTTTTACTCCCGCATGCACGCTGCGGGTATTACCGACACCTTGGGCGCCGCGCTCGTCCTGATTGGCCTGATGTTCCAGTCGGCTGACTGGACGGTCGCGGTGAAGCTCGTCGTCATCCTGTTCTTTTTGTACATGACGAGTCCGACTGCGGCCCACGCGTTGATCCACGCGGCCTATACCAGCGGCCACGAGCCGTTGCTCGCCGACGATGGGGCGCCACGCCAGAAGGGCGATACCCCGTGAGCGGCGAGCAGCTCATCGACGTCGTCCTGCTGACGCTGCTGGCATCGACCGCGATCGCGATTGCGCGACTGCGCAACCTGCTCGCCACCGCCATGCTGACCGGGATCTTCAGTCTGCTCGGTGCGTGCTGGATGTTATTCCTGGACGCTCCCGATGTCGCATTCACCGAAGCGGCCGTCGGGGCCGGGATGTCGACCATCCTGATCCTGGCCGCGCTGTGCGTCGTGAACGCTGAGGAGAAACCATCGCGCGAGTCGCCGATGGCGCTCTTCACCGTGCTGTTGACCGGCGGCGTGCTGGTCTACGGCACGCTCGACATGCCAAGCTACGGCGATCGGGAGGCACCCGCAACAACGAACCCGATCACCCGCATCTATCTCGACTCGGCTCATGCTCCCGTCGAATACGAGGAGGACCACGCCGCGGGACGCGATCCCGGTGATGCGTTCGCGATAGGCATTCCGAACACGGTCACCACGGTGCTCGCGAGCTTCCGTGGTTACGACACGATGGGAGAAACCGCGGTGATCTTCACGGCGGGTCTCGGCGTCCTGATGGTCCTCGCCGGCGCGCGGCGTCGCCGCCCTGATCCCATTACGGAGATCGATCTTGAGCCGGCCGATGAGGGGTCTGGCGAATGAAGAACCACGTCATCCTCCGCATCGTCACGAAATTACTGATCCCGTACATTCTGCTGTACGCGTTCTACGTGCTGTGGCACGGCGACTTCGGGCCCGGCGGTGGCTTCCAGGCAGGCGTCATCTTCGCCGCGGGCATCGTGCTGTATGGCCTGATCTTCGGCTTGCAAGCGGCCGAGAGCGCGATTCGACCCAGACTGGTCCAGTTCGGCGTCGCGCTGGGGTTGCTGCTCTACATCGGCGTCGGCATCGCGTCGATGTTGCTCGGTGGTGCATTCCTCGACTACGACGCGCTCGGCTACGACGGGCAGCACCACGGGATCCTGCTCGTCGAGACGGGCGTCTTCATTACGGTCGCGTCGGTGATGATCACGATCTTCTACAGCTTTGCCGAGCTGGTTCGCAGCCAGTGACGGACGTGCTCGGGCTCTTCAACTACTGGATCGTGATCGTGCTGATGATGACGGGGTTCTACATCGTCATTGCGCGGCACAACCTGATCAAGAAGCTCATCGGCCTCTCGGTCTTCCAGGTCTCGGTCTTCCTGCTCTACATCACGATCGGCGTCGTCGATGGCGGCACGGCGCCCATCGTCGCCGAAGGTTACGCAGTGTACTCGAATCCCCTGCCGAGCGTGCTTATCCTGACCGCGATCGTGGTTGGCGTCGCGACGATCGCGCTCGGGCTCGCGCTGGTCGTGCGCATCCAGGAAGAGTACGGAACGATCGAAGAGGACGAGATCCAGGCACGGGACCACCAGGCCTGATGTTCGAGCACCTCGCGCCGCTTCAAGTCGTCGTGCCGCTCCTTGCGAGCCCGGTATGCGCGCTGATTCGGCACCGCCGGACCGTGCACGCGCTCACGCTGCTGGTCACAACCCTGACCTTCGGGATCTCGCTGATGCTCAGCGTTCAGGTGGCCCAGGGCGGCGTGATCTCGTACGCGATGGGCGGCTGGGCCGCCCCGGTCGGTATCGAGTACCGCATCGACGCACTCACGGTACTGGTCCTCATGATCGTCTCCGGGATCGGCGCGTTAGTGATGTGGTACTCCCACGAGAGCCTCGACATCGAACTTCCCCACGGCCAGTACGCGCGATTCCATGTGATGTATCTGCTCTCGCTGTCGGGCCTGCTGGGGATCGTGATCACAGGCGACCTGTTCAACGTCTTCGTGTTCCTCGAAATCTCCGCCTTGTCTAGCTACGTGCTGATCAGCCTCGGTCGCGATCGCCGCGCCCTGACGGCGGCCTACCGGTATCTGATCATGGGCACCATCGGTGCGACGTTCATCCTGATCGGCATCGGGCTGATGTACATGATGACGGGCACGCTCAATATGGCCGACATGGCCGTGCGCCTGCGCGGTGTGGCCGAGACGCGCACCGTGCTCGCGGCATTTGGCTTCCTGACGATCGGCATCGGCATCAAGATGGCGCTGTTCCCGTTCCATCTCTGGCTCCCCAACGCCTATACCTACGCCCCGTCCGTCGTCACCGCGTTTCTCGCCGGCACCGCGACGAAGGTGGCCGTCTACGTGTTGCTGCGGTTCTCGCTGAGCGTGTACGGCGTCGAATTCTCGTTCGAGCGGATGCCGCTGTCCGCGATCCTGATGGTGTTGGCCCTGGTGGCCATGTTCTCTGCGTCGCTCGTGGCCATCTTCCAGCAGGACGTCAAGCGGCTGTTGGCGTATTCGAGCGTCGCGCAGATCGGCTACATGGTGCTCGGTATCAGCTTCGCGTCGGTGCTCGGTCTGACCGGCGGCATCGTGCACATGGCGAACCACGCCGTGATGAAGGCGATGCTCTTTTGCGCCCTTGGCTGCGTGGTCGCGCGCATCGGCTCGACGCATATCGACGACATGCGGGGCATCGGCAGGGACATGCCGCTCACGATGGGCGCGTTCGTCGTCGGGGGGTTCAGTCTGATCGGCGTGCCGGGGACAGCTGGTTTCATTAGCAAGTGGTATCTGGTCCAGGCCGCGCTCGCAAGCGGCTACTGGCCGATCGCCGCGCTGATCCTTGCGAGTTCGCTCCTTGCCGTCGTGTACGTCTGGAAAGTGATCGAGGTCGCCTGGTTCGAAGCACCACCACCTGGCCGCAGACAGGTCCGCGAGGCACCGCTCTCGATGCTCGTCCCGTTGTGGCTGCTGGTCGTCGCGACGGTCTGGTTCGGTGTCGACGGCGAGCTGACGTCGGGCCTGGCGCGGCGGGCGGCCGAGGCGCTGCTCGGGTCCGGCGGGGCGGCGTGATGGAGGGCGGGACGTTGCTGGTGGTTGCGGTGGCACTACCGCTCGCTGGTGCCCTGGCGGTCTCGCTGCTTGGGCGCTGGCCAAATGTACGCGAGGCCTCGAGCCTGGCGACGGCCGCTGCGCTGTTTTCAGTCGTGTGCTCCATCCTGGGCCGTCATCAGGCCGGTGAGCCTCTTGAGATCGAGCTGATTGAGATGCTCCCCGGTCTCTCGATCGCCTTCGAGATCGAGCCGCTCGGCATGCTGTTCGCCCTCGTGGCGTCTGGGCTGTGGATCGTGACAACGGTTTATACGATCGGGTACATGCGCGCGCACAAGGAGGTGAACCAGACGCGGTTCTTCACGTGCTTCGCCGTGGCCATCGCAGCAACGATGGGCGTCGCGCTGGCGCGGAACCTGCTGACGTTGTTTCTGTTCTATGAGGCGCTCACGTTATCAACCTATCCACTGGTGACGCACGCCGGCACCAGAGAAGCGCGCGACGCAGGGCGCGTCTATCTGGGCATCCTGCTCACGACCTCCGTGCTCTTCCTGCTGTTCGCGATCGGGTGGACGTACTCGTTGACTGGGACGCTCGAGTTCGAGCCCGGCGGCATCCTGCGCGGCCACGCGGACCCGCTGATGATCGGGGTCCTGCTGGCGCTCTTCGCCTTCGGCGCCGGTAAGGCCGCGCTGATGCCGTTCCACGGCTGGCTGCCCGCGGCCATGGTTGCCCCGACACCGGTCAGTGCGCTGCTGCACGCCGTCGCGGTCGTGAAGGCCGGCGTGTTCAGCATTCTCAAAATTGTCGTCTACATCTTCGGCATCGAACTCCTGGCCGAGACCGCGATGAGTGACTGGCTCGTCTATGTCGCGTCGTTCACGATCATCGCGGCGTCGCTCGTCGCGCTCAGCAAGGACAACTTGAAGGCGCGACTCGCGTACTCGACCGTGAGTCAGCTGAGCTACATCGTGCTCGGTGCCGCGCTCGCAACCTCGGCCGGCGTACTGGGCGGCGGCATGCACATCGCGATGCACGCCGTCGGCAAGATCACGCTCTTCTTCGTGGCGGGCGCGATCATGGTGACGCTGCACAAGACCGAGATCAGCGACATGCGCGGCATCGGCCGACAGATGCCGATCACGATGGCATGCTTCGGGATCGGGGCCATCAGCATCATCGGGCTGCCTCCGATGGGCGGAAGCTGGAGCAAGTGGTTCTTACTGCTCGGCACGATCGACGCCGGCATGCTGCCGGTGGCGGCTGTGTTGATCGTGAGTTCATTACTCAACATCGCCTATCTGATGCCCGTGGTCGCGCGCGCGTTCTTCGCCCCGCTGCCCCAGACGGATACGGCTGCGGGTCATGTCGATGCCCAGGGGCGGGGCATCCAGGAGGCACCACTCCTCTGTTTGATCCCGATCTGCCTGACTGCGCTGGGCTGTCTTGCGCTCTTCTTCTACGCGGACGCGATCTACCAACTACTCAAGCCGATGGTGACGCCGATGGTGACACTGTGACGGTCGACCCAACCGACGCACCCGCTCCGAGCGCCCCGATCGCCCAGGGCGAGCAGCCGCGCTGGCTCGACGCGTTCGAGAACGTCCGCAAGGTGTATCGGGCGCTGTGGGCGGTGTGTCTGCTGCTGCTCGTCGGCGGCGAGGGACTGCTGCGCTGGGCGCACCACCGCTCGCAGCAGGCCGGCGACACGCACCAGGCTTTCGCCTTCGAGAGCTGGCCGGGCTTCTACGCGTTATTCGGTTTCACCGTGTCCGTTGCGCTGGTGCTCGCCGCCAAGGAGCTGCGAAAGTTGCTGAGGCGCCCCGAAGATTACTATGGGGACTGAGCAGCTGCCGCCGGGCTGGCTCCTGATTCTGGGAGCCCTGCTGATCCCGCTGTTGCGCGGGCGCATGAAGGCGATCTGGCTACTGGCCGTGCCGGCGGCGGGTCTCCTTCACCTGGTGTTCTTCGTGCCCGATGGCAGCGGCATGGTCGCGTCGATCTTCGAGTACGACCTCGTGCTCGTGCGCGTCGATTCTCTTGCGCGCATCTGGGGAATCATCTTCCACATCGCCGCGTTCATCGCGGCGCTCTACTCATTGCATCTGGAAGACGACGTCCAGCAGGTTGCGGCGTTCCTGTATGCGGGCAGTGCGATCGGGGCGGTCTTCGCGGGCGACTGGATCACGCTCTTCGTCTACTGGGAGCTCACGGCGATCACGTCGGTCTGGCTAGTGTGGGCGTCGGGCACGGAACGCGCGATTCGTTCGGGCCTCCGTTACCTGATCGTCCAGGTGGGCTCTGGGGTGTTGCTGCTCGCGGGCGTGATTCTCCACGTCCGTCAGACGGGCTC